>JABAOH010003172.1_pt2 | contig 14062 bp, 8 predicted proteins | sample 7062181 | NCBI WGS metagenome assembly JABAOH01 (sample SAMN14538630, study PRJNA623070) | marine sediment metagenome | biome: marine biome [ENVO:00000428]; feature: marine pelagic biome [ENVO:01000023]; material: deep marine sediment [ENVO:00002113]; isolation source: pool of 5 deep marine... | reverse complement strand
TAGGCCAGGGGAGACAACCGGTACCGGTCGTCAGGATCGAAGAAGGCGTTCTGGCCTTCGGAGTCGAAGAAGCTTTGGTGGGTGTGCATTCCGGAGCCGTTGAGGCCGAGGATGGGCTTGGGCATGAAAGTGGCGTGCAACCCGTGCTCCTGAGCGATGGCCTTCACCACGTATTTGAAGGTCATGCAATTGTCCGCGCTGGTCAGCGCGTCCGCATAGCGGAAGTTGATCTCGTGCTGGCCCGACGCCACCTCGTGATGGGCCCTCTCGACCTTGATGCCCACGGCTTCCAGAGCCAGGACGATGTCCTGGCGAACTTCGGAGGCCAGATCCCGCGGTGAGAAGTCGAAGTAGCCGGCCACGTCGTGGGGCACGGGCGCCGTACTGGGCTTTTCGTCCCTCATCGTGAAGAGGAAGAACTCTAGCTCAGAACTCACGTGATAGGTGTATCCCATCTGTTGGCATTCTGCCAGAGCGGACTTGAGAACGAAGCGCGGATCTCCGGAGAAAGCCTGGCCGTCCGGCTGTAGCACATCACATATCAGCCGAGCTGTGCGCTGTTCGGGCTTGAACCAGGGGAGTACCTGGTATGTGTTCACGTCGGGCTTCAGGTACATGTCGCTCTCGGCGATGCGCGTGAAGCCCTCCACGGTGGAGCCGTCAAACCAGATGCCCTTCTCCAGGGCCTCTGCAAGTTCGGCGACAGGAATCGTCACATTCTTGATGGTGCCCATCACGTCGGTGAACTGGAGGCTCACGAACTTGATCTGTTCGGCCTCGGCCCGTTCGACTAGCTCACTCGTTCCTTTGTTCACAGTGGCTGCCCCCCTTTGCATCAAATTGCGCTATTCTAACACGTCGGTCTTTGGCAGTCAATTCTGTCGCCTTCCCCGGCCCTCCGAGGTGCCGGTGAGCATTTGAGGCGATGTCGAGCGCCGGCGGGGCAGTGTGGCTGCCGACCTCCGAGCACCGGTTCATGATTGGTTGACCGCCCGCGAGGCGCAAGGGTATAATCCCGCCTGTCACGGGGTGGTGGCCCGTGAGCGCTTGGCCAGCCTGGAGACGAGAATGGGGAAGTTCGGCACTCTTGCGAAATGGAGCACAGGCATTCTGCTCGCTGTCGTCCTCGCCTTTGCCGTGGCGGGCTTTGTCTATCACGCGGGCAAGATCATCCTCTTCCCGTATGAACTAGCTGCCGGAGAGGAACTGCTCCTCAGGGATGCCGTACAGTTGGCGCGGGCAGAGCGCATCTACACCGACGTCAACGACTTCCCCTTCATTGTGTCCAACTATCCTCCTTTATTTGTTGGACTTTCCGCTTTGCTCATCCCGCTGCTCGGCCAGTCCTTGGCCTCCACACGCTTGGTGTCCACCGTTTGCACTTTGCTGACAGCGGCACTCATCGGTCTCATCATTTTCCAAGAAAGTCGTCGAACCGTGCCCTCAGTCACGTGCGGCGCCGCCTTCCTGGGATCCATCTTCGTCTATCACTGGGGCGCGTGGGGTAGGGTGGATACTACGGCGCTCCTCTTCTCCTTGCTGGCCATACTGGTCTTCTTGCACTCGCCCGACTGGCGGGGAACGTGTCTGGCGGCATGCTTCTGTGTTCTATCGCTGTATACAAAGCAGACCCAGTGGGCAGCCCCGATGGCCATTTTCCTGTGGCTGCTATGGTGTCGAAAGTGGCGGCACGCTCTTCTGTTCTTTGTCGTGCTGGGGGGACTGGGAGTTGGCGCGTCCTATTCTCTCACGTGGGTGACGGACGGTCAATTCTACCATCACCTCGTCACCTACAATCTTCTGGACTACTCCCTGCGCTCATTCGCTAGCTACTGGCGAGCGTTTCTGCTGACTCATGGCCTGATAGTCGCCGTTGCTCTGCTCTGGAGCCTTGCCTGCTTGCGGAAAGGGAGCCTCTCGCTTCCCATCCTGTACTTCGCGACCTCGGCCCTCATGACGATGGCAGTGGGCCGCGCGGGGGCCAGCAGTAACTATTTTCTGGAGTTGATCGCGGTAACGTTGATCCTCTGCGGGGTGCTATGGAGCGAGTTGGAGAAGCGTGGGACGTACGCTGCCCTCGCTGTACCCGCGATACTATTGCTCCAGCTTGTCTGGTTCAAGGCCTTTCCGCTCACACCGCTGGCGACCTACTACGACCCTCTACCTTCCTTCGGGTACACGCCGCAGGCCGCCGATTGGTTGGCTGGGCAGAAGATAGACCAATACGTCCGAAATGCCGAGGGAGAGATCCTCACCGAAGGAGGTGGCTTCGCCCTGCGTAATGGGAAGGAACTCTACGGCAGTCCCTGGCTGCTCAATGCCTTGGAGGGTACCGGACTCGTGGACCGGGGTCTTGATGGGCTGGAGCGCGCCCTGGCTGAGCATCGATTCTCGCTGGTCATCCTGACCTGGCAATCGTATCCGCCACGCATTCTGGAGGCGGTCTGGGCCAACTATCAGCGCATCGACACCGTAGACTGCGTCTTCAGATACGAGATCTTCGTGCCCCGGGACGGAGGCTAACCCAGCGCCCTCGCCGTGTGATCGAGGGCCTGCTCCAGGTCCGCCATCAGGTCCTCGGTCTCCTCGATGCCCACGGAGTAACGAATCAAGCCCTCCGGGATGCCCAGCGCCTCCCGTTCCTCCGCCGTACACTCCACGTGGCTCGTTGTTCCAGGTGGGCCGGCAACGGTGTCCACGGCACCCAGGTTGGCCGCCAGGTGCGCGTACCGCAGCCGTGGCAGGAAAGCGCGCACCGCATCGAACCCGCCTTTGAGCATGAAGCTCAGAACTCCGCCGTAGCCCCGCATTTGCCGCTTGGCGATGTCGTGGTTCTCGTGACCGTCCAGCCCAGGGTAGAAGACCCGCTCCACGAAGGGATGCCCTTCCAGGTACTGGGCGATCTGCAAGGCACCCTCGTTTTGCTGGCGGATGCGCAGGTGCAACGTCTTCATGCCGCGCAGTAGCAGATAAGCGGCCATGGGGTGCAGCGAAGCACCGTTGATCTCCCGAAAGTGGAAGATGGGCTCCACCAGGTCAGCGGCCCCGCAAGCGACTCCGCCGAGGGCGTCGGCGTGGCCGCCCAAGAACTTCGTGGCACTGTGAATGACAAGATCGGCGCCCAACTCCAAGGGATTCTGATTGATGGGTGTGGCGAACGTGTTGTCCACGACTACGGTGGCTCCCACGTGGTGGCCAGCTTCGGCCAGGCGAGCCAAATCGATCACCTTCAGCGTGGGATTGGTGGGGCTTTCCAGGTAGAGCAGATTGCATCCTTCGGCCACGGCCGCCTGTATCGCTTCGTGATCCGTGGTGTCGCATAGGGCCACCTCGATCTGAAAGCGAGGCAGGAATTCCATGAAGATCTTGCTCGTGCCGCCATAGGTATCTTTGATGGAGACGACGCGGTCGCCGGGGGAGAGAAGAGCGAAGAGGGTGTTGCTGATGGCAGCCATGCCGGTGGAGAAGCTGGTAGCAGCCTCTGCGCCCTCCAGCTGGCGTACCTTCTCCTCGAAGGCGTAGACGGTGGGGTTGGTGTTGCGGCTGTAGATGTAGCCGCGCTTTCGCGCCAGGGCGACCTCCAGCCACTCATCGATGTCTTGGTAGTCAAAAGAAACACTGTGGACTACAGGCACTGCCGACGGCTCTTGTAGGACTTCCTGGTCTTCGCCTGCCCACACTGACAGCGTCCCTGGGCTGGGGTGATGATCTGTGCTCATTCTTGATGCGTCTCCTTTCCTGAAGCCACGTGGTTGTCGAGCACCGTGCCTCTCAGTCTTTCGCAGAAGGACTGGCCTCAGCGAATAGTACCAGTGACTGTCGGAAAAGGCCAAGAAATGCCGCGGACATCACTCGACTCAAACCCTTCCGGCAGCAGGCTGCTATCGAGGCCGTGAAACGCCACTTGCCACGCGCTCCATTTTTAGGTACAATGCGTTTGACATGAGCACAGAAGCGCGACGGAGTTGGGTCTTCGACCATATGGAGGGCAATGTCATGTCCCTGGATCCGGTGCCTCGCACGTTGGCGTCTTTCACCCGCTTCTGGCTCGAGGAACTGGGTGTGGGTGACAAGAGGTGCTTCCTACTGGAGGACGAAGAGGGCCTGCCGCGTCCGTTCTCTGGTTCGATGAAGCTGTACCGAGAGGACGGCACATGCCTGGAGCTGGACACCGTGGCCAAGCCTCTCGAACCCGATCATCCATACGTCACAGAGGTACGGGCAGGCAACTTCGATCTAATCGTCATCTCCATCGCAGACTGGGCTCTCCGGGGAGAAGCGGATGAGCCTTGCTCGATGTGCGACATGTCGTTGCATACTGCGCTGGAGCATACGATCCTTCACGAGTTGGTTCACGTAGCCTTCCCTGAATACTCCGCTCACAACGAGTGGACCGACAACAAAGTACGTGAGTTGCTAGAGCGGGCGTCATAGACCAGCCAGGGCCTGACCGACGCTTGCTGACACTTCCCTGGATGTCGGACTCTACTTGCCCAACCTCATCCTAGCACGATAGTGAGGCCTATCCTAGATCTGTAGTTAGCGCGTGAAGGCAACTTCACTCATTGCTTCTCAGTGGCCAATGCACGCTCGCCCCGGTGATGGAGGGAGAGATGATTGCACTACTTGATTCGACATCGAGCCGCGCAGCAAGAGCCCTCACCACGGCTATTGGTGCCGTCCTGGTGACCTTTGTCCTGCTTTGTTTGCAGCTCTTGCTGTTGCAGGCGACGACTTCATGGGCGCTGGGGACTCTGGATGTGTGCCAAGGCTGCACGTACGAGACGATCCAAGAGGCCATCGACGCGGCCGATCCCGGCGACAGGATCCGTGTGGCGCAGGGGGTGTACACCGAGAACCTGGTGATCACCAAGAGCCTCGTGCTCGAGGGGGGGTACGAGGCTTCCGGCTGGACGAGGGACATCGAGCTGTACGAGACCATGGTTGACGGAGACCGGAGTGGCTCGGCGATCTGCGTAACTGATGCTGCGACAGTGACGATAGATGGTTTCACCATCACCGGGGGCCAGGCTGAGAGGGGAGGAGGCATCTACGTAGTTGACTCCACCGCGCTCATCACGGGCAACAAGGTCTTCAGCAACACGGGACAGGATTTCGGCGGTGGGATCTATGCCATGGGATCCGGGGTTACGATTCAGCAGAACGAGATAGTCGGCAACAATAGCGGGATCGTCCCAACGTACTCGCTTGAGTGCGGCTATGGAGGTGGGATCGCCATCCTCGGCGATTCGGTTTTCACGGCGGCGGGCAACTACGTGGGCGACAACAGAATGCTGCGGGGCGGCGGAGGAGTCTACATCAGCAGCTCGCACGGCAATCTGATCAACAACGAGATCGTAGGCAACGGCACCAGCCAGTATTCCTCCGAAGGCTACGGCGGCGGCATCTACGTGAGGGACTGTTCGCCTCTCATCGAAGGCAATTACCTCATCAGCAACTCGGTCGATACCGAGGAGTTCCTGACGGGATCCTGTGCGTGCGGCGGAGGGGTGTACTTGGTGGGCTCGTCGTCAATTGTGACGGGTAACCAGATAAGAGCCAATAAGGTCGTGGTTGGTGGGATGTCTTATCCTCAGGCGGCTCAAGGAGGGGGGATCCACGCAAGTCAGTCCCCCGAGGGTCTGTCTTCTTGCCCTTGCTATTCTGAGTGTCAGGCTGGCGCTGGCATGCAGCCTGTGATTGCAGGCAACCTCATTGAGGGCAACTCCGTGGAAAGCACCGACGCGTCTGCGATAGGCTATGGCGGAGGTATCTCGGTGTGGGGTGCGCCCATGACCGTAGCGGTCTTGGGCAACCAGATAGTGGGAAACTCCACCGGGTGGGATAGCGGAGGGCTCGTGGTTTACGGATGCCCTGACCTCGTGGAATCGGGGGTGGCGCTCATCAGCGGCAACCTGGTTGTGAGTAACTTCCTGACGTCAGATCCAGGGTTTGGTGGATCGGGTGGCCTGTCGGTGCTGACCTTCTCCTCCACCATCAAGAGCAATGTGATCGCTGACAATGACGGGCGGTTGACTGGAGGGCTCTTGGTCGAGGGCCCCTGGGCGCTCGTGGAGGGAAACGACATCGTAGGAAATCATGGTAGCCTGGGAGGGGTGATTGCCGAGTCGTTTGGCGAAATCACTCTTGTGGACAACCGGATCGTTGAGAATGTGGGGCACTCGTCAGTGGGCGCGATCGGGATGTCGTATGGCTCATTCGCCCTGAGGCGCAACGAGATCATGAGCAACACGGGCAAGTTCGGGGGAGCGATTGCGGCCGGAGGCGAACCTTCTCCTACCAGCATCACCATGGATGCAAACGAGATCGTCGGCAACCACGCAACTGAAACGGGAGGAGGCATACACATCTGGCCTGACACGATCTTCACTTTCACCAACAACGTCATTGGTGACAACAGCGCGGAGGAGCTGGGAGGAGGCATCTACGTCTCCGATTCGCAGGGCAGCTTGGTCAACAACACCATTGCGGAGAACGAGGAGGGGGCGGGCGAGGGGATCTACTTGGCCGGATCTACGGAGGCGACGATGATCAACAACATCGTCGTCAGCCACACCTACGGCATCTACAACGAAGGGAGTGGAACGACCACAGTGACCTACAACGACGTGTGGGGCAACAGCGTGGGCGACTACTGGGGAGTGACGCCAGGGACAGGGAATATCTCCGCGGATCCACGATTCGTTGACCCAGGAGGCTGGGACTATCACCTCATGCCTGGGTCCCCGGCCATCAACGCCGGGCATCCGGACGATTCCATAGCACCGCCTTTCGACTTCGAGGGCGACGCGAGGCCGTTGCGCGGCAGGGTGGACATGGGCGCGGATGAGGTAGCTCCTGAGTTCAGCATCGTGAAGGATGCAGAGCCGGGAGTGGCATTTCCACGAGCGACCGTCAGCTACACGATCGTGGTCAGCAACCTCACACAGAGTGCAGTGGAAGGGGTGGTGCTCACGGACAGGGTGCCCGCGGACACGACGTTTGGCTGGGCTTATGGGGGAGGGGAGCTGGTCGGTGAGGAAGTGGTGTGGACGGGACTGAGCATAGGGGCGGGAGAGGCTCTTGACATAAGTTGGGGCGTGACGGTGACCGAGTGGCCCGTTGTGGAGGAGATCATCAACGACAACTACGGGGTGAGAAGGGCGGAGGAGGCAGAGGCAGTGCTGGGCGAGGCTGTTGACACGCCTGTTGCCGGGCACAGGTGGTGTTATCCGCTAGCAATGAAGGACTACGCACGCCGATAGCGATAACTGCATAGGAGTGATAGAATAGAGGGCGGGCTGATGCCTGCCCTCGTTTGCGTTTGAGACGGCCTCAGGAAGGCGTGCAGTCACAAATGACCACTCCCATGCGCAAACAGTATCTGGAGATCAAGAAGCGGTATCCAGATGCCATAGTCCTCTTCCGCCTGGGCGACTTCTACGAGACCTTTGACGAGGACGCCAAGGTTGTTGCCCAAGTCTGCGACATCGTCCTCACCTCCCGTCCGGTGACCAAGGGTCAGCGCGTCCCTTTGGCGGGCGTTCCCCATCACGCGGTGGACAGCTACATCGCCAAACTGATCACCGCCGGTCACAAAGTGGCCATCGCCGAGCAGGTAGGCGCGGAGCCGGTGAAGGGGTTGATGGCCCGCGAGGTCAGGAGGGTCATCACCCCAGGTACCGTGGTGGAGCCAGAACTGCTGGAGGAGAGGCGCAATAACTACCTGGCCTCGTTGACCATCGAAGGCGACAAGGCGGGCCTGGCGCATGTGGACATCACAACCGGGGAGTTCTCCACCACCCAGCTTGACGACGCGGACGTGCTTCGCTTAGCATGGCAGGAGTTGGCTCGCCTTCAGCCCGCGGAATGCCTCGTGCCAGAGAATCAGTTGCGGATTGATGATTCCTATGAACAATCCGTAACGCATTTCACGCCCTACGAGGAGTGGAGGTTCGAGGTGGGGAATGCCAGGCGGGCACTCCTTGACCACTTTGGTGTTGCCACGCTGGATGGGTATGCATGTGAGAGGCTGCCCCTGGCAGTGTCTGCTGCTGGCGCAATCGTGCAGTACCTCTCCGAGACCCAGATGGCGGCCTTGGACCAGCTGGACAGCCTCTCGACCTACTCCACCAACAGTTTCATGATGCTGGACCCTGCCACCCGGCGCAATCTGGAGCTTACTCAGACTATCCGTGGACAGAGGACGGAAGGTTCTCTCCTGGGAGTGCTGGACGCCACCGTGACGCCCATGGGAGCGCGGCTGATGCGCAAGTGGCTCAGCGAGCCGCTCCTCGACGTGGAGCGTCTCACCCGCCGGTTGGATGCGGTGGAGGCGCTGTACCAGGAAGGGCCTACCCGTGCACAGCTGAGAGGCTCTCTAAAGGGGCTGCGAGATCTGGAGAGGTTGAGCAATCGGGTGGTGCAAGGGATCGTAGGGCCTCGGGAGTTGATCGCCCTGAAAGAGGGTTTGTTGGTAGTGCCCAGCATCGCGGGACTGCTGGAGGGCTCCGCTGCTGGCCAATCGGCGTTGGCTGGCTCGGTCGCACAACTGGACGCGTGTGAAGAGGTCGCCGGGTTGATCGACCAGGCAATCGCCGAGGAGGCTCCCGCCACTGTGTCCAGCGGCGGTGTCATTGCACCGGGCTTCTCAGCGGAACTGGATTCCGTCACCACATCGGCCAGGGAAGCCAGGGAATGGGTCGCCGGGTTGGAGAAGCAGGAGCGAGAGCGCACGGGTATCAAGTCGCTCAAGGTGGGATACAACAAGGTCTTCGGCTACTACCTGGAGGTCACCAAGCCCAACCTGGAACGCGTTCCCGAGGACTATATCCGCAAGCAGACCCTGGTCAACAGCGAGCGGTTCATCACCCCGGAGTTGAAGGAGTATGAAACGCTGATCCTCAACGCGCAAGAGCGCAGTGCGGACCTGGAGTCGACCATCTTCAAGCAGGTCTGCCAGCAGCTCGCTGAGAACTCAGCACGAATCATGGCCACGGCGCGGGCCCTGGCCCGGGTCGATGTCTACGCCGCACTGGCCGAAGTTGCAGCGCTAAACAACTACGTGCGTCCTGTCCTCATTGACGGCGACCCGATAGAGATTGTCGCCGGGCGTCACCCAGTCGTGGAGTTCACGCAGCGGGAGGAGCCTTTCGTTCCCAACGATCTGCACCTCGAGCCGCAGGAAGGACAGATCATCGTGCTGACGGGGCCCAACATGTCCGGCAAGTCCACCTATCTACGCCAGGTGGCTCTCATCGTGTTGATGGCGCAGATGGGCTCTTTCGTGCCCGCGGACGAGGCTACGATCGGCGTGGTGGATCGTATCTTCACCCGCATCGGCGCCCAGGACGAGATCAGTGCCGGACAGAGCACCTTCATGGTGGAGATGGTGGAGACGGCCAACATACTGCACCATGCCACCGATAGGAGCCTGCTCGTCCTCGACGAAATAGGGCGGGGTACAAGCACCTATGACGGCATTTCCATCGCCTGGGCGGTCGTGGAACACGTTCACAATCACCCTCGGTTGCGAGCCAAGACGCTGTTCGCCACTCACTATCACGAGCTCACCGAACTGGCCGAAGTGCTGCCCAGGGTGCGCAACTACAACGTGGCCGTGGCCGAGCACGGCGACAAGGTGGTGTTCCTGCGCAAGATTGTGCCCGGGGGAGCCGACCGGAGCTATGGCATTCACGTTGCTGAGTTAGCAGGGCTGCCCAAGGCAGTCATTCGACGGGCCGAGGATATCTTGGAGGAGCTAGAGCAGGGCGCATCTCGCTCGCCAAGAGGGGTGCCTGGGAAGGAAGGGGGCGAGCAGTGGCCTCTCTTCACCATGGGACCGCACCCCGTGCTGGAACAGGTAAAGAAACTCGACCTTACCACCATGACGCCATTGGAAGCCCTCAACAAACTGTATGAGCTACAGCAGGAACTGGGCGGTTCCGAATAGCACATTTGTTGGTGACGATCGAGTAGTCGCTTTGACGCATCCTTGATGAGACGCAATTGTGTAAGCTATACTCCGGCCGATCGTTGGCTGGATGAACCACCCGGCCTGCTGGTGCGAGACAGCGAGACGACGTAGTCACCGTGGCTTATCGTCGGCATCATCAAGAAGGTCAGGGAAGAGAAGGCGAAGCTTAGCATCTCGTGGTCGGCCGGTTGGGTGGGACTGACCTCGGTCGTTGCGAGTAGGAGCTAGAGCCGGCGAAAAGGGGGAAGATATGAAAATCGCACTTCGCGGACGTGATAGATTGGCCTTGTTGCTCGTTCCCGCGCTGGTCGCCTGCACGATAGTGGCCTGCGACCTGGGCGGCCTGGTTGGGGGCGGTCAAGTTCCCAACGTAGTCATCGAACGGCCGCCCAACAAGACCGAGGTTCGGCTGGGGGAGACCATACCCATCCGTGCCACAGCCACCGACTCGACAGGTGTCACCCGGACGGAACTCTGGGTTGGCGACGCGCTCTACGCTTCGGAGGACAGTCCGGTTGCGCAGGGCCAGACCTCTTTCACCGTAGCGCTCAACTGGAGGGCGGAGGTGAGGGGCTCTCATCGGGTCGTGGTCAAGGCCTACAATTCGGCCGGGAATGTCGGCGAATCGGCGCCGATCACCCTCGTCGTGGTGGAGAGGGGACCTGGTCCAGAGCCTACTCCTCCGGGCCCGCAGCCCAGTCCGACCGGGCCACAGCCGACTCCATCGGCGCCTCAGCCCACACCAGCACCGCCTCAACCGACGCCAACACAGCCTGGTCCGCCTCCACCCACGGCGACCACGCCGCCACAACCGCCAACTCACACGCCTACACCCACGAGCACTCCCGTGCCGGGGCCCTGTGTACCGACGGCGGTGAAGACCATCAACGTGGGTGGGCATCCCAAAGGCGTGGCGGTCCACGGGCACAGAGCATATGTGGGACTACACGATGCGCCTGTGGTGGTGGTCATCAACACCGACACGGACACCAAACTGCCACAGACTCTCGACACAGGTGCCTCAGGGCCCGATTACGCCAACGGCGTTGCTTTTCACACGGGATCAGGGCGCGTCTATGTGGCCAACAAGAGCGACAATACTGTGTCGGCCATAGACCCGAGCGCCCCCGCGAGCCCGAAAGTGATACCTGTCGGATCAGAGCCTTTCGGCCTAGCGACGGCGGGTCAATACGTCTATGCGGCCAATTTTGGGAACGACAGTGTCAGCATCATCGACTCCACGACGGACTCCGTGGTCGGCAGCTGCATCGACGGACCCGGAGTTGGACTACGCGAGCCCGCTTTGTTGGGGTCGCTCGGGCAGTATGTATTCGTTCCCACAAACGGCTTGGGTCCCGTTCTTCGATTGGGACCAACCTGCAATCCAACCGCTGTTTCTCCTAGTAGGGAGAGCTACTTGGCGGCAGCCACCAATAGCAATAGTGGGCGCATCTTTGTCAGCAATCGGAATGGTAAAGACGTGGCCAAGATCTATGGCGGCTCTGTGGAGGGTATTGTCAATATGCCCCATAGGCCCTACGGCATAGCCGTCAACTCCTCCAAGGGCAGAATCTATGTCATCGCCGCAGAGGCAGATCTGCTGTACGTGCTGGATGGGCCCAGCATGCAGATCGTGGGCAGCGTACCCATTGGGGGACAGGGAGCTGTGGAGGGGGGCCAGGGCATCGCCCTGTGGGGGGACAAGATCTACGTCAGCGACTACCAGGACGGCACCGTCACCGTTCTCAGCGACGCGGCCTGTCCATGATACCGCGTCGACCGGTCGACGCACGAGTTGTGGGCTTGTTGACTGGCGGCGAGGATGTGTGCCCCGCCGCCAGTTGATTGCAGGGGGCAGCGAACTCAGGGTCTCACGTAGAGATACTTTATGGTGAAGTGCCGTTCTATGCCCAGGAAGTCGTCGACACTGATTGGCGGCGACAGGCGGCGCACAGCGCCCAGCAAGACGTCCATCAGGGTGGGTGGGCCGCCGTAGTCGATGATCTGAGGTTCTCCCTCGATGCCTCCCAACTCAGCTGCCAGGTCGATGGCTTCGGGGAAATTGCCGAGTTGGTCCACCAACCCCAACTCCAGGGCCTGCAGTCCGGTGTAGACCCGGCCGTCGGCGATCTCCCTGACTTCCTCGAGTGGAAGATCTCTGCCCTCGGCCACGATACCCACGAACTGCGCATAGGCCTCATCGATGATCCTTTGATAGTATTCGAGCTCCTCTTCCGTCGGTTCTCGGTAGGGGCCTAGCGAGTCTTTCATATCCCCACTCTTGATCACGGTTACTTCGATGCCTATCTTGTCCAGCAGTCCCTCAAGGTTGGGCGAAGCGCCGATCACGCCGATACTACCCGTGAGAGTGGTGGGATTCGCCACGATCTCGTCGGCTCCACAGGAGATGTAGTAGCCCCCTGAGGCGGCCACTTCGCTCATGGAGACAACGACGGGCTTCTCTATCTCCAGCAGAGCGTGGTATATCTCGTCGGATGCCACAACCCCGCCACCAGGGCTGTTCACCCGCAGGACGATGGCCTTGACGGACGGGCTACCTTCCGCGCGCCGGAGTTCCTCGATGATGGATTCGGAGTAGACATTGCCGGAATCCGAAAGGAGCCAGTCTTCCCCCTTCCCGGAGACGAGGGTACCCTCCACCCTGACTATAGCGACCACGTCCCCCCACACCGCGGGTGTCGTACTCCGTGGCGATAGGAGGAGTGCGCTCGTCCATAAACAGGACAACGGTGTGACCAGGCAGAGTAGGATGCCGAGTCCAACCGCAATCCAAATCCATCTTCGTTTGCTCATGGGGTGCTTCCTATTCTATGCTACGCGGAGGCCTTAGGCCGCCGAGACGGCCGCCAGCGCACTCCACGTATGCTGTTATGACTCCCACGTTTTGCATTCTAGCATATCTGCATCATTTGGCCAAGCCTCCGCCATCCGTTGCGGATGTGTGCGCTTTGTGGTACGATAGTCGGGTGCTCAACACGGAGGCGGAGACGTGTTCTCAGGTGTGAATCAAGTGCGGTGGCGCCGTATTCTCTGGCTGATCGTTGTCTTCATGGTCATTCTGGTATTCCTCGCTGGGTGCGCGAGGGCGAAGCGCATCGCCGTGGAGGTCGATGGGGCCAGGCGCATGGTGGAGACCGAACAGGACACAGTGCGCGAAGCTCTTGAGCAGGAGGGAATCACGCTGGGAACGTTGGACAGGACCGAGCCGCCCTTGTGGGAGCCTGTCACGGACGGGATGATCATCATCGTCACGCGTGTGCGTGAGGAGACTGAGGTCGAGAGAAAGGTCCTACCCTTCTCGCGCCAGGTACTAAGAGATGAGGCGCTCGACGAGGGAGAGACGCGTCTCATGCAATTAGGGGTAAACGGCGAGGAGGAGGTCACCTACCTGGTAACCTTTGAGAACGATGTTGAGGTGAATCGTCTACCCTCCGCCAGGAGGGTGATTCAGGACCCGGTGGACGAGATTGTGGTCATCGGGGTAAGTGGAACCCTACCATCGGTGCCCATCAGCGGCACCATCGCCTACATCTCCAACGGCAATGCCTGGATGATGAGGGGGGGCAGTGGGGGTAAGCGTCCTCTGACCTTCACGGGGGACCTCGATCAGCGTGTCTTTGTCTTGTCGCCCGACGGGACGCAGTTGCTATTCAGCCGCAAGGCAGAGTCAGAGGATCCGGAGTCTGAAGCTCTCAACAGCCTGTGGGTGGTGGGCACGGTGCTGGTGGATGATGAGCCTCGCCCATTGGAGATCGACGACGTACGCTATGCTCAGTGGTCTCCTGACGGCACACGCATCGCGTATTCCACAGTCGAGCGCATCAGTGGCCGACCTGGATGGAGGGCGAACAACGACCTCTGGATCGCATCCGCGGATGGTGAGGACAAGGCCGAGGTAGTGCCCGCTTCCTCCGGAGGGATTTACGGGTGGTGGGGTAGCGAGCTCGCCTGGTCTCCTGATGGCCGTGTCTTTGCCTATGCTGATGCGGACGAGGTTGGAGTCCTGGACCTTTCCACAGGTGAAAGGCAGACTCTTCTGGATTTCCCCGCCTACGTCACGTTCGG
>JABAOH010008779.1_pt4 | contig 14063 bp, 14 predicted proteins | sample 7062181 | NCBI WGS metagenome assembly JABAOH01 (sample SAMN14538630, study PRJNA623070) | marine sediment metagenome | biome: marine biome [ENVO:00000428]; feature: marine pelagic biome [ENVO:01000023]; material: deep marine sediment [ENVO:00002113]; isolation source: pool of 5 deep marine... | reverse complement strand
CGAGTATATGGCATGCGGGGTACCTGTACTTGCTACCCCGCTCGCCGCTCAAGCTAATATGATCCAGAAAGCAGACTCGGGGGCCGTTGCACGAGGTTTCACTGCGGAGCATGTTGCTGACGGGATATGGTCTATGTATGCGCACAGAGACAGTCTAACCACTCTTGGATTGAATGGGCGATCGTACGTTGTCAACAATCATAGTATACCTACCGTTGTTTCTCAGGTTGCTGCAGCGTACTGTGAAGTGGAACCAAGCCTTCCCGTCAGTCCTACGTTGGAGTCTTGAGACCGGTTATCTGAAATGGACATTCCTGAGTTCGTAGTGCAAGTGGCAAACCCGTTTTTCCCTCTACCCGAAAACACGAGGACACCTCTGAGCAGTCGAACATTGGAATCCGCCGTTGGTTTCGCTGTGAAAAACAAGGTGTTTCCCCTCTTCTACGAAGGGTGTACAAGGAAACGAATCCAGCTGCCGAAACAGGTTGACTCATTGATGGAGGGGTACATGCGAAGAAGAAGAGCGCAGTTCGAAGCAGCAGAGCTGCTGTTAGACATTTCTGAGAAGCACAAAATAGAGCTCTTGTTCTTCAAGACGTTTAGATCCTTCAACTACGTGCCAGACGACATCGATGTCCTACTGCGTCACAGAACTGATCTCGAACTCCTCATCAACCTACTAAAAAAGGAAGGCTACGAACTACTCAAAATCGGTACTCCTGAGGTTACTGTGAGGAAAATTTGGAACGGGACCTACGTGGACATCGATATTCACAAGTCGATCGCAGCTGGTCACTTTCGATTGCTGAAGACGGACAAATTGTGGCAACATCTGACATATGTGTTGGTTGGAGAAGGATATGAAGTCCCTACGCTCTCAGCTTGCTATGAAGTAGTCAGGGAGGCAGCCTACTCCTTACTCAAGGATTTCATGATATCAATCTCGGGGTTCTACTGTGCAATCGACGCCATAATGGAGCAGGACATGGAGGCTGTGAGGCGAATAGCCAAAGATGAGAACCTTCTCCCACATGTCAACCTCTTTATCGAGGTCGCTCGTGAAATAGTGTATCAGCTATTCGGGTTTGAAGCAGACCCCTTAATTCCCGGAAGGAGGAATGAGGGGTGGATGTTCATGGTCTTGTTGCCGTTGATTCGAGCAGAACTGCGTAGGAGACTCAGGGTGCCGTATCCCTATCCTAGTTTGGTGATTTCGTTGGCCTATTTGTACAAAGCGTGGGCACAGATGCAATATGATGGGGACTTTGGAACACTGTTGCAACTTCTTAGACAACCTTCGTCGAAAGGCATAGATGCCGTTTTAGTCTATCTTAGGGAACGTCGGCGTTGAACCGGGTGCCTTACAAGCTGATCTATTTCTTCGGTCCAGACGGGACCGGAAAGACTACCCACGCCGATTTGACATCACTCTATTTGAGACGGAAAGGATATAGGACGTGGAGAGCAAGTGTCAAACAACACCACACTTTTTCTTATTTGTTTCTGAAAATATTGGGTCGCGAGAATCCTGAAGGACAAGCTATGAGTTATCACGGTTTTGAGGGTGAGTTGGTGCGCAGAATTAGGACGCCTTGGAAAATTCTTGAGCTGATAAGTTTACTTCCTGCTGTAATCTATCGTGTACTCCTGCCATTATTGTTAGGCTACGTAGTCGTCTGTGACAGATACGTATTGGACACGTTGGTGACGCTTTCGTATTTTGTGAAGGAACCAAAGCTGGTTTCGAGTACATATGCGAGGCTATTAGTCAAATTGATACCAGGGAATAGTGTTCTCATTTACTTCGACGCAGATACAGATACCATACTCCGAAGGAAGAATGATGAACCTCTAACGGAGCAACTGATAGAGTATTACAAGAAGACATATAGAGCTCTTATGAAGTGGTCGGGGCTGTCAACTGCGACAATAGATACGAGTGTGGCCACTATTGAAGAAATTCAAGGAACAGTAATGCCTTTTGTAAACATCACACGTAGCTGAAGAAAACTGAAACTGTACGCGCGCTTGAAGGATTCGCAATGAGGATACTTATTTTCTCGGAACTATTTTATCCGCATGGTGGTGGGGCCGAATTAGCCACGTGGCTATACTCAAGATTGCTTGCTGAAGAAGGGTTCGAGGTAACAGTAGTCACTAAGCAGTTTCCAAATGAAACCTCGGCAGAGCTGCTCGGTGACAGAATATCGATGTTCAGAATACCCATGAAGGTGACGTTTGGGAGCAGATATGACACCGTCGCTAACGTAGGGATTTTGGCAAGTAGTTTCATAAACAAGCTAATCGCAAAAAACGACGTTGTTTACATACCATGCGGTTGGTACAGCGCCATACCTATTGCCAAAATCCATAAGAAGCCTGTCGTAGTTCACCTGCATAACTACTCAATGGTGTGCCCCACATCTTTAATGTTCGATTTTGTTAAGCAAGAAGTAGGGTCTTCATCACGTAGGTCTTTCATACTGCACGAAATTGTTGAAAAGAAGCGGAAGCCTCTCCATGTTGTTGCCTCCTCTTTGATGAACGATTTTCTGGGCAAATATTACAATAGATTAAGTATGCTTGCGGATGCGCTTATTTTCGTGAGCAACGCTCAAATGAATCTGGTACTTTCCAAGGTTCCAAGTTGCAAGAAGAAAAGCTATATCATATACAATCCAATTCCAAACCACCCACTTATTAAAGCTGAGAAAAAGGGTGTAGGTTACTTCGGAGGGAAAAGCTTCGCTAAAGGCTTCAATATTTTCATGCAATCGTTAAAATCCCTTAGACAAAGCAACGTCGAAGCATACCTGACAATGACATCGGAGGAGCAAAAGGTTGCAAGAGTCGGCAACGGAATCTTAGTAAACTTTTTGCCAAAGGTTGATCCCAAAGACTTGATGAAGAAACTGTCAGTTGTGGTGATCCCATCTTTGTATCCGGAACCATCGCCGTACATGTTAGTCGAATCGTTGATTTACGGCAAGCTGATTATCGCATCAGATGTGGGCGGAATACCTGAAATAGTGGATAAGATAGAGTCAGGTGTAAAACTGGTTAAGCCTGGAGACTATCAAGAAATCACCGATGCTCTTCTATCATTTTTGGCATTCGAATTAGAAGAAACCAATGAAATTGTCATCAAGAATAGAGAACGCATCCTGAAAAGGTTTGACAATGAAAAGCCAATAACGTCCTTTATTGATCTTTTGAACAAGATTATATCTTCGCCGTAGATGCACTATGATTTATCCCCCATTTCAAGTGTTAATATTGATTTACGCATCATTCACTTTTTGTTTGACCACGGTCTTACTATTGCTAAATGAAAAAAACTCGAACATAGTTTCGTGCATAAGAATGCCAGAAACTTGTACGATTTTTCCTTTCTTACTTTTCTTATTGGTCACTTTTTTGCCTCAAATTTACTTTGCTTCATTATTCTATCCATCTTTTGCCGCTGGTGATGAAGTGGGTTACCTTTATGATTCAGGGACCATAACAACTTTTGGACATATACGTCCAGATCTTTTGGTAGAAGATCAGGCTTACATAGTGTTTCCCGTAATTCCGCTATTGGTTTCCACCATAGGGCATATTACGTCACTTGACCTTCGCATGAGTTATTTCTCACTCTATAGCTTCCACCTTATCCTATTGGCGATAATTACTTACTTACTGTTACTTCGTCTAGCCCAAAGAAAAGGCATGGGATTGCTTTGTGTGGTTGTTGCCGCGATGACTTTGTATGCGAACCCACCACATTATCTCTTATGGGCGTCTATAACACACAGAGTTCTGGTGATAACCTACACTTTTCTTTTGCTACTCATATGCTTTAAGGGAAGGTCTCTAGGTTCAGTTATCGCTGTATCACTTTTATCCCTAGTGGGAGCTATTCAACTTGGACCTGTAGTGTTCTTTTTAATATTGGCTATTTGGTTGATTTTAAGGCGTACAAATTCGTTTGAGTATGAGTCAGTGGCTCAGCTGTTTAACTCAAACAAGTGGTTAATCCGCATACCGCTCTTAGTTTTCGTATTCTATCAAAGCTTCTATGCGTTGCAGGCTTTGCTGATGCGCCTTTCCAACTTATTTATCTCGGTCTCAGAACTATCTAGGCTTCCTCTAGTATTTTTTGAGTCTAGTTCTCTTGAGCATCCTTTACCAATACTAAATGCAGCCGGTCCAGGATTTGTCGCAGGCGCCGTTGCCTCTCTTACATTCTATTCTTTGTATGGATTAATAAGGAAAAACAAGACATCAAATATTCAATTGTTATCTTCAGCTTTAGCTATTCTTTCTAGCACTACCATGGTGTTTGCCGGGTATCTCTACAGATATCAGATCGGAGGTAATCTAGCGTCTTATTTTACGGTGATAAGTTTTTCTTTAGGGGTCCTCGTTTCGGGAACACTTGTTTTGCGATTTCTGCCATTAATTAAAACTAAAGGGTTTTCAACTGCAAAGTTGCTAATAACCATCTATCTTATCCTTTTATTCATTGGAGGAATAGGTGGGATACTTGATCCTTATGCATTTGGCATAGAAGAGCGCGTTATCCCATAGGCTTTTGCGAAGGCATAACAGGTAGAATATCAAGACCTGAAAAGGCAAAACTTACTAGTTTTAGGGCGCAAACATTTTATGCGTATTCTCTACATGGGGAGTGAATTAAGAAACTTACTAGGGTCGGCAGGTGCACTCTCTGGAAGAGGACATGATGTTTTCTACATTAACTTATCTGAGAATTCGTTGACACACACGCTAAATATTGAGGAAGTCAATGTAGAACTTCATGAAGGCATACCGCTTCAAACAAAGCGAATAAACATACCTTTTATTGAGCGGAAAAATATCGTAGAGAGAAAAATTAAACCAACAAACATAGCTGGATCGGTTTTAGCATTCTTAGAGGAACTGCTGTTTGATGTAATTATTTCCAAGGGAGATCATTGGCCTATAGCCCATGTTATAAGTACAAAGCTACAAATCCCACTAATTCTTTACTTGATGGATATTAGAGGTCTGAAGTTTTTATCATTTGTGAGATTTGCGCACAAATATGCAGAGATTCTGCACGCACCACTTAGTATAGTATATAATGTGGTTCTTTCCTATTTATCTGATTTTACTGTGTTAACAAGCAAAAGGATAGAAGGAATACTTAGAAGCGCAGGAGTTCAAAGAACAGCGGTTTCTCGCCCACCTTATGTTCGTTTCCAATTCTCACCACAATCTAGAAAAATCGAGTCACTCAGACCTGAGGTTTTAACTATTGCCACGCTCAGCAGACGCGGAAATGTTGAGGTCGACCTAGCCATTGTAAAGATAGTGTTAGCTATAGCTCGCAGGATGCCTGATTTATTGTTTGTGGTGGTCGGTACCTCTCTAGAAGATTTGAAAAAGTTTAGAGAAGATTTTACTGCATGCGAAAATGTCAAGTTCATTGGGAAGATCTTGAATGATGATTTACTTTCTCTTTTGTACCGAAAAACCACTTGTGTTTTATGTCCTATAATAGTTCCTGGTTTCTCGAACAGACTTAATGAGGCATTTTTTTATGGCAAACCGATTATTACGACCAAAATAATCGCTGACTATTATGACGGGCTCATTAGTGGTAAACATTGCATAGTTGAAGATGAGTTTAACAAATGGCCTGCTATAATACATAGCCTATTTGATGATAGGTATCTGAGGGAAGAGCTTGAGGTAGGTGCACAAAGTTATCATGATAAATTCTTTTCGCCACAAAAACATGCCCTATTGTTGGAGAGAATAATATCATCACTATAACATGGGACGCTTATAGACTACCACTGTTTGAGATTATAAGGCATAACATCTACTCTTCTTCCTTTCACAAACTGCTATTTAGGCCTAAAGCTGCGACTTTCAACATAACAGATAATTGTAACAGCAGATGTGTTACATGTAATGCATGGAAGCGAAAATCTCTAAATGAGTTGACGACTGAAGAAGCGATAGATATTCTTGGTCAGCTAAGGAAGTTAGGTATTACTAGAATTGCCTTTGCAGGAGGTGAACCATTAACTAGAGCTGATATACCGAGGATAATTAAGGCAGCAAGTAACTTCGGATTTAAAAGAATATGTGTTGTGAGTAATGGTCTTTTACTTAATGAGACAAAAGCAAAGTGTCTACTCCAAAGTGGTCTAACCGATATAGACATTTCAATAGATGGGTGGAGCGAAGTACATGACATCATTAGGGGTGCAAAAGGAGCTTTCGATAAGGCGATAACTGCGCTAACCATGATAACTAGATTACGAGATGAAGGGTATCATTGTCAAATAAATGTATTGACAACGCTTCTGGAAAAAAACCTAAACGAAATAACAAAAGTGGTCAATGTTTGCAGAAATTTGAATGCTGGTTTTTTCTTGAATTTGCTAGATACTTCCCCATACTTTTTCTCAGGCATCGATATTTCGAACCTACAAGTCAAGAGCTTCAAAAAACTGAATTCACTTGTGAGCGAATTACATAGAATTAAGAAACGATGTCCAATGCTGGTACCACAGCTTCACATATCATTAGAATATGCAAAAGATTACTATAAGCATCCAAAATTATTACGTGACCAACGGACTCCGTGCTATTTGGGCTACCTGAATGTATATATCGGGGCTCATGGCGAAGTATATTCTGGATGCTGGGCTCTTTCATCGCTTGGAAATTTAAGGACTAAACGATTAGAGGAAATATTGAGTTCGAAAGATTACAAAAACAGATTGCAAGACATGCTTCTAAGGAATTGTCCAGGTTGTACTTGTAACTACGACATGAACTTTGCTTATGATCTGCGATCTCTATTTAAAGAGTTCATCTACATGGTGTAACTCAAAGACATCAGAGAATTACTGAGAATAGAAAATGCTAGAGCCCTCAATGTGGGTAGAGGCGCAAAAAAAAGAAAAAGTATATTGGGTTAATGTTAAGGATTCACGAGAAGAATCCGTTCCCAGAGAAAGTCTACTTCGTTTCTGCAAGTTGTTGAAGCTGCTGGAGAGAGCAGAAGTCAAGAAAGACTACGTAGTGACACTTGATATAGGTAGCGGTCCCAATTGTGGTATTTTCAATGTTTTGAGGCAAGGGTCGTTAAAGATTGCCATTGACCCATTATTCGGCTATTTTTCCTTTGGTTACCCTAGTGACGTAGAACGAATCAAGGGCGTAGCCGAGAGTCTACCGATAAGGAGCAACTGCGTTTCTGCAACTTTCTCCATTAATATGCTAGATCACACCAAGGCGCCAGAAATTGTTGTAAGCGAGAGTTCAAGAGTTCAGAACAACGACGGAATTTTAGGTTTAATGGTTCAGGTGGTTTCAGCCAAGATGAAAGCTATAAATAGCCTTTTTCATCATTATCGAATCAGTAAAAACATTGGCTTACAGTTGCACAAGATGCCTAGGTTTATGCTAAAAATTGTGTTAGGAGCGTTTAGAATTCTAGGCTTGATATTCAATGAAGATGTCTATGCGATATTTGAAGACGGATTTTTACATCCGCATTATTTGACCTCTAAGGATGTTTTTTGGCTTCTTTCCTCATGTGGTTTTTCGCCACTTTTCTACAAGATTGTTTGTGATGATAAGTCAACTAAGAAAGCGGATCTATACGTTATCCTAGAAAACAACCGAACCAAATCCTATGATTTCGAAACTTCCTGAAATGATTATCTTCGAAGGTCCTTTTGGTTCAGGGAAGACGACCCAAGCGGAAAGTGTTATGGATTTTATGAAAGCTAACGGCTATAAATGTTTCATTTTATCGCTTGGAGGAGATCAGAACATCGCGAAAGTCATTAATAAGTTTCTTTTATTACTAAACATATTCACATATTTTACATACGAAGATGGAACGAAAGCTAAGGTAGCTCATATTAAGAGGATCAAGATTTTGTATGAGATTTGGCCCATCATAAAGTTTCTAAGTATACTCCCATATCTTATCCAAGCTTGTTTGGCTTCATTGTTTGGATACGTAGTAGTTGCCGATCAGTTCATTTTCCATTTCATATCTATGTTAAGGGCTTATTATGGATACTTCGGAGAATGCCCTTTAAGCGTATTAAAAATTGTAACTAGGATTTCTCTATGCTTCATCCCTAAGAAATCTATCATATTTGTTTTATGCGGAGATTCTGACCAGCTCAAAGACAGAATTGTGAGAAGAGGATCAACATCAATGGAACCATCCAGTACATTTTCTTATTACGAAAAGACTCCTTTATTCTTATGTCAAATTTACAGAAATTGTTTTTCTATAGATACGACTCAAAATAGTTGCGCACAAGTTTTTGAAGAAATCAAAAGATTCTCAGAAAAATACGCTAAACTCGCAAATGGCTTTTTGAGGGAACAAACGAAATGGCTCTGAATGTTTGGCTAGTTGGTTTTTTTTGCGCTGAGCATACGAAGATTGGGTTAGTAAATGTGACGAGCCGGCTTGCGGAAAATTTATCACAGATCCAAGATGTCCACATTACAGTTCTATCTCAAACGTATATTCGCAGTGGTATGACTAACTATAAGAACTTGAAGGTAATTAAAGCGTCAATTCTTGATCCAGCTTTATGGAGGCGCGTTATAACACTTTACAAAAAAGAAAACCCTGACATAATAAACTTCCACGGCATTTCTGAGCTAGCTGTTTTGATAGTTACATTAAAGAAGCTAGGTATAGTGAAATCACCCTTAGTATTTTCAGCTCACGGAAGTATCAAAACTGAAATCTCTTCGCTCGGTAAATTCGTTCCGCCACATTTGTTATTGCTAGAGAAAGCGCTTATTAGGAATTGCGTGCATATTACAACTGTCTCGGAATATTTTAGGAATTTTCTATCCAAAACTTATGGAATCAATACTCGGGAAATTTCTGTTGTCTACAATGGGTTAGATAAGGAATGGTTTGATGTGGTTGATTGCGAACGCAGCCACAAATGCAAGAAGATAAACCCCATAAAAAATCAGAAAAAGCCGGTCATTCTCTTTGTTGGAATTCCCTCACATATAAAAGGTGTTGACTTGCTTATTAAAGCCCTCGGATTCTTAAAATCGAAGGCTTTGCTACTGATTGTCGGCAATAGGAACAGTTTCTTGAAGCAATGCCTCGCAGAAACTTCCTTTACTTTGAACGAAAAACATGTTTGGGTGCTAGAGAATTTGCCTATGAATTGTATGAAGTGCATCTATGATACAGCAGATATTTTTATTCTCCCAAGTCGCTTAGACCCGTGTCCTTTAGTCGTACTGGAAGCCATGGCAAGAGGGAAACCTGTAATAATTAGTGAGCATGTAGGTCTTAAAAACATCATGAAAAACTGTGTAAACGGGTTCATTGGGCCTTGCGATGGCGTCCAAGACTTGGCTTCGTTGATTGATGGACTGCTGGAGAATAAGAAACTGATCGCTGTCGTGGGTGAACAAGCAAGGAAAAAAGCATTAGAAAGAACATGGGAAGTAGTGGCATTGGAGTATATGGATACTTACCTGAGTGTGTTAAAGCATATGAGGCGCGCGTACGCATAGGATATGCGTTTTCTAAAGAAAATCGCGAAAAGGAGCGTTGCCCTCGCACGTCAATCTAGGAGAGGTTTTGTGAGTGGGAATAGAATTTTGCTTTTAATCCTCATAAACGGACTTATTGATTATTTTTTCATTAGAAATGAGGTCTATTTATCGCGATTCAAAATTGACGGAATCTAACGAAATGATGGTTTTGAAAAAGCTTCTTGCAGTGAAAGGTAATTTTTTTATTGATATCGGTGCATGTTACGGAGGATACGCCCCACGTTTATCTGAAAATTTCGTCAGAATCGTCGCTTTCGAGCCAGAGGACCATAATTCTGGGGCACTAACACTACTAATCAAATTGCGCGCACGCGCCTAAGCCTGTGCCAGCCTATGAAGCAAGAATTTTCAATAATCCAACTCCAGAATGTCGACTTTAAGCCATAAACTTCTTTTTCGGAAGGGTGGAACAGTCTCATCCATCATAGCAGTAGCGCTTTTAGTCGCCCTCCTGGCCTCCATAAATTCCATAGTAAGTTCCTTTAACTCACAAACCGAGGCATTAATAGGACTCCCAAACATTGGCGGAACCTACCTAGCCCTCAGCGAAAACTACAATTCAATAGCCAACGATAAAATTGACGCGGACTTGACGGATCAGCTCAACACCATCCCAGACATCAAGTATGCAATACCTCAAAGAATCTTCTCAGCCACCCTAACCACAAGCTCAGGCAACCACACGGTCCTAGTAAGAGGCGTGGAAGATGTCTCCTACTTTCTAAAGCTTAGGAGAGCCAGCCTTAACGGTACCACAGCAAAGAACGAGACAGAAGCGAACGTAGGCGAGATCTTAGCCAGATCAATCTCCATAGAACTGGGAGATGAAGCAATCCTGACTCTTGGCAACAGCCGTCCAAAATTCAATGTAGTGGGCACCGTCAGAACCCTAACACAAACAGACACTGAACTCATTGTCCCGATCGAAGCCGTCAACCACCTCACCGGAGACAACAGCAAAGTATCACTCATAGAGTTCGCCCTCAAAGAAAACATCAATAGGGAAGAAGCTCTCACTCGCATCACCGCGTTATTGCCTGAAGACGTGAAGGTTGTTAAGGTCCAGCAACCACAAGGGTTTGTGCAAGACATGAACCTTCAAACACTGTCCTTCCTAAACCTATGGTCCGTAGCAGTCTACGGCGTGGTGGCAGCCGCCTCCTACGTGATATCGACTAGGCTCATAACCGAATCTAAGTATGAGCTGATCATGTTGAAATCTTTGGGAGCCAAGAAAGGACTAGTGTTTAAGCTGGTTTTGACCTACACCGCAACCACAGCTCTCCTCGGATGCATCCTAGGGTTAGCCCTCGGAACAGCTGGAACCCAGACAGCCTCAACCATGCTTGGATGGATACGGACAAGCTTCGAAGCAAATCCCTTCCTCGAACCTAATCAAGTTCTCCAAACACTCCTACTAACCTTTACAGCGTCAACTCTCGGATGCTTAATCCCCGCGTTTAGAAGCATGCGTAAGAGCTACATGGAGCAACCATAATGAGACTCACTGGCTTCAGATACCTCCGAAGACAACGCATCTTCATCCTCGCTCTAATACTCGTCATGGCTTCCATACTCTTCACAATAACAGCCTTTAGTCTCCTAGGCTTCTACAGAGGCTTCAATGCCTACGTAGGCGAAGAAGAAAACATCATAGCAATTTATGACAAGCAAAGCCGGACACCCTTCACAGGACTGGTTCCCACATACTTGGCTGAACGGATAAGCGCCATAGACGGCGTACTAGCCAGCAGCCCAGAAGTCCTAGTCCCCTGCTACTTAAAGGACGAGGCCATCTTTCTGAGGGGAATCGTACCTAAACAATTCACAGAGCTAAACCAACTAAACATGCTGGACGGCGACATGCTTGAACTCAACGACTTGAACTCAATGATCGTTGGAAAGAGATTGGCTGAAAAGCTTAAGCTAAAAACCGGCGACAAAGCTCTCATTCTAGGGATTGCGACAGACAGATATGCTGAGGTTCAAATTAAGGGAATATTCGAGTCCCACACAGCCATGGACGACGAAGTTCTCACACCGCTCTACGTTGGTCAATGGTTTAGGGTAGACTACGGCTACGTTACCCTCATAAGATTCAAAATAGATAGAAGCATCATAAGTCCAGCTATGATTTTTGAAGAGGTTAGCAAGGAAGCCTCCAACCCCAGCCAAAACGAAACAGGCGAACAGAAGCCTCCTGAACAGTCAATCACCCAAATAACACCAATAGAAATAAGACGCGTTGAAATTGAGAAGGTGGGGGTTGAGAAAGCTCAGAGCTTCATGAAAAGCTACCTGGACGCGTACGGAGTAACCAGAGAATCCTTATTCCTCCTCTCCATCATGGTCTTCTCCTTCGCAAGCGCAACAGTAGTCAGCGCCTCCAGAATCCTCATACACCAACACAAAAGCGAAATCGAGGTTCTAAAGTCTGTCGGCGCGTCCAACAGAACCATAAAAACAGACCTCCTAGCCAAAGTGTTACCTTGGTCCCTAGCATTCTCCATGACTGGAACAGGCATAGGCATACTGGCTCTACTGACCATCGAAAGAAACGGATATCTACAGGTCCTATCCCATGGAATCAGCTTCCAATTTGACCCACTTATCCTCGCGCTCCAACTCATCTTCACCTCATTAATCGTTGCCATAAGCATACTGCACTCTTTCAAGAGTCAAATCTAAATGAAGAAGCAAATCTACCTGCTCTTACCTTTTCTCATCGCCGCAGCCTTGAGACTGTATCCATACTTTGTCAGCGGCTTACCCTTCTCTGTGGATGCTTGGGCCCCCATCAAAAACGCTGAACTCCTCGCAGAGCAAACCCCCATACGCTTAGACGATAAGATTTTCGACGGATACAACAACTACTGGCCCGCCAACAGCCTCTTCGGTGCTTTCGTATCACAAGTTACGGGGGTTGAACCCTTGCAGGCCATGGCTATATTCCTACCCCTGACCGGCTCAGTAGCCATTTTAATCTTCTACGTCCTCGTCAAAAGGCTATACAATGCCAAGATAGCTTTCATGGCTTCAATCATCTTCGGAACAGCCTTCACCCACGCATATTTTACGGCCGGGGTAACAAAGGAAACTTTCGCCAACCCCCTATACTTTCTACTCATCCTCATCTTTCTCCACCCAACGATAACCAAGCGGAAACAGACCTTCCTATTCACGGTAACCGCTGTAACCCTAGTTTTTGCCCACCACCTGACTCCGCTAATCACCATACCCATTCTATTGAGCATAGCCCTAGCCCGCTTCATCAACAACACGAGGAAGGGACTCGCACCCAACAGGTCCGACTTCCTGCTTGTATCAATCTTGGCGGTGGCCATCCTCCTATACTTTTGGCTATACGCTCTAGCAGGCTTCAAGTACACCTTAACCATCAGCGACCTGCTTTCAGTAGCTTCATACCAAATTGTCGCCTTCTCTCTAGCATTGTATGTAACCTTGAAACCCAGCACATACTCCAAAACCAGAACCATTTTCTCAATGATAGCAGCAATCGCCGTAGCTCTCTTCTTCACGCTTCTGCTTATGAGGAGACCCATACTTCCCGGCGTGCCAGCCCAGCCTACACATTATCTACTATACGATTTGCCATACCTCCTCCTGCCACCACTGTTCATCCTTGGATACGAATATCACAGACAAAACAAAACAGAGACCTCCACAGCCTCAATGTTCTGGTTCACTGCAGTCATCGGAGTCGAAGCCTACGCCCTCCTCAGCAATTCACCATTCATCACGCTACTAACTTCCCGAACCCTAAACTTTCTAGTCCCAATCGCAGCAATCTTCGGTGCAACCGGGCTTCATCGACTAACCTCAGGAAACAAACCGCAAACCAAAAGACTACTCAGCACGACCGTGGCAGTTGCCACAATTCTAACTATTGCAGGATCAAACGCATACAGCATGTATGCAAGTGTTTCCCTGCAAGAACGCTACATGGGATACGTCTGGCTTTATACGCAACAAGAGTTTGAAGCAGGAGACTGGATTGCAGCCAAAGGCAATCTTGCAGTTGCCGCAGACCTCAAAACCTTCCATTTTTTCCACGATTACTATGATCTAGATGTTGACGTCCTCAAAGGATACGAATACCTAACAGAGGACAGCGAAACCCCACCCCAAATCCTATACATTTATGACCAAATGCAGAAAAACGGGTATGTAATTGGCTACTATGGGCTGGACCTGCCTGAAAACTATATGGAAAAAGTTTCCCAGCTAAACCAGATTTACTCCAATGGATACGCAAGCTTCCACACAGCAGATTGAAGGACCGTCCGCCCTTGACGGCAATGGATGGCTAAGAAGATGATTGAGCTCAACAACATATGGAAAAAATATGGCGCAAACGAAGTTTTGAGAGGCCTAAACCTAACTGCCAAAAAAAGAGACTTCATCTCGATAAGAGGAAAATCCGGCGTTGGAAAATCAAC
>JABAOH010165878.1_pt1 | contig 14070 bp, 14 predicted proteins | sample 7062181 | NCBI WGS metagenome assembly JABAOH01 (sample SAMN14538630, study PRJNA623070) | marine sediment metagenome | biome: marine biome [ENVO:00000428]; feature: marine pelagic biome [ENVO:01000023]; material: deep marine sediment [ENVO:00002113]; isolation source: pool of 5 deep marine... | reverse complement strand
CCCGTGACCAGGTAGATAGACTTTATCGTTTCTCTCGATCAGTCTTTGAAGTTGCTCACAGTAGTCGCGCATATTCCCGTCCGGCGGGCTGACGATCGAGCTGTTCCAGCTCATCACGTGGTCGCCGCTGAAGAGCAATCCGTCCGTTCGCGCGAAGCAGAGGTGGTCGCTGGCATGTCCGGGAGTATGAAGGACGGTCATCCCGGCGATGTCCTGCCCATCCTCGAGAACCCCATCCGGCTCGAAAGCGTCGTCTGGAAACGCGCTCGATACATAGATTGGCTGGCCTAATCGCTCTCGCAAAGCAGGCGCGGCGCCAAAATGATCGGAATGGTGATGCGTGACCAGAATCCCCGCCGGGGTGCTTCCAAGGTTTGCAGCGATTGCCTCGAAATGTACTGCGTCCTCGACTGGACCAGGATCGATGACAAACGCTCCTTCCAACGTATCTACCACATAACTGTTAGTGCCGTGGTAGGTCATCTTGCTCGGATTGTTGGCAACGATCCTGAACACACCGTCGGCTACCCGAACCCCCTGCCCACGGATCGGATCAGGCTCTTCGAGAAACATGCCGGTCATTTGGCGCTGCTCCCTGCCAATAAGAGGTGATTCGCGTCCACTAATGTAAATCGCTGATTCAGAATCCTTCCTCCCGACGACGATCCGATCGAAGAATTTGGCGACACTGGCTGAGCCAGTGCCGCCAGTCTTTCGCCCTCAGGGAGGAGGATGAGCGTGAAGTTCATGCTCTCAGAGTTTCTCGATCAGTTCCGGCACGGCGGTGAAGAGGTCGGCCACGAGGCCGTAATCGGCGACCTGGAAGATCGGGGCCTCTTCGTCCTTGTTGATGGCGACGATGACCTTGGAGTCCTTCATGCCCGCCAGGTGCTGGATCGCGCCCGAGATGCCGACGGCGACATAGAGGTCGGGCGCCACGACCTTGCCGGTCTGGCCGACCTGCCAGTCGTTGGGGGCGTAGCCTGAGTCGACAGCCGCGCGCGAAGCACCGACGGCGGCACCCAGCTTGTCGGCCAGTTTCTCGATCAGGGCGAAGTCCTCTTCCGAGCCGATGCCGCGACCGCCCGAGACGACGATGCCTGCCGAGGTCAGTTCGGGGCGGTCCGAGGCGGCGACCTTGTCATCAACCCATTCCGAGATACCGGGGTTTTCGGCGGCGCCGATGGCCTCGACCGGGGCCGAGCCGCCGGAGGCGGCGGCGTCGAAGGTGGACGTGCGGACGGTGATCACCTTGGTCGCGTCCGAGGATTTGACCGTCTGGACGGCGTTGCCGGCATAGATCGGACGCTCGAACGTGTCGGCGTCGACGACGCCCGAGATGTCCGAGATCACCATGACGTCGAGAAGCGCCGCGACACGCGGCATGACGTTCTTGGCGTCGGTCGTGGCGGGCGCCACGATGTGGCTGTAATCGCCCGCGAGCGACACGATCAGCGCCGCGGTCGGTTCGGCAAGGCGGTGACCCAGCGAGGCGTCTTCGGCCACGAGGACCTTGGCCACGCCGTCGATCCCGGCGGCGGCTTCGCCCGCGGCAGCGGCCGAGGCCCCGGCGCAGAGGACGGTCACGTCGCCCATGGCTTTCGCAGCTGTCACCGCCTTGGCGGTGGCGTCGAGGGAGAGTTCGCCGTCATTCACTTCGGCAAAGAGAAGTACGCTCATCACACGGCCCCCGCTTCTTTGAGTTTCGCAACAAGTTCATCCACGGAGCCGACGATTTCGCCTGCCTTGCGGGCCGCGGGTTCGGTGGTCGAGACGATCTGAAGGCGCGGGCTCACATCGACGCCGTAATCGGCGGGCGTCTTTTCATCCAGGGGCTTTTTCTTGGCCTTCATGATGTTCGGCAGCGACGCATAGCGCGGCTCGTTCAGGCGAAGATCGACCGTGACGATTGCGGGCATCGTGACCTTGATCGTCTGCAGGCCGCCGTCGACCTCGCGCGTCACCGTGGCGCTGTCGCCATCGATATCCACTTCGGAGGCGAAGGTCGCCTGGCTCCAGCCCAGAAGCGCCGACAGCATCTGGCCGGTGGCGTTCATGTCGTTGTCGATCGCCTGCTTGCCAGCCAGCACGAGGCCCGGCTGTTCTTCTTCGACGATCTTGGCAAGAACTTTGGCGACGGCCAAAGGCTCGATGTCGTTGTGAACGTCATCAGCGGCGACGACCAGTATGGCGCGGTCTGCCCCCATGGCCAACGCGGTGCGCAGTGTTTCCTGCGCCTGCTTCACGCCGATCGAGACCGCGACGATTTCATCGGCCTCGCCGGCTTCCTTGAGGCGGATCGCCTCTTCGACGGCAATCTCGTCGAACGGGTTCATCGACATCTTGACGTTGGCGAGATCGACACCCATGCCGTCCGCCTTGACGCGGACTTTCACGTTGTAGTCGATCACGCGCTTCACAGGTACGAGAACCTTCATTGTGTCCCTTCCGTGGTTTGGCTTTCATCTCATGGCAATTTCGAAACAGGGACCGTCCGGTAACCCGGGCGGCCCCACGTCCGTTTGGCTCAGAACTTAACCTTGTCGTAGATTTCTTCGCGCAGTTTCTGCTCGAAGGCATCGCCGTCGTTACCGATTTCCGCGCTGATCGCTTGCCACTTCTCCATGTTGCGGAGGAACGTCTCGGCGATTTTTTCGGGATCTTTGACGCCGCGGCTCCGCGCCGTTTCAAGCACGATCTGCAGTTCTGCATCTCGATAGCTTTCGAGCAGCGAGGTCACATCCTTCTTCGGCTCACGAACCGTCACTCCGCGGGCAGCGAATTCCGCGGCCGCGCGCTGGTCGTCACCCTGGTAGCCGTCCATGGTCGAGCCACGCACTCCGCCCGGAGCGGCATGGATGTAGGCTGCTTTTTGTTCGTCGCTCAGAGAGTTCCAGCGGTCCATGTTCATGTTGATCATCGAACCGCCCATGTAGGCGCCGCTCGGCACCTCGAGGATGTTCTTGGCCACGTCCCAGAACGAGAACGACTTCATCATGCCCGGCGAGCCCACCGTGCAATCGAGCTGGCCGCGCTGAAGCCCTTCGTAGACTTCGGAGATCGTCGCGTTGACCGGGGTGGCGCCGAGGGCCTCGATCCAACGCCCGACCGAACCGGCACCGCGGATCTTCTTGTTCTTGAGATCGGCCAGGCTCTCCACCGGATCCTTGCAAATGATGTTGTAGGGCGTGGACGCATAGGCACCGAAGTGCTTGATGTTCCAGCTTTCCCACTCCTTCATGCACTCCGGGCATCCCTGAAGCGTGGTCTCGTTCACCGCCCCGGCGTTCGATGCGGCGTCGGCCGACCAGGCCGCCATGTCGCCGATCAGGGCATTATACGGTAGGTCGTCCGTGTGATAGATCACCACCACGAGGCCGCCATCGACGATCCCGTCGCGGATGCCGGCGAGCGTCGTCTTGGCACCGACCAGCGCTCCGCCCGAGACGAGCTTGAACGTCAGGTCGGGCGCCGCGGCGGTCGCCTCCTTGAAGAAACGCGACAGACCGTAGACATTATGGCCGTGGTTCGGGCCCACGTAGCTGCCGTACAGGATCTCTTCCGTCTGCGCGGCCGCCGGGACGGCGAGGCACAGCAGACCCGCGCCAATCAACTTCTTGAGTTTCATCTTTCCTCCTAAGTGGTTGTGTGCCCGGTATTCGGGCGGTTGATTTCCGCGTCCCCGAACCATCGGACCGGGGCGTAATTCTGGCTGTTCTTCACTGCATCATGCTCGGCAGAAACAGGCTGATCTCGGGGAAGAGAACGAGCACCGCGATCACGAAGAAGTCCGCGACCACGAACCACAGCACCCCGCGGAACAGCGTCGGCAAGGGGATCGTGTCGCCGACGATGCTTCGCACGACGTAGACGTTCAGCCCCACCGGCGGCGTCAGCAGGCCGACTTCGAGGAACTTCAGAACCAGCACGCCGACCCAGATCAGGTTGAAGCCCGCGCCCTCGAAGACCGGCAGGAGCACGGGCAGGGTCAGAAGCATAAGTCCGATCGAGTCGAGGAACATTCCGAGGAACAGGTAGATCAGCGCGACCATCAGGATCAGCTGCAGGTGNNAGTGAACGAGGCGAGGTAAGGTCCGACCCCGCTCAGCGCCAAGAACCGCGTCAACAACATGGCCCCGATAGCGATGAAGAAGATCATCGAGGTCGACCGGATCCCCTCGAAGAGGCTGGCCGAGAGCGTTTTCCACGTCAGTTCACGGCGGAAGAGCGCGATCAGCGCCGCCAGACCCGCCCCCAGCGCACCTGCTTCGGTCGCCGTGGCGACGCCGGTATAGATCCCGACGATGACGATTCCGATGATGACCGGCAGCGGCCAGACACCGGCCGAGGCTCTGAGTTTTTCGCGCAGCGGAGTGCGTGTCTCGATCCTCGGTGCAAGCGAAGGGTTCAGTGAACAGCGGATCAGGATGAGCAGCGTGAAGGCGACCGCGGTCAGCACACCCGGCAGCACGCCGGCGATCAGCATCTGTCCCACAGGTTGTTCGGCGAAGATCGCGTAGAGCACCATCAATACGCTCGGCGGGATCATTGAGCCAAGCGTGCCGGATGCCGCGATCGTGCCGGCGGCGAGCCCGGGGTTGTAGCCCTGGCGCAGCATTTCCGGGATGGCCAACCGGCCCATGGCGGCCGCGGTGGCGAGGCTCGACCCGGAGGCGGCGGCGAAGCCTGCGCTGGCGAAGTTGCTCGCTATGGCGAGCCCGCCCGGAAGGCGTCCAAACCAGAGGCGCATGGCGTCGAACAGATCAGCGGTCATACGCGTGTGGTAGGCGATGGCTCCCATGAGCAGGAACATCGGGATGGCGCTGAGCGACCAGTGCGAGACGAAGTCGAACGGCATGGTGCGCAGCATGCCGAACGCAGCGCCGGGGCCGCGGATCGCCTCGGTTCCGAAGAACCCGACGAGAGCCAGTGCGAGCCCGACCTGGACCCGGCACGCCATGAGCACGACGAGGACACCGAGGCCGATGAAACCGATAGCCAGAGACGACATTTCAGGCATCCCTCCGTTCAGCAGAGCCAAATGCGCGCCGCGCACTCGCAATGCATTGGCTGACGAGGACCAACGCAAAGACGACCGCGGCCAACGGGAGGATCCAACGGGCGGGCCAGATCGGCACCGAATGAAAGGCCAGACCGATGGCCTCGCCCGACAGGAACTTCTTGTAGGCCACCACGCCGGACACCCAGGCGAAGGTGGTCATGGCGACGGTCCCGACGAGGGTAACGAGAGTGTCGAGCGCGGCGAGCGCGCGGGGGCCCAAGAAGAGGGTGAAGATTTCCACGTCCACGTGGTCACGCAGATGCTGCACCGCCGCCATCGGCAGGAACACGACCGCAATCATGAAGTAGTTGGACACGAGCTCCAGCGTCCCGATGATGGGCTTGCCGAGCAGGAACTTCGCGAGGACATCCGCGATGATCATCAGGCACATCAGAGCGACCGCGACGGCCCCTGCATATTCCAGAACCATTGCAGATCGACCTGCCAGACGATTGATGAGTGGCATGGCCATCCCTTTCTCCCTTGTTGACGTGGTCACGCCCTGCCCCGCCGTTACGGCTGAGCCGGACTGACTTGCCTTTCGCGCGCCGGCTCGCCGCTGTTGACGATGTTGCGGCTGATGAGCTCGTCGATCCGGGCGTCCTCCATGCCCAGCTCGGCCAGCACTTCGCGCGAATGTTGCCCGAGCCGCGGCGCTGGCAACCGGTGCGCGGGCTTTGTGTCCGACCACTCGGTCGCGACCGCCGTGCGGCGCATCCGCCCTTCGGAGGGATGCTCGAACGTCTCGATGAACCCGGTCTCGCGCAAATGCGGATCGTTCAGAATATCCTCGACCGAATTCATCGGTGCGGCCGGAATGTCAGCCTCGACGAGTGCGCGCATCCAGTACTCCGATGTCTGGGACGCGAGCACTTCGGCCAGGAAGCCGTAGACTTCCGTGATGTGGGTCAGCCGGCTGCTCTGCGAAGCGAAACGAGGGTCCTCGATCAGATCGGCCCGACCGATGAGGCTCAGGAAAGACCGCCATTGCCGGTCGTTGTAGACCATCACACAGATGTGCCCGTCGCGGGTCTCGTACGGCCTGCGGTCAGCCGCGACGCTGCGCTGATAGTTCGGCGGCGCAATCGAGGGCTCGAACAGGGTTCCCGCCATGTGCTCACCCAAGGTCAGCGAGGCGAGCGATTCGAACATCGGGACCTCGACGCGCTGGCCGCGTCCGGTGCGCTCGCGGGCCAGCAACGCGGCGAGCGTGGCGTTGGCCGCGAGGATCCCGACCATCCGGTCCGCGAGGACCATCGGCGCATAGCGCGGGCTGCCGCCCATGATGTTGGCCAGATGCGGTATTCCCGCCATGCCCTGGATCAGGTCGTCGTAGGCAGGCCGGTCCGCGTAAGGACCCCGCTGGCTGAAGCCGTAGGCCCCGACGTAGATCAGCCGAGGGTTGATCTCGCTCAGGGCCTCCCAGGACAGACCGAGCCTTTCCATCGAGCGTGGCCGGATGTTGTAGAACAGCACGTCGTAGTTTGCCACGAGATCGGTCAGGATCGCTCGCCCTTCCGGAGACTTGAGGTCGATCGAAAGAGACCGCTTGTCCTGGTTCGTGGTCATGAAGAAGTGGCCCATCTTGGGCGATCGCATCGGGCCGGCGAAACGCATGATGTCGCCGGCCAGAGGCTCGATCTTCAGGACCTCGGCACCGAGTTCCGCTAACGACTGGGTCGCGGTCGGGCCCATGACGACGGAACTCAGGTCGAGAATGCGTATGCCGGCGAGCGGACCGCTCATCCGCGGGCCTGCCGCAGCATCTGCCTGGCGACGATGATCTGCTGAATCTGGCTCGTCCCCTCGAAGATCCGCAGAAGCCGGGCGTCGCGGTAGAGCCGTTCGATCGGATACTCCTTGATGTACCCGGCGCCTCCGTGAACCTGGAGCACCTTGTCAGCAATCCGGCCGAGCGCCTCGGTGGTGAAATACTTGCACGCCGCTGTTTCCTTGAGGGTCGGCAGCCCGTCGTCCTTCATGATCGCGACCCGCTCGACGATCGAACGGGCGGCGATCGCGTCGATCTCGCATTCCGAGAGCAGCCCTTGGATCAGCTGGAACTCCGCGATCGGCTTGCCGAACTGCTTGCGGTCAATCGCATATTTCACACCCTCGTCCACGATCCGTCGGCACATCCCCGCGGCCACCGCCGACATGTGAATGCGCGCGTGGTCGAGCGATTTCATTGCCGTCTTGAACCCGACGCCTTCGCTCCCGCCAAGCAGCGCAGATTCGTGAACGCGGCAATCCTCGAAGATCACGTCCGAGGAATGCGATCCGCGGAAACCCATCTTCTGGAAGTGCTTGGCGACCGTCAGGCCCGGCGTCCCGGCCTCGACGAGGAAGGCCGAGATGCCCCGCGAGCCCTCTTCCCTCGGCCCGGTCCGGGCGAAGACGGTGAAAAGCCCCGCTTGCGGTGCGTTGGTGATGTAGCGCTTCGTGCCGTTCAGCACGTAGTGCTCGCCATCCTTGGTCGCCTTGGTGGTGATCGAGGCGACATCCGAGCCCGCGTCCGGTTCTGTCAGGGCGAAGGACGCCACCATCTGCCCACTGGCGATCTGAGGCAGGTAGGTCTGCTTCTGCTCCGGTGTGCCGTCGATCGTGATCCCCAGCGTTCCGACGCCGTTACTGGTCCCGAAGTAGGACCGGAAGACGGGTGAGGCGTAGCACAGTTCCATGACTACGCTTGCCTCGTCGTACATCGATAGGCCGAGACCGCCGTACTCGGTCGGGATCGACATGCCGAAGAATCCGAACTCCCGGAAACGCTGCACGATCCGCTCGGGGATCGCATCGCTCGCCTCCACCTCTTCCTCGACCGGGATGAGTTCCTCGCGCGCGAGCCTGGCAACGCCGTCCAGCATCGAGGTGAGAACGTCAGAATCAAGCATGGTTGTCCTTTCTCATTTGCGACTTTTCCTTCTCTGCGGCGGCCTCGAGGTAGTAGTGATGAAGCGAGTTCAGATGTCGCTCCATCTCGGCTCGCGCGGCAGAGAGGTCGTTCTTCCGCAGGCAATCGATGAAGATCCGCCGGGTCCTGATGACCTCGTGCCCCATGACGGAGCCGAGTTCTTCGACCAGACGCCTGAGCACGGCCATCAAGGCATCCATCACGATGACCAGGATCAGGTTGCCGGTGCCCTCGGCCAGCAGGACGTGAAAGCGGATATTGGTCGAGGTCTTCTCAGCATCCCTGCCCTCGTTGGTGAGCCGCTCGGCTTCGTCCACGTTGGCGTCCAGCGTCTCAAGCAGATCGTCCGAAACTTTTCCATCGAGCGCGTCGATCATCGCCAGCTCGACGATCAACCGCGCCTCGGTGAGCTGCCCGACCGTCAGCTCACGCGACTGCATCAGCCGCTCAATGACCTCCGTGAAGACCTCGGGCCGGCCGGTCGAAACGAAGGCGCCCCCTGTCGCGCCTTTCCGCATCGTGACCCAGCCAGTGACTTCCATTGTCCGAAGCGCTTCGCGCACCGCGTGACGGCTGACACCTAGTTCCGCGGCGACCTCGCGCTCGTTCGGAAGCTTGTCACCGGGGACCATCCTTTCGGTCTCGATGAGGTCGCGGATTTGAGAGGCTATCATCTCAAAGACACGGGTGGATCTGATCGGCGTAAGGCTCATGATTCCTTATTGGCCCAATCATTGTATCAAAGCAAGACTTTTTTCGATCTCGGCCCTACGCGATCGCCAATGTCCCCCGTCAGGCCGGACCGTCGGCGATGGCCTATGCGCGCGGCCGCGACGGCGGCGACAGGGCCTCCGGGTCGCCGAGCGCCAGGCGTCTGAGGTAGGGCGACCCGATCAGGGCGTTGGGAAAGCCGGCGGACGGACGCGTCGCTGCGTTCACCGAGTCCAGGACTTCGCCCGGCACCTCGCTTTCCGCCGCGTCCAGCAGCTCGCCGAGCTGCGCGCTGGTTCTTGCACCGATCAGCGGCACCACGGCAGGAGCGCCCTGCTGCAGGATGTACCGAAGTGCGACCGCCTTCAGGTCCAGCCCCGCGGTGTCCGCGATGCCACCCACCGTATCCACCGCCGCCCTGACCGTGGCCGGCACGGCATCCACCGGCCGGCGCTTGCCGCCACCCCCCGCAGCGAACGCGCCAGCTGCCAGGGGGGCCCAGGCGATGACGCCGAGATCCAGCGCCTCGGCCATTGGAAAAAAGTCCGCCTCGACCTCACGAGCGGCCAGATTGTATTCCAACTGCACGGCCACCGGCCGCGACCAGCCGCGCAATTCGGCCATCGTCACCGCGCGCGAAACAAGCCATGCTGGCGTGTCGCTGAACGCGAAATAGCGGATCTTGCCCTGTTGAATAAGCATCTCGGCCGCACGCAAAACCTCGACCAGTGGCGTTGTCCCGTCCCAATAGTGGCACCACAGCAAATCAATGCAGTCGATCCCGAGCCGCCTTAGGCTACCCTCGACCGAACGTACCATCGACCCCAGGCTGTTACCGCCAGCCAGAACATGCCGGTCGTTCGATGCGGTATACTTCGTCGAAAGTACGAAACGGTCGCGGTCGGTGCGAAGAAATTCACCGAGAATGTCTTCTGCCGCTCCTTTGGAATAATTCGGCGCGGTGTCGATCAACGTGCCGCCGCGCTCGGCGAAACACCCGAGCATCTTCAGAGCCTCGTCGCGCGGCACGCCCCAGTCTTTTGTTTCCCCAAAGTTGAGCGTCCCCAGTCCGACGTTCGAGACCCTGAGGCCACTTTGTCCAAGAAGCCGGTACTTCATGGTTTGCGCCAGTCCGCAAAGGTGCCGCCGTTCGCGGCCAGTTCCTCGATCAACGGGCTGGGCGACCAGACAAGCGCGTCTTCCGGCGCGAGCGCCTGCAAGTCTTTCAGGATCGCGCCAGCACCCAACGTGTCGGCATGGTGCAACAATCCGCCGCGCCAGCGTGGGAAATTGTATCCGCTGACCGTCACCAGATCGATGTCGGACGCACTGCTGGCAATGCCTTCCCAAAGAATGTCTGCGGCCTCGTTGATCATCGCCAGAACCAGCCGCCTTCGGATCTCCTCGGCCGTGTAATTCTGCCGTTCAACCTGAGCAAAATGCGCCTCTTCGCGCGCCAGATCCTCGACCAATGGATCGACGACCTTGCCGCCGCCGCCGGGATAACGGTACCAACCGACCCCGACCTTGCGGCCCAACCGTCCTTCGTTCACCATCCGGTCACCGATGGGCACATAGCGCCGGTTCGGGTCGCGCGTTGCGTCCTGGCGTCTTCGGTTGGCAAAGGCGATATCCAGCCCCGACAGGTCCTGTGCCTCGTAAGGCCCCATCGCATAGCCAAATTCGACCATTGCTTCGTCGATCTCCCAGGGGTTCGAGCCGTCCATCATGACGGTATCGGCCGCTTCGCGATACCTGGCCAAAATGCGGTTGCCGATAAACCCGTCACAGACCCCGGCAAGAACGCAAATCTTCCTGAGCCGTTTTCCCAGGGCAAAGCCCGTGGCCAGTGCCTGGTCGCCGGTCTGTGCGCCCCTGACGATTTCGAGCAGTTTCATGATGTGCGCGGGAGCGAAAAAGTGCAGCCCGACAAGCCGCGATGGATCTCTTAGAACGGCGGCGATCTCGTCAACATCGAGATACGAGGTATTGGTCGCCAGAATTGCCGTTTCCGGCAGGGCGGCTTCAAGCCGTTGCATGACTTCTTTCTTTACGTCCATGCTCTCGAAAACCGCCTCGATGGCCAGGTCTGCCTCGGCCCCATCGGTGGCATCCGCGCTTGCCCTGAAACGAGCGCGATACCTGGCGGCCTTGTCGGCACTCAGCACACCGCGGCTTTCGCCCTGCGCAATCAGCTTTTCGACGTTGTCCGTGGCGCGCTTGACGCCATCGGCGTCGGTTTCCAGCAAGAGCACAGTGATCCCTGCGCTCAAAAGCGCATAGGCGATGCCTGCGCCCATCGTGCCACCACCGACGACGACGGCTTGCCGAATTTCTGTTGGCTTTGCAGTCAGCCCAGCGGGTGCCTTCGCACCTCTTTCGGCGAAAAAGATATGGCGCAACGCCTTTGCTTCTGCCTTTTGCCGCAGGTCCAGAAAAACCTTGCGCTCGGCGGCCATGCCCGCATCCAGCGTTGCTGTTTGCGACAGCTCTAAAAGCTCGACCGCACGCAGCGGCGCCGTTTGTCCACGCATTTTTCGCGCCGCAGTCTTTCTGGCAGCCTCGAACACCTCGTCGCCTGCCGCACCCGAATTCAGCTCGCCGACCGGCACCGCCATTCCCAGCCATTCCGAATTTGTCATTTCGGCAAAGGTAATCGGATCATCCGAAACCTCATCGACCAGCCCGATCTTCTTGGCGACGACGCCGGTGACCGGTTTACCGGTCGGTATCAGCTCCAGCGCCTGCTCCAGTCCGATAAGCCGTGGCAGCCGTTGCGTCCCACCTGCCCCCGGTACGACACCAAGCACAACTTCGGGAAACCCGATCGAGGCGTCGGGCCGTGCGACGCGGTAATGACAGGCCAATGCGATTTCCGCTCCACCGCCCAAAGCCGCGCCCGAAATGGCGGCGATCCAGCGCACATCGCTTTGTTCGATCCGGTTCAAGACCTCCGGCAGGTGCGGTTCGACTGGCGCACTGTCGAATTCAGAAGCATCGGCGCCTGCGGCAAAGATCCCGTTTGCGCCCGAAACGATCACCCGATCAAGGTCTTCGGATTCGGCGCGTTCAACAGCCTCCAGAAGTCCAACCCGCATGTCGCGACCAATTGCGTTGACCGGAGGATTGTCCAGCGTCACATAGCCGTAGCGACCATTGATCCGGAATGTGACAGTCATGGTAGTTCCTCCCAAAATTGTGCTATATATTGCAAAATATGCGCTATACTGCAATCAAAAAATGACGAGGGGGAGAGCGCGATGACGCATGAACCAATGTTGCTGACCATTGGTCAGGGGCGGGCCGATATCGTATTGAACCGGCCCGAAAGACTGAATGCACTGACGCGCCACCTGATGGAAGACCTCGGCGCGGCGATCACCAGTGTCGCCGCACAGGATGCCATTCGTGTGGTCACCATCAGCGGCGCGGGGCGTGGTTTCTGCGCAGGTCAGGATCTCTCCGAACGTGACCCTCGAAAACTCCACGGCCCTCTCGACCTTGCCGGTATCCAACGCGAGCTTTTTCATCCGGTCATCCGCGGCATTCAAGACATGGGCAAGCCGGTTATTGCCCGCGTGAATGGCATTGCCGCCGGAGCGGGCGCGGCTTTGGCGCTGGCCTGTGACATCGTTCTTGCGGATGAAAACGCCAAATTCGCGATGAGCTTTGCCAAAGTCGGGCTTTCGGTTGATGCAGGGCTTGGGAAAGCGCTGGTTCAGGGATTGGGACCCGCGCGCGCCAAGGCTCTGTTGATGTTGGGCGAAACGCTCGATGCCAAGGCCGCCGCAGCAGTCGGCCTGATCTGGAAAGCCGTGCCCGCAGACGCGCTAGACGACAGTTTCGAAACCCTTGTGGCACAGCTGCGTGCCACACCGCGCGCTTCGCTCTCGGGCATCAAACGCGCCTTGGCTGACTCATATCTGCACCCGGACATTTACTTTGCGACAGAGGCGGAACGACAGGGGATCGCAGGAAAATCGCCCGACTACGCCGAAGGTGTTTTAGCATTCCTTGAAAAACGCTCGCCCAACTACAGTTGAATCACGCCGACGGGATCGCGTGGACTTTCGCCGTCAACTCCTGAAGTGATTGCTCGAGCTTTTGATCCGATGTGTCCAACACGTCATCGGCCCGCTGATACAGCGCCTCGCGACTGCGCAGGATCGATTTCAGCTGTTCCATCGCCTCGGGGTTTCCCGCCATCGGGCGCGTGTCGCCCTGTGCGCGTACACGTTCCATATGCTCATCCGGCGACGCCTTCAGCCAGATGGTATGAAACCGCGACAACAGCGTGTTATATGTATCGGGCTCGGCGACGATCCCACCAGCGACGGCCAGGATCACATCGTCATGGGTCGCGATTACCCTGTCAATCGCCTGCGCTTCAAGCCGCCGGTATCCTTCCTGCCCGTACAGCGCAAGGATCTCGTTTGCCGGCATTCCCGAGTGGTCCTCGATCTCGCGATTCAACTCTACGAAGGGCATTGCCAACTTATTTGCACCCGGCTGAATGCGGCCTGCTCCGCGCCCGTCATGCGGTCATCTCGAGTGCGTAGCCGTTCCAAAGATCAAAGGCATCGGATCGGGCGTGGCGGTACGATGTGGCGGTAAGACGATAGCGGCGGGGACGGAAGAACATGTTGATCTGGTCATGTGCGTCCAGAAATCTCTGAGCCTGTCCGGGTGACTTGAACCGCCCCATGAGTTTCTCTCGCTTGCGGGTTGGCCGATGGGATCCTTCGATCCGGTTGTTCAAGCCCTTGTGCGCCCGATGATCAGCATTCGCCACGAGGTTGCGGATCGGCCTGATGTAACTGCGCAGCTTGTCGGTGATCACGACCCGCGGCGCGCCAAACCGGTCGATCAGCCGCTTCAAGAACCGGCTGGCGGCCTTTGCATTACGTTGCTTTTGCACGAGAATGTCGAGCACATTCCCATTCGCGTCGACTGCCCGCCAAAGCCAGAACTTCACGCCATTGATCGGAACAACGACTTCATCCAAGTGCCATTTGTCACTGGCGCCCGGCCTGTCGCGCTTGATGCAATCGGCGAAATGGCGGCCAAACCGGTTCACCCAGTTCCGGACGGTTTCCCGGCTGACCATCACGCCGCGTTCGGCCAGCAGATCCTCGACATCTGCCGTGCTCAGCGCAAACCGATGGTAAGCCCAGACGGCATAGGAGATGATCTCGCGGGGAAAACGAAAGCCCTTCAGGCGTCGAATTGTCGGCACGGTTTTCATGATGACCGCCTATCCCGACGGAACCCCGTGATCAACTTGGCAATGCCTTACTGATGCCTCCCAATCGATCTTTGCCGCCCGGGCTGTTTGGTCGCAGCGTCAGACCGAGCCAGGCTGCAAACTATCGTCCAGATCGGA
>JABAOH010135870.1_pt1 | contig 14071 bp, 3 predicted proteins | sample 7062181 | NCBI WGS metagenome assembly JABAOH01 (sample SAMN14538630, study PRJNA623070) | marine sediment metagenome | biome: marine biome [ENVO:00000428]; feature: marine pelagic biome [ENVO:01000023]; material: deep marine sediment [ENVO:00002113]; isolation source: pool of 5 deep marine... | reverse complement strand
ACCTACCCTCCCCACCAAGACCTGTATTGTTTTGTGTACTAATAAATCTTTCTACCTTGTTTTTAGAATCCCAATAATTCGCACATTTTATTCAGTTGGAGGTGGTGGTGTGGGTGGGGGTGGGGGCGGGAACGGAGCTGGAGAGGAAGGGGGCGGTGGAGAAGGTGGACTTACTTCTTCCTTAACCTCAGCCATGACCTCTGCCTTATCATACGTAACTTGAAATGGTGATGTATCCTGTCCCGCTTCAGTCTGAAAATCGACTTCTTCCTCTTTACCCTTCCTCCTTCGCAACAACAACAATAATAAAATTACCACTATTATGATTATCAAAATAAAAATAATATAATTCAGGAAATTACCTAAGATCTCTTCGAGGGCAGGTGTGGGATCTTCATCCACATCTCCATCATCTTCGCCATCATCTCCACCATCATCGATCACAGGCTCCGTATCGTCCACAAGAACCCTTACCGTTTCTCTGGTAGCGTTGTTACCGAGAAGGTCTATGGCACCGTAGTTTATGGTACCAGTGCCTAAGGGCACAGTAAATGGAGACTCGTACAAGTTGTAAGTTATACCTCCATCAAGACTGTACCATATATAATCCAACCCAACACCCAAACCATCGTCAGCACTCAGATTCACTGGTGTGCTCGAGTTCATAGAAAATCTCTCCTCACCAGAGGGAATTTCTCCTCCGATAAGTATCGTGGTCAATGGCGATGAGGTGTCAACATTAACTATCATAGTGTTGGCTGCCTCGTTGTTACCAAGGTTATCCTGCGCACCCCAAGTGATGTTATAAAAGCCATCGTCATACCCTATCAACATCAATTCCGAGCCTTCAAAATATTCTCCATCTATGGTGTACCAAACAACAGAAATACCGCTGTATTCATCGCTGGGTATCAACGATAAAAGTGTGCTTTGCGTGACATTCCAAGGGTGTGATTCATCTGATCGATATTTTGGCTCTCCAAGAAGAAGCGTGGTTGTAGGTGGTGTAATATCCAAATACACAACCATCGAATTAAGACTCTCGTTATTGTTCAGGTTGTCTTTACTTCCCCAGGTTATCGTATACATTCCTTGATTATAACTCGATAGATTGAACTCACTACCCTCGAAATAAACACCATCAATGGTGTACCACACCGTATCAACGCCTGAGTAGGAATCTGTGTAAACTAATGAGAATGTTGTTTTTTCTGTTACATTCCAGTAATCATCACCTGATCTACGATATTTAGGCGTGCCAACGTTTATATCGGTAATTGGAGGAGTATTATCAAGAACAACTATTGTATTGTTACCTGTCGCGTTGTTGCCTAACCGATCTACACTGCCCCATTTTATGGAGTGCATACCATCACTGTAATCGCTGAGATTGAAGCTTGAACCTTCAAAATAATGGCCATCGATAATAAACCACGTTAATTTCACATCAGAATAGAGGTCTGTAGGAGTTNNCGTTCTGTCGATACCCAATGCCAGTTAAAGTTAGATTCGTGATTGGGGAATGCATATCTATAAAAACCACAGATATGTTGCCAGTCATGTTGTTGCCTAAGTTATCCCTAGCACCCCAGATTATGGTGTGCATGCCATCAGGGTAACCATCCAAAGTGAATGTTGGGCCCTCAAAATACTCGCCGTCTATGATGTACCATTCCGTCTCGACACCTGATGAAGAGTCATATGGGAGTAGCGTAAACAGTGTGGAGGTGGTAACATTCCAAGAGTCATTGTTATTTGCACGGAATTTTGGGTATCCAATTTCTAAAGTGGAGGTTGGTGGAGTTGTGTCAAGAACGAGGATTCTACTCTTCCCTGTTTCGTTGTGGCCAAGATAGTCCTGGCTACCGTAAATTATCGTATATGTACCATCCTCATAATCAGAAAGGTTGAACACCGAACCCTCAAAATACTGGCCATTGATGATGTACCAACCGAAGGCCACGCCTGAGTATTGGTCAGTTGAATTCAATATGATGGGAGTGTTTCCTGTGACATTGAAGAACTCAATGGGTAGATTACGCCATCTCGGCTCGCCAATATCTAAAGTCGTATAAGGGAAGTTTTTATCAAGGAATACTGTAATTGAGTTCGCACTTTCGTTTTGGCCAAGATTGTCTATGCTTCCCCAAGTTATGTTATATGGACCCTCATCTTTAAGACCGAACTCCGATAATGAAAAATTCGTACCCATACCGGGCCTCTCATAATATTTTCCGTCTATTATAAACCAAATTAATTTTACACTGGAGTTATGTGAAGGAAGATCTATCGGTGAGAGTGTAAAGGTCGTGTTCCTCGTGACATTACACCCATCGAAGCCTTCGGACGGGAACCTTTCTGGACCTATTGTCAAATTCGTTATTGGCCATGAGTCATCGAGCCAGACCGTAATCGAGTTCGTCTCGTTGTGGCCCAAATAATCTTCGCTGCCCCAGGTTATAATATGGACACCTTCATCATAGCCTGACAGATTGAATTGCGTTCCTTCATGGTAGTTGGCATCTATCGCATACCATGTAAATGAAACGCCTGAGCTATGCGAAGGTTGATCCTCCGGTGTTAACGTAAAAGGAGTGGAGGAAGTTACGTTTGTTCCGTCCATTGGTGAGATTGGATATTTAGGAAGTCCAATATTCAATGTGGTGATGGGCTTGGAATCATCCAGCCAAATAGTAATAATGTTACCTGTTTCGTTGTTGCCGACTTGGTCCTCACTCCCCCAAGTTATGTTAATTTGACCTTCTGGATAACCTGACAGATTGAAGCTAGTGCCCTCATAATAATCCGATTCTATGGAGTACCATGAAATCGCTACACCGGCATTGTGGATAGGAAAATCTTGTGGTGTCAAAGTAAAGGTTGTAGCCGAGGTTACATTGCAACCATAATCAGGAGAGTTAGGATGTCTCGGTTGGTCAATTGTAATGGATGTTTGTGGCTCTGTGTCATCAACCCACACTAAAATATTATTTGCGGATTCATTGAAGCCAAGGTTGTCTTCACTGCCCCAGGTTATTGTGTGTGGACCATCACCATAACCTAATAGATTAAATATCGTTCCTTCATAATAATCCGCATCAATAAAGTACCAAGAGAACGCAATGCTGGAGTTATGTGAAGGATGATCGACCCCAGTCAATGTAAATGTACTAAAAGAGGTCACATTGCAACCATAATCTGGCATATCAGGATGTCTGGGCTCAGCAATTGAAAGCTGAGTGGACGGCTCACTCTCATCTATCCAAACGGTGGCATTTGTTGTTCCATTGTTGCCACTATTGTCCTCACTCCCCCAGGATATGTTGTGAGGTCCTTCACTATAACCCGCAAGAGTGAAGTTGATACCGTCATATTCAAAATAAACACCATCGATAGTATACCACGTGAAATTCACACCTGAATATTCATCCTCTGCTGTTAAATTGAATGAAGTGGTTTGTGTTATATTCCAATCATCACCAAAATTCGCTCGATACTTGGGAAAGCCCAATGTGAGTGTGGTGTTTGGAGGAGTAGCGTCCCAAACCGTGATATTACAGGTATCATTGTCCCAGTTACCCCACGCATCGCTGACGTTTAAAACAACGGTATAAACACCTGGGTCAGTATAAATGTGCACCACCTTGCTGTTCTTTGTTCCTGAGCTGTTAAAGGAGGAACCATCACCAAAGGTCCAGTTGTACCAGGCTATGTATCCTGAGTCATCTGTTGAACCTGAACCATCCAACAAAATTGGTTGGTCAGAACCAGTAGCGTTATCAGGTCCTGCATCAGCTATAGGAGGGATATTGTCCTCCCCAAAAATCAGCATTGTTGGATCGCCTAAAAGATTCCACTCGTAAACCACCCACCTGTAGGTGTTATGTGTCAATGCATCAGATACAAACTCCTCTTTTGCCTTTTGAAGTGTTTTGCCTATGCGCATCTCGTTGTTGTTGAAAAGCTGATTATAGAATTCGTTATCCAGCTCACCACTATATTTTGAAACGTCGAAGCTGATGAACCATCCAAATCTGCTATTGAGAATGCAGGCGACCATACCACCATTTGGATTTGTGATATACTCCTCTGCCATGGAATCTTTATCTCCGACATATGATCCATCATCCCTCCTACCGTCGAACGAACCACTATAGCATGCTATTGATAGATGTATCGGATAATAAGAGTTCACAATATCATCAGCAAGTGTATCTGAGTAAGAGTTGGTTTCATTAATCATATAAGATTCCACAAGGCCATGTCCGCCATGATTTACGAATAAGGTATTGTTTGCAATCTCTGTCTCCCAAACATTAATATCGATAAGGGTCCCGTTCGCCTCGTATAAACGCGTTATGTTATAAATTGACGGGATATAACTCTCAACACCTGGAGCCACATGGGATGGCCCTCCTCCTTTATTCTCCCCGTTTTTTATTTCGTCTAGATAATAAGGTCCCTTGCTATCCACTTGCCCATGTAACGTAACATGTTTTGGCCTTGGATTGGCTTCGAAGAAAGTGACCTTGTTAACGAAAGTTTGAGCTTCTGCAGGAGTGTTCACAGGTGCCCTGCCCACAAAGACCTCAGCATAAAGATCTGATTCCTCTCCAGCATCTCCACCTCCACCTTGGGAAACATTCTTTTCACCATAGATGCCATCTCCATCGTTATCCCAATTTCCGTCCAGACCACCATAGTACAAATCGGTGGGTATGTCATCATCCTCTGTTGGGCCGGTAGAAAATACGAAGCCATAGCAACCTCTATGGGGAATGATCTCGTCATCACCCCCCAGAAGAACATAACTAATGCTCCAATTGATATACGCATCAATAATAAAGTTTCGAATTGCCACCTGATGATTAGAACCGTTAAAACCATAATCAGGATCCGCATAGATATCCTCTATCCTGATCACGGTTGTATTGATACCTGAGGAATTCTTGTTATTTGCGAGGGGTTGAAATGATGAAGCCAATGCATCGTTTGTAATTATTACATAATCAAAGGATTCCGAGGCATCGGTGATCGAAAGAGGCACGATACCTCCTGTAGGCTTCGTTTCGATCTTGGACTTATATGTGGCCAACACAGCGGGATTATCGACCATGGTTTCAACCAAGTTCCTATCCTCGACCAAACCACGATATAACGGAGATTGCCCTCCTGCATGATGCGTGGTTACGATCACCTCAATCTTTTCAAAGTAGAGCACCTTTCCCTTGGATGGAATGTATTGCATAGGGAACAATTTTAGGATAAGAATTTGATAACCTCTAAATGTTTGAATTGTAACATCAGAATACAATAACCCCGGGTANNTTTCAGAACCGAATATTGCTGGCCTTTCACCTGGCTTAATAATATATATGCCGTCTAGGGTCACTTTGTTATTCGCAATTAAGTTGATATCACTCAGAGTTTCACCTTGGGGTAAGAGAATCTTTGCAACCTTGGCTGGTAGCATGGGCATCCCTGGTTCAATGTCGTTACGTATATCGGACATCTTGGGGATATGGTACTCCCCAATTTTCTCCATTATAGGAGCTGAGAAACTGTAACTGAGGGATACCATGTTCTTTTTTACCCCATCTTTTGAGCCTTGGTATGTGGATATCAATTGTCGTGTGGAAGAAATATCGCTATGAATAGGATCAATACCCTCCAAGTCCTGTGTTTTTAATTCAACATTTGTTTCTTCTTCATTTCCCTGAGAAATTGAAACTTTTTCCTCCATCCCGCTTGTTAGACCTAAAGAACCAGAAAGGAAGAGGATTAAGGTAAAAAAAGCAAAGGCTACGATGGTTTTTTTCGGCTCTAACATTAAATCACCGATGCAAATGTCTCGGTATTTCGTTTTTCTGCATTCATATATTCTCGAAGGCTTAGTCTATTTCGTTAAATCAGTGGGCCAGTAACGGCATTGTAGTTCTCAATATGTACGACTCGATATATATATTATTTGCTGCCAGATTCGCTATCAGACCCATTGCCAGATTCCTTATCAGGAACCTCAGTCCACGATTTTCGTGCCTTATATTTTCTATATTGTTTCAAGATAATTATCAGTATGACTAACACAATAATAAGGAGGATAATAAGGGTAATGAATAGAGATTGATCGATTCCCCCGATTAACGGGATCTTTTCCCAATCGGTGGGTTCCTTCCATTTCGAATCATCTAAGGGATATTTATCATCCAAATCACTATGGCCATCACCATCCGTATCTGGATTTAAATGGTCTGTTTCCCCTTCATCAACGATTCCATTCTGGTTTTTATCCTCCTCAGTATCCAATAAACCGTCATTGTCATCGTCGTCATCACCGATATCATAAATTCCATCGTCATCGGTATCACTATCATCCACAACTATATCGATCATGGATTCGGGCCCACGATTACCAAGGGCATCTTCACCGCCATATATGATCTTGGTTGTCAATGATGAGACTGTAAAGGGGGATCTGTACATCGCATAGGTATCTCCCCCATCGGTGCTGTAATACATTGTGACTCCACCAACACCCGAATCGAAAGGTATCAGTGTTATCGGTGTTGAAGATGTTATATAGGTGACATTATTGATAACGCGGTGTGGCGTCCCGAACTCTATTTGGATTGTAGGAGGTGTATTGTCAAGATAAATTATCAGAAAGTCTGCATTTTCATGAATGTCCAGATTATCTATCGATCCCCAAGTAATCGTGTAAGGGCCATCATCATAACCTTGAAAATTGAAAGTGAGCCCTTCGAAATAGTTACCTTCGATATTGTACCATGTAGTATTAACACCTGAACCTTGATCTGTTGGTATCAAAGTGAATGGAGTCGAACCCGTTATATTCCAATAATCTTCGTCGTAATTCCGGTATTTTGGTATGCCCATAACAAGATCAGTTAAAGGTGGTGAAGTGTCTAGGTTTATTCGTATCGAGTTTCCAGTCTCATTATTACCAAGATTGTCTATACCTCCCCAAGTTATGGTGTGCAAGCCATCTTCGTAATCGCCAAGATCGAAACCTGAATCCTCAAAATACTCATTATCGATGGTATACCAGGATAGTTTCACACCTGAGTATTGGTCAATTGACGTCGATGTGAACAAAGTTGTGTCAGTAACATACCAATCATCATCGTTGCTGTCACGATATTTGGGCTGGCCAATAGCTAGTTCTGTGATGGGTGGGTTCGTATCCAGAATCACGATAATTGTACCGCCTATTCTGTTATTTCCGAGTTTATCTATACCGCCCCAGGTAATGGTATGCCCACCATCAGTATAACCAGTTAGATCAAAGACATCATCTTCATAGTATTGGTTATCGATGGTATACCAAATCATATCCACCTCAATTCGCAAGTCCCAGGAACTCAGAGAGAATTCTGTATCTGATGTGACGTTCCAATAATCAAAATTCGTAGCACGATATTTTGGCTCACTTATATTGGTATTTGTAATCGGCCCTGAGTTATCGAGATAGAGATAATAGAAGTTATTGGCCTCCACGTTATCAAGGTTGTCTATAGCGTAGAAGACTATTCTATAGTTACCGTCGCCATAGCCTGATAAATTGAAAAAGAGGGTTCCTATCTGGTATTCTGTCCAGCCCAACACCAGGCCTGAATCGTTGTATATCTGGTAGTTGATCGAAGCGATTCCAGAACCCAGGCCATCGTCTGAGCTCAAATTTATGGGACTGAAACCTGTGATATTAAAAATGGGAATAAGTGGATATTTTGGCTCCCCAATATCGACGGAAGTGATAGGCTCCTTATTATCGAGGAAAACAATCCAAAAGTTACCAGTTTCATTGTAACCGAGTGCATCCAAGCTTCCCCAAGTAATATAATGTGGACCATAGGCATAACCCGATAAAGTAAAGGTCACACCCTGGAAATATTCACCATCAATGGTATACCAGGTAAAATCGACCACAGTTGGAGTGTATATCGTGGTCAAAGTAAATATCGAGGTTGAAGTGACATTCCAATAATCGGATGGAGAATTACGATATTTTAGCCCTTCAATGGTAATAACCGTTAGTGGTGAAGTATAATTTAGATTTACGATTATAGTATTGGTTTCATTCCAACCCAGATAATCAACGCTCCCCCACATGATGGTATGTAAACCTTCATTATAGCCTGCTAGATCGAAGCTTAAGCCTTCAAAGTAAGAACCGTCAATCTTATACCAACTGAAGTACACCCCCGAGAAATTGTCAGCGGGTAATAAAGTAAAGGTCGTTATATTGGTAATGTTCCAATAATCTGTATCGATGTTCCGATTCTTAGGTAAACTGATATTTAAGACGGTGTAAGGTGGTGAATTATCCAATATCAGAACAATATTATTGCCTGACTCATTATTGCCGAGATTATCTATACTTCCCCACGTTATCCCATGTGAGCCTTCTCCATAACCGGATAGATCAAACGAAGAACCAACATAATAATCGCCATCTATCGTATACCAGGTCAAGCTGATACCAGCGTTGTGGGCAGCAGGATTCTCCACTGATGAAAGTGTGATCTGGGTAGCGGATGTGACATTACAACCGTCATAGGGCCACGATGGGTGTCTTGGCGATCCCACGGTTAGACTCGTTATTGGTTCTGAATCATCAACCCAAATGACGATTGAATTGCCTATCTCGTTGTTTCCTAGATTATCTTCGCTGCCCCAGGTTATCGTATGTGATCCTTCTCCGTAACCAGACAAATCAAAGGAAGTACCTACATAATAATCGCCATCTATTGTGTACCAGGTAAAGCTGATACCAGCGTTGTGAACAGCGGGCTTGTCCACACGGGAAAGCGTAATCTGGGTAGCGGATGTGACATTACTACCGTCATAGGGCGATGAGGGATGTCTTGGTGAACCGATGGTTGGAGTTGTTTCTGGAGCTGAATCGTCGACCCAAACGATGATAGAATTGCCTGTCTCGTTGTGGCCAAGGTTATCAATGCTGCCCCAAGTTATCACATGTGATCCCTCTCCGTAACCAGATAAATCAAATGAATTACCAACGAAAATATCACCATCTATCGTATACCACGTAAAGGAAATTCCAGCACTATGGGCAAAGGGCTCATCCGTTCCTGAAAGAGAGAATGGTGTGGNNCCACCCAGACGATGAGGATATTGCCTGTCTCATTGTGTCCTAGAAGATCTTGGCTACCCCAAGTGATGGTATGAGAGCCTTCTCCGTAAAGAGATAAATCAAAGGAAAGACCGATATAAAAATCTCCATCTATAGTATACCAAGTGAAGTTGATGCCCGCATTATGGGTATCGGGTTTGTCTACTCTGGACAATGTGAACTGAGTTATGGGTGTGACATTACCACCATCATAGGGTGATGATGGATATCTAGGTGATCCGATTGTAAGGGTTGTTTCTGGTTCTGAATTATCAAGCCAAACAGTTATTGAATTACCAGTCTCATTATTGTCCACATTATCAATACTGCCCCATGTAATTATGTGAGAACCCTCACCATAACCAGACAAAACAAAGGAAGTACCGGTATAGAAATCCCCGTCAATCGTAAACCAGGTAAAGCTGATACCTGCATTGTGGAGAGCAGGCTTGTCCACCTGCGAAAGCGTGAATTGTGTGGCTGAGGTTACATTACAACCATCATATGGCGATAAAGGATATCTTGGTGATTCTATGTTTAGATTCGTTTCAGGTGGGGAATTGTCGAGCCAAACGGTTATGGAATTGTCTGTCTCGTTGTGGCCAAGGTTATCGATGCTGCCCCATGTTATCATGTGCGATCCTTCTCCGTAACCAGACAAATCGAACGAAGTGCCCATGTAATAATCGCTATCTATCGTATACCAGGTAAAGGAAATCCCAGCACTATGGGTAAGAGGCTCGTCCGTTCCCAAGAGAGAGAATTGTGTGGTGGAGCTTACATTGCAACCATCATATGGTGATATTGGATATCTTGGGAAATCGATTGTTAGGGTTGTTTCAGGGGCTGAATCATCCACCCATGCGATCATAAAGTTGCCTGTCTCGTTGTTTCCTAAGCGGTCTTCACTACCCCAAGTTATGATATGGGGGCCTTCTCCGTACAATGATAAATCAAATGAAGAACCTATGTAAAAGTCGCTATCTATGGTGTACCAGGTAAAGTTAATACCAACATTATTGGTATCAGGCTTGTCCACTCCTGAGAGTGTAAAATTGGTATTGGATGTGACATTAAAACCGTCAAAAGGCAATAAGGGAAATCTAGGCAAGTTAATTATCAAATTCGTCTCTGGTGATGAGCCATCTAACCAGATGGTTGTAGAGTTTCCTGTTTCGTTGTTTCCCACGTTGTCCTTAGCTCCCCATGTAATGGTGTACAGGCCATCACCATAACCTGAGAGATTGAAGGTTGTGCCTTCATGATAATCTGTATCTACGGTATACCATACTACATTCACGCCCGACTTTGAATCTGAGGAAAATAATGAGAACTCTGTATTCGTTGTAACGTTCCAATAATCGCTTGTTGAGTTGCGATATTTTGGAATGCCAAGGGTCATCAAGGTTGTAGGTGGCGTATTATCCAAATACACCTGAATAGAAATACCAGTTTCATTGTTGCCAACATTATCTATACTTCCCCATATTATCGTATAGAACCCGTCCGGATAGCCAGTTAGATTGAATGTCGATCCCTCAAAATACAAAGCATCGATTATGTACCAAGAATGATTCACACCAGAGTAGAGATCCTGTGATTGCAGCGTAAATTCGGTTTTACTTGATACATTCCAGGTATCGAATACATTCAGACGATACTTCGGCGAACCTATGACCAAATTCGTTATCGGTGGTTGGTCATCAACATTTATAATTTGGATATTGCCTGTTTCATTATTTCCTAAGTTATCTTCTCCACCCCAGGTAATGGTATGTATACCGGGTGTCAATGTGAATGGTACTGAGTATTCATAGTAAACGCCATCAATGGTATACCATGTGAAGTTGACGCCGGAACCTTCGCCATCTTTGTTATGTGTCAGGGTCAGCAAAGTTGAGGACGTGATATTCCAATTATCGGTGGGCTGGGCTCGAAATCTCGGCGCCCCGATGGACATATCAGTTACGGGTGGTGTGGAATCGAGGTTGACCCATAAACTCTGAAACATAGAGTTGTCCACGTGGTCCTCGGCCACCCATAATATACCCATATTTCCATCTCCATTTCCTGCAAGGGTGAAAATCGTACCCTCATAGAGGCCGGTGCCATTCATAAACTGTACGATACTTACTCCCGAGTACTTGTCATATGGAAGTAATGTGAATATAGTTGTATCAGTAACATTCCAATCATCGCCTAGGTTATTTCGATATTTTGGGAAACCAATATCTACCGGTACGATGGGCCCAGAGTTATCCAGAACCACCCCAATGAATTTTCCTGTCTCGTTATTTCCCACATTGTCTTCACTGCCATAGGTTATATTATGCAGTCCTTCGTTATAACCCAATAAATTGAACGAGGCCCCTTCGAAATATACACCATCAATGGTATGCCACGAAAAATTCACACCCGCATAATTATCAACAGCAGTTAATGTGAAAGATGTGATAGATACATTGGAAGATACATTCCACATATCCCCAGAATTCTCTCGATATTTTGGAAAACCAATGGTAAGGGTGGTGACTGGCGGGCTAAGATCCTCAACTGTAATAATAACCGTATCAGTATCCCAATTTCCGAAACTATCGCTGACATTCAGAATTACAATATAAACCCCAGGCTCAGACCAGTTGTGTACAACCTTTGGCGTAGCTCCATTATGATAGGTTCCATCACCAAAGGTCCAATTGAACCACGGAATGTAACCTGAGTTATCAGTGGACCCGGAACCATCTAGCAATGTGGGTCTACCCACATCTGTCAAATTATCAGGTCCTGCATCAGCCACAGGAGGAATATTGGTTGGGACAGCAATATTCCAGACAATAGGTGTGTAAAGCAAATGACCTTCCTCATCGAGGATTTTAACTCTGAAGTCCCAAAAACCTTCGAGTAAGGCCGTACAATTGATCACACCCCTGACTCCTCCTATCCATTCTTTTGGAACTTGAGGGGATACTGACACGAAAGGATCTGTGGTATTGGTTTTTCTGTATTCTAAAACATAGGAGCCATTGTTGCCATCGTTGTCAGAGCCCACATCCTCATCAGGGAAATATGTATCGCTGAGTATGAAGTCATAAACATCTTTTATTGTCGTATTGCTCACAGGATCTGAGATGAATATGCCTGTTGGCCCAGAATAAATTTCATTGAAGCCAATGGACATGTTACCGTCCGCAGAGATTCCGCTTATATTCCATACCCAGACAAAGGTGTCAGAGGTGTTGTAGCTTGTGCTGTTTGGAGTTGTTGTATTTCTGAAGCCTGTCACCGTGTTTTTCCAAGCATCTCCTGCCTGACCCTTAAAACCACCAAAGGTGATAAGCTCCTCATTGCCGTCTGCCTCCTCAAGGTCAACCATCAATCGATTGGGATTGCGATTTGCGGGAGCTGTCTCATTAATATGCCATATCAATATTCCAGCACCTGGCAATTGTGTGTCAAAACCTGATTGCTGCCGGTTTTCCACCAAGAAATATTCAGTTGTATCTTGCGAGGGGTCGTGAGCCCAAATCTTATAGATCACAGTATTGTTCCATACAGGGGGGACTTCTAATCTGAAGAGGGAAAGATCTGATGTGACTATCTGCGGCTCAACCCATCCTAGTTCTATCTTTGCCCAAGCGCAGAGATGAGCAGGAGAATTGCCAGCACCATTCCAGGAGCCGGAAGCCATTAATCCCCATTTGCCTATCCCGTCTGATTCACCCCCGCTTCCTCCGAAGTCTGAGTCGTACAGGTCCGGCAAACCTAAAATATGTCCGAACTCATGGGCAAAAACTCCAACCCTTCCGTTTTCTGGCTCCGTTGAGTACGGACGGGCCCAAACCCCATCCACAGGTTCTCCGGGCATGATGTTGCTCTTATGGGACCAAATAGCATCGGAAGGTCCACCGCCTTCCTGTCCTGGGCCTGCATGAATTATGAAGAGGGCATCGATTCTCAAATCATTATCCACATCGTATTTGGAGAAATCTACTGTTGGATCAGCAAGCTGCACGGCCTCCCTTGCCATCTCAGATATCTCCCTCGCAACTGGGCCGTCTCCTGTATCTAAGCCGTGATCATCTCCTCCGTAGTAGGCCATGTGATGTATACTCGCAAAAGGGCCCACCACATCCACTTCAATATCGAATTGACCGTAAGAAATTTCTCTATAATACGTCCTCATTGTATTTCCCGTTGTTCCGTTTAATAACTGCTCAAAATGTGCTTTATCATTTCCTGAATCGAAATCCTCATCAGTGAAATTCAACATGATTGCGATTGCCTTCCAAGTGGTATTGAGAGGGGGAGCTCTTGTTGAGCGGATCGAGTCATCAGAATCCAATTCTCTGATCTCAGGAGGGTCATTGAACAAATGCTTTTGCAGACCTAAAATGGATTTTGGCTCTATTAAACCCACTTTATTATTTGTTGGAACCAACACACCGTTCTCATCTTTTCTTGCGTAGGTCCACCAACCCATCTCGTCCTCAACTATCGAATATCCTTCTAAGGTCTCGACATGACCCCCAACTCTCTCCCCTACCATACTCGCTTCAAATTGTATACCATTGGGCTGGACCAAGGTAAAGGGAGTTGGATCAGGCAGGAAAGTGGTGTATCCTTCATAAATAAAATCCTTGCCTGGAATTTCCTCGTTTTTAGATGATAGGTCTAATCCATTTTTTTCAAAAGAGTTGTTTGCCTCCTCAATAATAAGGCTGGATAGGCCGATAATAATTATAGTGAACGCTATAAGGGGAATAATTGCGCTCAGATGCCTTTCTTTCACGATTCGTTTCAATGTTTCACCGCTGTGGATTACTCTGGCTATTTTTTCTTAATAAGCATGCCCACTATGTCTGGTTAATGCCTGCGGGACATACCTCCCAGTCTATAAACCAATTTTAGTTATATAAA
>JABAOH010116684.1_pt1 | contig 14075 bp, 9 predicted proteins | sample 7062181 | NCBI WGS metagenome assembly JABAOH01 (sample SAMN14538630, study PRJNA623070) | marine sediment metagenome | biome: marine biome [ENVO:00000428]; feature: marine pelagic biome [ENVO:01000023]; material: deep marine sediment [ENVO:00002113]; isolation source: pool of 5 deep marine... | reverse complement strand
TCTGCAGCCATTAAATCGAGAATCTTGATGGCGGTTAACATACCTTCGCGAGTCCACGACCAACCTCGATAAACCACTCCGCCATTTTCTTCGCCTCCTATAACTGCGTTTATTTCTTTCATCTTAGAGACGATATGGGGTTCGCCTACTCGGGTTTCAATTACTTCTGCATCAACTAACGCTGCGATATCGTAGATAACGTCACTTGTTGCAACTTGTGTTACGATACGCTTTGGTTCCTCTTGAAGGTCTCGAAGTGTATGAAATGCTGCGAGCGCAAAGATGCGGTCGCCCNNCGCCCATTAAATATCGACCTTTGTTTGTAATAAAAACAACACGATCTGCGTCGCCATCCCATGCCATTCCAAGATCCAGATTGTTCTCTTTAACGCATTCAATTAATTGCGTCAAGTTGTTTTCCTTCGGTTCAGGTAATCGATTGGCAAAGAGTCCATCTGGCTCACAAAACAACAATTCCGTTTGAGCATCAACGGCATTCAAAAGTACTGGAGCTACCATTGTGGCAGCGCCTCCACCACAATCCGCTGCTACACGAAACTGTTGTTTTATTATTCGTTGTGAATCAACCTGATCTAATAATCCTTCAATATATTGAAGTCTAAAATCCTCTGCAGGAATTAGGCGTCCACAAGTTTGCCAATTTTTCTGAACCTTTTCTTTGGTAAAATAATGGCTTTCAACTCCACGTTCCATTTCTGGGGTGAAAGACGCGCCATCCTTTCCCCATAATTTGATGCCATTAAATTCTGGAGGATTGTGGCTGGCTGTTATCATTGCACCGCCATCCAGATTAAGGTGTGGGATGGCATATGACAATAGGGGTGTCGGAATGAGACCGAAAAGATGAACATCGCACCCCCCAGTCATAAGGCCTGCACTAAAGGCAAATCCTATCATTTCGCTGGTTTTACGTGTGTCCCATCCTAATCCAATGGTTTTCTGAATACCCATAAATTCCGCCATTGCCAAACCAATATCGTGTGCTACCATTGATGTGAGTTCTTCATTGACAATTCCTCGAAATCCTTGGGTACCAAATAGTCGGGTCAAAAGAGACTCCTCTCGTACTTCTCAAACCTACGTGTTAACTAATTAATGTGTGGGGTACTTCAATTCAAGCTAGCCTGCTTAGAACATATTCGCGGGGACGTTTTGCCGTGAAACCAAGGATCGCGTCTCCTCAATGTGGGTGCCAATTTCTCTGCGAATGGCTTCGATCCGATCCGATTCCAGATATGGCTCCATAGTCCATAATAGAAGGCTTGTATAGAGTTCCTTCGGGTCTATTAGTTCCTCAATGTTTCGGATGGTCTTCTTGCGGAAGAGATATTCATCCTCGTACATGCACACAATTTGTCGGAGTTTACAACTCAGTGCATCGACGTTGTCAACTAGCTGTCGAACCCGTGGTTCATCGTTGCCTTCTCCGCCTAATAAACTAGCTCCGCGACGTTGTAATTCGAAAACCCGTTTTTCCATGAGTCTCATTTTACGGATTGAACTTTCAAAATCAGATGCAAGGGCTAATACTTTGGGAAGCACCTTGTCAAGAAGACCCATGTTTTTAGTAATAGCACGATCAACAATACCATCGAAGGAATTGAGTTTTCCAAGATCTTCGATATTACGGAAGTAATTAATTTTTGATAACGCGCCCAGAATAACTCGGATGGGTCGAAGTGAACTACGATGCGCTGATTCCCAACGATTCATTGCATCATCTAAGCCACCAGTAACTTCACGCATAGATCGCCCAAACTCACGTATGACTGCAGCAAGATGGTCTTCATCCATTTGTGTTGAATTCCCAAGGGAATCCGTAGTTTTAACGACTCTCATCCTAATCTCCTTAAAGTAGTCAGCAGATTTAACTTCTTTGCTTTATGCATTGTAGAAAAAACCAGCCTATAAAAAGGGGTATAAAAGCGTGCCCCTATGGTTTATTGGAAAGTTGTTGAAAGAGGCTTCATCATGGCATGGACTCCGTCCTTTGGTACAAGTGGTATTCGTGGAAGTGTTCCTGATGAATTAAATTCTGAAATCGCTTGGCAAATTGGTTATAGTATTGCCACGGTGTTTAATCAGAAACCCATTCTAGTCTGCCATGATAACCGAACCAGCAGTCCACTTCTTACCAATGCAGTCGCTAGTGGATTAATGGCAGGGGGTTCAGATGCTCATTATGGTGGCGAAGTCATTACTCCCGCCGTAAGTCTTTATACTCGTCATTGTGAGGTGGGAGGGGCGGTTCTTATTACGGGAAGTCATATTCCTGCTCATATGTCTGGAATTGAAGTGCTTGGTGCTGATGGTGCTCCGGTTTTTCATGATATTGAGAATCAAATCGAACAGCTAAATATGGCTAGAGCTAAACCCATTGATTGGCTAATCCATGGGCAACTACGCCGAATAACTGATGTAGGTGCCTTTTGGGTCACTAAGGTTTTAGAACAAGTGGATGTGGACTTAATTCGCAAACGGCAATTTCGCATTGTTGTCGATGCTGCCAATGGAACAGCTATACCCTGGTTGCTTGACGTTATCGACCAGTTGGGCTGTACCATAATTGGTCTGAATACGGAGCGTGATCCCAAATTTCCTGGGCGGTCACCTAATTTACGAGTCAAACTATTAGATCAAGCAGTGCAACTTGTTAAGGAGCAGAAGGCGGATTTGGGAGTAGCTACAGATGGTGATGCTGACCGCGTTTTCTTCATTGATGATAAAGGGCGTGCATTGATGGGTGATGTGTCGGGCACGCTCTTGGCTTACATTGAACTTTCACGGGAAGGTGGAGGGACAATTATCACTCCCATTAATTCAAGCAATCTTGTCGAAGACATAGTTGGACAATTCAAAGCTCGCGTTGTTTATAGTCGCGTAGGTCCACCCGCAATAGTTGCTGCGGCAAAGAAACATAATGCCCTCTTTGCCTTTGAAGAATCTGGTAAAGTTATCTATCCCCGGCTCAACTATCTCTCTGATAGCGGTCTTGGTATCGCCCATCTCCTCGAATATCTCGCCCAACACACAAGATCGCTGAGCAACATCATCGATGAATTTCCCCAATACATCCAATTGAAAAGAGCAATCGAATGCCCGAACGAACTCAAAGAAGCTGTTACACTCCATGCTTTAGACATGATCAAAGAACAATTTCCTAAAGCGCGAATCATAACCATAGATGGAGTCAAAGCAGTATTCGCTGATGGATGGCTGCTTCTCCGCCCTTCCGGAACTGAACCGGTCTTTCGCTGTTTCGCCGAATCAAGAAAGAAGAAACGTGCCCAGGAACTTCTGAACCTCGGCCTAGAATGGATTAATCATGTTCTTAGAAATGCCTCCACATAGAATGCTAATATCAGTGGTGTAAGTTATAATGCCATTCACGCAGTCACTGTTTGGTAGCTCTGGCATCAGAGGTAAAGTCAACGAAGTTATCACTGGTCCATTTGCGATAAAACTCGGTCTAGCAACGGCTCAATTTCTCCGAACTCATTACCAGACTCCACAAATAATGGTGGGGCATGATCATCGGATCACTGGTCCCATGCTGACCTCAGGATTGACGGCTGGACTCCTTCAAGGTGGAGTCCCTGTTACTAAAACAGAAATGGCTCCTACCCCGTCAATCGCTTATGCTGCAGGAAAGATTGGATTGAATGCATCGCTGATAGTGACAGCTAGTCACAATCCCCCTGAATATAATGGATTTAAATTTCATAATCCTGATGGAGCAGGATTTTCAATATCTCAACAAGAGGAAATTGAAACCTTTCTCAAAGATGCGGTTGCAGTTGGTTGGGAAGATTTTGCAGATTTTCATTCCTTCGAAGCCCTTCCCCCTCATATCAATGCTATTCATGATGCAACTCAAGTAACGAAAACATATAATGTTGTTTTAGATGCTGCTCTTGGCGTTGGTAGCCTTGTCACGCCCATTGCATTACGTCAGCTTAATGCTCATGTCAAACTCCTCAATGCTCCTCCTAATGGAAAAGAATATGCTCAACATTGTGGGCCCTCAAAAACTCAAAGTGCGGCGGCGGCAGAATGGCAACACTTTGTTTGCTTAGATGATTTGAGCGAGATAGTTACATCAACGAATACAGATGTGGGAATTGCCCATGATGGTGATGCAGACCGCGTCCTTGCCGTTGATGACAAAGGACGCATTCTTGCAGGTGACACTCTCCTAGCTCTTGTAGCTGATTATTATCTTGCGACGCGCGGAGGAAAAGTCATCGCTACAACTGTATCCAGTTCGAGTGTAGTTGATCATGTGGCAAAGCAACATGGAGCAAGAGTCGAACGAAGCCGTGTTGGAGATGTCTTTGTATCTAACCTGGTTAAGGATCATAATGCAATTATCGGTGCTGAACCCTCTGGACCTTTTATTTTCCCTGAAGTCCATCTATGCCCGGATGGGCCTCTTGCGGCCTGCAAGATACTTGAACTTTTAGACTGGGCTAATCGTCCCCTAAGTCAGCTTGTAGATGATTTACCCTCCACATTTTTGCTTCGGGCTTCTGTATCCTATTCAAATGCGCAAAAAGCTAAAGTAATGACCCAAATTAGTTCCTCACTCGAAAAGTGGAAAGACGTACAAGATGTGAATAAAATGGATGGTGTGCGGGTCAGTTTTTCTGATTCTAGTTGGATACTTGTTCGCCCCTCTGGAACCGAGCCAGTAATTCGTTTAACCGTTGAAGCATTTTCAGCTCAGCGTGCCAAGATGCTCCTAAAGGATGCAAAAACGGCGTTAACTCGACTTACTAAGTAGAAGGGCGTCGTTGTTTTTCAATGAGAGTCTGTTTCAACTTCAGGTGCGTATTATCCGCAACATCTCTTTGTACGACAATCAAGGGGTCAATCCACGAATTATATCCAATGGTTCGACCTGGTAGTACAACAACCCCACATCCAATTTTTGATGTATCACCAACAACTGCCCCAAATTTATCAGTGTGAGTAGAGACCAACTGATTTTGGAGCATAACGTGCACTTCTGCTCCATCAAATCGGTAATTCGACAAAACGACACTAGCTCCAATTTCTACATCAAACCCGAGGATACTGTCTCCAACAAAGGCGAGATGACCAATACGGCCTTGGGGCATCATCACCGTGTTTCGAAGTTCACAGGAAAAACCAGTTCTTGCCCCTTGCTCCATCACTACCTGATCACGGAGAAGACAATTATTGCCAATAATAGCATCTGGTCCAACAAAAACTGGTCCAACAAGAGACGCTCCTGGAAATATCCTGGCTCTGGGTCCAATCCATACATCTCCGCTGATATGCGCAGCATCGCTCACAGTTGCGGATGAATCAATAGGTTCTCCTTTTTGTTTCCGTAATCGGTCAAAGAGCACAGGGGATGCCTCAAGTATATTCCAGGTGCGACCAACATCAACCCAGGGATCCTTTGAATGGCTCCCATATACGGTATGTCCTTCATTGATCAGCTCTTGGATTCCCACCTCTAGATCTTGGGTTTTACGGATTGCATTAAAAATTGTCTTTGAAAATACATAGACGCCTGCAACCGCAAGATTACTCGGTTCAGTGCCCTTCTTTGGTTTCTCGACAATAGTTGTAATTTTGGTTCCATCTAATTCTACTACTCCGAATTGCCAAGGATTTGGCACTTCAAAAAGTGATAAGGCCATGTCTCCAGTTTTTGCTGCTTTCAGTGTATCTTTGAAGCGACTTGTTGTTGTAATGATGTCGCAATCAGTCATCAGAAACCGATCTTCAGTGGAAAGATTCTGTTCCGCTGCTAGAACAGCGTCATATTCACCTTTCGGCTCTGTTTGCTCAGCATAGCTAATATTGACTCCTAGGTGTTCACCATCACCAAAATAACCTTCAATCTGTTCTCGATAATGACCAACCACTAACACAATTTCTTTCATTCCCGCATCATGCACGGAATCAATTACATGATGAAGCATTGGCTTACCAAGGAGCGGGAGCATTGCCTTTGGTCGATATTGGGTTAAAGGATGTAATCGTGTGCCGTAGCCAGCGGCAAGAATTAATGCTTTCATTTTCCTTCTAACTTCCACACAGTTCCCGATTTTTCATCCTCAAGAAGGATTCCGAGCTCTTTCAGCTGATCCCTGATCCGATCTGCTGTTTTGAAATCTTTTAGTTTCCGTGCTTCATTCCTAAGCTGAATTAGAATTTCCACTAAACCATTAATTGTTCCTTGGTCCATTGCTTCCAGTTTCATTCGCTCACGGTATAGGCCAAAGACTTCACCAATCGCATCAAGCGTCTCAAAGACTTTTTGTAGGGTTCCTACAGTAACAGAGTTACCACCAGAGAGCACGGAGTTCATCTTGGTCAGAAACTTATTCAAATTTGCTAAGGCTATGGGTGTATTGAAATCATCATCCATAGCCTGCTCAAATTCCTTCTCTAACGTTGATAACGCCTCCCATAACTCTACATCTGCGGAAGAGGGTTTTACCGTATTTTTTACTTCAGCAATTCGGGCTTCACGAAGGCGACGTTGAAGGATATCAATGGAATTGTGAATGCGGGATAGTCGGGATTTTGCTTCTTCAAGCTGTGCGTCGCTGAAATCAATGGGGCTCCGGTACTGAGATGAAATAAGAAAAAATCGAATAACTTCTGGATTATATTTTTTAGTAATTTCTTGGATTGTGAAAAAGTTCCCCAAAGATTTGGACATCTTCTCTTTATTTACGGTAAGGAATCCATTATGCATCCAATAACGCACAAACGGTTGTCCACTCAAGGCCTCTGATTGTGCAATTTCATTTTCGTGATGGGGAAAAACAAGGTCTAGCCCACCACCGTGTATATCAATTGGGTCACCAAGATATTTGGTTGACATGACAGAGCATTCAATATGCCATCCTGGTCGACCTTTCCCCCAAGGGGAATCCCAACTCGGTTCCCCCGGCTTCATTTTCTTCCATAAAGCAAAATCCTTCGGGTGTTCCTTATCCTCTGCAACGCCAGCATCTTGATCCTCAACCACCTTTTCACTCCTTTCTTGGCGCGAAAGTTTCCCATAATTCTTGATTTTGGTCACCCTGAAATATACACTACCATTAGCTTCGTATGCAAATCCTTTCTTGACTAATTTCTGAATATATTCAATCATCTCTTGGATGTGTTCTGTGGCTTTCGGATAAGCTGTGGCTCGTTTCACGCTGAGCCTATCAAAATCTTCAAAATACTCCTGAATGTACTTGGTGGCTAACTTGTCAGTGGTAGTTTTTTGGGATTGAGCGCGTTGAATCATTTTATCATCTATATCAGTGAAGTTCTGGATGAAACGCATATCATAGCCTTTATACTCTAAATAGCGTCGAATCACGTCAAAAGCGACAATTGAACGGGCATGACCTAAATGACTTGAATCATACACGGTGGGTCCGCAGACATACATGCGTACCTCGCCCGCGTGCAATGGGGTGAAGGGCTCTTTCTTCCGTGAGNNATGACTTCTCCCGCCTGAACCAGCTGTTCGTCCCGTATAAATGTGCTGTTCTATGATTTGCGTTTCTGGTCCTTAGCCACTTTTAGAACTGTTTTAGCTAACCTCTTTTTTCGTGCTAGAGATGTCATGAGCGTTTGTTCAACAACAACAGTCATACCTAACTCCTCGATGCGTGGGACTAGTTTGTGATCTTTCTTATCAATTATCAAAACGTCGAGGAACTCTTGATAGATTTCTGCTACTCCCACGGGTGAGACTTCAATGCCTTTTCCTTCCATGAGCTTATCCGCAGGTCCTTTTACTGGTTTACCACTGATAATCGGCGAGACCGCTACACAGAGAGCATTAGCTTTCATAATTCCTTGTTTAATACCGGGAACTGCGAGGATTGGTCCAATACTTACGATGGGGTTACTGGGACAGATAATGATGAGTTCCGCTTGTTCAATTGCTTCAAGCACACCCGGGCTTGGTGAGGCGCCGTCGATGCCATCAAAAATCACATCCTCAACAGTATCCTTCGCGCCACGTTTTACAAGATATTCTTCAAAATGCACTAACCCAACATCAGTTACAATGCGTGTAGGCACCCATTTCTCTGTCATTGGAATAATTCGACACCGAACACCCATGGATTGACTGATTACCTGTGTCGCTTTAGATAGAGACCATCCCTGCTGTAACATAGCCGTTCGTGCAAAGTGGGTACCCAAATCCTGATCTCCTAGTGCAAACCAAGTATCAAATCCCAAGTTTTGAAGAACCTCTAAGGCGTGGAACGTATCGCCTTTTATTCCCCAGCCTTTNNTCACCTGTATTCCCGATTATTGTGAGCTTTTCAGGAGGCATCTCTTGAACGAGACCTTCTAAGAACCGCGCGGCACCCACCCCACCTGCTAGCGCAACCACCAACACTGTCTCATCTCTCCTTTTTGTCAACAAAAGTAGCAAACTCTTCAAATGGATGGCGAATTGGTGGCTCAGGAGTTTCATCCGCAATTCCCATTGTAACCAGTGCTTGTGGTAGAAACTCCTCTGATAATCCTAGCGTTCGTTGTACAACATCGGGACAAAATAATGGTGCACAAAACCAACAAGTCGCCACTCCCTCTGCATGGGCAGCCAGAAGAATCGTCTGAAGCGCTGCGGCTACGCTCTGAATCGCCATAACAAATTCCGCTTGTTGACGTTTTTCATCTGGATACGAATCCATTGGCTGCATCGTCAGACAAGCTAGAATAAGCACCGGCGCCGAAGAAAACCGTTCAATGGATGCTTGAACCAACTTATCAATTATTTTCGGGTTCTCCTTATCCCTTTCTAGATCCAGTCGAAACATGTTACCCATTGCTCTTGCTAGTTTTTCTTTTTCTTCAGATGTTTGTAAGATAAAGAATCGCCAGGGTTGAGCGTTATGCGCAGAAGGTGCCCATTTTCCCATCTCGACAATACGAGTGATCTGACTTTGAGGTATTGATTTCTTCTTATATTTCCGGATACTTCTTCTGTTGACAATGAATTCAAAGAAGGCAGGCATCATCATCCACTCCATCAACTTCCGAATAAGTACTCTAACCTTCTTAATCTCTTATAGGCTACGCTCCGCAGCTTTGTTTATCCCTCAATCAATTTTTATCCACTCACCATCTAGACAAATACTTAAGAACGCGTATTTCACGGGCTTTAGGTAGACATTGAGGAGAATCCAGCACTCTTCAATTTCTGTACAATGCACCCTTGCGGCTGCAATAGAAACCTCATCAACTATAGGTGGTTAATATGAGGAGAATACAATTTTTTTCATTGTTAATGTTAGGCATGATACTTTTCCCGCTTATTCCGTATTTTCCCGTAAATGGACCCAATTTACAACCCGACATTGTGCAAAATGAGGAAAGAAGTATTCCTTCTCATGATATTGCCATTCCTGATATTGAACAAGAAACCCTGCAAAATACTCAATCCTATACTTCCCCAAGTGATTCTAGTATACCCGAACCTGAACCCGTGAACCCGGTAATGCCATTATCTCAAACTGGAATGGGATCACCACGGATGACCCAACTAACATGGAACATTTCTAATTCCTTTACGGGGGAAGATAATGGATCTGATTATCAGGTGACCATTGATAAAGGGATGATGTATCATGATGTTAGTTTCTTTTCTCGAATCGGCAACATCAACGACAATAAAGACTTCATCATGGTTGAAGATCATGATCCCTCGACGGGTTGGAGGTATTACTGGCCGATGGATGAAAAAACATGGCCTGGCGAAGTTGTTTTTATGGCGTTCAATGCCACTGGTCATTTACCTGTTGAACTCACAGAATTTGCGATCTATTTGTATTCACCAAATAATCCTAGAACGGGAGGCTGGTTTAACTATACAGTTTATGCTGCTGCTCCAAGTGTAATCTCAGGTCTAGGTACAATGCCCGATTTAGCTCGGCCCCTTGGACCTTGGATGCAAGAATTTGTACCTGATATGCCCTCCTCTACCGAACAGTGGATTGGACTGCCCACCGTACCAATCCTATTAGATAGTCAAATGACCTATGCGAATACATTCTATTTTGCACTGACCATGATGCCAGGCGCTGCAGCGGCTTGGGCATTAATGGAAGATGTCGGTTTTCCACCTGATGGAGATGGAGAGGACGAAGGTGATGCATGGCAATCTTATCCTTGGCCCTCTTTGAATTTCCTTTCAGGGCCTTCCCTTGATTTCTTCCTTATAGTTGTGTTTACTCGGTTCTTCTACCCGAGTGAGATCGGAATGACCGTAAATGGAACTCCCGTTATGAATCTCTTTCCAAATCCAGGTACTGGTATTTGGGATGGCGGATGGCATTCACCGGCTATCAACATGACGAAAGCGAATCGCTACTTTGACGTCGAATATGTATGGTCCGGATTAACATACGATGTTACCTGGATCGGATGGTTCTACGAGACACTCATTGTCGATTCACAGTTCACTGTGCATGCTCTGCATAACTGGGTGGATTGGAATGTAAGTTTTTATGCTGATTTTCCTGCCTCTGCTATAGACCAACGGATATCTGTCTCAATCGAGTCCGACTGGAATGTCTTCCAAGTTATTGTGGATGGCTCTTTTCATATGGATTATTTCTATCGGTATTCCCCCACCACGGGATGGTGGCTTGTCATTGAAAATGCGGTCAGCGGACAATGGACAATCCTTTGCCGTTCTCCCGATTATTTAGTGAACTCAGAAATTCTAAATGAAACAGGACAACCCATAACGATGGCAAACAGTACAGAAACAATTTATGCAAATGGGTACGTTCAAGATGGGATGGGCGAAAATGCAACCAGCGGATTCGGTTACCTGCTTGTCTACGATCCGGAAAATTACATAGTTCATTATCATCTCAATCCGCTTGCAATGCCACCCGGGGGAATCGTTGAACTCAACTGGTCAATCTGGACCACGGCCACCGTCGGGGGGCTTCACAATCTCCAAATAATATGGTTCAACGGTACTGAAGCTGGTCTAACCCTTGAAACCCTTGAAGTCTATGTCAAAACTAATTATTGGGTCTCCTATGAATTTCCACAAGAAGACGAACCTGTCATTCGCGGTGATGATGTCATCATTGAAGTCTTGTACTATAATGAATGGGGGATATTTATCCCTGATGCAGTTGTTACAATCATAAACGAAACAAGTGGTCTCGAATGGGGATTAGGTCCTGGAGATACGGTCGTCGATTATCAATGGGTAAATTGGGCGTCATATGGATCACCAGGATTCTACACCGCGTTTATCCATACGCATAACGCCTCTGTTGGGGTTCTCCATAACATCACCATGTATTTTTCGTCACCCTATAACCAAGAACAAAATGTAACCAAAAGCTTTGAAATAAAAACAAGAGAAACCCACATTCTCTTCTTCTGGGAAGATCAACCTCTCTCAGGTCTAGATAATGTGTCCAGCTACTGGTTTACTTCTCCGCAACCATACATTAACGACTCCTCATTACAATTCACAATCCTGTACACCGATGATGGCGGTATTCCTATCAAGGACGCCACATTGGTGCCCTATATTGTTCATGGTACGTTAGGCGTGTTTAAACGCCTTGACTGGGTTGATTGGTCACTTACTGATTCAACAAAAATCGGATTTTATAACATCACCATTGACACAAATCCCATCGGTGGTATTGCCTTTCACGAAGGAGATACCGCTTTCATTTTGATTTATGCAGTAAAATTTGGGTATGAAGCCAATTGGTCAAAACCAGTCAATGTGCGACCGCAGCCTCGTCCAACAAGAATTGATGTTCCTACAGAGTTTCAAAACATTATACTCTATGAAGATTGGCAATACCCGACTAGTGATCATCCAATTATTCTTCGGGTTGTACTCCGCGATGCACTCAACGGTGAAGACTTAAGCCATGGTGTCCTTGAAGCAGGTGTCAATGGTGGAGAGAATACCACGCTCACGTTAGCAACACCAGGTCTTGGGCTCTATGAGATTGCAAACTTCAGCACAGAGGGGCTTTCTCCTGGAACATACAATGTTACCATATACGCAGAGGCTAATGATTTTGTTGATTCTGCAACGACAATCTCCCTTACCATAGCTCCTAAACAGACCATCGAGTACAATGTACTCCCTGAATTCAACCCGATTGCACCAAATCTAAATACTCCATGGTCTTTGGACATTCAATTCTATCTCGTTGAAACTAGTTCATCTTCCGCACACCTGATAGGAAGTCAACAATCTTTTCTAAAACAACCTAGTGGTGCTTTACTTCCAGATGGTACCAAGGTTACTTTAACCATTACAGTTCAAGGTGGTGGGTCAATCCAAATTGAAAGTTATGTTGTCAACGGATGGATTCATCTTGAAAGTAATCTCAATGAAGAAGGACAATATTCCTTTTATGTATCAATTGATGCCGCCGNNTTGATGCCGCCGAGAACTATGCTGGTCTCTCCAATGCTCCCCTCGAACATAATGGAGATATTCTGCGTATCAGTGCAATATCATTTAACACTGTATTCATGAGTCAACTTCCTCTAATTGCATTGCTAGTTGTAATTATCATTTTCGTTCCTCTCGGTGGTTTCATGACATATCGCCGATACGTTCTTCTACCCAAACGTCTTCAGAAACTCGCAAAATATCAGGCAATTGCTGACACCTTTAGTGATGTAGCAAATCTCAATCGGCTACTTGTGCTTCATAAAGAAAGTGGCATTTGTGTTTTTGATCCGTTCGCGGAAGAAAGTCAAGATGCAACTCTTGTAGCTGGCTTCCTCCAAGCGATATCAACTTTTGGTCACGATCTAGGAGATAGTCCCGGTCTCGCTGATGACTCTGAAGAGGCTCGGACTCTTCGCGAACTCCAATATGAAGGCTTCCGAATTCTCATCAACGATGGTCGGTTTGTCCGTGTTGCCTTGGTTCTGAGTGGAACACCAAGTGAGCAGTTACGAAACCGACTCGAAACTTTCACAGATGTATTTGAGACGCGATACAAGGGTGACTTTGAGCACTGGGAAGGTCGTGTAGACCAATTCAACAGCGCATCAGACCTTGTCGAAGAAGTCTTCTTAATCTCACTGCGCCATCCACATAGTGTTACCAAACGTCGACCACGGGGCGCTCAACTCTCTTCACTAGAATCCGACATCTACACTCTTGCAAAGGAATTAACCATTGACAGAGAATACATCTTCCTTGGTCAAATCCTAAGCACCTATCTCGCAGCGGCAAAAACCGAAAAACTTGAAGCCCTCATGGGAATATATCAACTGCGTGTGAAAGGAATATTCAAACCCATTCAACTAGCCCCCATGCCGCCTCCTGACACTTCAGCGGCCTAAATAATCAATCCGCCAAATTACCGGTCCATTCGCCGCTCCAAGACATCCTTACATCTAGTAACGAAGAAAGAGAAGTGGAGCCGAGGATGGGATTTGAACCCATATAAAACAGCTCTGCAGGCTGTCGCGTGGCCACTCCGCCACCTCGGCACAAAAAACAGCCACCCCCTCATTACCTTCCCGCTTTTTTGCTGTTTCGGTAGTGGGAACAGCTTTTTATTACGGCATGGGAGACGTGAACATAGGGGTTAAACTCACATTGCCCGTGCAGAAACCTGAAAAAGCTATCCTAGTTATTAGTGATGGAATCGGAGACAGGCCAGTTTCAGTCCTTAATGGGAAAACCCCCTTGGAAGCTGCTATGAAACCGACCTTGGATACACTGGCCGCAAAAGGTGCCACCGGTCTCTTGCATGTACTTTCTCCTGGGATTCCTCCTGGAAGTGACACCGGTCATCTCTCGCTGTTTGGTTATGATGCCCGCGATTGTTACACTGGGCGTGGCCCTTTTGAAGCCCTTGGAGCGGGCCTTGATCTTGAACCAACAGATATTGCCTTTCGCGGTAATTTTGCCTCAGCAATCCTAACGAAAGATGAAAACTTCGAGGTTGTCGATCGTCGAGCTGGTCGTCATCTGCCAGAAGGTGCCGAACTAGCCAAGCTAATTAATGGCCTTAAAGTTCCTAGCTTTCCTAAGG
>JABAOH010003199.1_pt4 | contig 14076 bp, 15 predicted proteins | sample 7062181 | NCBI WGS metagenome assembly JABAOH01 (sample SAMN14538630, study PRJNA623070) | marine sediment metagenome | biome: marine biome [ENVO:00000428]; feature: marine pelagic biome [ENVO:01000023]; material: deep marine sediment [ENVO:00002113]; isolation source: pool of 5 deep marine... | reverse complement strand
AAATCTAACCGCTAAAATGGCTCCATAAATGAATCTCATCTGTAAATCACCTGGCGAAAAAACCAAAGAAAGAAGAATAACACCAATGGTGATAGGAATATGATAAAGTCTAGTATTTTGCCAGAATTTTTCTATTCCAATCTTGCTTAATATTAAAAACATAAGAAAAACAACTACTAAAAAAGGTAAAAGTTTTATTGGAGCAATAAAAGCAGATAAAGGAAATAATAAAAGCAAACACAAAAACTTGGTCCAGAAATCTAATTCATGAATGATTGAGGTTTTTTGAACAAAAAGTTGTCTAATCATGATTGAATCCGCTTAACAACAGTCGTGTTTTCAATTTTCTTATAAAGAATGTAGCTAAAATAGCCTGAGATTGACCCTCCAATCAAACCTCCTCCAACCATTAAAGGAATTGAAATCGATTCAAAAATTTTCTCTGATCCAGGAATGCCTAATAAAACAAGAAAGCCCATTAGAATTGGGGGCAAAATGCCCTGGGAAATTCCTCCAATGGTTAAGGCAGCGACCTTTTCTTTTTTCTTGAAAAAGAAAAAGAGTATATCGACTATTACCCCAACCAAACCAATGAGAATTATTTTAGGAACAAAACCAGGAGGACCTAGAAAGGGAAAAGGAATCGCCAAAACTCCAAACACTAGACTAGAAATAGTTGCCGCCCAAAATTCTTGAATAATAAAGACAGATAAGACTAGAATTATCGCCGCAAAAACAAAACTAATCGCCCCCCCACTTCCAGGAATACCGGTCAGGATAGAAACCGGAATGCTAGTAAGAGTAAGGAGAAACCTTAGTACTCCCAAACTCCCGGCAGCCATCAATTTAGCTGTATTCCACCTTGTTTTCATCCTTGAATCCGCTTAACAACAGCAGTTTTTCTGATTCTCTTTAGAATTATATAACCAATTGTTCCGCCTAAAATTCCATGAAAGAGGATAAAAATAATACCCAGTGGAGAAACTAAAAGTTTTAGAGACTTATCCCAGCCAGGAATGGAAAACAACCAAAGCAGGCTGATATAAAAGATTTCCTGAATGAGAATAGCTCCAATAGCAATTAAATAAGCCGCAAGTTTCTCCCTTTTCTTGAGAAAAAAATAAAGAATGTCAATCATTCCCCCAACTGTTGGCCCAAGCAAAACTCCTGGTAAAAAACCAGGCGGACCAACAAAACCCATGGGTAAAGTTAAAATCACTAAAATGGTCGTTCCTATAGTCGCCGCACCGAACTGATTAATAATAAATAAGCCTGGAATTAAAATTGAAGGAATTAAAAAAGCAGCCGTCATCACAAAAAGACCAGGCATTTGAAGTATCCGAGCAAGAACGAGAAAAGGAATAAAAACCAAAGCTCCTAATACTCCCAAAGCTCCAGCGGCTACCAACTTAGTTGTTGTCCAGCCCTTTTTCATTGTTGAATTCTTTTAACTGCGTGGCTATCTTTAATTTTATAATAGATTCCGTATCCGAGTAATCCTCCAACGCCTCCAGCAGTAAAAGCACTAACGATTCCTATTGGAGTGGAAAGAATTTTGGCGAATTGCTCCATCCCCCCTATGCCAAACCAGCGACCAGTTTTAAATAATAAAATCCAAGCAAGGGGCACTTCTATTCCTCCCACTAAAACTGAAGCTATCAATTTATTTCTCTTTAAAAAAGAATAAATTATATCTGCTGACAAACCTCCTAAACCTAAAAGAATAATTTTAGGAGCAAAACCAGGTATTCCTTGGATTGGCAAAGGTAAAAGTAAAACACCCAAGATTGTCATATAAATAGCAGCCGCTCCAAATGTATTAATTACAAGAAGAGTAATAATCAATACCGCCACATTAATAAAACCACCAATTAGAGGACTACCCACAAAAGCAGAAATTATTGCTCCAAGAATCGCTAAAACTAAATTCATTGCCGCCAAACTACCAGCAGCAACAAGTTTGGTCAGTGTCCAACCCTTTTTCATGCTTGAATACGTTTAACTACGGTTGTATTTTTGATTTTTTGATAGACTGAATATCCCAGCAATCCAAAGATTCCCCCCAAGATTGAGACAAGAAAAGTAATGGTAACTATCCAGTTAGGCTCAATAATGAATCTTGGGATATTCTCTGCGCCGGGTAAACCAACTGTAAAGTAAAGAATAATACAAAAGGGCAGGTGGGCAAAATTGAAAATAAATCCACCCCAAAAACTGAAGGATTTTTTTTGGGTTCTCAAAAATAAGAAAAGCGCATCCAAGGTCAAACCTGCAACTAGTGCTAAGAAAAAATTGACTATTTTGGGAAATATCGAAGGAGTTGGTAAATCTATAAAAAAACTTATAAGAGAAAAAATCGTTGCTGTCCCAAATTGATTAACAATCAAAGCTGCAAAAACAATAAAGAAAGGAGCGATGATTAGAGCTAATATCCCAGCAAAAACATTACCGGTTGTTAATAAAATGGTGATATAGATTAAAATACGGACTAAAAATCTAACAACAGCAATAGACCCCACAGCAATTAATTTCGTTATCGTCCAGCCTTTTCTCATTTAGTTAACCTTTCAATAAATTTTTCTTCAGACTCTAAAGCTCCTTCAGAAACATAGTTTAAGAAATTAAACATTGGTAAAGGCTCCAAATGAGCGCGTTTAAGGAGATTAAAATCAGTAAAGATCTCTTGAGGAGTTCCCTGCCCGAGGATTTCACCATCCTTCATTAAAACAATTCTATCACACAGAAAAGTAGTAATTTCTAAATCTTGAGTAATAACAATAATGGTTTTCCCTTTTCCCTTTAAATCCTTTACTATTCCTGTAATCTTATGCCAGTTTTTGGGATCTAAACCAAATTCTGGCTCATCTAATAGAAGTATTTCGGGGTCATTAACTAAGATGTCACTTATTCCTAAAAGGCTTTTTTCACCACCAGAGATTGAATCCGGGTGCTTTTCTCTGTATTGCCATAGATTAAGTTGTTTTAAAATCTTCCCTGCCCTTTCCTTAGGCTGAGAAAGCTTTAAAAATTTAGGCCCAGCCGCTACCTCATCCCAAATATTAACCTCAAAAAACATGTCCATTGGGTCTTGGGTAACATAACCAATCTTTTTAGCTTTCTCCGAAGCCGAGATTTTAGAGATCTCATTCCCTTTAAGCTCGATTTTCCCTTTTTTCGGCTTCAATAAGCCTAAAATTAACTTGGCTAAAGTCGTCTTTCCAGAACCATTAGCACCCACAACTCCTAAGATTTCATTGTCATTAATTTCCAAATTAATATCTTTTACTCCTCTCCTTGTCCCTGAATAAAAATAAGAGACATTTTCCATGTTTAAAATCGCTTCCTTTTTCCCTTTTATTTTTTTCTTTTTTCTTACCTGTTTGAAAGCAACTCTTTTTTCCAAATCCTGCCAGCTGACAACTTTTTCTTTAAGTTTCTTTTTCTTGATTAATGCTTTAGCGGTTTTTACTGATAAAGGTATAGTCAAAATTTCCTCTAATTTTGAACTGTATAAAACTTCCTCAGGCTTTCCTTCTAAAACCAATTTTCCTTTATTTAAAAGAGCCATCTGAGTAGCATATCGAGCCACCTCTTCAATATCATGGGTAGCAACAAGAATTGTTTTACCTTTTTGATGAAGGTCTAAAATAATTCTTAAAATCTCCTGATCTGCTTTAGTATCAAGAAAAGAGAGAGGTTCATCTAACAAAAGAATCTCGGCTTTCATGGAAAGACTAGCAGCTAGGGCAGTTTTTTGTTGTTCACCAGAAGAGAGATCGCTCGGAGAACGGTAGTAAAACTCCTTACCCAAAATTTTATTAACTAAATTCTTAGCCCTTTTCTGACATTCTCTATAAGGCAAACCCTGATACATGGGGGCACTCATCACTTCATCAATAACCTTTAACTGATGAAGTTGTAAGGCTGGGTTTTGAAAAATCAAACCAATCTTTTTACCCAATTCAGCAATATTTTTTTTCTTAATATCTTCTCCGTCAACCAAAATCTCTCCCTTTAATTCTCCACCCCACTCTTGGGCAAACCCCCGAGCCAAAGAAACTAAAGTGGTTTTTCCAGAGCCAGAAGGACCAACAATAACGAAGAATGAGTTTTTTGGAATTTCTAAATTAATATTATCCAATACCCAATTCTCTGTGCCTGGATATCGATAACTAATGTTTTTAAACTGAAGCGCTTTCATAAACCCCCAAAGTTTGCTTGGCCATCTTCTGCCAAGAATATTTTTTTATTTGTTTAAAGCCCTTTTCGATTAACGTCTTGCGTAATTTCGTGTCACTTATCACGCTTTTTATTTTCTCTGTCATGTCTTCAACATCTTGAGGGTCAAAATATAAAGCCGCTTGACCATAAATTTCTCTTAAAACCAAAATATCTGAACAAACAACTGGCAAACCAGCCGCCATAGCCTCTAATCCCGGCAGGCCAAATCCCTCTAAAAAAGTCGGAAAAACAAAAGCCTTAGCTTCTTGATATAAAGCCACCAAATCTTCATCAGGAACAAAACCTAAAAGACTAACCAATCTTTCAGCCTCCATTTCTTTAACTCTTTTCTTAAATCTCTCTAAAAACACACTCCTGGCACAAACAATCACCAGAGTCAGTTTATTAGGTAAATCAGACCCTTCATTCAGTAGTTTAATTGCCTGAACTAATTTTTCCACGTTTTTATGAGGGTAAAGATTGCCTGTATAAATCACAAAAGGTTTATTGATCCTATATTTCTTAATAATCTTACCATCTGATTTTTGAATCTTGAATTTATCCCCTATTCCTTCATAAGTAACCTCGATCTTTTCTGGTTTTAGTTTAAATCTTTGAACCAATTCTTTCTTCCAATATTTACTGGGAACAATAATCTTAATAGATTTTTTAACCGACACCCAGACCAAAAAACGATAGTTTAAATATTTAAACCAATATAAGGGCCGCCAACGAGTAGTCGTCTGAGGCCCTTTTGACTGATGCTTAATCAAATCATGAATCGTCACCACCTGCTTTCCCCACCAAAGAATTGGGGTATTAAAATGAGGAAAGTGAACCAAATCTGGCTTTATCTTCAAGAGCTTAATCAGTAAAAAAATCTGTTCTTGAAATGAATAATGAGGATAATCAGCCAGAATCTTTCTAAAATTTCTATTCTTCAATTTCAATTTCTGAAAATATTTTTTTCTTAAAAGAAGATAATATTGATTCTTTTTATCCAACCTCTCAATCTGATTTACCAAATTGATGACATACCGACCAATGCCAGCATGTTCTAGACCATACATTCGGGCGTCAATAACAATTTTCATTTCTTAAGATAGTGGAGGCAAAGTCTAAAAAATCCCTTGACTTTAATCCCAAAAATAACCAGCCAGGTTAGCCAACGAGGATATTTATCTTGGTAGAATTTCTTATAGAAGATCTCCATTGCCTTAACTGAAGCTTTAGCGGCTCTTATTCTTGTCTCTCTGCTAGGCCGAGCAACTCCTTTTGATTCTCTTCTTAACCCAGAACTAGCACCTTTATGATGGGCCGCTAAAACCTTGGGGTAGAAGATCACCTTCCAACCCGCTTCTTTAATCCGATAAAAGAGATCCAAGTCCTCTCCATAAAAGAAATATTGATCATCCCAATAACCTATCTCATCTAAAATCTTTTTTCGAACAAACATAAAAGTGCCAAAACCAGCATCAATCTCATGAGACTCGTTAAGATTAAGATAGAACTTATGGTACTGACCAAATAACTTGCTCTTGGGGAAAAGCTTTTCTAAGCCTAAGAAATAAGTAATTGAGGCCCAAGGCGTGGGAAAACCTCGATGACAATCAGGATCCATTTCTCCGGAAAATAAAAGTATTTTAGGCGCCACCGCTCCAATCTGGGAATCTCTCTCCATAAACTTTATCATCTCAATTAAAGCCTGAGGCTCTATCTCTGTATCAGAGTTAAGAAAAAGAATGTATTCTCCTCTTGCCTTTTTCAGGCCTAAATTATTACCTCCAGCAAAACCTAGATTTTTCTTACTCTTTATTAATTTAACCCAAGAAAATTCTTTTCTAATCATTTCTGGACTACCATCAGTCGAGGCATTATCAACCACAATTGTCTCTATCTCATATTTATTCTTTTTAGTTTTTTTAACTGACTGAAGACATTTTCTCAAAAGATCTCTGGTGTTATAGCTTAGAACTATGATTGAAAGATCGATCTTTTTCACTCCTTCCCCACCTCCTTGTAGATTCGGTCTAACTGCTCAGCAATCTTCTCCCAGTTATATTTCTCTTTAACTAATTGACGAGCTGATTTGGTAATCTGATTATATAAATCCCTGTCTTTAAGAAGCCTAACGGCAATTTTAGCCATTTTCTGATAATCATCTTCAACAAAAACCTCTTTTTTATTTCTTGCCTCAATCCCTTCAATTCCTGTTGAAGTCGTAATCACCGGAATCCCAGCCGCCATTGCTCCTAGAATCTTAAGTCTTGTTCCGCCTGGGCCTTCTAAAGGAGCAATAAAAACAGTTGCCTCTCGATAAGCCTTTTTAACGCCTTCGATATCAGCACTGGCTAAATCTTCAATTTGAACTCCTTTTTTTCTCAAACCACCAATCTTTTCTTGAGCCACCTGGCCAGCAATACGACAAACTGCCTGAGGCAATTCCTTTTTAATTAAAGGAAAAATTTTTTCTCCTAAAATCCTGGCTGCCTCAGCATTTTGTAACCAATGAAAATTACCCTGAAAGAAAATTGTTGGCTTTTTCTTAATCTTTTTCTTTTCCTTGATAAGAGCCATTAAATCCTCACCAACTCCATTAGGAACAACATCAACTTTAAGACCAGAAACCAAAGACCTCATTTTTTGCTTGTCGTCTTCAGAAACAGCCACCACCCGAGTTGCTTCCCGCCAAAATTTCGTTTCCCAATATTTAATTTTAAAAACATCAAAATAAAGAAAAGGCTTCCTCGGCCAAAACTTAGAGGTATCAGCATAATGTTGGTAAACCTGAAATTCAATTGTCTGTTCAACTAAGAGAATTGGGACATCTGTCTCAGGAATATGAGGCATGACATAAAAGGTTTCCGCATGAATCAAATCATACTGATTACCAGCCAATTCTTTTTCAACCGCTGCCTTAGCTTCTTGAGAAAAATTACGAACAACAACAAAAGGAAAAAAACCAAAACCAGTCTTAAAAATGTTGCTAAACATCCAGGGTCTTTCTGGTCGCTTAAAAACCATTACTTTCGAACAAAGTTTTTTAAACCGAGGCAGGTATTCTTTCTCCTTATCACTGGTAATCAGAGAAAGAAGAGTAATTTCATGTCTCCCAGCCAGATTTTTAAGCAGATTGTAAGACCGAACCTGTCCACCAGAAGAAGGCGGATAGGGCAAATAAGGAGTGACCATTAAAATCTTCATTGTTTCTGGGTGAGGTCAATGATAACATAATCACCAGTCTCCTCAAGGACTCGATAGTCTTTCATCAGTTGTCGGGTAACCTCATCAAAATTAACAGAAACATAATGAGTCGCTCCCAGACTAATGTGGAAGTCAACTGTTTTTGTTATCCTTGGCCAACCCTGGCGGTTTATCTGATAAAGAAAGGCGGTATCACCACCATAAGGAGCAATCACCTTAGCACCAGAAGGAAGAATTTGATCTGCCTTTTCTCCGGCCATGACTATCTCAGGATGATTAATATTGTAAAAATTTCTTACTTCATGCCAAGAAAAGGCAAACATAAAGAAAATACAAGTAAAAAGAACCAAATAACTAACCAACCGATGATAGAATTCTTTAGGCAAAGAAATTAAATAATCCGCGCCTTTGGCCAAAAAGATACAAACAATGGGAATGGCTAAAACCTGATAATAATCATGTCTAACATTACCACCAGCAATGACGGAGAAATAAGCCAAAATACCAACCAACCACCAATGGAAAAGCCAGCCTTCTTTTTTCTTTATCCGACTAATGATTCCTAAAACAAAGAGGGGCAAGCCCCAAAAACCCAAAATTAACCTCCCCATTCTCTCCCCAAAAATCCACCAAAAAAAGGCGCCTTTAAATCTGATTCCCTGAGCATTAAATAACCAAGACGAGCCAGGCACGCCTTCAGGATGAAGACTCATCCACCAGCGCCAGAGGAGAAAGGGAACCACAGCTATAATTGCCAAATAAAGAGCTCGTTTTTTAAAAAGAGAATAGCCCCATTTCTGCCAAGCAAGATAGAAGAGAACTGGAAAAAGAAAAACCGTAAAAGGCTTTAAAAGAAGAGAAACAGCCATAAACAATAAAAACAACAAATAATAAAGAATCGATAATTTATTTTCTTCCAACCAAAGACTGAAAAAGAAAATCATAGCCAAAGAAGAAAAAACCATCATCGGCTCAGGTAAAATTACCCGGGAGTAATAAATACTAAAAGGTAGTAAAGCGAAGAAAAAAGAACTCAAAAAAGCAACTCGTCTACTTAAATACTTTTTGATTAAAAAATAAAGAATCAAAATTGACCCCAAAGAACAAACAATGGAGATCATTCTCCCCCACCACTCTAATGACTGGCCTGAAAAAACTTGAGCCGTCAAAGCCTGGAAAAAATTATAAATCGGAAACTCAACAAAACGGAGGCCGAAAAGATTCTCTCTGCCCGTGGTCACATCAGAAAGATCATCATACCGAGGCAAAAGCAAATCGTAGCCATGTTTTAAGAAATTTCTAGAAACAGCCGAAGTATCAGCCTGGCGCCAAGAATGCCAATCAGCTAAAGGCGCATCAATTCGATAAAGCCGAACCGAAAAAGCTAAGAATAAAAGACCGATTAATAATAAATATTCCCAAAAAACCTTTTTTTTCATTTGCTTTTCTGCTTAGAGAAACTCACCTTGGTTATCCCCACCATCAAGCCCATTAACAACCAAAAAGTAATCGCCACCTTTGAGGCTTCAAAAACATCAATAAAAAGCGCATTAGCCAAAAAGCCCAAACTCCCACCAACCAGACCAATGAAAATAGCTTTTTCGCCAACAACTGGCTTCTTAGAAAAAACAACTGCTTTAGACTTCAAACCAATCTTAACCAGAATCAAAACAAAGGCCAGAAAACCTAATAAACCTACCTCGCCTAAAGCCCGCAAATAATCATTATCCGTGGCTAAGGTGATTGAAGAATAACCTGTTCCCAATAAAGGATTCTTTAAAAAGGCCTTAATCGCTCTTGGCCATTCTACTTTTAATCTGATTGCGGTTGAACGATCTTCAGGTGGTGCTTCACCACCGCCACCATAATAAATATACCTTTTATCTGATGGTGTTGGTGTCGGCGTTGGCGGAATCTTGTAAACCTTAACCACACCTTTTTCGACTGCTTCTCCAGAAGGAACTGGAGTTGGAGTTGGGGTTGGCTCAGGTCGAAAAGCAATCTTGGTTGGCTCTCTAGTCCAAGGCAACTGAATGTTAATCTCCTCCATTTTTATCAAACTCACTCTTAAGGTCTGAGCATAACGCTCAGTCAATTCAGTCGCAAAAACAGACATCGCCAAGGAAAGAACGATAACCGGAATTATCCAAGCCTTCTTTTTAAGTAAAAACAAGGTAATCGTAATCGCCCCTAAATAAGCCGCAAAAGAAATCCTTGAGGCCGAAGCCAGAAGCAACCAGAAAAGAAATCCGTAGAAGAAGAGAAGCAGACCTCGATGAATCTTTTTTCGACTGGCAACGACCACGGCCATGACCAAAGGAAGAAGCATCACCAAATAAGCAGCCAGATCATAGTGGCCAGCAAAAGTTGAATTCACCCGAGCGCCTGGCGCCAAGCGAAGGGCAATTCCCTTAGCAAACTCAACATTCATTGTTGAGATGACTGGAAACATAAAAAACTTCTGACCCAAACCATAGAGAAAAACAAAGAAAGCGGTTAAAAGAAAAACCTGAAGGAAAAAATAAATGTCTTTTCTTGATTTAATCGAAGTCAAAATAATAAAGAAAACAACCAAATACTCTATCCTCCGGATTGTATGAAGTAAGCCAAGATGGGGCTCAACTGTCCTGGTAATAAAAATAGCTGAGAAAAGAGAAAGAAAACCAATTACCAGATAAACAATAATCGTTCGATTAAGATCATCCTTAAGAAATCTAAATCTCTGACGGAATTGAGTGTATAACCAAATTAAAGCTACCAAGGCAATAAGAAAATCCTCTAACCTAATAGCCACGTATGTCCCTGGTATCCTAATCAAGGGAAATTTAGGATAAAGAGGCACGGCCATAATAATCGCCGCCAAACCATATTTGAGTGAATTTTTTTCAAGCGATTTTAAAAGCTTGGCCATAGATCTTCCTCATCTCCGAATCGTTCTTAATTATACCAAATATCAGGAGGCGGAGGAGAGCGCCGACCTTCAAAAGAATCCTCAAGATTAATCTCTGCCAACCAGGTTTATGTTTTTGATAAAAGTAAATTAAGCCTTTATATTCTCCTAAACGAGCTTTAGCTTGACTACCACTTTTGCGAGCCAGATGAACTACCTGAGTAATCGGCAGATAAGCTACCTGCCAGCCTGCTTGCTTAGCACGATAAGACCACTCAACCTCTTCAACATACATAAAAAACTTCTCGTCGAGAAAACCTATCTGGTCAATTACCTTTTTCCTAATCAAAAAGAAAGCCCCCATTACCCAATCTTGAAAATGTTTTTTCTGGAAATAGCCAGAAGAAAGCCAGCCTGTTTTAGGCTCATGAGGATGGAAAGACCTAATCAATTCCCTAACCAAAGGCAAGTCATCGATAAAAAACAGCCAATTAAAAACTCTTAACAGAGAGGGAAAATGACCACCATTATTTTGAACAGAGCCATCTTCATAAACTAACTGGCAAGAAGAAATACCAACTTCTTTGTTTTTTTCCATCCAAACAACCATCTTCTTTAAAGAGTTTTCTTTGAGAATCGTATCAGAGTTAAGAAGAAGAAGATATTTTCCTTTGGCTATTTTTAAACCCTGATTGTTAGCTCCAGCAAAACCTAGATTTTTCTTACTCTTAATTAATCTAACCTGAGAAAATTCTTTCTCAACCATCTCCGGAGAACCATCTTGAGAATGATTATCAACAACAATCACCTCAAATTTGATTCCCTCAGTCTGCTTGTAGACTGAATCAAGACACTGTTTAAGAAGAGCTTTAGTATTATAACTAACGATGATGACGGAAAGATCCATAGAGTTTGCTCACCTCTCTTTTCAGGAAAATAACCACACCAATAACGACTAAAAGAAAAGCTACTCTAGAAAAAGGATTAGAATAAACAGGCAGAACCAAGACTTTTGCCTTGTATTTATTGCCTTCATATTCTAGGGTCTCTCGCCTACTTCCAGGCTCAAGAAAGGGATCATTAGCCGGTTCATAACCATTAATATAGAATGACTCCCGGAATGGGTGGACAATTTCCTCAAGATAGGAGCTGTGTTCTGTGTCTCTAATCACCTCCCAGGCATACTCAGGCGGATGATTAAGAACAAATTGAGGCAGGGGAATGTCAAGAAACTGAGAGCGAGAATAATGTTCTTGATAAAAGGAGGTCACTTCTTCTCGAGAAAGATTGGTAAAATAAGCATAAAGATGGGGAATCTCAACCGTATCACCCGGTAAATTTGACTTAGTGCTTTCTGGTAAAGGCGGCGGCACAGAAGGAGGCGGAAGAAGAAGGTAGAAAAGAGCCAAGAAAAAAACCAAAAAGCCAAAAAACAGAAAACCTTTTTTCAATTTTTTCATTTAATTACTGAAACCACCTCGCTCGACCCAAGCGATAATGATATTTCTTAATTCTCCTCTTGCCTATTTCTTTAGCCGGAACACCGCCAACAATTATTCCAGGAGGAACATCTTTAGTCACCACAGCCGCGGCGGCCACCACCGCTCCCTTGCCAATCTTGACTCCAGGCAGAATAATCACTCTCGGACCGATAAAAGCATAATCTTCGATTATGACTGGTTCTTCTATTGCTTTCATGTCTTCCCGATGAACATCATGCTCACTGTTATAGATCATCACCTCTGAGGCAATATCAACATGATCACCGATTCTTAAACTCGCCCGACCATCAAGAAAAGCGTGATTGCCAATAATAGTGTCTTCACCAATACTTATCCCTTTGGGTTGAAAGAAATTAGCTCCCATGTGAATGGTTGAACCCCGACCAATCCTTATTCCAGCCAAACGGTAAAAGAATCTCCGGCAATGATGAAAAGGCAGGTGGCCCACCCAGCGTAAAAGCATTAATTCAAAATCTAAAAAATAATTTTTGATTCGATTAACAATCTTAGGTGAAGCCTCACTTAAACTAAGCTCTTGGCCCATTCTGTCCTTAAAGATTTTCATTTTTTACTAACTCCTTCTAAAACTTTCAAACTCTGTCTGGCACACTTCTGCCAAGAAAATTTTTTAACTTGTTCCAAACCCTTTTTTATCAATTCCTCTTGATTTTCAATTGCCCTTTTTATTCCTTGAGCAATCTCTTGTGGCTTATTAGGATCGATAATCACTCCTGCTTTACCAACGATTTCAGGCAAACTACCAGCCTTAGAAACAACCACTGGTATCCCACAAGCCATTGCCTCAAGCACTGGAATACCAAAACCCTCCCAAAAAGAAGGTAAACTAAAAACCTTTGCTCCTGCCATTAAAGCCGGAATATCGTCTTCATCAACAAAACCAGTAAAAATAACCCTCTCTTTTAACCCCAACTCTTTAACCTTCTCAAAAATCGACTGATATAACCAGCCTTTCTTGCCGGCAATAACTAATCTTAAACCTTTGATTTTTAACTCACTAAAGGCTTTAACCAAACCCTCAATGTTCTTGCCTGGTTTTAAAGTGCTTAAAAAGAGGATGTAATCACCCTCAATTTTATATTTCTTCCTTACTTTATTAATCTTAACCCTTGATACTTGAGCCTTAAATCTTTTTTTGTCGTAACCTAAATAAGTAACCGTAATTTTTTCTTTCGGAACCTGATACTTCTCAATTATATCATTTTTTGTGCTCTCAGAGATGGCTAAAATATGACTGGCTCTTTTAATTGAACGACCTGTCCAGGTAATTAATTGATAAAGGTCTTTTTTTCTAAACTGTTCAGGAAACCTTAGATAACCTAAATCCATAATCGAAATAACCAAAGGCACCGGACAAAACCGAGGTGAATAATGACCAGGTGAAAAGAAAACATCAGGTCTTGGCCGATGAAAATATAAATCTAAAGGCAACCGCCACTGAGTCCAAAATTTCTTGGGCCCAAAAACCCGATATGACCAATTTTTCCTGGCTTTTGGCAGATCAGCCAGAGGCCTATCTTGAAGATAAATCAGCCACTGATGAGGATTCTTTAGCTCATAAAGAGCTTGAAGTAATTCATAAGCATACTGATTACTACCAACTCGCTGCTTAATATTAGCCTCATTACCATCAACTGCGATTAGCATAAGCCTCCTGATATACTTTAAGGGTTTCTCGAGCTGTTTTCTGCCAAGAAAATTCTTTAACTCGTGCTTTTCCCTTTTTAATTAATTCCTCTTTCCTCTCTAAAGCCTCTTCAATCCCCTTAGTAATATCCCCAACCTTCCTTGGATTGATTAAAACTGCGGCTTTACCAGCAATCTCTGGCATGCTCGAAAGATTCGAAGTAACGACTGGACATTCACTGGCCATGGCTTCTAAAATTGGTAAGCCAAATCCTTCATAAAGAGAGGGATAAACAAAGACCTGAGCACCTCCATACAAACCTGGCAAATCCTCTCCAGGAACATAACCAAGTAACTTAGCCCCTGATTGCTTAAGATCACTTCCCCAACCAAACTTGCCAGCAATCACCAAACTTAAATTCTTTTTTTTCAATCCCTGAAAAGCTCTAATCGCCCTTTCAAGATTCTTTCTTGGCTCCCGTGTTCCGACCATTAAAAGATAATCCCCTTTAATTTGATACTTTTTCTTTATTTTTTCTATCTCTTTCTTAGACTTTTTCCCAAATTTCGTGTCACAAGCTTCATGAATGACTCGAATCTTCTTGGCCGGAATCT
>JABAOH010081019.1_pt2 | contig 14079 bp, 8 predicted proteins | sample 7062181 | NCBI WGS metagenome assembly JABAOH01 (sample SAMN14538630, study PRJNA623070) | marine sediment metagenome | biome: marine biome [ENVO:00000428]; feature: marine pelagic biome [ENVO:01000023]; material: deep marine sediment [ENVO:00002113]; isolation source: pool of 5 deep marine... | reverse complement strand
AGGGCGATATCTTTGAATCTATGTTCTAAGAACAGTTGAGGTATATAATTTAAGCCCCTGGTCTGAGAAAACATAGCTCCTGAGCTTGAGCTGGCCTCGGGATCGAGCAATACGTAGTCTCTGCCGACGCCAACGTATGCTTTTTCATTATTCTGCTCAATTCTCTTTAGGAATTTATCTCCCTCTGCATAGAGTTCGTCTATGAACTTGTGTTCCATGGCATCGGCATATTTAATAGCGCTTCTTATCTGTTTGTCCGTGAAGCTGAATCTTAACCTGTCAAATTCCTTTCTCAATGCCTCAACAAGGAGTTCGGTATCTCCAAAGTGCAAAATTGGATTTATTTGCTTGCTCTTATCAAGAGAAAGAACGTCGTTCAAAATGTAACCTTCTGATTCCGTATAAATACAGTATTTCAGGTCCGGCGGTGTTTGTCTTCTTTGTTCAATAAAGCTCGGATTAAACAAGTATTCTATATTTGGATTTTCATTTAATACCGCCGCATGTCCCGTTGCCAACTTTCTGGCTATACAGAACTCCGTTCTTGAGTTGTCAACTCCTATTTTTGCAATCTCCTTATCGGTTCTTGGCGATACTACCGGATAAAACCCAAGTTTTCTGAACAAGGCGGCACTCCAAATCCCTTTTTCTCCAAGTGTCGCGGTGCTTCTCTTAATTCCTACCGTCGGTAATGTTTTCACATTTAACTTTGCAGAAGAGATTTCTTGCAGCAAAGCGCCTTGTTTTCTGAAATATTTTTCATATATCTCGTGGTATTTTTCCACATAGTTCGTCCTCGGCTTGCTAGTTGTCTCAGAGTTTCCTCTTGGACAGAAGCCACCCGTAATTATTTCGTCATCTTCAATTGAAAATACTTCGAGTTGACAATCTCTTTTGCCGCAGGATTTTTCCTGGAATAACTCTTTACAGGACACCCTGCGCTTTTCAAACGGCATATCGACTAAATCCCAGCCTCTAAATGCCGATTCGTAGCTCTGGCCTTGTTCTTCCAATTGTCTTATATTTTCGATGATGTCCAGGGCCTGGCCCCATGCTCCGAACATTTCCCTGTGAGGATAGGCCTCTATTTTTTTATCTGTTACCTGCGCAAGTGCGGCAAGAAAGGCTTTACCCAAGGGAGGTCCTCCCTGGGCAGAGCATTTTTCTCCAACGTGCCCAGAGCCGCCGACAAACTTATAATAATAACTTGCCGCTGTTCCTCTTACTATCGCAGCGGCTATTTCATCCTTGCTGAAACCTTCCGCGATAAGCCTGTTTTCATCCATCTCCATAAAGACCCCGCAAGTTGAGTCAATTATTGGAACCCTCGGCGCCCGCAGAGCAGCTTTCTGCAAGGAATTCTCCACGTTCAAATTTATAACATCAGCCATATTCTCGAGCGTCTGGCCGGAACCCGCCTGGCAGCTATAATTCATTTTCGCTTCTTTGACCGTTCCGTCCTTGGCAAAGCTGGTAAACTTCATGTCTTGGCCCCCTATCTCAAAAATAGTATCAATGTCAGAGTTGTAATGTATCACGCCAAGAGCATGACAGGTAATTTCGTCCGTTATTCTATCTGTGATTACCGTTCGGCCTTTTCTCAATTCCTCTGTTTTTTTCTTGCTGACCAAAATCTTCTCATACAATTTTCTCGCAGAACCAGTAGCACCAACTCCTTTAACTACTACTTTATCCTTGTGTCTGCTCAGGTACTTTACAACGCGTTTTAATGATTCTTCCGGCTGACCATGAGTTTTAATATAAAGTTTATCGAGAAGCTTGCCTGTTCTTAACTCAACCAAGACCCCCTTTGTTGTCGTACTGCCTCCGTCTATCCCCAATACTACTTCTATTCTTTTTGGTATTTTTCCTTCTAATTTTTCATTCTTCTCATTCAATCTTCCGAGGCATTCCGAAAGAGCAGGGGCAAACTGCCTTTTTTCCCTGCTATAAGCTGCAACTTTATCCAGCTGTTCAAGATTAAAAACAAAGCTGTTGTTGTCTTCTATTCCTTTCAGAGCCGCGCCTACGGCGGCTATGTTATGATAGTGCTCCGGCCTTTCTACCGAAATTCCGAGCAAATCCTCCAGGTTCTTTCTTATGAGGTCATTACTCAGAACGCCTCCAGTTGCTATAGCCCCATCAGAATCACCGGTGGCCTTTAGCTCTCTCGCCCCAAGAACATCAATCTTATAATTTCTTGCAATCGTCTTAAAAAGTCCTGCTAAGTTATCTTCTCTCTTGGCACCTTCATTTTGCTTATGAATTAAATCAGATTGAATAACAACGCCACATCTTGCCAGAAATTCGCTTGGTTCTTCTGATTTTGCCGCTTCTCTTTCGGCGCCAGCAAACATCTCCTCCAGCCTCGCTTGTAACTTCCTCCTGTTTCTTATCGTAATGCCTACCCGTTCGTTTTCATTCTGTGCCAGCGTAGCATCTTCCAATTCGGGACAGCCAATCTCCCCTTCAAAAAGTCTTCTACATTGCTTTTCTATCAACGTACCAGAACCGCCGCCGCATTTTGTCCCTGTTTTCCATTCCTGAATAATCGTTTTGCCATTTATCTTTTTTAAGCTGAAAAAGTATGAGTCCTTCGCCCCCATGTGAAAGATATAATGTGCCTGCGTGCATAATATTTCTGCCCCCTTAGGAATCGCTACGCTATCGTATACATAAGTAACGTCCTTCATAAGTTTGGGGAAAGACCCTGCTCCACTTCCCGTAAACGCCGTGTTTTTTATTTTATCTGTGTCTAACTTGCTTGTTATGTCCCACCATGCTTCTTTTATTGCTACGATAGGGTTAGCAAAGTGCATTATAGAGTTCGGGGAGTATATTACCTCTTGGGCCTCATTAAGAACCGCATAATGTAAAAAACTACTTCCAACATCAAAACCAACAAATAGCCTTGCCCTGGAATTACTCATTTTTCCCCTTTTTAATCTATCCATAGTATCCTAACCACACTTCACTTAGTAATATAGTCACTGTGTTAGTTTGCGCACCAAGGTAATTCATAAGATACTTTACAAAGATTTATCCTACACCGGTTCTGTATCCTACCAAACCTGATCTATAGTGGAGGTTAATTGCTATTGTAATAATAAACAGCCCGTTAGTANNCACACCTTGATTGAAAGAAACAGTTCCGTGTGTTACTTTTGCTGAGAAAAAGCACATATGTTTTAACAGATATCCCACTAAACTTTCAGCTATTACCACATATTTAACTCACTTCAAAACATAGTTTTATAAATTATGACTGTTGAAAATATAACAATTTAACTGATCAAATGATTACTAATAATACATTATTTACAAATTATTATTAATCATATTCTTTATTTATCATATTTTACAAACAGCGTTTTTTTCATTCGTGTTACTTTATTTATAATAAACTGACTTGCTGTTTGCTTTTGCTTTTAGTATCCTGGCGAGCTATGATTTCTAAGTTTTCAGAATCCGGTTCGGTTAGAACATGGTCTTTGCCTATTCGTCAATGTTATGGACTTTTAGCCCCGCGTGCTTATACAATCATTATGTTTGGTGGGTTGTTCTGCACCCTTATAGTAAAATTATTCCACTCGTATCGTTCCGAGTTGCTTAATGAATATCTTAGTTGGGTTTTCGCAGACATATCTTTTTTGTTGGGAATTGAGGTTATCATAGCAATTATTTGCTTTCGATGGCCCTGGGCGTGGGTCGTCCGATCAGCCACCATTATTGCTGCCATCATGTGCACGTGGTCGGTAATGAACGCTGGTTGGTTGATAAGAACAGGAACGCAAATCCTACCAAGGGTTCTTTTGCCTTTGTTCCGGGCGCCAATAAACACATTTTCCATCATTGGTGTTAATCTTGTCAAGATGCCGAAAGCAGCTGCAGCTCTACTTATTCCCAGCGCTATTGCCCTTGCCTTTTTCTTTACCGTTTTAGCAAAACCAAAGCCACCAGCTTACAACCGCAAACACTTTATTATCAGAGTCATTATTTGCATTATCATTGTTTTTGCTGCTGCTGCCGTTCCCCCCGCGATGGTTCACCCCGCGGTAGCAGGGAGCAGTTCACGGCAAATTACCTCCGTGGAACTGCGTTATAATTCCCAATTAAGAGCTGTTATAAGTTTGGTTATATCTGATTACAGACATCCACCAAATCCGAAGCGTCATATACCTTCCTTTGACCAGCTAAAGATTAATCTAAAGTCGCGACAGATTAATCATAATGTTGTGCTCGTTATTCTTGAGGGTATTCAATACCAGTATACGTCGCTTGCCGACAGCGGCAGTAATTTAACACCATATCTTGCAAATTTAACTAAGCAGGGGGTTGAATTTAAAAATGCACGTTCGTCATTAACCCATACAACAAAAACGTTATTTGCTTTCTTGACCGGCCGATTCCCTTCTACCTCTCAAGATATTGCAGAGGCGGTCCCCGCCGGCAAGCCCTATTCCAGTATTGCCACTATTCTTAAGGATAATCTGAATTATCGAACCGCATTTTTTCAATCCGCCAAAGGTGACTTTGAATGTCGGCCCGGGCTGGTCTACAACCTTGGCTTTGATAAATTCTGGGCCAGGGATGATTTGAATGACCCTAACACCTTTCTTGGCTATTTAGCAAGTGATGAGTTCTCAATGTTAAAGCCAATTACTCAATGGATAAAAGCAGAAGATCGCCCTTTTTTCCTAACGGTTCTTTGCTCAGTTGCACACGACCCATATGAAGTACCCAGTTGGTTTGACGAGCCAGCTAAGGAGCCGGTTGAGCGTTATCGACAGGCGATTTTCTACACAGATAAATTCTTAGCAGCGCTGGATGTAGAGCTTGCCAATCTTAATCTTGTGGATAAAACCGTTCTTTGTGTTATTGGCGACCACGGTGAAGCGTTTGGCGAGCACGGCCAGCTCGGCCACGCACTGATAGCTTTTGACGAGGTCCTGCGTATACCCTTTTGTTTACGGGCCCCGTTTTTGGTTGAGCCGGCAGGCAAAGTTGCAGAGCCGGTCAGCTCTGTCGATTTAACGCCAACGTTGCTGGCCCTGTTGGGCTTTGAAACAAAAGCAGTTGGGTTTGACGGGGTTAATGTGCTCGGCCATATTCCAAATGGTCGCAACGTCTATTTTTCCGACTGGATGCAGGAGGGGCCTGCAGGTTTTGTAAAAGGTAATCATAAGTTCATATACAGCCCGGTGGATAAGACGGTCTGTGTCTATGATCTAAGCACCGACCCGCTCGAATTAGAAAGGATAGATCTGCCCGAGCAGCAGGCCCGGAAGGTTGCTGATGAGATTATAATGTGGCGGAAAGACAACATTTTTCGGCTTGACCAGCAGCGAACCGGCAGGAAAATGCTCTTTGACCGCTGGCTTTGTCGCTGGACCAACCGTGTTTCCTCTGCTAAATATGACAAGAAAAAGCCCAAGTAGTTTGTACTTTATGCACTTATGATGTCTATTTTCGTCGTTCATTTGTTTCACAGTCGCGTTGCTTTTTGTAAACATTAGGCGAATCTATGTAACACCCGACGCGTTGCCACAATAAATATGTAAATATGGGTTGATTGGGCACAATTGGCGTTGACAAAAAACAACATGTTGTTAAAATGCGGCAGTTCGCCATTTTCGGGCCTAAAATGGTATATGTAAACGCAACTATTTCGGGTCTAAGAAGTTAGGCACAACTCCAGGCTGCGTGTTGTTTTCATTTCTTATTATTGGCATATTGTTTGCATATAATCTTATTTCGCCCGTTGGGCCATGATATTGGGCGGAACATCCTAATCACTGACAAAGGAGGAGGAGGATGGTGCCGCCCGATTTCAGGAAACACCAAAATCAGCATTGCCGTTACTGAAAAACTGGTAGCGTTGATTTTGTATAACATAGGCAGGGAGCCGTTCCGGAGGAGGGACGGCTCCATTTTTTTTGCGCAAAAAGAGTCCGTTGCTTGTTTTGATACAATTATCATAGGTCCTCCGGTAAATCCTCCTATAACACGAATGTTTTTGCTTAGATTTAGCTACTAAATCTCCACTCTGGCTCGTATAATCAAGGCCGTTATGGAGCGTGCGGTTTACAGAATTATCGATGCTAATTTTAATCGTGCCCGTGAGGCGTGTCGCGTAATCGAAGACTTTTGCCGGTTCGCTTTGGATTCAGAATCGCTTACCAGCCGAGCCAAGCAGCTTAGGCACGAGCTTTCAGCCGCTATCGGCAAGCTCGATGCCGGACGACTCATCTCAAGCAGAGATACGCTCACCGATGTCGGTCTTGGCAAAATGGCTGATAAACATCTTACGCGCGGCGATCTCAGTGATTGTTTTACTGCCGGCTGCAAACGTTTAACTGAGGCGTTACGAGCGCTCGCTGAGATGACCCAGACGCAAGACCGGTCTGTTGCTGAGACGATCGAAAAGCTGCGCTTCTCCGCTTACGAACTTGAGAAAGACATTGTTCTTTTCAGTGAGCCGGCCGGCAAATTCAAACGAGTTAGACTATACGTAATTATTAGCAGCAGCTTACCTGCAGATGTTATTTCTTTAACTCATCGATGCGTAGCCGGCGGCGCCGATTGCATTCAACTTCGGGCAAAAGACGTCGAGGATGACAAACTATTTGCTATCGCTGATGAATTTGTCCAGATATGCAAATCTACTGGCGTTCTGAGCATAATAAATGACAGGGCTGATATCGCGGTTGCCGCCGGCGCCGATGGCGTGCATCTTGGCCAAAATGATTTACCCATCAAGCAAGCCCGCAAGCTTCAGTTGGCACCGTTAATTATCGGTAAGAGTACGCATTCGCTCGAGCAGTTGCGTGATGCCTGTGAACAGCGCCCTACGTACGTGAGCCTGGGCCCTGTTTTTGCCACCGCGACAAAGTCAACTGCTGAGCCCGTCGGCCTGGACTATGTCAGTCAGGCGACAGAGAAGCTCACCGGTACCGGTATCGCTAATGTGGCTATCGGGGGTATAACGCTGGATAATGTCGAAGATGTTTTGAACGCCGGTGCCGCAAGCGTTGCAGTTTGTTCTACGGTAACTGAAGCCGCCGACCCGACAGCGGCCTGTCGCTCGCTGAAAGAGAAAATTGCCGCTTTAGAAAAGGATGGGTAGAGCAGATGATTAAGCCAGGACGGATGAAATATATTGTTGCCGGATTGGTTTTGTTAATGGCCTTGAAGTGTCAGTCGCAGTCTTTATGGGAGATGGCAAACGAAAAAAGGGAGCTTTTGAGGATTTCCACGCTCTTAACGGCACAGAACGTGCGTGACTATTTGTCTAAAGAGAAAGGCATAAATGAATCAATCGAATGGTGTAAAAAGACTGGCGTTACACATGTCTTTTTAGAGTCTTTTAGAGGGGGATATACCGTTGGTAGAAAAACCTTGGGGCATGCCAAGTCAAGATTCGAGAAAGAGGGATTTGAGGTTTCTGGTTGTATTACGACTACGAGAGTTGGCAAAATATCAACAGGCTGGGGAAATGTCGGCTGTTACACAGACAGGAAGACATGTGAGAATCTGCAAAAGATTTTCGAGTATGCAGCCTCTATATTCGATGAGATTATGATTGATGACTTCCTTTTTACCAATTGTGAATGTGATGAATGTCAAGTGGGCCGCGGGGGAAAATCCTGGCCTGATTATCGTTGTCCTCTTATGATAAAGGTCAGCACAGAACGCATTTTGAAACCGGTAAAAGCTGTGAATCCAGCCGCAAAAATCATAATCAAGTATCCGCAGTGGTATGATAACTTCCACAATCGCGGGTATGAGGTTTTGCGGCAAACAGCCGATTACGATAAAATCTGGGTCGGCACTGAAACGCGAGATTATGATGATAAGCGCTGGGGAGGCAAAGTTCAGTACGAAGCCTACTATATAATGCGCTGGCTCGGCGGGATAGGCGGCTTGAAGACGGGCGGAGGCTGGTTCGATCCTCTCGGCACAACAGAAGATACCTACGTAGAGCAGGCCCGCCAGACGGTTCTGGCAGATGCTAAGGAGATGTTGCTGTTTTGTTACGGGGCACTTATGCGCAATACCGGCCCGGCAAACGTCAGGAAATTACGCGCCGAGATTCCCGGATTGTTCGAGTTGGCCGGTTTGGTGAGAAACAAACCTATCAAGGGTATTCACGCCCCAAAGCCGCCGAATAGTGATGCTTACGATGAGCAATACGTGTTCGATTTCGTTGGGATGTTAGGACTGCCCCTTGTGCCAGTTGCTGAAATTAGCACTGATGCTGAGGCTGCGTTTTTCTCTGTGCATGCGCTAAAAGAGCCGGACCTATCCAGCAAACTCGAAAAAATGCTTGATGCAGGAAAGCCCTTGCTGATAACGGATGGGCTGGCCGAACGGTTAAGCAATATTAATACCGATGCTGAGAATTTGACAGTCTTAAAAGTCAACGGAAATCCCCGGAGCTTGCTTAAGTTAAGCCGAAGGCAGCTCAATCCTATCCGCAATAGATTGTTGGCGCCATTTGGAATAAGATTTGATGCTCCTAACAAAGTGGCTTTGTACTTAATCGGCGAGCAATGTCTGGTCGTTGAAAATTTCAACGATGAGCCGGTAGATATTTCTCTTGAATTCTCTAAACCCGTCAAGGCACGAAAGACATTAGTTTTGCCGCCTGAGAGAGATGTCGAGCTTTCCTGGAGCCGGGGGAAGCTAAAATTTACTAAGATAACACCGCGAACCTTGGTAGCGGTTGAATATTAACCGGTACGGTAAGAGCAGGGGATTAGGTATGACTGTAATATACAAGAACGGATGCTTGCGGATACTGTTATTTGTGATTGTTGCTCTGGCGACGGCATTGCGGGCCGGATCACAGTTGGAAGCCGACACGTTGGGTGAGCGAGCCGGTCGGGAGCCGAGTACAGTGCCCCGGAGGGTTATGACGTTCTATTACCCTTGGTATGGCACGCCTGACGGGCCGGGCGGTGCCGGCAGGACGGTGCACTGGCGCCGCATAGATGCTGCCAACAAAGACATCGAGGCCAGTACCAACTATCCGGTACTTGGCGCCTACGATTCGCACGACCCGAAGCTGCTCGACCAGCACTGCCGATGGGCTGAGAGTGCCCGAATAGATACGTTTATCGTAAGCTGGTGGGGCCACGATAGTTACTCGGACCGGGCTATGGACAAGATTCTTGCAAGCTGCTTGCGTCACGGACTGCGCGCGTGCATCTATTACGAGAGGGTGCCAGAGCCCCAAACGCCGCAGACAGCGGCAGATGATATTATCAAGGTTCTGAATAAATACGGCAAACATCCCGCTCATCTTAAAGTCGACGGAAAGCCGGTGGTATTTGTGTATGGCCGTGCTCTGCGGCAACTTGGGCTGAAGGGCTGGCAAAATGCTATCGAAATCATCAACAAAAAGCACAAAGAAGGCGTTGTGCCAATTGGTGACCAGTTTAGCAATGGTGCAGCCCGTGTTTTTGATGGCATTCACACTTACAACACCGCCGGTTCGCTCAAAGGTATGAATCCCGCCGAGGTGCGCAAGTGGGCCTCTGGGAAGTATCAATCATGGGTGAAACTGGCCGACCAGGCTGACAAAATCAGTACCCTGACGGTGATTCCCGGCTACGATGACACAAAAATCCGTAAACCCGGCCTTGCGGTGGACCGCTACGACACCGAGCTTTATCGTGTTCAATGGGAGGAGGCCATTAAAGCCGACCCGGACTGGATACTGATTACCAGCTTCAATGAGTGGCACGAGGGAAGTGAGATCGAACCATCGTTAGAATACCAGCAGCGGTATCTTGACCTCACTGCCGCGTACGCCGGAGACTTCAAGGCCAAAAAGCACCCCCGACGCTGATATTGCTGAATTATCCACGAACCGCACAATTTTTCACGAGGCGATTGCAAATTTTGGGAAATTTGGGCATACTGTTTGCTTACAGGCGGTCAAATGGAAATGACTTTTAGGAGTGATTTTGTCCGGGATTGTAAATCGTTTATTTAAGGTGAGTTACGAGAAAAATAGTGGTTTTTAAGGCCGGTCCGAGAGGCGCCGGCAGAAAATGCGATTTATTTTTCGCTGATATTTTCGGCATCGCCGAAAGCCAGCTCAAAGGGTGGATTTTGAGTTATCAACAGGTTATCCACAACGCTAAGCTGCTCACAGAGTCACACTTTCCGGCCATCGCCACGCCAACATAATGTGCTAAAAAAGATGTTGTGGTTATATAAGTATCTGTAAAAACAGGTTATAAAAAAAAGTAGCTGGCCGAGATAGTTGGTTTAAGGACCAGACGATGAAGAATCCTTTTATTATTATTGGTGAATCAATCCATGCTTCAATTCCAAAGACCGGCGGGATTATGAAGCAGCTCAGCGAGCTTGGTCCTGATGCCTATTCTACACCGAGTGAGCCGCTGAATAACATCAGGGCCTTAATTGAATCACAGGCCGGCGAAGGTGCCGATTATATAGCAGTCAACCTCGATGCCTTTGGTGAGGATGACCCGCAGGTCGCTGTTGATATGATGGTCGAATACACCAAGCTCGTTCGGCAGTGGGGCGGCGGTGTGCCGGTTTGCATCGACAGCAGTAACGATGATGTTTTGATAGCAGGATTAAAGGAGTGGTATAGTACCGGCGCGCAGGTCAAACCCCCGCTCATAAACTCTGTCAAAGTCTATACGATGGATAAAATATTGCCCCTGAAAAAGGATTTCGACTATTCTTTCGTAGGGCTTTTAGTTGGCGAGAAGGCGTCTACTGGGCCGGGCAGTTCACACTCGGTCGATGAGCTATATTCCTTGGCGCGGCAGATTTTTGAAAAGGCGGTCGGTGAGTACGGCTTTGAGCCCGGCGAGATATTCTTTGACTCGACCGTATTTCCGCTGGCGATAGATATGCCGATGGAGCCGAATGTGCCGGGTTATACCTATCGGGCGTTCGAGACAATAAGGAGGATAAAAAGCGACCCGGAAATGAAAGGAGTGCACTGCTCGCTTGGGGTGAGCAACTGCGCTCGGGATTTGCCAGGCAGAAGGGTCGGCGTCTGCAGGGCCTATGTCGCAAAAGCTATGGAGTACGGCCTTGATGCGGCCATTGTCAACGTTGCGCACCATTATGGCCTTGTTGAGCCAGCTGCGGAATTGTTGGAGCTGGTCGATGCCTACGCGAAGATGGACGGCTCGGCGCAAAGTCTGAACAAAGCCATGGAGCTGATGGGCAAGTTCTGCCGGGACAGCAGAGAGAGAACGGAAAAATGAAAAAGATTCGATTATTAAGAAATCATGTTTTTGCAACTGCGATTGTTGCTTCGTCCATACTTGTAGCGGGCTGCCGAATGCCTGAATCGCGTCAGTTGCAGGCTGTTGCGTTCACCGATGTTGTTATAGCCGATGAGTTCTGGGCGCCACGGCTCTGGACTAACCGCCAAGTAACGATTTCTTACGATTTCAAGAAGTGCGAGGAAACCGGCCGAATCGACAACTTCGCAAAGGCGGCCGGCCTGATGGAAGGAGAGTTTGAAGGCATCTTCTTTAATGATTCGGATGTCTATAAGGTGATAGAAGGAGCTGCCTATTCGTTGAAAAGTCACCCCGACCCGCAGCTTGGAAGATACGTAGACGGCGTGATTGAGAAAATTGCAGCGGCCCAGTGGGAGGACGGTTATCTTTACACCTTCTATTCTCTGCCCCGGCGGCAACCGGAAAAACGCTGGACTGACGTTCGCCGCAAGCATGAGCTTTACTGTGCGGGCCACTTCTTCGAAGCTGCTGTCGCCTACTACCAGGCCACCGGAAAAAGAAAAATTCTCGATGTGGCAATCAGGCTTGCCGATTACATCGACTCGGTTTTCGGTCCCGACAAAAAACACGATGTGCCGGGCCACGAGGAAATAGAGATAGGCCTGGTGAAGTTATATCGTGTAACCGGCGACGAGAAATACCTCAAGCTTGCCAAGTTCTTCCTCGATGAGCGCGGCCGGGCTGAGCGACGTGAGCTTTACGGCCAGTATTGCCAGGACCATAAGCCAGTGGTTGAGCAGGACGCCGCGGTCGGCCACGCCGTCCGCGCAGGGTATTTATATTCCGGCATGGCAGATGTAGCGGCACTGACCGGTGATGCTGGTTACGTCGAAGCGCTAAACCGGATATGGGAGGATGTCGTCTCCAGGAAGCTGTATATCACCGGCGGCGTCGGGGCCCGGCGCGGCGGTGAATCCTTCGGCGAAGATTACGAGTTACCTAACAAGACGGCCTATTGTGAGACCTGCGCCGCCATCGCCAACGCTATGTGGAACCATCGCATGTTCTTACTGCATGAGGATGCGAAGTACATCGACGTACTGGAAAGAATTATCTACAACGGGTTTCTTTCGGGTATTTCCCTGGGCGGCGATGAGTTCTTCTACCCGAACCCATTGGCCAGTGACGGCGACTATCAGCGCAGCCCCTGGTTCAATTGTGCCTGCTGTCCCACAAACATTGTCCGCTTTCTGCCGTCGCTTCCGGGATATGCCTATGCGCAGAAGGCTAACATCCTGTTTGTAAACCTTTTCATCGGCGGCAGCGCTACAATCAAGATGGATAACAGTACCGTGCGCCTCAAGCAGGAGACAAGCTACCCCTGGGATGGAGAGGTGAAAATCACAGTTGATCCCGAACGTTCGAGAGAGTTCGCCATTTATATTCGCATTCCCGGCTGGGCCCGGAACAGACCCGTGCCGAGCGACCTGTATCGTTATCTGAGCAATAACAACGAAAAGGTAACGCTGAAGGTCAACAACAGGCCGTTTGGTCTGGATATGGACAAGGGCTTTGCCTGCATTCGTCGCAAGTGGAAGAAAGGCGACACGATAGAGCTGAATTTACCGATGCCGATACGCCGTGTAGTTTCGCATCAGAAGGTTAAGGACAACGCAGGGCGCACAGCCGTCCAGCGCGGGCCTGTCGTGTACTGTTTTGAGGGAGTTGACAATCCGCAAGGCGTAGCAAATTTGGTTCTTCCGCCGGATGCAAAATTGCACCCCGAATCCCGCGGTGATTTGTTGGGCGGCATCGTAACAATCAAGGGCCAAGGGAAGCTTAAACAATCCCAAACAGAAGGAAAAACGTTATTGAAGAATATCGAGGCCGTTGCAATTCCATATTACGCCTGGGCGCACCGCGGCAAAAGCGAGATGGCGGTGTGGCTGCCTCAAACCAAAAACTAAAAGCCAAAAACGTAAAACCGAGGAGCCCGGATTTTGCTCTTGACGGCGTAACGGGCCTTTGTTAAAAGTGGGGTCGATTTGTCAGGTCAAAAGTAACTTAATTGAAGGGAGTTAAACTATGGCAAAAAAAGAGGAAATCCCGGAACCTGCAGAAAATGCCGGCGGCGAGCAAACAGAGCAGCCAGCAAGCACGGAACAGCCGGTAGCTGTTCCAGAGACTCCGGAGAGCAAAGAAGTCAATAAAGATGCCTGTATGTGGGCAATGATCTGCCATCTGGCGGGGCTTGCCGCGATAGTAATCCCTGTCGTTGGCAACATTGTCGCGCCGTTAATTATCTGGCAGATAAAGAAAGATGACTTCCCATTCGTGGACGAGCAGGGCAAAGAGGCGGTGAACTTCCAGATTTCGATGTCAATCTATGGACTGATATGTATTCCCCTGTTCTTTATCTGTGTCGGCCCGTTTTTACTGGCGGCTGTTGGCGTTGTTGACTTGGTTTTTTTGCTGATTGCGGCGGTTAAGGCCAACAATGGCCAACACTATCGCTATCCCTTGACTATCCGGTTTATCAAGTGAAAATTTGGGTGGCGACGGAGAATCAGCCTGTTTAAGAGCTTTTATGCGATTTCTCATCAAGCTTTTGATAAGTGTGTGCATTCTTGTTGTCTGCTATTGGATAGTAGGCAAGTATCAGCGAGCGACATTAGCCGGACTGATTACGGTGATGCCCTTGACCAGCCTTATCTTTCTCATCTGGCTATATGTGGACTATCCTGGTGATTTCAATTTGATGGCCGATTACACCAAAGGGGCTTTGTGGGGCATTGTGCCGACGATTTTGTTTTTTCTTGTGGCTTTTATGTGTTTTCGC
>JABAOH010094995.1_pt1 | contig 14080 bp, 14 predicted proteins | sample 7062181 | NCBI WGS metagenome assembly JABAOH01 (sample SAMN14538630, study PRJNA623070) | marine sediment metagenome | biome: marine biome [ENVO:00000428]; feature: marine pelagic biome [ENVO:01000023]; material: deep marine sediment [ENVO:00002113]; isolation source: pool of 5 deep marine... | reverse complement strand
TCTGGACCCCGGCTTCAGCTGGGGAGGGACGGGCGAGGTCGTGGCGACGGGGCTGTTCATCGGCGTTCCGGCGGCCTTCGTTTTCATCGCAACGCGACGCTTCATCCCCGGCCCCGGAGTCTGGCGCGGCGCCGCCTTCTCCGCGCTGCTCTTTCTCGTGCTGGTGGTGGTGCCGCCACCGGCGGCCCGGTCCGCCGCCGGCGCGGTGGGCCGCCCGCTCCTGACGCTGAGCCTTTTCGGCCCGCTCTTTCTGCTCTATGGTATCGTGGTCGAGCTGGTCCGGCAGCACGCCGCTGCGCCGGCGGCGACAACGAGAACTGCTGATGAGAGGCGATGTATGATCGACGGGGTTGGTGGTGCCTTCATTTTCTCGAACGATGCCGAGCGCTTGGCGAACTGGTACGAAGACCGGCTTGGCCTGACGCTCGAAAAGATCGGCGAGGGTGGAGCCTTCTATCGGGTCTTCTGGGCATTGGACCCCGAGAATCCCTCGCGTCGGCTCGACACCACCTTCTCGATCATGTCGGCGCACGTGCAGCTGCCAAGACCGGGAGGCGACCCCGAGCCCGATAACATGTACGGCGACCAGCCGTTCATGGTGAACCTGCGAGTTCGTGATCTGGACGCGTTGATCGAGCGGCTGGAATCGAAAGGCGTGAAGACGCTGAAACGCGAGGACTACGATTACGGCCGCTTCGCCTGGGTCCGCGACCTGGATGGGAACCGCGTCGAGCTGTACGAGCCGGCGGCCGGTGCGCAGGGTGGCTAACGACGCCGCATCCGGACCTCGGCGCCATAGTAAAACGCCCCGGCCGCTCAGCGCCGGGGCGTTTCACTGTGATGGGGCCCGGTCGCGGGGCCCAGCTCAGGTGGCGAGGCTGGCGAGATCGCCGACGATGCGGAGCCGCACGACATACTGAACGTCGAGCTCGTCGCGCCAGACGCCATAGATCTTGTCGCCCCGGAAGATCCGTGGCGCGAAGCGGGGCGGCATCGAGATCACTCCCAGAAGCCGGCCCTCCGAGTCGAACACGTCCCAATCGCGGGCGCCGGCATCCTCGATCAGGTTGTACGACTCGAGCTCCTCTTCGCTGAGCTCGGAGGCGGCCTGAATGTGCTGAACCCAGATCGTGCCGACAGGGCCCGCGGCGATCGTTGAGAAGGCGGGGAACGCATCGCCGAAGTGAACCATGTTGCGTAGCTGGGATAGCGCCTCTGGGGGCACTCCGGCCTCACCCCACGTCCGCTCGAGAAACTCGATGACGACCTGTCGATCACGATCGGCCACGGGCTTGAGCTCGAACGGCTTGCGGATGATGCGCTCGAGCCCGCCATCCGGCGAGTAGACGCCGATGTTGTATTGATCGTTCACCCCGAACAGAAGCCTCATCTCGTCGGTGAGTTCCCAGACCGGCTCCGGCGAGTAGATGTTGATCTCCGGCGCCGCGCCGCTGAGCTTAATGGTCTCACCGGACGGGAACGTTTTCAGCGTATCGATGACGGTGCCGTCCGGGTTGATCACGACGATCGCATCGATCATCTCCGGCGTCGGTTGACCCGGTAGGGCGAACGGACGAAGCTGCTGGGCCAGGATGCCCGACGGCGTGGCGCGGAACTGCATCGGCAGTCCTTTTTCCAGCGAGAGGCGGAAACTCCCCAGGCTGGAGCCGTCCGGCGCGTAGCGATTCACCCGCTGGTTCTGCATGTCGGGGACCAGAAGCGTGTCGCCCGGGCCCATCAGGACGAAGATGGCGCCCTGCAGCTCGCCGGGTCCGCCGCCTTTCTTGCCGATGGTGCGCTCGTAGCTGCCGTCCGGGTTGTAGACCTGAATGTGCTGAGCCTGGGCATCGAGCACGAAGACTCGGCCCTCCGAGTCCACGGTCATACCGCCGATCTGGCCAAACTGGTACTCGGGCGACCCTTCGAGCGCGCCGATGCGAACCTCCTCCTCCACGGTCCAGCGCTCGTCGGTGTCCCACACGCCCTCGGCCGGGTTCGCCACGATGGCGACCCCGGCGCTGTCGGTCACGGTGCCGGCCCAGCGGCTCTCTCCGCCGCCGCACGCGGCCAGGGTGATCGACAAGAGCGTGAAAAGCACGATCGTTGGCTTGGTCATGTGATCCGTATCCTTCGGTGGAATTATCGAGAACGATTGCATTGGCGGCGACCCTCAGGCCGTGTCCCGCGGGTCGCGAGCGATTACGACTTGCGACATGGCGTGCCCAGGTCGCGCCGTGCAGGACCCAAGCGGACGTACACGTCGCAGTCGCTCGGCTACTTAAGATACACGATTAGGGCGCTCGTATTCAGTACCTCGGGCGTGGAAGGCTTTCCCCTCGACAGCCGGGCGGCGGAGAGAGCTGCCCCGGCCACGTGACGGGCGAGCGGGTGGGTCCGGGCGATGTGGGGAGCGGCGAAGCTCGAGACCGAGCTTCGCCGCCCTGAGGTGTTAGACCGACCTTAGCCGCTCTGTTTGCTCGAATGGAGCGCGAATACGGCGCCCTGCGGGTCCATGCACTGGACGATGAAGTCGCCGCCCGGCACCTCCATGGGGCCGTTGAGGATCTGGCCGCCCAGCTTCTTCACCTTTTCGGCCGCTTTGTGCACGTCGCCCACCTTGGTGTAGAAGAGCCAGGCCGGCGGGCCCGGCATGTCCGGCGTCTTGTTGAACATGCCGCCCAGCGGCATCTCTTTGTGCCCGTACATCTGGTAGATGCCGGCCTCGCCCATGTCCATGGCGTCGGTCTTCTCCCAGCCGAAGAGGGCGTTGTAGAAGTCGAAGGCGGCCTCGTGATCGGTCGTCGCCAGTTCGTGCCAGGAGAACTCGCCCTTCTGTGGCGGTCCTTCGCGCTGCGGCGTCTCGCTTGCGCTCTGGAAGAGGGCGAAGGCGGCGCCCTGCGGGTCGGCGAGGACGGCGAAGCGCCCTGCGTTGGGGATGTCCGTGGCCTCTTTCAGGACTTTGGCGCCGAGCCTTTCGGCTTGCTCAATCGTGGCATCGACATCGGGCGTTCCAACATATCCCAGCCAATGGGGCGGTACCCCGGCCGCTTTGACGTCTTCCGGGAATTCCATCACCCCTGCGATCGGGGTTTCGCCGAGGGTCCACATGGTGTAGGGGGATTCTCCCTCACCCCATTCGGCGGTACCCCAACCGATCAGCTCGGTGTAGAACGGTTTGGCTGACTGAGGTTCGCTGGTGAGCAGCTCGAACCAGACGAAGCGAGCAGGGGATTCGCTGCCGGACATAGGGGGCCTCCTTGCGGAAGGAACTAGACCGCGCCTCGCACGAGGCGATGGTGGCTTCGGATGCCATTAAGTAACTGTGCAAGATGAAGGCTCCGGGCCGGCCGGTCCAGAGGCGCGTTGGGGGCCTGTTTTCGACCCGGGCTTGACTGATAGGTTGTATTCACGTTGTGGCCAAAAGGGGGTGAACGCTATGGCTCGAGCGAACGCAGCGGTCGAGGATTTTTTGGCACAGAAGCGGATCGCCGTGGCTGGCGTGTCGAGGAGCAAGAACGAGGCAGCAAACGCCGTGTATCGGAAACTGCGTGGCGCAGGCTACGAGGTTTTCGCCGTCAACCCGAAAGCGCAAGAGGTCGAAGGCGATCCTTGCTTCCCTGATTTGGGATCGGTGCCCGGCGGCGTGGACGGAGTGGTGATCGCGACGCACCCGGCGGTTAGCGAGCAAGTGGCGCGAGAGTGCGCGGAACTCGGAATCAGACGCGTCTGGATGCACCGATCGTTCGGCCAGGGAAGCGTCTCGGAGGAAGCGATCCGCGTGTGTCGGGACAACGGGATCTCGGTCATCCCCGGCGGCTGCCCGCTGATGTTCTGCGCGCCGGTCGACATCGGCCACCGTTGCATGCGCTGGGTCCTTGGCGTTACGGGGCGCCTGCCGTGAAGCAGATCCTCGTACTCGGCGCGGGCCAGAGCACGCCCTATCTCATCCACCGCCTGCTTCAGCTGGCGGAGGACGGCGATTGGCAGGTGACCGTCGGTGACCTCGACCTCGAGGGGGCGCAGCGGCGCGTCGCCGATCACCCGCGGGGACGAGCGATTCACTTCGACGTCAACGACGAGCGAGTGCGATCGGCCGAGATCGAGCGGGCGGATGTCGTCATCAACATGTTGGCACCAGCCTTCCAGCACCTGGTGGCCTGGGACTGCGTGGCTCACGGCCGCCACATGCTCTCCGTCTCGTATCGAGACCGGGCCGTTCGCGATCTCGACCGCGATGCCCAGCGCAAGGGCGTGCTGCTGTTGTGCGAGCTGGGACTGGACCCCGGCCTCGACCACATGTCGGCGATGTCGGCGATCGATCGTGTGCACGCCGAAGGCGGCCGGATCACACGCTTCTGTTCTTTCGGCAGCGGGATCCCCGCTCCGGGCCAAGAGCTCAACCCGTTGCGCTACGCGATCACCTGGAACCCGCGCAATGTGGTGATGGCCAGTGAGCAGGGCGCCCAGTACATGGAGGAGGGGAAGATCAAGCTGGTACCCTGGCACCACGTCTTCTACCACACCTGGCCGGTCGAGGTGGACGGCCTGGGAGTGTTCGAGGCGTACCCCAACCGCGACTCCATCGCCTACATGCGTACCTTCGGCCTCGAGCACGTGCGCACGATGATCCGGGCCACGCTGCGCTACCCGGGCTGGAGCGAGGTGTGGGGGCAGATCGTCCGCCTGGGCCTGCCCAACGAGAGCCTACGCATCCCGGATCTCGCCGAGCGCACTTACCGCGAGGTGATCGAGATGTTTCTGCCGATGACCTACGTGGGCGAGCGGATCGAAGAGCGGGTGGCGCGATTCCTCGACATCAGCCCGACGGGTCGGATCATGGACATGTTGTCGTGGCTGGGCCTTTTTTCGGACGAGAAGATCGGTTGCTCTGGGGAGACGCCCGCCGCGATGCTGATCCATCTCCTCAAGCAGAAGCTTCCGCTGCGCCCGGGGATGCGGGACATGGTCATCATCATGCATGAGCTGGACGTCGAGTACCCCGAACGAGACAAGGGGAACGAACGCATCACCTCGACGCTTGTGGCCCAGGGCGATGGCAACGGATTCACGGCGATGGCCAAGACCGTCGGCTTTCCCACCTGCATCGGCGCAAAACTGCTGCTCGAGGGGAAGATCGAGCTCAGGGGAAGCCAGATCCCGACTCACCCTTCGATCTACGAGCCGGTGCTCCGCGAGATCGCCCGCGAAGGGCTCGTATTCACCGAGCGCGTCGAGCCGCTGGACTAATGGCTGAGCTGTCGAGCCTCGGCGTCATCAGCCGCTCTCGGAAAGAGAACGAGCGGCGCGTTCCCATCCACCCAGCTCACTTCCAGACCATCCCGGAGAGCCTTCGCGAGCGACTGGTCTTCGAGCGTGGCTATGGGGACCCGTTCGGCGTGGAAGATGCCGATCTGGAAGCGCAGTTTGGCGGCGTCGCCGATCGAGCCGAGCTGCTCCGCGAATCCGCTGGGGTGGTGCTACCGAAGCCCGTGGTGAGGGACCTGCAGGAGCTGCGCGAGGGCGGAATACTGTGGGGGTGGCCGCACTGCGTGCAGCAGATGGAGATCACGCGCGTGGCGGTGGAGCGGCGCCAGACGCTGCTGGCATTCGAGAGCATGTTCACTTGGAGGAACGGCGTCCGCGGCATGCACCTCTTTTATCGCAACAACGAGATGGCCGGCTATTGCGGTGTAATTCACGCCCTCTCGCTGATGGGAATCGACGGATACTACGGGCCGCCGCTTAGGGCCGTCGTGCTGAGTCTCGGATCGGTGAGCCGCGGCGCCATACAGGCGCTGAAAGGGTTCGGGATATCCGACATCACAGTCTACACGCAACGGGCGCCGGTCCGTGTGCGCGACCGTGTGCTGGGCTGCCGCTACGGCCGCATCATCCGCGAGAGCGACGGGCCGGCGAGCGCTGTGTCCGACTCCGGTGCGCGCCGCCTGCTGGTCGACGTTCTGGCCGAAGCGGACGTCATCGTCAACGGTATTCTTCAGGATACCGACCGGCCGTTGATGTACCTGCGCGAGGGCGAAGAGCGCCGCCTCAAGCGCGGGAGCCTGATCGTCGACGTGAGCTGTGACCGGGGCATGGGTTTCCCGTTCGCCCGGCCGACGTCGTTCACGGAGCCGACGTTCCGGGTAGGCGCGGTGACCTACTACGCCGTCGACCACACACCGACTTACCTGTGGCGCAGCGCCTCCTGGGAGATCTCCGACGTCGTGGTCACTTATCTGAAGCGAGTATTGGGCGGCCCGGAGAGTTGGGAGCGGGATGAGACGTTGCGGCGCGCGATCGAGGTGCGGGACGGCGAGATACTGAACCCGAAGATACTGAGCTTCGGGGAGCGAGAAAAGTCGGGCTGAGCTGGACGGCTCGGGGGCCGAATCCTGAAGACCACCCCATGCGTATTATCGCGGCGCCGGCGGAGCATGCTCCGGAATTCACGATCGACGCCGTGGTGCTCGAGGACGACACGTACCTCGTCCTCGGTTCGGAGCCCCTGCCGCGCCAGACGCGTGAATCTCCGCGGCATCTTCTGGATCGCGCCAGCGCCGCCCAACCCGCGACTCCCGGAACCGTGGTGGTGAGGGGCGGGACGCCCCTACGGCTGCATGCGGTCGTTCACGATCTCAGCCTCAACCCATCCTGGCGCGAGGCCTGGATAGCAGCGGCCCTCGCCGCGGTCTTCCAGGAGGTGGAGTTTCGTCGCCTGCGCGCCGTGTCGCTGCCCCCGCTGGGATCGCTGCACGGCACGCTCAGTTTGGGAAGCTTTGCCCGCTTGCTGGCGGCAGCGCTTCAGCGCCAACCTCCGCCACACCTCGACGCCGTCTGGCTCGTTCTGCCAGCTGAGCAGTCGGGCGATGAGCTGGCGGTGTTGCGGGAGTTCGGCCTGATTATTCGGCCCTGAGTCGGTGGTCAGACCATCAATTCGTACGGGCGATGCGGAAGGCGTTCCTCAGGCTCCGCCGGCAGTCAGCTCGCGGCGCATCCGCTCGCGTAGCCGCCGTTCGATGCCGGGGTCGATCGGATCGGCAACCGCCAGCGCCAGCCGAAAGCTCTTGACCACGGCCGCGAACTCGCCGCCGAAGCGCTCGCACCAGTCGCAGTCCTGGACGTGCGCCTGGATTTGAGCGGCGCGCTCTCCGGGCAACGCGTTGTCGACGAAGTCGGACAACTCGGCCAGGACCTCGCGGCAGCGCATGCCTGCAACCATTCGATCAAGCGTCGGCATGCAGTTCCTCCTTGAGCGCGGCTGTCAGTCTGAGCCGAGCGCGGTGCAGGCGGCTCTTTACGGCCGCCAAAGTCAGGTCGAGAAGCTCCGCTGCCTCTGCGCCCGAAAAACCTTCGAGGTCGCGCAGGATGAGTGTCTGTCGGTCCTCGCTGGAGAGCCCGGCCAGCGCGCGCTCGAGGATCGCTCGCTCTTCCAGGCGCGTGGCCATGTCCTCGGGCGTCGTTTCCGACCCCCAGCCCGCCTGCAAACCGAGCTCGTCAAGGGACAGGAACTCGGCCGGCTCGCCCACGCGACGTCGATGCTGGCGGCGCACGGCGTTGCGCGCGATGGTCAGCACCCAGGCGCGGGCCGAGCCGGCGCCGCGGAACGTGCCGGCGCTTCGCCAGGCGGCCAGAAAAGTCTCCTGCAAGGCGTCTTCCGCATCCGCACGCTCCGACGCAAGGGTACGTATGAAGCGGAACACCGACGCCTGATGCCGCTCCATGAAGACTTCGAAGGCGGACCCGACTCCGGACGCGCTGCGGCGAAGAAGGTCCAGATCCGACTCGGTCAACAGCTCTCCTGACGACAAGTGCGAAGGCCAAATAGCGTGTACGCCGGACATGAGCCGATCAGGCCCGTGGCCAGCGGCACGATACCGATGAAACCCCACGCGGTCTTCGGGCCGACGAAGGCGATGGCCAGAAGGCCGAGTCCCAGCACGACGCGGGGGCCCCGGTCGATTCGGTGCTCGTTTCGAGGAAAGATCTTCGATAGCATGTCTGGCCGCTCCGTTTTCTATCGTTTCAGGCCTTTAGGCGCCAGGCCCACGTTCATGTCTTCATCGCTAAAGAGCCTCGGAGCGGGCAATAAGATTCGCCCGGGTGGGGTCGGCCGGAAACGTTAGACAGGGGGAGGCCGGAATCATAGATTACAGATTTACGAGGCTACGTATGCCAACCGGAATCGCTGTCACCGCAGGCGTTACGCGCCGGATCGAGCGGCCAGGGCCCCGTGAACCGCGGCTCTCCGTGCCCTCCTACACGTATCGGCCGCCCGCCCGCTCGCTTCCGGAAGACGTCCGGCCGAGCATCTTCGCTCCCCCCAACTTAGCCGAATCGTAACGTCGTCGGCCCCCGGAGGCCGAGTGGCGGCATGAGCGCCGCTCGGTAACCGAGCCTGCTTCGAATCCCGGACTTCTCGCACATAGCTGGAAGCCGGGAACCGCGTCTCCGGGAGTCGCACAAGCGATCGTCGCCGCGACTCAGCGCACCAGGGAGCGCGGTCTTCAAGGCTGATTGGAGAGGATAACGATATGGCAGAGATCACCGTTCCGGCCGACCAGGTCTTTCCGATCCTGAAAGAGAACATCCTGGTGGACGGCTTTCATATCGTGATCGATCTGGAGCGTTCGCACGGGTCGGTCATCGTCGATGCGCTCGAGGGGCGGGAGTACCTTGACTGCTATGGGTACTTCGCCACGCTTCCGATCGGGCATAACCACCCGAAGCTGGAAGATGAGGGATTTCGCCGCTCGCTAATGAACGCGGCGCTCGCCAACCCGGCCAACAGTGACATCTACTGTCGGGAGTATGCGGCGTTCGTCAAGACGTTTCGCGAGATCGCCGTCCCGGACGAATTTCGCTACCTGTTCTTCATCGCCGGCGGCGCGCTGGCGGTGGAGAACGCGATGAAGGCGGCCTTCGATTGGAAGGCGCAGAAGAACCGGGCGGCGGGCATCGAGGGTGGCGCCGACAAGATTCTCCATTTCCGCGACGCCTTCCACGGTCGGAGCGGCTATACGCTGTCCGTGACCAATACCGATCCGGTCAAAACCGCCGACTTCCCCAAGTTCGACTGGCCTCGGATATCGAACCCCAAGTTGCGCTTCCCCATCGACGAGCGGGAGGCGGAGGCGGAAGAGGCGCGGGCCTATCAGGAGATCGAGGCGGCGTTCGCGAAAGATCCGCACGGAATCGCGGCGATTCTCATCGAACCGATCCAGTGCGAGGGTGGTGAGAACCATCTGCGCCCGCGTTTTCTGCAGCGTCTGCGGAAGTACGCCGACAACCACGATGCCCTGCTGATCTTCGACGAGGTCCAGACGGGGATGGGGATTACGGGCAGCATGTGGGCGTTCCAGCAGATGGGGATGGCGCCGGACATCGTCGCCTTTGGCAAGAAGACGCAGGTGTGTGGGATCATGAGCACGCGGCGAATCGACGAGGTCAAGAAGAACGTTTTCCATGTGTCCTCTCGCATCAACTCCACCTGGGGTGGTAATCTGGTCGACATGGTTCGCTGCGCGCGCTACCTGCAAATCATGCGCGAGGACGGGCTGGTCGAGAGCGCGGCGCGTGTGGGTTGTGCGTTCAAGGACGGGCTGGAGCGGCTTCAGGGCGAGTTCCCGAGCATCAGCAACGTCCGCGGACGCGGCCTGTTACTGGCCTTCGACCTCCCCGACAAGGAGACGCGCAACCGTTTGCGCCAGCGCTGTTGGGATGAGGGTCTGGCGACGCTGCCCTGCGGGCCGCAGTCGCTGCGCTTCCGGCCGCCGCTGGTCTTCAGCGAGGCGGAGGTGGAGCGCTCGCTGGGGATTCTGCGAAAGGTACTGGTGGAATCGTGAACGAATCGCGAGGGCCGGCTGACCGGGTGCTGGCCGAGATGGTCGACCTGAAGAAGCAGCTCGCTCGGCTCGAAGGTATGGCGGCCGCGTTCAAGCGCACGGAGGAGGAGTTCAAGGCGCGTCTCGAGCTAGAACAGGCCGTCTCCACTATGGCCTCTGAGTTCCTCGCGAGTCCGGATATCGACTCCGCCATCGATGCCACGCTCGGAGAGATCGGCGAGCTTCGTGGTGCTAGTCGCGTCTACGTGTTCCGTTTCAGCGAAGACGGAACCACGATGGCCAACACGCATGAGTGGTGTGCCCCCGGCGTGCGCCCCGAGATCGAGAATCTGAGGGCCCTTCCCACAGATATGTTTCCCTGGTGGGTGGATCGGCTGTCGAACGGCGAGACGATCCATGTCCGTGATGTAGCGAAGCTGCCACCGGAAGCGGCGGCCGAACGGGAGATCCTCGAGAGCCAGGACATCAAGTCGGTGCTGGTGCTGCCGTTGCACGTCGGCCGCACGTTGGCTGGATTCATCGGGTTCGACAACGTGCGCGAGGCGGCGCCCTGGAGCGATGACGACATCACGCTTCTGCGTCTCATGTCGTGGATACTGGGTAACGCGTTGGACCAGGCGGAGACGTCGCAAGCGTTGCGCGAGAGCGAGGAACGTTTTCGCACGGTTGTGGAAGATTTGCCGGCCCTGGTCTGCCGGTTTCTGCGGGACGGGGTGCTGACGTTCGTGAACAGCGCCTACTGCGAGTATTTCGGCAAGACGCGAGAAGAGTTGATCGGCTTCGATTTCTTTCAGTTCATCCCCAAGGAAGACCAGGATAACGTCAGGCGACACTTTCTTTCGCTCACACGTGAGAATCCGTCGATTACCTACGATCACAAGATCATTGCCCCGGACGGGACGACTCGCTGGCAGCAGTGGACGGACCGGGCGATCGTCGACGAGAGCGGGGAGGTTGTGGAGTACCAGTCGATCGGGCGTGACATTACCGAGGCGAAGCTCGCGGAAGAAGGTCTAAAGGAGAGCGAAGCTCGCCATAGACAACTGGCGGACGAGAACGCCATCCTGGCCGAGCGGGCACGCCGGGACGCTCAGACCAAAGCGATCCTGTTGCGCGAGGTGAATCACCGGGTCAAGAACAACCTCACCAGCATCATCGGCTTGCTCAACGCGGAGGCGCGCTTCGCGCGCGGCGCGGATACAGCCGATGTGGCCGACGCGATGAAAAGCGTCGCCGGCCGCGTCCAGGGCATGGCGGGTGCCCACGAGCTGCTCTCGGCCGCGGGTTGGACTCCTTTGCCCCTGAGCCAGTTGGCGCAGCAGATCATCCGTCTGGCGTGGGGCTCGATCCCGCCGGAGCGGCGCATCGAGCTCGAGGCGCCGGAATCCGACGTGAGGGTGACGCCCGAGCAGGCCACCAGCTTGGCGTTGGTGCTCAACGAGCTGGCGACCAACACGGTGAAGCATGCCTTCGGCGATCGGCAGACCGTCAAGGTCCGGGTCGACGTTGAGCGCCAGGGGGGCAGGCGCGCGAGCGGGGGCGGCGCCAAGGATGGGGTTCGCCTGTTCTATCGGGACGACGGGCCGGGTTTCCCGGAACCCGTGCTGGACGGCGATCGGATGGACGTCGGCCTGTACCTGATCAAGAACATCGTTGACGGGAGCTTGCGCGGCGAGCTCAAGTTGCGGAACGATGGCGGCGCCGTCGCCGAAGTGTTGTTCCCACAAGCGGTCTGAATCGAAGGGTGGACATACATGCCTGACACGACGTCGAGGGGAGTACGAGTGCTGATCGCCGAGGACGACTTCCTGGTGGGCGAGATGATCAGGGGCGTTCTGGACGAGCTGGGCTACGAGAGCGCCGGCACCGCCAGCGATGGGCGCAAGGCCGTGGAGATGACGGAGACGTTGCGCCCCGATGTCGTGATCATGGACATCAAGATGCCGGAGATGGACGGCGTGCAGGCCACGCAGGCGATCCAGCGCCGCTGCCCCACGCCGGTTGTGGTGCTGACGGCATACGACGAGCCCGAGCTGTTGCAGAAGACCAGCGCCGCCGGCGTCGGCGCCTACCTGGTAAAGCCGCCGAGGGCGGCCGAGATGGAGCGCGCCATCGAGATCGCCCGCGCCCGGTTTCAGGACATGCTCGAGCTGCGGAACCTCAACACTGCGCTCGAGTCTCGAAACCGCGACCTCCGTGAGGCGCTGGCCAACGTCAAGACGCTGCGGGGCCTGCTGCCGATTTGCAGCTCGTGCAAAAAGATCCGCGACGACGCCGGTTACTGGCGCCAGGTCGAAGAGTACTTCAGCGAGCATTCCGAGGTCGATTTCAGTCACGGCCTCTGTCCCGACTGCTTGAAGAGGATGTTTCCGGAGTACTATCAGGAAGACGGCTGATCAACAGGTCTCGCCGACCGGTTGAGTGGCCGATACCCGGGAGTGAGGTCCGTGAAACCGCGAAGCTGTCTCATCCTGCCGTTCCTCCTCTTCATCGCATCCACCCTTTGGGCACAGAGCTTCACGCCGCTGCTCGATGCCGAGCGCCGCGACCTGTTGCACGAAGCGCTCAGTGGCGAGGTCGCCAAGGACCATGTGATCCAGATCACGCGGCACCACCGCATCCAGGGCTCGCGGGGCTATCGTCAGGCGGCTCAGTACGTGCTGTCGCAGCTGCGCGCCTACGGGTTCGGCGAAAACGAGGCGTGGATCGAGTCGTACCCATCGGACGGGGTGGTCGCCTACGGGACGTGGCAGTCGCCCTCGGGCTGGGACATCGAGTCGGCCGAGCTGCGGATGCTGGAGCCGTTCGCGGAGCGGATCGTCGGCTATCCCGAGATCGCCATGAGCCTGATCACCTACTCGAACCCCGGCGACGTGACCGCCGAGCTGGTCTGGGTGGGCGCCGGTACGAGCGACGCCGACTACCAGGGTAAGGACGTCGCTGGCAAGTTCGTGCTCGCCACGGGATACGGCGGCTCGGTGCACCGGCTGGCCGTGTTGAAGTATGGCGCCGCCGCCGTGGTCTGCTACCTGGACGACGAGCGCGCGGCAGAGTACCCCGACATGCTCCAGTACACCGGCATGTGGCCGCGCACCGAAGAGCTGGAGCAGGTGACCTTCGGCTTCAACATCACCAACCGTCAGGGCGAACGGCTGCGCGAGCTGCTGGCGGGGGGTGAGCGCGTGGTGCTGCGGGGGCGCGCCTCGGGCGTCGGGCTCGAGCCCTATTATATGGACGTGGTCGTCGCGCACATCGCGGGCGCCGGGCGTCCGGGCGAAGAGCTGGTCTTTTCGGCGCACCTCGACCACCCGAAGGAATCGGCCAACGACAACGCCAGCGGCTCGGCGGCGATTCTCGACATCGCCCGCGGCCTCAAGGCACTGATCGATGAGGGCCGGCTGCCCCGGCCCCAGCGCTCGTTCCGCTTCCTCTGGGTGCCCGAGTGGTACGGCACCATGGCCTACATCGACGCCCACGAAGACATGAAAGGTCGGCGGCTGGGCGGCGATTATCTGGCCAACCTGAATCTCGACATGGTGGGCGAACACCCGGAGCTGCTGCACTCCGTTATGGTCATCACACGAACGCCCGCCTCACTCCCGTCGGCGCTCAACGATGTCGTGGAGAACATGGCGCAGATGGTCGACCGGATGAACGTGCGGACGCCGCGCGGCAGCCTCTCGGAGTTCAACTATCGGGTGACGCCGTACAGCGGCGGCAGCGACCACATGATGTTCATCGAGCGCCGCATCCCCGGCATGATGTTCTCGCACAGCGACTACACGCACCACACCTCCGAGGACACGCCTGACAAAGTCGACCCGGTCGAGCTGGAGCGCAGCGAGATCATCGCGGCGGCGGCGATGCTCTTCCTGTCCGAGCTGTCGGAAGACGAAGCGGTGGACCTGGTGCACCTGGTGGCCGCCAACGGCGCCGGCCGGCTGGGCGCGGCGGCGCGGCGGGCGCGGGCGCCGCTCCGCGAGGCGTCGCGCGCCGAGCTGGATCACGCCTGGTTCGAGGCGCGGAACGCCGTCCAGCAGGCGGCCCGAGTCGAGCGCGAGGCCGTAAGCTCGGTGCTGCACTTCAACTCGGCGGCGCGCGTTCGCACGGCCGTCGAGCAGGCCCAGACCCGGATCACGCGGCAGGAGGAAGCGCTGCTGGCGGCCCAGGAGGCCGAGGCGCGAGCGTTGGGCGCCTCGCAGCCGCGCCGGGCCGACGCGATCGACCGGCGCATCCCG
>JABAOH010014888.1_pt1 | contig 14082 bp, 14 predicted proteins | sample 7062181 | NCBI WGS metagenome assembly JABAOH01 (sample SAMN14538630, study PRJNA623070) | marine sediment metagenome | biome: marine biome [ENVO:00000428]; feature: marine pelagic biome [ENVO:01000023]; material: deep marine sediment [ENVO:00002113]; isolation source: pool of 5 deep marine... | reverse complement strand
TTCATAGACTTTTCCAGGAAGATCCTTCTCGTAACCGGGCACAGGAGGGAGAGCTTCGGTGGACCATTTCAGAACATATGCAATGCCCTGAAGGAAATATCCGTGCAGTTTGGGGACGTAGAGATTGTCTACCCCGTGCACCTGAACCCGCAGGTGAAAAAACCGGTCATGGCGGTTTTGAAAGGCATTGGCAATATTCACCTGATAGATCCGCTGGACTACCCCCACCTTGTTTGGCTGATGGAAAAATCATATCTGATATTGACCGATTCGGGGGGGATGCAGGAGGAGGCGCCGACGCTGGGGAAACCCGTCCTGGTCATGAGGGAGGTTACGGAGAGGACGGAGGGCATCGTGGCTCACACTGCGGAGCTCGTCGGGACGGATCCCGCAAGGATCGTGGCGAGAGTTTCAACGCTTCTCGGCGACAGAGACGAGTACGGGAAAATGGCGAGGACGGAAAATCCTTACGGGGATGGCAGGTCGTGCGAAAGAATCACCCGTATTATAAGGGAAATTCTATGAGGGTTGCCTTCTGCATACGAAAGGACTATCTAACCCTGAGAGGCGGGGATACGTTCCAGCTGCTGAAGACGAAGGAGCACCTGGAGAAAGGGTACCACCTGTCCATCGCCGTCATCACCGATCCGGAGGAGATCAAAAAGGGGGCATTCGATATATGCCATATTTTCAACCTGCAGACGGAAGAAGCAACCTCACGGTTCATGGAGGCATGCAAGCAGGAAAAAATCAGGGTGGCACTTTCCCCCATATTTTGGGACTTGAGTTACGCAATATCGTATGAACTCCTATTAAAATATAAAATATATGGCATATCCGAGAAAAAGGTGAAAATAGCCAAGGCGTTTCTGGAGAAAAACAACCCTTTCTTTCCTCAAAGAAGGTTTTTTACGACCGCGTTTAAACGGTACGTTGCCGAGATGCTGGCTGCTGCAGACTGTTTGCTGCCCAACTCATCGGAGGAGCTTGCAATACTGGCCGCCTTTGCGAACCTTGAGCCTGCGTCACTTATGAGAAAAAGTCGCGTCGTGGTAAACAGTGCTTCTGACAGCCCGGATGGAGCGGGAGAGCAGGACGTCGATACCGTGGCTGATCTGCCGGATCGCTATGTTCTGCAGGTTGCACGGGTCAGTCCCGAGAAAAATCAATATTCCCTCATCAAGGCGCTTATGCGGGACACAGATATTCCGATAGTGCTCGTGGGGGACACTGCGGATTCCCCGAGGTATTACCAGGAAACCAGGAAGATTGCGGAAAGAAGGGAAAATGTCCTCTTTGCCGGGATGATAGACAACGAAAGGCTGGGCTATTACTACAGGAAGGCTTCTCTGCATGTCCTGCCGTCACTCAGAGAGTCGCCGGGGCTTGTGAGCCTCGAGGCGCTGGTGAACGGGTGTAAAATTGTCGTATCGAGCGAGCCGTTTTGCCCCTTTAAAACCTACTTTGCAGGTATTGCAACCTCCGTAAATCCCCTCGATATCAATTCGATAAGAGCGGGTGTTCTCGGTGAGCTCGGAAAAGAGCGGAATATGGAGGAGATCAAAGAGCAGGTAAAAGAAAAGTTTTCCTGGAAAAATGCTGCGAGAGAGACCTATGGGGCCTATGAGAAAGCGGTCTAAGCCTTTTTATTAAAGAAGATCAGCCCGTGTCTTTACCAGATACTTTATCCTTGATAAAAATAAAAAAAGCAGGCGATCATAAACATATTTCTGTATCCGGGATAAAAAGGGCCAACAGGGAAAACAATTAATAGGTATCTGTTTTATAGAGAAAAAAGCAGGCCTGGTCACCATCATGTGATTCATTTAGCATGGAAGCCTTTTCCTTGAAAGACCGGATCTGCTCTTCCGAAAAAATTGCATTATTCGGGTTTTCGGCATACGACCTCCCATCCCTGAGAGGTATCTTCATGGCGTACTGCTCGCTTCCCCAGAATTGAAACTCGTTGGAGTCGAATTGTATGTCTGCGACCTGAAACCCGGTCTTGTCTGCCAGAATTTGAATGCTCTTGATCGTATGCAAAAACAGATGACGGGGGGCATCGAGCTGAACCCAGTTTACGTTATATTTTCTCCACGCATAAGATGAGGCGACGGGTATTCTCATCAGAACATATCTGCCGGGCTTCAATAATCGGTGTAACTCCCTGAAGACGTCGAGCGGGTCCGCCATGTGTTCGAAGGAATGGTGGAGCATGATGAAATCATATTGATTTACTAGCTGTTTTAACATTATTTTGCAAATTATAATATTTTTATATTGAATATCTTCTTTTATGTAGGGATCTATCCCCGATAGATTGGAAAAACCATGGTTGTGCATCGAAATGAGAATATTCCCGGTGCCGCATCCAACGTCGAGTATTGCCGATTCGGGGGTAACGTTCCTTTCCCTGAACCACTCCCATCGGAAATTTCTGGAGGCCCGGTAAATTTTTGGTATCAGCATCCCGGGGAGTTTTTTCCCTCCCAGCTTGTACGCCGACCGGGTCCGGGTTAAAAATGCCTCCAGGGGACTCAACGTCCCGGGGTGCAGCGTGTCCGGTCGCCTGAAGGAATAGTAGTCATCCGGGTAATATTTAGAGAGATCTTCAGGAATTTCCAGTAACTGTACGCATCCGCACTGTCCGCACTCGAGATATTCAAATTCATCTCTGAAACCGAACATCATTTCGGGGACGATAAAGGTTTTGTTGTCATTTGCGTTATTGCATATCCTGCAGATTTCCATACGTTACACCGACTACCCGGTCTCTCATCTCATTTTTCGGTATTGCTTCCTACATGTGTTAGAATTATAAAGCGATTACACCTTTTCATGCAATCTGGAATAAACGACATGTGCCCCTCTTATAGGGGTAATCAAAAATAATAGAATGAATATTAAGCGACCGATCACCGATATTCATTGAGCCATGACAAAATTTCGAAAATCTTCATTTATCAATAAAAGTAAAAGGAGAGGGATCTTTGAGTGAACGCAAAGCGAGTGTAATTATAGTTACGTTCAACAATCTCGAAAGTGCTACAAAGCCATGTATTGAAAGCATTTACGATTACACGGATGTGGGCGATTTTGAGCTTATCGTCGTTGACAACGATTCGACTGATGGAACAAAAGAATACTTGGGATTGCTCAAAGAGGAGCATCCAAACGTAAAAATAAAAATAAACAATGAAAATAAGGGATTTGCTGGTGGGAATAACGACGGTCTCCGGCTTGCAGAGGGAAAATATCTTGTCCTGCTCAACAATGATACACTCGTGACTCCCGGATGGCTTGATTCACTCCTTTTGCCTCTCGAAAAAGATCGACAAATAGGACTCGTTGGCCCGATTTCCAACGCTGTGGGGAACGAGCAAATGGTAACACTTGAAGGGATGACGGAAAAATCCTACGTAGCTGTTTCTGAAAAATATACCCGTATCCACGGTAATTGCCGCTTCGATACTGAGCGGCTGGGCTTTTTCTGCGTCGCCATGAGGAGGCAGGTTTTCAACAAGGTTGGATTCCTCGATGAACGGTTCGGGATCGGGTTTTTTGAGGATGATGATTACTGCATCAGGGTCAGATCGCTCGGGTATCGACTGGTTTTTACCGAAGCCTGTTTTGTTTATCACAAAGGGAGCCTGTCTTTCAGCAAGCTGGGGGACCAAATGCTCAGGGAAATGGTCGACAAAAACAGGGTCCTTTTTTCCAGAAAGCATGGTAAAGAGTGGACGTACAGCGACGTTGTCATTGCCTACCTCAACAAAATTGAGAGAGATCTGAATACCTATCGTGATGCTGCTTTGGATGGAGAGGCTGGCCCGTATATCGAGAGGGTCACCGTGAGGCTTCCCGGTTTACGAGACACGGTTGAAGGAGTTAGGGGTATTGAAAAGAAGATGATCAAACAGATAAAGCATTACGGGGTTACTTATTCAAGATGGGTGGGGCTCTTGGAGAAAATAAATGCTGGAATACCCTTTTCAGGACCCTTGATCAGGATGGGTGAAAAGGTGGGAAAGGAGCTGGAGCGATTCAAGAATAAGGTAAAAAAATGGCGTTTGATTAGAAATACAAAGAGGTTAGATTAAGTTTGCCGCTCCACGACTTTTCATGAATGATAAAATATTCTCTTGACCTCCTCGAACGGGACTTCCTTTTCCTTTATTATTTCGGTTTTTCTTCTGAAGATTTCTTTTACTTTTAACATGGCCCAGAAAATACCGAGAATTTCGTATTTCCTGAATTTCAGCGCGGAAACGATAATGCCTTGGAACATTGAAGGAAAAATCATGCTTGATGGAAAGTTTTTCCACAGGCATAGGTAGTAGTTTCTCTTTCCTACCAGCTTCACGTACCGGCGGTTGAACGTGCCGATCGTCCCCTGGTGCGCGTGATTAACGCTCGAGGAGGGCTCGTAGATACATTTCCATCCCATGCGCCATGCACGGAGGCCCAGGTCGAAATCCTCGAAATAGAAAGGGCTGTAGAGGGTATCGAGGCCACCGATTTTTAAAAATTTATCCCTGTCGAAAAAGGATGCGCCCCCGCAGGGGTAGAGGATATCTCTCGGCCTGTCGTATTTATCTGGCAGGGTGAGAACGTTCAGGTCGAATCCCGACTTTTTGAGCCCAACCTCGGGAACCGATTCGTTGCGCAGACCATCCGGTGTCTTCCGGATTATCTTCGGGGTTATTGAGAAAATCGTCTCGTCACTTTCAAGCATGGTCACGAAAGGATCGAGGGAAAAGTCTGCGGGCAGGGAGATATCGGTGTTAAGAAGCATAAAGATAGTGTTTTTCGCATGGCCGACCCCCGTGTTGACCGTGTGGGCGAAGCCGCGGTTTCTCTCGTTCCGTATGATCGAAGCGGCGGGGAATTTTGCTTCAACCGTGCGCACCGAGTCGTCTTTGCTGCAGTCGTCCACCACGATGATCTCGTCCCCCCGGTCAAGGCGGGTTAGGTGAAGCAGCTGGGGGAGGAGGTGAAGGAGCAGATCCCCCGAGTTGTAGGCGGGGATGACTATTGATACGGGCCGTCTCATGTCTGCTTCTTCCTCTGCCCATTCATGGGGCAATGGCTCCCTGGAATGCCTTCCGGTACACCGAGATCGTTTCCGCAGCGGTTCTGCCCCAGCTGAAATGTGAGGCCCTCTGCCTTCCCCTCGTAACCAGCTCCTCTCTATCGGCCCCCCCTTCGGCGAATCTGCGCAGTGCCGATGCTATCTCGGCCGTGTCCTCCGGGTTCACCAGGCAGGCCGCATCCCCGGCGATCTCGGGGATGCTCGAAACGTTCGACGTGATCACGGGAGTTCCCGCCGCCATGGCCTCGAGTACCGGCAGGCCGAATCCCTCGTACAGCGACAGGTAGACGAAGAAGGCGGCGTTGCTGTAGATCGGTTTGAGATCGGCATCGTCGATGAAGCCGGGCAGGTGTACCTGCTTTTCCAATCGCAGCCTCGCAATGACCTCCTCGATTGCCTTCATATCCTCTCTGCTCTTCCCGGCAATGACGAGCTGGTGGTCTGGTATGTTCGCTTCCCGGTAGCTCTCCAAGAGGCGAAGGATGTTTTTCCTCCTGTCGAGCCCGCCGAGATGTAGAATATAAGGTTCCCTGATTCCATATTTTTGCAGCACTCCGGTTTCGCCTCCCGCTTCCTGGAGGTCATCGAAGTTTACCCCCTCGTAGACGACGCTGATCTTCTCCGGCCCGACCCCACCTATCCTTACGACATCTTTTTTCGTGTTCTCCGAGACGGCGATTATCCCGTCAACTTTATGCAAATTATTAATATAGAATGCATATCGAAGTCGATTTTTCCATCTCCTGGGCATGCCCATCTTGTAATAGCTGAAATCGGGGTGTATCGCAGGGATCAGATCGTGAACCGTGCAGAGCACCTTCACGGCGGGCGGGAGCGGATAGGGGGTCTCGATATCGAGGATGTGGATCAGATCGATCCTGTGCTCTCTTGCGACCCTGCCCCATCGTTTCCCGTCGCCGATCCGGGGTTTATTCTTCGGGAAGGGGAGGAAGGCGACCTTTTGCTTTATCACGTCGGGAAGTTCCGGCAACCCGGCCCCGTCGTAATGGAGAAAGTGATAGCTGTTTTCGGGGTCGATCCGGGGCAGACGGGAGATGAGATTCTTCGCGTACCTGCCAATCCCGCTTTTTCTGTGTACGTTCTGTGTGGGCCTGATATCGATCAGTACGTTCGGCATCGGCTTATTCGCTGTTTTCGCTGCACCAGACGTCGATCTTCTCGATGACGTCCTCGGCGGTTATCTCCTGCATGCACGTCCTGTGATCGCATTCGTAGAGTGCACAGGGGGAGCAGTCGACGTCCTTTTGTATCGTAACGTGTCCCTCTACCTGGGGGCCCCACTGGGCGAGGTTCCCCCTTCCCCAGAGGGAGATGGTGGGTATCCCCTGGGAAACGGCGAAGTGAAAGGGGCCTGAATCGAGGCAGAGAAAGAGGCTGAAGGAGCCGATGAGCGCGCCGAACTCCACGAGGCTGGTATCGAAGGAGAGGATTGCACGTTCCCGCATCCTGCCCATGACATCCATCGCCGTTTCCTTCTGGCCCGGCTCCGGCCCGAAGGTTATGATCAGCTTGGCTTTTTTCTCCCCGATGAGATAATCGGCAACCCGTGCCCACCGGTCATTGAACCAGTATTTGGAGGGGAAGCCGGTTACCGGGTTGAGCCCCACCAGGAAGTCTGAGCCGGAAACGCCGTTGCGGGATAGAAACTCCTCCACCCGGTCCCGGGAACCCCGGTCCGGGCGGAAGGGAAGCAGGATGTCGTACCCGTCGAGCCCGATGTTTTTCGTCAGCTGGAAGTAGCGGTCCCGCATGTGGAAGGAGGGGTTGTCCTTCAGGTCGGGAACGCGCTCGGTGAGGAAGGGCGCAAGTTCGATGGAGTTGAAGCCGGTCCTCGATCTCCCTCCCGAGGCAAGGGAGATGAGGGATTTCTTGAAGGCCCGCTCGAAATTGATGACCCTGTCGATTTTCAGCTTTCTTATCTCGGCGACCATCCGCGCCACCGCTGCCGCTCCCCGGGCGTATTCGACGGTTCCCGCCGTGAAGTCGAAGCATCCAAGGAGAGGAATCATTGGTCTGTTTACCAGAAAATATAAGCGGGAGTCCGGGTTTTTTCTCTTGATGGGAGCCACGGCCGAGAGGGTGAGCAGCATGTCCCCGAGGCCCGCATGCCGTATGACGAGAATATTTTCACCGTTCATGGATCGACAGTCTCGATGCGGAGAGCCTCCCCGCAGAGGGCGCAGGCCCCTGTGTTCTGCGGCCGCACCCGGGTGCGGATCGTGCCTCCGCTGACGTTTTAATCCCACTTCCCGTTCAGTTTATCATGGTAAATCTGCAAAATTGTATCCGCCACCCGGTTGACGTCGTATTTTTTCGCGAAGACGGGGCCGAAATTTCTCAGGTCCTCCTCGAGGGCGGGGTTTTCGAACAGCCGCATCATCTCGCCAGAGAGATGGTTGACGGTAAAGGGGTCTGCCTCCCCGAGGTCCCCGAAGTGGGTATCCTCGGCGACCTGCGCCCTGTCCCGGGTGACGAGCCCGACGGTTCCGTACCGTCCCGCGCCGATCAGGGGCTTGCCGCAGGCCATCGCTTCGATGGCCGCCTTACCCGTTCCCACCACGAGGCGGGCTACCGAGAGCAGTTCCCGTATGTCCTTCCGAAAACCGAGGACTTTTACCGCATCCCTGCCGAGGGCGGCGTTTGTCTCCGCCCCCCGCTCCCTGAGCATGTCGATGTCGTCGCCGGGCCCGACGAGCACGGCGGTTATCCCGGGAATACTTTTTTCCACCTCTTTTAAGGAGTCGATGAGGGTTTTCGCCGGCCCTGTCTTTTTTCTCTCGAACCTGCTCACGATCATGACCACCGGGGTACTTTCGTCGATTCTCAGCTCGCCGAGTATGCCCGCGTCGGGACGGCACCAGGTGAAGTGGGCGGTGTCGATGGCCGTGGAGGTTATCCTGACCTGCTCTTCGGGAACCCCGAAATCCCTCACCAGGTTGTCCCTTACCGATCTGTTGACGGCCATGACGGGCTTGCTCCAGTAATAGACGAGGAACCTGTTGTAGCCTTTCCTCGGCGCGTGAATGCCGAGCAGGTAGGGGCGGTTCGTCATCCGGGAAAGGATGTATCCGACGGACCCCGCCCGGTAGTCCCTGCAGTCGATGATGTCGACCTCCCGCTCCCTGACCAGGCGCGCCAATGGCCCCAGCTCCCCGATGAACCCGGGGAACGCAAGCTCTGTGAGCCGGTGCTCGATGCCCTGCTGCGTGAGTTTTTCAAGGCCTGCCCCGCCGCGTGTGGCGAGGAGGGGCCGGTGGCCCCTGCCTTTCAAACAGATGGCGAGATCGATGAGAAAGTTCGCGACACCCGGACCGAGGTGGGGATAGAGGATGAGGATATTCATGGCCGCGTCATGGTGACGGATATTTTTTCATCGACGATAGCGATGACCTCTTCCGTCGTTATCGTTTCCATGCACATCGGCTTCATCCTCTCCGACGGGTCGCACTCGGTGAAGAATTTCTGCTGGCAGGGGCTGCAGTCGAAGTGCTTGTAAACCACCGTGCAGTCGTCTCCCCAGGGGCCGAACTTGACGGGGGACTGGGGGCCGAAGAGCGCGATAAGGGGGACATCGAGCGCGGCGGCAAGGTGCATGATGCCGCTGTCGTTGCACACGAGCAGGGCGCACTTTGAAAGGAGGGCCATCGATTCGCGGAGGCTGGTCTTTCCCACGGCGACTATGGGGGGCGGATCGATCCTCTCTTCAAACGTTTTGCCCAGGGGGATCTCCCTCTTCCCGCCGAAGATGATCACCCGTGCCCCCTGTTTGCGCTGAATGTGGTTTGCAAGGTCGATGAAATTATCCTCGTGCCAGGCCCTTCTCATGTTTGCCGTGAAGGGGTGAATGCCCACCACCTTCTGATCCTCCCCGATCCCGCTCTCGGCGAGAAAGCGGTTTGCCCGGTCAATCTCGTCTTCTGAAAGCCACGCCTCCAGATAGTCGTCCGTTACGGGAATGCCGTCGGCCGCAAGGATGCTGAGAAAGTTTTGGATTTCGTGCCGGTCGTGCCGGTAGGGGACTTTTTTCGTGAGGAGAAACCCCCTCTTTTCCGTGTCGAAACCGATCCTCTCCCTCGCCCCGGAGAGAAGCGCGATGACGGCGCTGGAAAAGGAGCGTTTCAGCACGTATGCCCGGTCGTACCCTTTTTCACGGAGCGACCCGATGAACCGGGCCTTTTGCCCGAAGGAGCGGTGCTGGCCGCTGCTGTCTGCGTGTACGGTCGGGGGGTCGTAGACGATGAATTCGTCGACGTAGGGTGTTCCGATGAGCACGTCCGATGAATAGGGGGCCACCACCATGTCTATCCTCGCTCCGGGGTATGCCCTGCGCAGGTTCCGGAGAAAAGGGACGGTCAGGAGCGTGTCCCCGATGAATCTGTATCGCAGTACGAGAATGTTCATCTAGTTTCCCGAATATTGCGCTTTGATTTCCGGCAGCGACTTCCACTTCTTGTGAAGCCAGAAATACTGCTCGGGGTTCTCCCGCACCTTTTCCTCCAGCCTCCTCGTATATTCGTCGAAGATGATTCTTCCTGCATCCTCAGCGCTTTTTGCCGCCGAGTAATCTATGGGTGGCTGGAATGATATGACGATCTTTCCATTTTTCCTGCTCGCGAAAGAGGTGATGACGCTGCCTTTCGACTTGAATATGAAGCTTGCCGGTCCGGATGGGATAAAGGTGGGTAGCCCGAAAAAGGTGCTCCTGTACCCCTGTGTCCCGGCATCCTGGTCATTCAGTATCACCACCACCTCCCCCCTTTTCAGGGTCCGCAATATTTTAAAGCCCCCTGCCGGATCGTTCTTGTGCCCCGTTATCTTTATCAGCCGCGGCCCGTGTTTTTCATAGAACCGGGTGAACGCCCTGTCTGCCGAATCGTTCTGTAGATGTTTGCTCACCACGTGTATCCTGTAGCCGAGATGTTTGAAGAGGTAGCCGGGTGAGATGTAATTGCTGATATGGCCGGTCAGGATCACCAATCCTTTCTCCTTTTCAAGCTCCCCGTCGAGGTGCTCCACACCCGATACGCGGAACAGTTCCCTGCCGTGCTTGATGAGATATCCCGGCTTCAAGACTTCCGCTATCGTCTGTCCGAACTCCACGTAACACCCGAGGGCGATCTTTTCCCGCTCCTCTTTCGAAACGTTATCCCCCAGGGCCGCCCTGAGGTTAACCATAACGACCCTGCGGCGTAACCCGATGCGGTAGGCTAACCGCGACAAACCGCGCAGGAGGGAGGCCAGGAGGGGAAAGGGAATGATGGACAGCAGGGCAAGCAGGGTCTTAATCAAGAAAGATTTAATCCGTGTCCCGGCATTGTGCGTGATACTTTCCGAGAAATTCATAAAAGGCTTCCGGGTGATTTATAGACTATAATACAGTGCAATCGGATGGTTTTTCAAGGAGGCCAAAACCGTTGAGAATATTGATCATCAAGATCAGCGCTTTTGGCGATGTCATCCATGCCCTGCCGGTCCTCACCGTGATAAAGAGTATCGATCCCGACGCGCAGCTTTTCTGGGCCGTGGACGCGCAGTTTCGCGAGCTTCTCGAGGACAATCCCCACCTCGAGGGCATCTTGCCTCTTCCCATTCGGAGGTGGAAGAAACGCTTCTCGGGGGGTGATGCGGGGGAGTTGATCGATCTGGTGAGGGGTATGCGCGGGCACCGCTTCGATGTCTCCATCGACATCCAGGGAAATTTCAAGAGCGGCATCGTCTCGCTTCTCTCCGGTGCCCGGTTACGGTACGGTTTCAACAGAGAGGGAGTGAGGGAATTTCCGAACCTTCTCCTCACGAACAGGAAAGTTGCTCCCCGGGATGGGGACCGGCACGTTTTCCAGAAGATCGTGCGTGTTGTCGAGGGTGCGATGGGTGGCGAGATGAAAGATGTTTCGCTCTACCCGAGCCTTTTTTTCCCCCGCGGGTTGCGGGAGGAGGTGAGGGAAAAGGCGGGGGTTGAAACGGGAAGGGTCAACATTGCCATCCACCACGGGACGACCTGGGAGACGAAGAAGCTGTCCATCGAAAGGTGGGTTTCGGTCGTTTCCGCCCTCCTCCATGAATTTCGTGACCGGGTGCCGGCATTCTACTTCACCTGGGGGGACGGGGAGGAGAGGGAAGTTGCGCAGGGTATCATCGATGGCGCGGGCGCGGGGGGGGATACCCTGCTTCGGCTCGCGCCGCCGCTGTCGATAAAGCAGCTGGCCGCACTCTTATCGATGATGGACCTGACGATCGGTCCCGACACGGGCCCCGTCCACCTCGCCGCGGCAGGCGGGGCGAAGACGCTGTCCTTCTACCGTGTCACGAGGGGGGAGAGAAATGCTCCCCTGGGCCCATCACACCGCTACATCCAGGCACCGGTGGACTGCACCGGGTGCCTCAAGAAGGAGTGCGACGAGGCGAAGAAGTGTGAGCTCAGCATCCCCGTCGATGCATTCGTTGAAAAGGCCAGGGAACTGCTCGATGAAGAATCACCGGCCCGCCCCACGTAACGTGAATGCTGAGCGATACTGCTCTCTGTTGAACTAATTTATTCCTGCATCGATGGTAATCCCGGGTTCCGGGAAACCAGTTTCGAGTTTCGGGTTTAGAGTTTCGAGTTCTCAATCTGGGAAGGAGAAAAGAGAGAGTAGATAGGGGAGAGTGGTTGTTATACGACTTTCTCCTCTCTACTCTCGACTGTCTACTCTCTGTTATTCTGCATGTTGGTAATGCGGAATGCGGAATGAAAACCCGACTCGAAACTCTAAACTCTGAACTCTGAACTGTATTTATTCCGCATTCCACGATACCCCGTCATTACTACGGGAGGTATTTCTCGAGAACGCTTCTCACATCCCTTCCCCGGTGATGATCCGCACCGGACCCGAGCCCGGGGTATGCATGCCGCACGAGGCGGATGTTTTTGCCGAAGGCGAGAAGGGGTTCGGAAGCCTGAAAGTCGGCGAGCTGTATGAAGGAGCCGCCGAGAAAGTCATGTACAATAGCATAATCGTTTTTTTTGATAAATTCCGCAATAAGATAGAGAATACCTTTGCTAATCCACCATTTTTTGAGGGGAACACCCATCCTCACCGTCCGGTTCATCGGCATGTCATATGCCCTGACCGCTTCCCGGGGGGTCAGGAGACCGTACAGTGACGAGACGATGAGCAGGTCTATGCCGTCGGTCTTTTCCAGCCGGGTCCAGAGGCTGTCGTCGATCTTCCGGTAGAGGTTCCCGTCGTACCGCATCCGGGATGGCATGAGGGAGATCGGCTTGCCAGGCTGTCCACCCAAATCTTTCCCCTCCTGGAACCGGAAGCGCTTCTGGAGGGCCCTGCGGGATTCCATGAGCCGTTCGGCGCTTTTCGCAGAGAGCCGGCTCGCGGCCGAGGCTGCCCGTTCCCAGGTGAGGCCGGAAACCTCCCCACCACGTTTTCGTTCAGAGCTGGGAATGATGATGAGCGCCTTTTNNCAGCCGTTCCCCTCCCCGGCTGCCCTCAATGATAGTTGAAATGCTCATGTATATCAACGTTTTCCTTTTTTTTCCGGCTAAGTTTTTTTTCGGGCCAGTTTTCAGGGGATCAGCCGTGGCGTCCCTCTCCCGGAGCGGTCCACAGGGAGATGGGAATTGCGATGCGTGTGAAATCCGGCCCGGGGGAAAGAGCGGGAAAAACTTTCCCTTGATATTTTTTGTAAATTTCCGATCACCATGGAAGGAACCGGGAACAATCGCAACGCTTCGCGGCCGATTGTTCACACAAAAGAGGCATGACGAAAGAGAACGGGTTCCTTCGATGGTGAAGGGAGGGAGGCGATGGTGACCTTCTGGTTTATGGCTTCCTATGTGGCCCTGCTCGTCGTCGGGGTGGGGGTGGGGATCTGGCACTACAAAAGATACGTGCCGAAAAGATACGGGAAGTCAGCCCCGAAGCGGGATCCTTCGGTCAAAGGCACCTGACGCCTGCGGGCAGCCTAGAGAACGGAGGCCCATTTTTCCAGCCTCCTCTCATACCGCGCCCTGACGCTCGGGGTCCATGAGTGGTAATAGCTCAGCGGCTTATCGGCCAACTCCTTCATTATTCTCGCAAAGAGTATGAGGTTGTTCCAATCCTCCATGGCATGATCGGGGGTTACCCGGTACCGGTCAAGCCAGAACTGGTTGATCTGCATCATCCCGTAGTCTTCACCCGAGCGAACGCACCGGAAGTCGCTCTCCACCTTCGCGATCAGAAGGCACGTCCTGATCGGGATTCCGCTCTGATCAGAGATGTGTTTAAACAGGGGAGCGAGTTTTTCCGCCCTCGAATGTGACAGGAACGGGGAAACGGCTTTAATGGTTGCATAAATTTTCTGAACGCTCCGGAGATACCGGTCCACATTTTCCGGATCGCGAAATGCGGCGTGTTGCCGGCCCGTTTCGCTTGCGATACCGGCGCGTAACTGCTTGACCTGGATGGTGAAGGTGCAAACGAGGAAAACCGTTCCCAGCAGGGCTCCGGTCAGGAGGCTGAGCGCGAGTTTTTTCGGATCCACATCCATATTTGTCATCCCCGCTCGTTATTTCCCTTGCATTTCAAGCAGTTTCATCCCACCGGCAGATTCTCAATGGAAGAATCGTGCCTCGAACGGGAAATATCTTCTCCCCTTAACAGAAGGCAATATCTGTACCAGAGGTGAGGCCTATAAAAATCAAGCATTTACACGCCGCAAGCGGTGGAAAAGGTAAATAGATTGCCTAATTTGAGAAAAAGGGTTCATACGATTCGGGGTTAAAAAGGGGGTGGGACGAGGGTCACTTTCTGTCTGAATGAGCGACAAAAATACGGCTTTTTTGTTCATTTCCCGGGAAAATAAGTTGACATAGTACTATATTTATAGTATTAATTAGATAAAATTATATAAAATAAATAAGGTAATAAAAATAGTAAGGAAATGGATGAGATTCAAAACGGTCACAGAGTTACGGCTGAAGGCGACCAGGA
>JABAOH010004950.1_pt2 | contig 14085 bp, 17 predicted proteins | sample 7062181 | NCBI WGS metagenome assembly JABAOH01 (sample SAMN14538630, study PRJNA623070) | marine sediment metagenome | biome: marine biome [ENVO:00000428]; feature: marine pelagic biome [ENVO:01000023]; material: deep marine sediment [ENVO:00002113]; isolation source: pool of 5 deep marine... | reverse complement strand
AATGTCAGTAACTGTGCTTGATGCTGTTCATGCGTTGATTTTTATATTTCCAGCTTACTGCGCAAATGGGATGCCAGTGATTTTTGGTGGAGGGCGCTCTATAGATGGGGGTAGAAGGTTTTGGGATGGGAAGCCGATCTTTGGTTCACATAAGACCCTCCGTGGTTTTTTTGCGGGCTTGGTTATCGGCACCTTGGTAGGCTTTGTTGAGTATGTTTTGCTTGGAGCCTCTGATAGATTTGCTTTTCTTTCAGTGATAGCTTTCTCTCCAAATGTTTTTCTCGGATTTGCACTGTCACTGGGAGCATTGATAGGCGATTTGATGGATTCCTTCATCAAGCGACGACTTAACATTCCTCCAGGATCTCCACTCCCTGTGATAGACCAGCTTGACTTTGTAATGGGAGCCCTTCTCTTCTCCTTCGCAATAGGTGAACTGCCATCTCCGTTGGTCACCCTTATCGTTGTCATCATAACGCCGCCGATTCATCTTTTAACCAACTTTCTGGCACATCTCCTTGGTGTTAAGAAGGAGTGGTGGTGAATCGCGTGTTCCGCAGACAATCCAACTTGAAGACGAAAAAGTTTTGGGCATGATCCATATCGCCTTGGGCGACAACACATTCTTTGCAGGTGGACACACGAAGAGTGAGATTCATCTAGACGGAATTCTCTTACAACCAACAGCTTAAGTGGATGGACGCATTTTAATTGAAGACAGAAAGCTCCTCGTCAGTTAACATGTCGTCTATGATCAACGTGCCCATAAGAGATATTCGATGCAGATATACGCTACGAAAATAAAAGTGCAACCTATCAATAACAGCATGAACGCTTGCCGAGGTCTAAATGCGTATTTTGTGCTCTCATATGTCAAAAGCAAACCCATGACCGCTATGGCGTATATGATCATGACAAACACGCTTTCAGCGACGAATTGTTCATTGATTCCAAAGGGATAGTAGAAGATGATCCTTCCACCAGCAGCGAAAGCGGCAACAAGAGGCTTTTCCAGAAAGTCGTAGAGCCCGCCTCCCAAAAGGAAGATGGAAGCTGCGACTGCTATGGCAGCGATGAGTACGAGTGAAGGTTTTGCAGTCATTATTTTCCAGTAGAGCTTTTGAAGGTAGTAAACGAGAGATGAAAGCCTTCTCGTCAGACTGGTCATGTCTTATTTCTCCTCTTTTCTGCTAAGATGTCTCGCTACGTCTTTTGCCCAAGATCCCGTATACGGATTCTCCGCGATTTCATTTAAATATTCCTTCCATGAGATATCTATTCCTTTCTTCCATGTTTCATATTTCTGAATCACTTTCTGATGTGCCTTCTCGTGAAGCTCACAATACTCATTTACTGCTTCCCTTTCGCAGATTTTGCACTTCACGACGTTTCCTCCTCTCTTCTTTTCTGGGGCAGCCTGGATTGAAGCACAGTCTCCATGGTCTCCTGCCCTTCGTCCGCACTTCAACCAATGGCCATCCACAACCTTTGCATTCACTTCTCAATGATCTCACGGTTCCCTTTTGAGGGAGCGGGAAAGAAGTAGTGCAGAGTCCATTGAAGTAGTTCGTGCAACCGATGAATCTTTTCCCGGTTTTTCTGGAGTACAGTATTATCAACTTTCCGGTTCCGCAGGTCGGACACTTACCAACGATACGTTCTTCCATCCGAGCCTTCTTCACCGCCTTGCTTAACGCCTCACCTAATGTTTTCTCTTTCTCCTTCAGCTCTTCCAGCATAGGCTTCAATCGATCAACGGCTTCTACGAGCACGTTCTGTCTCTTCTCTCTGCCGGCTTGGACTTGTTCCATCTTTTCTTCGAGTTCCCGAGTGAACTTCACTGAGATCACTCTGGGGCAGTGTTTGCGCAGGACTTCTACTATATCGAAGCCGAGGGCGGTCACTTCGATTCTCTTGTCCCTGACATATTTTCTGTCGTAGAGCGTCTGAATTATGTCTGCTCTTGTAGCTTTTGTGCCGATTCCGTTTTCATCCATCTTTTTCAGAAGACTGCTTGGGTTGTATCGTGGTGGGGGATTGGTGAATTTGTCCTCTTGTATCAAGTGTTTTAGTTTCATTGCTGCTCCTTCTTTTAATGGAGGCAGGAGTACCTCCTCAGTTCTTATGTATGGTTTGTAGAACTGCATCCATCCTTCCTTCAAGATGTGTCTGCCACGCAGATAGAAATTGTGACTGTTCACTAGTAGAGTGGCTTTCATACTTTGCTTAATTGCGGCTTCTCCAAAAACTGCCATGAAGCGTCTCACAATCAGGTCCCATATCTTCTTCTCTTGGTCGCTCAATGCCCGCTCTGGCAAGTTACCTGTTGGGTACACGGCTGGGTGCGCGGGATCCTCCTTTTTTCCTTCCCTCGGTTTGAGCTCTTCTTTTTTGAGCAGTTTCGATGCCAGTTTCTTGTATGTTGGCTTTTTGCTTAGGGCTTTCAGTATGGCTCTGTAGTTAATTGCCGGGGGCAGTTTTTGGCTGCTTGTTCTGGGGTAGGAAATTAGGGCCTCAAGGTATAGTCTTTGGGCTATGCCTGCGGTTCGCCTTGGGGTGTATCCGAAGAGGCTGTATGCTTCTGTCTGTAGTTTGCCTAGGTCGAATGGATATGGAGGCTTCTGCTTATACTTCTTAACATCAATGCTCTCTATCTTGCCTGTTCGTCCTTTGCAATCGTCCACGACCTTGTCTGCTTCAGCCTTTCGCCAGATTTTCTTTCTTTCGTATTCCACCTCATAAGCTACGCCCTTTATCTCAATCTCAGCGTCTATGCTCCAGTACGGTTTAGGAACAAAACATCTAATCGCCCTCTCCCTTTTTACCAGAAACCTGAGGGTGGGTCCCTGCACTCTTCCTGTGCTTAATGTTGCATATTTTCCACTCCACCTTTTTGCAGAAAGGGTCAACGCCCGTGACAGATTCACGCCGTAGAGCCAGTCTACCTCATGTCTTGTTTTTCCAGCCTCTATAAGGGCAAAGTCGAGATGGGAAAGGGGCGCCTCGTAAGCCTTCTCTAATTCTCCTTTTGTTAGCGTGGAAAACTTCATCCTTTTTGCTACATCTTCCTTGTCCTTGCAGGCGTATTTTAGCAGACAATAGCCGATGAGGCTTCCTTCTATGTCGTAGTCGCAGGCGGCTATGAAATCTTCCGCGTCTTTGGCGAGTTTTGAGAAGCTTTCGACCCATGCCCGTGTCTCTTTTGCCCCTCTTTCAGCTTTATACCGAGGTGCCCACTTGAAGTTAAAGACAGGATAGTAGTTTCTTCCGCCCCTATCATGGTCTATTGTGTATAGGTGTCCCAGAGCAGGTACTACGACTAGTTTTCTGTCTCGATCAGCCAAGAAATAGGGGACTCCGTCTTCCTCAACTCTTTCCGGCTTCCCCTGTGAGTCAAGGGCCTTTGCAATTCTTCTAGCAGCGTCTGGTTTTTCCGTGATTACTAATGCGTACTTTTCCATCTCAAGCCTTCCGTTTCTTCTTTCAAACTCATACGTAAGTTATAAATAGTTTGCGACCTTTGTTTCTGGGGTCTGTTATACGGTGTTGATGTCTTGCCTCAGAGGGTTGTCTGTCGCGACTGCGGTTTTGTCCTTTATGAAGATTTAGACTTGAAGTCTCCCGATGAGATCATCGAGCAATACGATGGCAGATGTCCGTCGTGCGGCAAGAAGCTGACTTTCGTTCCAGAAACCGTCGAGATTAAGGCTGCTGAGTAAAGATATTAAGCCGCTATTTCATACTGTTATTCCATCTTTTCTCGGAGGTTAGTCGTTGAGCCGATCGGCAAGGAGGACACACCTCTACGAGTTTCATAAGGGAAGGGCAGAGATGGCTCTCTTCGCTGGATTCGAGATGCCGATGTGGTATAAGGGAATCATTCCAGAGCACATGGCTGTGCGGAACACCGTAGGCATCTTTGACATCACACACATGGGGCGAGCAGTCATCACCGGTCCAGAAGCTGAAGCCTTCCTGAATTACGTCACAACAAACAACGTATCATCACTAGCACCTTTATCCGCACACTATTCAACGATGTGTAACGAGAAGGGCGGCATAAAAGATGATTTTGTTCTGTCAAGATTGAAACAAGAAGAATTTCTGATAGTCTACAATGCAACCAACAGAAAAAAAGACTATGAGTGGCTACTTAATAATTGCAAAGATTATGACGCTAATGTTGAAGATGTCTCAGATAAAGTTGCCATGTTCGCGGTGCAGGGACCAAAAGCAGAACAAACCCTACAAAAGATATCTGAGGAAGACCTGAGCAGAGTTGAGCGTTTCAAGTGTGGCTGGATTGAAATCGCTGGACTCAAATGCCTTATCTCAAGAACCGGATACACAGGTGAGGACGGGGTTGAACTCTTCGTCTGGAACGCGCCTCTATCGAAGCCCGATAACGCGATAAACGTGTGGAACACCATCTTAAAAGCTGGTCAAGAGGCTGACATTGAGCCTTGTGGTCTAGGTGCAAGAGATACGCTGAGGCTTGAGGCGGGCATGTGCCTGTATGGTAATGACATCGATGAAAACACCTCTCCCCTCGAAGCGAGACTGAGTTTTGTCGTCAAATTCGAGAAGGGTGACTTCGTTGGCAAAGACGCCCTGTTACGACAGAAAGACGAGGGGGTGAGCAGGAAGCGTGTTGGAATACGTATGCTTAAGAGAGGAATCCCAAGACCTGACTATGAGGTTTGGAGGAACGATGCGAAAGTGGGTCACGTTACTAGTGGAACCTTCTCGCCTATACTCAAGCGCGGCATAGCCATGGCTTATGTGTCTACAGAACATTCGAAGACGGGCGAAACGGTTGCGGTTAAGATAAGAGATACGTTTGTGGATGGAGAGATCATCAGGTTTCCTTTCTATGATTCCACAAAGTATGGTTACCGAAGAAAAACATGAGAACCGAATTTAAACATAAACTTACTTTCCAAAAGACAACACTGACTTGGCTCAATTGACTTAGTTTCCTAAAAGCATAAGAAATATTTTGCGCGTGCATAATGTTCTCGAAAAGCTTTTATGTATACAAAGACGACCCCTCTGGGGAGGCATTTTCAAATGGATCTAGATTTGAGCAAGAATTTGGGCGGTGTAGGAGCGATACTGCTTGTCGTAGGTACAGTAGGCGTCTTCGGATCAGGCTTTGTCGGTATACTAGGTCTCATCGGGATAATATTGGTGTTGATAGCTATGAACGGCCTAGCAGGCTACTACAAAGAAGGGGGCATATTCAACAATGCACTTTATGGGTTTATAACCATCATAGTGGGGGGAGTTGCCTTTGTGGCTACGCTTGTGGTGTCGGTTCTGATGGCGATTGCGACTCTACCTATAGACTGGGCAAATCCAGCCGAATGGTCAACCATGCTTCAAGATCTTATGGACNNTGTGATCGTTTCGGCGATATTCTACAGAAAGTCATTCAATCTCCTTGCCACAAAGTCCGGCGTGAATATGTTTGGCATCGCAGGATTGCTGTTGTTGATAGGCGCCGTTTTGACTGTGGTCTTGGTGGGTTTCGTAGTGATGTGGATTGCTTTCATACTGCTTGCGGTTGGATTCTTCTCGATAAAGACGCCGACCACTGAGCAGCCTCTGGTAACGCCATCATCACCTTCATAGAAACTAACTATCTCCTCTCTTTTTTTGCTATTTTACTGTAAGGGTTGAATGTTGTGACGCAGACCTCAACATTATTTGACACAGCTCTCATGTTGCAATACCGTCATGCTTAATGTTAAAATGACATATAGAAAATGATGTTACAGTAAGACTTTTGGGTTTTGCAAAGGGTTTTGCAACATTCTTTTTTGCTAAACTCCATTAAATTAATGTAATAAAAATGTCGTGCGTACTTCTTCGCCCGTCGTGTCCGCATGAAGCCTATTACGAAATTTCGTTGATTTTTGTGGAATTTTTCTTGCGTCAACTCAATCGAATGTGCCATCCTTATACACAGTGTAGCCCAGATGTCGCAAAGCCTTTGTGACCCGTGTCTTGGAGTAACCTCTTCGTTTGACTATTGAAGCGACTGTGTCTTTTCTGGGGTTGACCTCTCCTAGGATCTTTCTTGCTGCGCGTTCTTCAAGGTTCTTACGGGCGGATTTGAAACTATCCTGGAGATCTTCGAAGGAGGGTCCCAAGATCTCGATATTGTCCGAGTCCCCTTCTCCTAGGTCCCTCTTCACAAATTCTTGTATAACCGGCATCTCTTCAGGATTAAAGCCGGCAAGGATTGCTCCGATTGTTTCCACGGCGACCGCGTCCCTGCTCACTAGGAGAATATTTGTCTTGACACGGACATCGCCTGCCCCGCGCCAGAGGTATGTGCCGTCCATCACTGCGAGATCTATTCCGCCTATGGCCTCGTAGATGTCTGCAAGAAGTGGGCAAAAGATCTCGTTCTTGTGGAACTTCGCTTTCTTTGGTGTGGAGAGGCATCCGAAGAGATTCTTGAGGATGCTTCCTCTCTGGAAGCGGCGGAGTATGTGCGTGTCTACAAGGATGTTGGGTTTGAAGAGTACGTGTGATAGGCTCATTTCTTGTTCAGCAAGCCTTACGGTTCTGACTTCTGGGTCTTCTGAGAGATTGAAGGGAACCACTCGTTCGGTGAAGAGTTCCTTCCAGATTTGAAGTCTTTCTGAGCCTGTGCCTTGGTAGTTGTCTGATTCGGTCAAGAAGATTTTGGGAGTTCTGTTGAAGTTGTTGATGATGGCGTCGACGACGCCGACTGAGGTGTGGTTGTCTGCTTTGTGGTTGAAGACTCCGACCTTGATGACTACGGGTTTCTCATTAGTGTCGAGATCGTCTATTCCGCCGATCATATGGAGGGCGTTCTTTAGCGATTCGGCATGATCGTCAAGCTCAACCATGGCGACTTTCGATGTCAAAAACATACATCCTCTCCGGTATAGTAGGGGTTTATCTTGTTGGGAAGCTGAGACGTAAATAGCTTCTTGTCAAGAGATCTGGTTCTTCATTCAATTTGAGTCTCCCTCTATTCTCCTAGAACTAGATTTGTGCCAGACATCTGTATGAATCTGTTATTTGACCGTGGAAGGGGAACCTAGCACGCTTGTTTTTCGCCTGATCATACAAGATCATGCGCACAAAACGGTTTTTCACAGTGATTCGGCGAGTTCTTTAACTTTATGTCTTATCTGATTGAATATTTTTTCACCATATCCCGGTGGTAGTTTTATCGGGTCATCGATGTTCCACACAACGATTTTGCTTTGGCATTCAGAGCACCTGCTCAAAATGGCTTTCTTGTGTTTGGATCCCATGACCACAATAATGTCGTATTCGTTGAGTTGCTTGCTGTCTAAGCTATCAGGAAGCTTTTTGACGTACTCCTCTGCGTCTTCTCTTGTTAAGAAATCCTTTACTTCATCAATGACTTTGTGATAGGCATATGTTCCTGCTGAGTCTACATGTATATCCGGTCTGTTTTTCTTTTGTAGGGCTTCGGCCATCGGACTTCTCCATGCATTCGCGGAACATACGAATAGAACGTTCATGGCGGACACTTAGTTTCTAATTTAGAATTAAGTTGAGATCCTACAAACTTCTGATTTTTGCGCTCGTTCACACATGCTTGTTAAGTGATGGATTTTACATGGCAATAGTTTCTCTTTTCTCTGGGATGTAGACTTCGGTTATGTCCGAGATCTTTTCGGAAAGGGCTTGTGCTTGTTCGGGTTCCCCGTGTACAAGGAAGGTTCTCTTAGGCTTTAGTGTCTCTACCAGTTGAATGAGCTCTGTTTGATCGGCGTGGCCGGAGAGCTCTATTTGTTCCACTTCGGCTTGGACGGGAATCTTATTCCCATTTTTGATGAGTTCTCCTTTTTCTTTTGCCATTTTTAGCGGACTGTCTGGAGGCAGATAGCCCGAATTTATCATAACGGAATTGTCTTCGTTCGCTGCCCATTCAGTTAGTAGATGAAGGCTTGCGCCTGCGTGGCCGAAGCCTGAGGTGCAGATTACTATGGCGGGTTCTTTGATCTGCTTTGTTCGGCGGAGAGGCTTCACGTGTCGGTAGTTGAATGGGTGTCTTTGTTTTTGGATCTCTTCGGTGAAGAAGTGTCTTTGGCTGTTGAAGTAGTCCGTGATTTTGTGTGCTAGCGTGGATATGGTGTAGGCGTGGTAGTCTGGTAGGACACCTTCATGTATAGCTTGGTCTATTCTCTTAGCCATTTCTTGGGTTCGGTGGAAGGCGAATGCGGGGATAAGGATGTTTCCTTCCCTCTCTATTGTGTCGCGGATTTGTCTGAAGAACTGGTCGACTAGTTTGCTTCTTGGTGGTCTGGTTGTGCCCCCGTAGGTTGACTCGATCACCAATCCGTCGGGTTCTTTTGGGAGACCTTCCAGTTTGGTTCCTTCTAAAATCTCGGTGTCGTGGAGACAGAAGTCCCCAGTGTACAGGATTTCTTTGCCCTCAGCCTTGATGCTGGTCATCTTTGCGCCTGCGACGTGTCCTGCTGGATGCAGACGAATTTGCATTCCTGATAGGGCGATGGCGTCTCGAACCCACCAGGATTTCCTGATGTTGTCTACGTCTCGTTTGTTGTATGGAAAGTGGTTTCCGTTCAAGTGTTGAATTTTAATCATGTCGAGTAGGAGCTCAGAGGTGACATCACGGGTTATCTCTGACCCTACTATCACCGGGTTCAATCGGGACAGGCTCAGGAGATTGCCTGAGTGATCCAAATGAGCGTGACTGATGATCACCACGTCGAAATCCTTCCGTAACTGGTTGGAAACTTTCTCTCCAACCTTGATTCCGTAGTCTAGGGCGACCTTCTCACCGTTGCTTTCGACGGCGATGCAGGAGCCGCCCACCTCTCGGACTCCTCCGAGGAAATGAATTTTCATGTATTTACCTCCTTTATCTGTGTAAAACGTAATTCTTCTTTAAAATCGGATGAGTACGTCTGTTCCGACTCGAGGACTGCCACAGTAAAAAACTGTGTTAGGCCAATACGTCTTATCAGTACGAGAAAACGGCTGGTGATATATTAAGTTATTGATTAAGCGATTCTGTTAAGTCTTTTGACCTAACTTCTACGAGGTTGAGTGTGTTAAAATCACTCTCCCGCGCTAGGAAGCTCGAACTATCGTGCGCTTCTTCGTTTTTTGAGAGAATACCATATCAACCATGTGATAATGAAGATTGGGAAGATGTCTGCGCCGGGAATTAGCTCAAGCAATGATGCAATTCCAACCCAGCGGAACATGGCAAGGCAAGCGATAATTCCAACTATGTCGAGAATATCGCCTACGCTGGGCAGAAGCAGAATCGTAGCTATGTATTCGCTGATGTCCAATACTACGCATATGATGAGAAAAAGCAGCTCGTATTCGGTGAAGACGAAGTAAGTAGGCGAAATCTTAGACTTTGTATTGCGCCCCAAGCTTCTGACCGCCCACATATCATCGTTTCACTAGAGCATCCAGAAGAGGTATAAATACGTCTGGGTATTAACTGTTGAAATAAGGTGATTGTGCTTGAATGAGACGTCTAGGTTTGGATTTGGAGATAGACCATGGTTGAAAAGAGTTGCAGTAGCAGTGCTCTTCTTGTTGATAGTCTTCGCTATTATAGTACCGTTGACCGTCTTTAGAACGGTTGCCGTGGGTTATGGCGCGATTCTTGTTGATCCCATTACCAAGACCATTTCCAGTCCTATAACAGGTCCCGCTTGGTTCTTTAAGGCTCCTTGGGTTACTGACATACACATCTATTATGCGTTAGACAGTGTTGGCATGTGGAAGGAAGACGCGGTTCAGGGTGACTATCCGCCGATTACTCCCATCAGTAAAGACGGGTTGCGAATTGAATTAGACGTGCTGGTTAGGTGGAGTTTGGACAGCACGAAGCTGAACGCGCTCTATGAAACATTTCCCAATTTGGATTGGAAGGACCGGGTAGTGGCTTCTGTTATCAGAGAGGCCGGGAGAGATATAGTTGGCCAGTACACCGTGGTTCAGATCATTGAAAACAGGTCAGTGATTACGCAGGTGTTGAGCGATGAAATCGTATCCTCTCTGTACGCTGAAGAATCGCTGCTAAATGCTCTCATAAACGTTGAGGTCGATCTGAGAGACGTAGATCCGCCAGCGGAGTTCTTGAAAGCTATTGAAGCCAAGCTGGCAGCCGAACAGTCAAAGCTGCAGGCAGACTTTGAAAGGGAAAGAATACTGATCTTGGCTAATGCATCCGCAGCGGAGAAGATCATTGCGGCTCGGGGTGAGGCTGAGTCTCGGTTAATCGTTGCTAACGGAACGGCTGAGTCGATTCGAATCATCGCTGAAGACGTTGGAATGAATACGACGGAATTGACTAATCTCTACTTGACTTTGGAGGCTTTGAAGGAGATTGGGAGAACAACGGAGAACTTCGTGGTTATTTTGGGTCAAGATGGCTTGACGTATCTCATACCTCTAGGAGAAGAGCCGCCGTAGGACTGCTATCAAAGCTTGTAGAATCAAAACCACTAGAGTTTGGCGCAAAGCCAGTGTCTACACGTTGCAAGCGTAGCGTCTGCGATTGGCGTGTGCTGCCGTCAAATGTGCCTTCAGTTTCTTGTTTTCTGAAAAAAGTCGTCTTCAACATTCTGATGCTATCAGGATCCAAACATCCTCTCATCTCTGCCATGACCTTAGCCTGCCAAGGGTTGTCCACAATATTCTCCAAAATCCTTGCGTGCCAAGCTTGTCGGGCGGAGCAGCCGATCTGAAGGCTGGAGTCGTGGTGATAAATCAGAAAATTGCCTCCACCACAACAACTACTTCCTAGGCTGAGTCGGTGTTGCCTGGCCGGTTTTCCCACCACAACAAATGAGCCCGGCGTTGAGAAGGGCACTGATGCCTTGGTGGACCGCCAGGTGCTTGGTGTCTTCAGAAATGGGAGAGTCGAGGCCTGAGCCCCTAATGCTTGAGGACTTCAATGTTGAAGAAGACAATGTGATGGTTATAGACCACAGAAGACGTATGTAGCTACTGCAAAGCATTCGAATTCAAATAAGAGCACGCGTTATAACTTGTGATTCTTCATTTTTCCTTCAAGGTTTCCTTGTACAAGTCCTCATATTTGGGCACAATCTTGTCTGGTGTATACTTCTCAAGAACCTTCTGCCTAGCGTTTCTGCCAAAATCTTCCCGCAGTCTTGGATCTTGTAAAATCCTAAGCGAGTATCGAGCGAGCGCCTCTACATCTCCAACTCTGATTAGATAACCGTCAACACCATGAGAGATCAACTCTTTCAACCCACCCACATCGCTTGCAACAACCGGGACCTCACAACTCATAGCCTCTAATGCAGCAAGCCCAAAGCTCTCGTCCTCTGATGGCAGAAGGAACAAATCCGACTTGCCAAGCACCTCTTCAACGTTCTTCACATTCCCCAAGAACTCCACGCTCTCCGATATCCCAAGATTCTTCACAATCTTCTCAGCCTCAAAGCGTTCAGGACCACTCCCCATAAGGAACAACTTGCAATCGATTTCTTCCGAGATTATTTTGAAAGCCTTAACAATGTCAGGTATCCGTTTGATCGGTCTAAAGTTGGATGAATGACACACAACTTTCTGTTCTCGATCTCTCTTGAGCCGCCTAAACCGTTGCGGATCAACAAAGTTCGGTATCACACGGATCTCCCTTGAAATGTCAAACTCCGTCATCGTGCGCTCTTTCAGGTACTCCGAAACCGCTGTCAGCGCATCGCTCTGTTGCATACTGAACTGTGTAACTTCCTTGTAAGAGGGATGAAGCCCAACCAAGTAGGAGTCGGTGCCGTGAAGCGTGGTTACCACCTTCGCGGAATCGTTACAGATCTTATTGGCCAAGTAAGCAGACACAGCGTTGGGAACAGCGTAATGAGCATGAACAATATCTAAATCATAAGACCTTATGATCTCCGTTAATTTCGAGACCAAAGCCAGAGAATAACAGCATGGAACCCGCTCAAAAAGCGGATATGAGAGAAGTTCCACCTTATGAAAGAAAAAGTCTATCTCTTCTCCCAATCGAACAGGCTTATCATAGCTCACCAAATGCAACTCATGCCTATTCGCCAACAGATGTGCCAGTTCCGTGGCAATGATCCCGCTTCCACCAAAAGTGGGAAAGCACGCAATACATATCTTCATCTCAAGAACGCCACCGGATCATCTATCCTTAAGGGATTATCGCAGAAGAACGGTTCACCGTGTTTGACGCTTACCTTTGAACCATAAAACTGATCTCGCAATTCGATTGCTGTAAGAAGACCTTCTATGCCCAGCAGTAAGTCCATCTGGGATTTGTAGGCTTTAATGGCCTCCAACTTCTTTCCATAACTCGCCGTAACATCGACCACAAAGGAGGGATCAAACGATTGATGCAGCATATAGTAAGCAACCATCTTGACACTGTGCGCTTCATGGTCTGTCTGGATCTTTGGCAGTGTGGCGAAAAAGACCGCCTTGTCCGTGAGTGCCCTACTCGCCGCATGATCCGGATGCTGCTCATCTCCATACGGCGCTAGCAGAACTGAAGGCCTATATCGCCTAATTACATCAGCTAATCCTTTTGCTTCATCAAAACCTGAACTCAATTTGCAGTCTCCAAAATCCATATTCTCACGAATCTGCACTCCAAGTATCTCAGCGGCCTTGGCTGCCTCCTGCAGCCTTATCTCTCCGGTTCCTCCGGTTCCCAGCTCACCTCTGGTTAGGTCGACGATTCCAACGCGATACTCTCTCGCACACATCTTTGCAATGAGCCCGCCACAACACAGCTCTACATCATCAGGATGCGGGCTGAAAGCAAGTATATCTAGCATTCAATCACCACGTGCTCACCGTAGTCGGCTTCACGGAAGCCTTCATGAACAACTTCCAAAAACTCCTTTCCGAATTTCATGAGATACTCCAACACATTTATCTGCCTTTCCTGAAGGTCTCCATGAGGAAAAAGATTACTGGAGGCTTTCGTGATTTGCTGCCTGGCAACCACATCAATCTGCTTCAGTTTCGACGAGACTTTGCCTTCCAGAACTTCCATTGTCTTGAGCATTTTCCCCCTCGCGAGAAAACAGGGTTCAATGAGAGTCTTATCAATAGACTCAGCCCTTCGAGTCACTTCAACCATTTCCCTCAAAACCTCACTCCTAAGAGAACTGAAGACGTCGTCAATCTTCTCCTTAGGCAATCTCTTTAACAGTTTCTCTGGATCCCTCAACTCATGAATCTCTGCCTTGTATTTCGTAAGGACTTTGGAAACTTTTTTCTCAACTATAGTACCCCCATATCTGGGAAATATAACAGGCATCTCTAGGGAGAAAAAGTCGTAGACGCCTTTCAACTGTGCCTGATAGGCTATCTCGTTTGGTCCAGCCACGTAAGCGAACGTGGGAAAAAGGAAATCCTGAGTAATAGGTCTGGTGACAGCATTCGCACTGAATCTAAAGGGATCGTCCTTTAAAAGACGAAGGAGCTCTCTTTCAGAGTAGATCTCATTGGCCACTCGGAATTTTCTATTGTATGTAACTCGCAGTCGTTTCCCTTCGTCGTCAAAGATGAAAAAATTGCACATGTTAGATTTTTTCTGGATCTTGGGCGAATAACCAAGCTCGTTAAGTTTCAAACCTGCCTCATTCACGATCTGCGTACATTCAGTTGGCCTTCTAATTAGCATTTCAAAAACAGGAGACATCAAATCCCTTAAGTATTGAGGCTCTACCAGAACGAGCCCCAATTCTCCCAAGAGATAAAGCATAGACCTAGAGAAGAAATCACCCATAGTGGATGATTCCTGAATAATTCCGCCAATTTCCTTCAGTAAAGGCCCCTTAAACTCCGAGTTCGGAGAGACACCCTCTACTATCGACAACATTTTCTCCAATCTGGATTTGTCTAGACGCATTTGCGAAAAAGCTTCACCTCTAGACTCACACTCGTAACGGATTTCAAATGGCTCATTTTCTCTGAATATCAGGATGTGATCGACTTCGGAAAGATCATCGTCCTCAGACGCATTCCAGAACACTGGAACAAACGAGTGCTTCTCATCGCACAATCTTTCACATATGA
>JABAOH010022913.1_pt1 | contig 14088 bp, 14 predicted proteins | sample 7062181 | NCBI WGS metagenome assembly JABAOH01 (sample SAMN14538630, study PRJNA623070) | marine sediment metagenome | biome: marine biome [ENVO:00000428]; feature: marine pelagic biome [ENVO:01000023]; material: deep marine sediment [ENVO:00002113]; isolation source: pool of 5 deep marine... | reverse complement strand
CCCCCCATGGCTAACAGTTCTTCCCAAGGGACTCGGGACGGGGCCACCATGGGCGGGGTTCCGATGAACTTCTGCCTTCCGCAGTGCTCGATCTGCACGCAGGTTTTGGCCTCTGCTTGCTGCATCACTTCTGCAAGCTGTGCTAGCCCAATGATGCAGGCATCATCGTAGGCCCCTAGTTGACAATGGGCAGATATGCTAGCTTTGAGGTCGATATAGGTATATTCGACTATTATGAGTCCCATTCCCCCCTTTGCTTTCTCTTCGTAGAACCTCAATAGGCGCTCTGTCACCATCCCGTCCCGTGACGCGTACCCAGTGATCATGGGAGAAGAAACCACTCTGTTTTTCAGCTCCAAGCCACCGATCTTCCCTGGTTCCATAAGTTTTTGAAATTTTTGGCGTTTCATTCGATAAAGCCCCCCCTGTGGCTGAACACAAACCGACATAGCTAGCAGCTCTCGTTCCTTCGGCTTCCGGAATGATCAAGATTTCACCGGCAAGCTTTTGCTGCCAAATAGACAGAAACAACCTCTACATCCTAGGTTTTTCTGTTGGTAATGACGATTCGATGTCGAAAGGAGAATACCCCGACTCTACTCTCCCCACCCGGTGGTGAATCCCAAAAGAGCCTCGGGAGACCAGGTCCGAATCCAACCCGGCCTCCCTTACTCTCCTATCGAGGCGTCATCGTCTTCCGCCTTAAGCTCCTATTCACCGATATCTTTCTGATATTTCCCCTCACCTCTTGCAGAAATAATCCAATACAGAACAAACGCGAGGGGATAGGCAATGATCGATGGAGACGGAACTAGGTTCCACCAGAGTTTATCGAGAAGACCCACCACTACACAAATAGCGAATACCAGAAAGGCCATCGGATTCCAGAGTCTCATGGTAGTTGGGATGACCTCATATTCGGTCGGGATTTTTTTGGACCACCGGTAGAAGATGTCTGCGAGGGATATGACACAGGCAGTCCCCAAGGTCAGAGAGGCAGTCCAAGCCCAGTGCGTAATCCATTCGATGATACCAACGGCTAAGAGCAGAAGGCCGAAGATATTCACTAACACCACCCACCATTTTCTCCCGGGCTCCCACTTTGCAATGACCGAAAAGAAATTGGCTAAGTTCACCGAGGGCAGGTACGCGTTGATATATTGGATGTTCAGCTGGTAGGTTATTACGATCAATACGCCTACCCATCCCATGGCTATGGCAAAGGGGATCGACGGCAGAAAGGCTGTCTGGCCTGCAGCCTCGGCGCCGATTTTCGGGGTCAACGCCGCAATCATTGGCCAGACAAGGAATATTCCAGCTATAGGAAAAACAATGTGGCTAAAAAAGCCCTGAAAAGGGCCAATTCCTATCGCCCACCCTTTGCTCTTAACAAATCGGCCAAAGTTTCCTGCAGTAACCGCCCAGAGCCCGACAGCAGCCAAAGACCAGTCCAAAGCAGCACCAAATCCGCCTGGAATGATCCCTTTAGCAGACATGCTAATGGTTTTAGCCGCTGTGAAGTCTTGAACACCATAGAAGTAATAGAGGACATAAATCGTGGCGAAGATACCCAAGGGAACAGCGATGTAGTTCCAATATGCCAAGGCCCGATGCCCAAAGATAGGGACAACTATAAACAAGGGAAACAGCATGAGGTAGAACCACCAGATATTGCCGAGGGGCCACACTTTTTGAAACGCCACTGACATCCAGTGGGTCTCCAGGGCCCAGAAAGACATGAGGAGATACATCGCCAGGAGAGATGGAAGGAATGAGCCCGTCTGCCCCCAGCTGAACCGGGCTATCATGTCAAAAGAATAGCCTCCCTTCCATGAGACGTAGCCAAACACCGAGGCAAAGATGATAAAAACACCATAGGCAATCAGGGTAGCCAAAATGCCCAGCCATAGACCTGCGAACGCGACACTGAGGCTTCCGACCGCCAGATAATACATGCACATCGGTATCCCGAACATGCCAAACTGGGCGGCTGGGGTGCTCCTTATAAAGTCTGGTGCCTTTCTTAGGGCGTAGTCCTCCATGATCTCTTCCATGGAGCGCTTTGCTTCCTGACCGGTTGCTTCAGCCATAACAAACCCTCCTTTCGGATTAGAAAAACAATGCAAAGGAATACATCTTTAGTCATCACCTCCTTCCTCAGTTTTCAGGTCTATTTACTCACCTCTTCTCTTACCACAACAACTTTTTTTGGTAAAGCCATTTGATATCGATAGAGGATGATGCAGGCCGTGATGGATTGCCATGTTTAACCTGATAGGAATGATCGTTCCATTATGGAACGTAGAGCAGCTTTTGGTCAGAGACAGCTCAGATAGCCGTCTCTGGGGGAAATAGTGCTAAAGGTATATCTGGTTAAGGGAGGCAAGTGGCTCTGTAAAGGTTAATGCCGTCATGGTCGATGACTTTAGCCAAGAATTGGATACTCTTAAAGGTTGTCCTGTGAAAAACTATTACTCCATTGAGTGTGCTAGGTATCAAGCAACCTCGTATTCAAGACTGTCAGCTCCGTGTCGAATACCTCGGATAGATTGCCTGTGGTTTCTCAAAGACGAAAGCCAGGAATAGTAAACTGGTTCGGGATTCATCTTACCCATTGACGCTGTCTGTACGTAGTAGATGATATAATGTAAAGGAATGGATCGGGGAGGAACAGAAATGACAAGGAGACGAGCTGCCTTTGCGGCAGCCATCGTAGTGACCTTTTTTCTCGTTCAAGAGAGCTACCCCTTCGATCACTCCAAGTTTGACCACACACTCAGGCAGTATGTCGACGAAGAAGGACTGGTGGATTACAACGGCATTGCACGGGACAAGGATTTCTCCGATTACATAGAATCACTCGAATCGGCCAACGTCGACACGCTATCTCGTGATGGCCAGCTTGCCTTCTGGATCAACGCTTATAACGCCATCACCATCGACAAGGTGATCAAATGGAAACCCGAAAAGAGCGTTCGGGAGACCTTTGTTCCGGGAGTCTGGACGTCTACCAAATTCTTTACGAGCCGGGAGCACGTCGTCGCCCGCGAGCGAATGAGTCCGGACGACATCGAGCACGAAATCCTGCGGAAGAGGTTCAAAGATCCACGGATCCATTTTGCGATCATATGCGCCTCCTCAAGCTGTCCGAAGTTACCACGGTTTGCTTACAGGGAAAAGGATGTCCAAGATAAACTCGAAGAGGAGACGCGAAAATACATCAGTTCAGATCGGGGCGTTCGCATCGATCGTGCCGAAAATACGCTGTATCTGTCAAAAATTTTCGATTGGTTTGAAAGTGATTTTAATGCAAAATCTGGGTCTGTAATGAGCTTCATCCGGCCATACCTCAGGGAGGATGTTGTCTCATTTCTCCAACGGGAACCGAAAATCGATCACATCCATTACAACTGGGCTTTGAACGCCAAAGAACCCTTGAAATAGATGGGTCCCTGGGAACACCCCTGGAAGTGTCAATGATTGCGGCTCAAAGGCCGTGCTGGAAAACCCGTTAAGGCCAAAGGATCAGGGTCCAAGGACAAAGGCCAGTGGGAAAACGCTTTTCTTGGAGTTGTGATGCGTTTCTTTTGGCCTATTACCTTTTTCCTCTGATCTTTTCAATTAGGGCTCCCCGTGCGATTGTCTTACGGAGATTGTGCAGTCAATTTCCCGGCCCTCCCTTGACAAGAACTGGCAGATTCCCTATGGTTACTAAGAATTTCAATGCCTTGTTCAAGAGAAGAGATATTCATTTCCCGTGACTTGCGATTTCCATGGGCTATCTTATTACCTTCGAAGGAATAGAGGGGAGCGGCAAGACAACTCAGGCCAGGGGCCTTGAAAAGTTCCTACGGAATAAAGGCTGGCAATGCACGGTAACTCGCGAGCCGGGTGGTTGTTCGGTAGGTGATCAGATAAGACGAATCTTGCTGAGATCAGAAAATCACGAGCTCACTCCCCTGGGTGAGCTTTTCTTGTATGAAGCCAGCAGGGCTCAACATGTAACTCAAGTTATCGGACCGGCCCTGAGAAAGGGTAGGGTTGTTCTGTGTGACCGTTTCTGTGATGCGACTCTGGCCTACCAGGGGTATGCCCGTAAACTTGACATCAAAATGGTCGTCGCTTTGAATCGGCTGGCCTCTCAGGGCATTACGCCTGACCTGACCCTCCTGTTCGACTGCCCGGTAGAGGTGGGGTTGGGAAGGGCTTCCCAAAGGATCAAAACAAAGAAGCCCGCCGCGAGGGAAGATCGCTTTGAAAGAGAATCGATTGCTTTCCATCAAAGAGTGCGAGAAGGATATCTCCAAATCGCCCGGGACAATCCAGATCGGATCAGGGTAATCGACGCGTCTCTTAGAGAATCTGAAGTCCATCGGGCCGCATGTGACATCGTGGCGGCGAAACTCGAGGCGGCCATGGGAGCGGTGGGAGGGCAGGTTTAATCGTCGTCAGGGCGTGGGAACAATAGTTCCATACGCGGACAGGGGAGTTGGAACGCCATGGGTTTTGGAGAGATTATTGGTCACCGACGGCCAATCCGGCTGTTACAGAAATCGATTCTAAACGACCATCTCCCTCATGCGTATCTTTTTTTGGGGCCTCAGGGGATTGGAAAGAGAATCACCGCCCTCACCTTGGCCAAGGCGCTCGACTGTGACGATGAGAGCGGAGATAGCTGTGACAAATGTCTGTCCTGCCGAAAGATATCGGACTCCAACCATCCGGATGTCTTCGTGATCAGTCCCGATGGTCAGTTCATCAAGATCGAGCAAATTCGGCAACTTCAACGATCTTTGAGTTATCGGCCCTATGAGGGGAAGAAACGAGTCTGCATAATGGACGGCGCTGACGAGATGACGGCGGAAGGTGCGAATGCACTCCTGAAGACGCTTGAGGAGCCGCCCCCTGAGACCCTCCTGATCCTTCTGGCCACTCAAAAGGAATCGCTTCTGCCGACGATCGTTTCCCGGTGTCAGCAGGTGAGTTTTAGTTCTCTCCCTATCGACCAACTCACGGAAGAGTTGGCCACACAGCTATCCCTGGAAAAGAGACAGGCAAGGACTTTGGCAGAGCTATCACAGGGGAGTCCAGGACGGGCGCTTGAGATGTTTCATCACGATGTATGGGAAAGGAGGCCTAGTATCATTCGAGACTTGATTGGATTATCCTCTCAGAGCCTTCAGCACGTATTTGATATTGCGAAATCATTGGCAGATCGTGGGGAGGATCTTCCTCTTGTGTTTCCCGTTATGATCTCGTGGTACCGTGACCTGATCATTTGGAATGAGGGGAACAATGTCGACCAACTTATTAACCAGGATTTCTGTGAGGAGGTGAAAGAAAAGGCGGTGCAGATGTCTCGTCGATCTCTTATCCGAAGAATCGAGGCAATCAACGAGACTTCAAAAGCCTTGAGTCGTAACGCTAACCGGCAATTGGCCATGGAAAGCCTCATGCTCGAGTTAAGGTGAACCCTCCGCCTCTGCAACCTCAAAGTCTCGGGTTGTCTGGTAAATTACCGCCTGGGAAAGGTCGGCTAGATTCTTCAATTGAGTATTGGGTGTGGGTCATGTTCTTTACACCCGGTTTCGAGCCAAGATTGATACAGGGCGATTCGAATAGAGGGTAGACAAAATGATCCGGGTTGTTGGTGTTAAACTGAGTGACGGAAAGATCCATGATTTCGATGCATTGGATCTCGATCTCCAGAGTGGGGACTCAATTCTCGTCGAGACTGGGAAAGGGGTGTGTCTCGGCAATGTGGCCGTGGAGCCGAGAGAGAAAGAAAAGAAATCGCTCCGTAAGGCGTTGAAAAAGGTCACGAGAAAAGCTACTGAGGAGGATTTGATACAGGATCGAGCAAATCGATCCCTTGAGGAAGAAGGCTTCCAGTTCTGCCTTGAAAGGATCAAAGCCAGAAACTTGACTATGAAACTTGTCAAGGTTGAGTTTTTCTTCGATCGGAGCAAAGCCATCTTTTACTTCACATCTGAAAAACGGGTGGACTTTCGGGAATTGGTAAAAGATCTTGCTGCACGGTTCAAGACAAGAATTGAGATGAGGCAGATTGGGGTAAGGGACGAAGCAAAGATGACGGGAGGGGTAGGCCCCTGCGGCAGGGAGTTCTGCTGCTCAAGATTTCTCAGCAGTTTTGACCTGGTTTCGGTCAAAATGGCAAAGGAACAGAACCTTGCTCTCAATCCGACGAAGATCTCAGGCGCGTGTGGTCGCCTCATGTGCTGCCTTGCATACGAATATGAGACCTACTGTGGACAGAGAAAGGGGCTTCCTAAAGTAGGGAAACGGGTGACCACAAGCCACGGGGAGGGCAAGGTCATCCGGCAGAATATTATGAATCGAACAGTGACCGTTGAACTGGAGAGCGGCACAGAAGTGACCATCAGCGCCGATGACGTTCAATTCCTGAAGGGTTGAAGTATGAACGAAACCCCAAGCTTCTTTGTAACAACGCCGATCTACTATGTGAATGCACCCCCCCATCTTGGTCATGCCTACACAACAATAGTGGCAGATGTTCTCGCACGATTCTATCGGCTGGCTGGCTACGATACCTTTTTCCTCACCGGAACAGACGAGCATGGCGATAAAGTCGTCCAGGCGGCCAGCGAAAAAGGATTAGCCCCCAAGGCATATGCGGATGAGATCAGCGGCCTTTTTCGAGCCCTATGGCCTCGCCTGAATATCTCAAACGACTATTTTATCCGGACAACCGACGAGGATCATAAGCGGGTCGTCAGATCTATCCTTCAAACAGTCTATGATAAGGGGGACATCTATTTCGGAGAATATGCCGGCTACTACTGCGTTGGTTGTGAGCGTTTTGTTACGGAAAATGAGTTGCAAGAGGGAAAGTGTCCAGATCACCAAAAGGAGCCAGATTTCCGGAAAGAAAAGAACTACTTTTTCGCCATGAGCAAATACCAGCAGTGGCTGATTTCTCACATCAAGGAGAACGAGGGTTTCATAAGGCCGGAGAGATATAAGAACAAGGTTCTCTCCGCCCTGGAGGTATCCCTTGACGATCTCTGTATCTCCCGGCCTAAGGAACGTCTTGCCTGGGGAATTCCCCTTCCTTTCGATTCTGGGTATGTCACATACGTCTGGTTCGACGCGTTGATCAACTATATTTCCGGTATAGGCTACCCCGCTGACCCGAGATTCACCAAATTCTGGCCACTGGCGAACCATCTGATTGCGAAAGACATCCTCATCCCTCATGGTATTTACTGGCCCACCATGCTCAAGGCTGCCGGGATCCAACCTTATTCGCATCTCAATGTTCATGGTTACTGGAACATCCAGGGGGGGAAGATGTCCAAGAGCAAGGGTGAGATTGTCAACCCTCTCGACTTGGAAAAGAAATACGGCCTCGACGCCTTCCGATATTTCTTGATGAGAGAGATGGTTTTCGGCCTTGATGCGAGTTTTACGGAGTCGGCCCTAGTTAACCGGCTGAATGCAGACTTGGCTAATGATCTCGGAAATCTGGTGAGCCGGAGTTTGGCCATGGTTTTGAAGTACTTCAAGGGGATAGTCCCCCTTCCTGGAAACTCGGAGAAACTGGATGAAATGCTTAGGAACAACGCGGCGAAGGCTGTCGAGTCCTTTGAATCAGACATGATGAATCTCGCCTTCCATAAGGCCTTGATCACGACGTGGGAATTTATCGGTCATGTGAACAAGTACATTGATGACACAGCGCCGTGGAATCTGGCAAAGAATTCGACCCAGCACCCTCGCCTCGCAACCGTTCTCTACAACGCTTTGGAATGCCTGAGGATAATTTCCACCCTCCTCTTCCCTTTCATGCCTCAGGCAGGAGAGAAGATCTGGATCCAGCTGGGAATGGAGGATACGATTCACCACCAACTCCTTAAGGACGTCAAGGATTGGGGAAAAATTCGAGTCAACCAGAAAATTCAAAGAGGGGACCCTCTCTTTCCCAGGAGAGAGCCTGCTGACAGCGATGACCAAGGCGGTTCACAGGATTGACAAGGTCCTTCGAAAGGCCTTGCGTCGGATGGATCTGAAAGACAAATTGGAGGGGTACCGGATCTGGTCCCTCTGGAGCGATCTCGTGGGGGAACAGATTGCGAGAAGGGCTCAGCCTGACCGGCTCAGAAACCGCATTCTTTTTATACGCGTCTCGAATTCGACCTGGATGCAGCAGCTTCAGACGATGAAGCCGATGCTCCTGGAAAGGATTCGGAAGACGATAAAGGGCAATGCCGTTAATGACATCAGGTTCTCACTGGGAGAGGTCGATCCGCCTGTTCAAGGCGCCGACCATGTGCCGCCAGAAAAACCGATGGAAATCGAACTGGGCTCTGAAGTGGAAGCACAGCTTGAGGGGATCAAAGATGACGAACTAAAGGTCCTCATGAGGCGTATCATACTGAAGCAAGCCGGGAAAAGGATGGGAGAGAAAGCGGACTAAGGGTCCAGGATAGGTCATCGACCACCTTTGTCCTTTCTCGCTGCCAGGAGGGCTTCCTGATAGACTTCCACAACCGGAATTTTGTTTTTCACACTCAGCCGGCGACAATCCTCATATTCAGGGGATACATGATGGATTTCTCCCTCCCGGTTCCTTGAGATTTTGACTTTCACACGTCCGAAAGGGGTTTCCACGGATTCAACCCGCCGCTCTAGTTTCTCTCTATTCACAGAGAAATAGCGAACGCCGATGGTTGTTGATTCCCTGAAAAAGGTCTCGACGATTCTGGCACGACTAGACTCCTCGCAGATCGCCCTGACTGTCGTCCCTGGGCGGTTCTTTTTCATCTGGATTGGGATAAATGACACGTCGAGGGCCCCCTGGGCAAAAAGCCTGTCCATGAGAGGTTCAAAAAACTCAGGATTCATATCGTCGATGTCTGTCTCAACCAGTATCACCCGGTCCTGGGGAAGGGGTGACCTACCCGTTCCGAGAAAGATACGGAGCATGTTGGGGATATTTCCGAGATCCCGATCACCCAGACCATAGCCCACTTTTTCTATCTCCATGTCAGGCATGTCCCCAAAACGGTCGGCTATGGCCATGATCAACGCTGCCCCGGTTGGCGTGACAAGTTCTCCTTCGACCCGTGAATCGTATACAGGAACGCCTCTCAGGAGTTCAACCGTGGCAGGTGCCGGAACCGGGAGGAAACCGTGGCGAGATTGAATCATGCCCCTCCCCAAGGGGATTCGAGAGGCATATACTGCATCGACGCCCAGAAATTCAATGCCAATAAGGGAGCCGATAATATCGACGATCGAGTCAAGGGCCCCGACTTCGTGGAAATGAACCTGATCAGGTTTTGTTTGGTGTATTCTACCTTCCACCTCAGCAATGCGGCGAAAAACCTCAACGCCTGCCTGTTTGATTTCCTTTTCGAGCCTGCCTTTTTCCAAAAGATTTCTGATTTCCCGGAAATTTCTTTCCTTGACAGATTTCTTTTCCGGCCTGATACGGATGTGAGTCCCTCGAAGGTGTGCCCTCTTCCCCACGGTCGGTACAATCTCAAAAGGTTCAAGTTCAATTTTTCCAAGGCCCTCTTCGATGATTTTCTGAGGTACCCCCAGGTCGATAAGGCCTCCGAGAATCATATTGCCACAGATTCCGGAAAAGCAATCGAAGTAGGCTATTTTCATAACAAGAATAATGAAAGTTGCTTGTTCCAGAGATTCTGCCTGGACACCACCCACGGAGAGAAAGAGGAGGCTCTAGGCGCGAATCAAGATTCTTTGATTAACCATTTTTAGTTTTGCCCTTGGCGGGATGTAATCCCGCCAAGAGCAGAGAGTCTTGGTTTGTAGTGAAGCCGAGCTTTAGAATCTTCGAAAAGCTTTTGAACAGCAAAGAGCGACTTTTTCGAAAACGCGGCATGAATTGGTTTCTGACTCTTCTAGAATCCTCTTAAAATCCTAACCCTTCTCAATCCTGACCCGCGCCCCTCCTTTGACGTCCTTGAAGACTTCAACATCTCCGATGGCCTTTCCGATGGGATTGACCGGACTTGCCGCCCGGATCTCTCCTGCCCTGCTTGCCGGAGTGGGTCCAAAGAAAATGCAGAAGGCGCTTCCTGTCGGCCAGTATCCAAGTTCCCCTTTTTCCATCTCGTCACGAGCCGTTTGTTCCAATTCTGCCTTTACTGGAATCGAAAAGTAGATTTCGTCGCCCCATGTGTTGGCAGCCTCCTCGATAGGAAGGGCGTCCCAGATCAGCTGAGCAGTTGGTGAGTCATTCAGTTGCGCTTCTGCTTTTAGATCGCCGATAAGGATGATGATTTTTCCGGACATGGTGGCCCCTTTCTTGGTGCCTACTCTAGGGGATCAAATTCGTTGTTCAAGGCCTCCTGAGTTTGTTCCATATCTGAAAAGAGAGCCTCAAGTTCCGTATTGAAACTGGTTAAAGGCCGTTTCCCCCAGCTTTGCGATTGAATACCAAGTAGAAGGAACCCCGTAACAAGGAAGAGATAGGGTGGTAGCTCTCTCATCAGCAGGATTAGACCCGAGAAGTGTTCGCTGCCTGTGAGGACCCGAAAAGCGAGCGATCGAAAGCTGTTAAGCAGCATGAGGGCACATAGTATGAGAAGGAAGTTTCGGGCACGGCGATCGGTTTCGTGAAGGGTGATGAAGTGCTTCTCCAGCGTGTTCTTGAAATGGTTCCAACTATTAGAGATAGCCTTGAGAATCTCATGTTTAACTTCTTCATCTCCATTATGGATCTTGAGGAGAGCCTGGCGGTGGCCGCGGAATATGATATAGCGACGGATAAGATTCTCTACATCAGCGGTGACCGACTGGTTTTTCCGACGATTCTTAAACATGACGGCTCCCACGAGAATCATCAAAATGAGGGAGACAAGGGCATCGAAACCTAAGAAAGGGAAAAGGTACTCCTGAATAGGCTCAAAGACGTGAACCGCTCTCTCTAGGGTTGCCATAGTTTCTCCTACGATTGATTAAGCTGGCTATATATCCTGCACCGAAACCGTTGTCAATGTTGACCACTGCGATGCCTCCTGCGCAGGAGTTAAGCATGGCAAGAAGAGCCGCCACTCCTTTGAAGCTGGCTCCGTAGCCGATACTCGTGGGGACGGCAATGACAGGTCGACTCACCAATCCACCAACCACGCTCGGCAGGGCCCCCTCCATTCCCGCCACTACGATGAGAACATGAGCCCCGATTATCTTCTCTCGATGGTGCAAAAGGCGATGAATTCCTGCTACCCCGACGTCACAGATCATTTCGACGTCATTGCCCATAATCTGAGCGGTGACCATGGCTTCCTCAGCGACTGGAATGTCAGTCGTTCCCGCTGTAATGACGAGGATAGTGCCTTCCCCTTTTATTTCAATTGGTTTTTGGACAAGGGTTACCGCCCGTGATCGAGGATAGTACTCGAGGTCAGAGAAAAGTTTACGAAGGGCGGTCACCATGTCATCTCCGACTCGAGTAACAAGGACATTTTCTCCTGTCTCGGCCAAAGTCCGAACGATCGAGGTAATCTGGTCAGTTGTCTTCCCTTCTCCCATGACGACCTCAGGAAAACCACGTGGGAACTGGTGATGATCGACACGAGCGTCCCCCATGTCTTCAAAAGGTAACCCTCTAAGAGCTTCGACCGCCTCGTTCACAGTCCGTTTTCCCGATTGAACATCACTGAGGAGTTTTCTCAATTTGTCACTGTTCACAGTAAGTCACCCAGATTAAAACCCCGCAACGCAGTGTTGACGTATTGTATTACCATTTGGCGGAAAGTCAAGAATGTCCACTGTGAATTGGGGTTCACAGTGTGTTCGGAGAACTCCCTCCCCTTGGGCCACGAATGACCTGTGTTCGTGAATCTTCTGAAGAACTTTTCAGGTATCCACGTGACGAAGGTCCTTCACAAGGTGACCGACGAGCCATCTGCCCTGGGTATGAGCGGTCCCTATTGATTCAGCTGACATCTGCTAGGCAGCGGCTGAATTCTGGTTTTTGCGAAGGGTTGCTTTTTCGCCAATATTGGTCCATAATTGGTGGAAATCGAAGTTAAGGAACTATCATGATAGTAACGTGCGACTCATGCAACGCTAACTTCAAGGTCGACGACTCGAGAATTCCAAGTGAGGGGATAAAGGTTCGCTGCTCAAAGTGCAAACACGTTTTTATGGTGACACCAGAGGTCCCAGACGATTTTCTCTCGGAATTCAAGGACTTCGAGAATTTTCACAGAGATCATATCGAAACTGAGCATGCGGCAGGAGAGGAGACAGACGGGGCCCCACCTGAGCAAATTGCCAAGATTCCTGAAGAACCAGGGGGAGGGATATCTTTTGAGGAATTCATGGCCAAAGGAGAACCCCTTGATGAGATGCAGGAACCTGAACCCCCCGCCGAGGGATCGATTCCAGAAGAGTTCGCCCTACCGGAGCAACCCCCGCTGGAAGAGGTAGGTTTAGAAACGGCCGATTCCCAGCTCGCAGAGACCCTGGAGTCATCGGAAGTCGAAAAGGTTCCCTCTGAAGAAATCACATCGGAGATGGGAGAACCGCAGCTATCTGTCGAAGACTACTTCCGGGAAGAAATGGAGCAGGAGCCCACGGGTCAATCGCAGGAGGCGTCCCTCGACGCTTTGAAGGACAAGAGATTTGAGGACCTCGTTAAGGAAAAGGGATTGGAGAAGAAGCCTACTGGGCGACGATCTTCTTTCAGGACTATCCTGCTATTGATCCTGCTTCTCACCCTGGGTGCAGCGGCCTATTTGTGGTGGCAGAACCAGGGCGCATCAGTGAGCCTCCCCATAGAGATCGGACCTACCTTCAAGACCGCAGTGGGGAAGATATCTGACCTATGGGACGACGTCGTCGGCTTTCGAAAGGGAAGTTTGGAGCTGACTGGGCTTGAGGGTTATGAGGACGAGATAGGCCAGCATCGAGTCTATATCATCAAAGGCGATGTGAACAACAAATCAAGGCGGGCCAGGCGGAGTGTGAAGCTAAGGGTTATCATATTGGACAAGGCTGGCAATAGAATAAAGGAGAAAGAAATCTTTGCTGGTAACGTCTTCACCCGAGAAGAGCTAGAAAAACTCTCGCCCAGGTTCTTCACTGGTGAGGAGATTCTCCAACCGAAGAGGCCCAAGGACATGGTGGTCGAGGCCCATGAGACGATTTCTTTCATGGTCATCTTTTCCGGCTTACCTCGGGAGGGAAAAAGCTTCAAAGTCGAAATTCTTTAGGCCCCTAGGGGTTGAGAAGTCAGTGGGGGAGGCCCACATGCCGCTGTCCAGAAAGATTGAGAGCGACGTACAGAATGCATCGAGAATCAGAAAGCTTTTTGAGCAAGGTCTGGATCTTAAGAAGATTCACGGTGAGATGAGCGTCGCTGACCTGAGCATCGGGAACCCGGTTGTCGAACCCCCTGAGGAATTTGTAGAAAAGATCTCCCACCTAATCAAACAGCGGGCTGGAATGCATAGATACATGCCGAATCTCGGTTTCTCATGGGTGAGGGAGGCCGTTGCAGAGTCTCTCGTAGGCGACGGGTATTTCAGGGACCTCGGTCCCCAACATGTGATGATGTGCGCGGGCGCGGCAGGTGGTATTAACGTGGTTTTCAAGACAATTCTCAACCCTGGTGAGAATGTCATCGCCGTTGCACCCTACTTTGTTGAATACAAATCCTATGTCGAAAACCACGGAGGCGAACTCAAAGTTGTCATGGCTTCGGATGACTTCTCTTTGGATGTGAAGAAGATCGACGAAGCGATCGACAGCAACACCCGGGCAATTATCATCAACTCGCCAAACAACCCCACCGGCNNACTTGTCCCAACTTTCAGACATGTTGCTCCACAAGAAACGCCCCACAGGGCAGACCATATATGTCGTTTCTGATGAACCGTACCGAGAGGTTGTATATGATGGAAAGCCGTTTACCTCAATCTCTTCCCTCTACCCTGATAGCTTTATGGTCTACTCTTTTTCAAAATCTCTCAGCATTCCGGGCGAGAGAATTGGATATGTCGCTATCCACCCGGAAATGCACGACGGCGAGACAATTATGAACGGTATGGCCATCTGCAATCGAATTCT
>JABAOH010005723.1_pt4 | contig 14089 bp, 10 predicted proteins | sample 7062181 | NCBI WGS metagenome assembly JABAOH01 (sample SAMN14538630, study PRJNA623070) | marine sediment metagenome | biome: marine biome [ENVO:00000428]; feature: marine pelagic biome [ENVO:01000023]; material: deep marine sediment [ENVO:00002113]; isolation source: pool of 5 deep marine... | reverse complement strand
GAGATCCAGGCAGCCAGTGAAAAGCTCATTCCCGTCATTCCGAGAGCAGAGATGTTGGCAGAGCTCATGCGAATGAAGTACGGCGTGGCCGTTGCCGGAACGCATGGAAAAACTACTACCACCTCCCTGATCGCCACCGTTTTGGCCCATGGCGGCTTAGATCCCACAGTCGTCACTGGTGGAAAACTTAAGAGCATTGGAAGCAGTGCCAAACTGGGACAGGGAGACTTCTTGGTGGCCGAGGCGGATGAGAGCGATGGGTCATTCCTGAAACTGCTGCCGACCATTGCAGTGGTAACGAACATCGACCCCGAACACCTGGATTACTATACGGGGATTGAACAGATTAAGGAAACCTTCCTTCAGTTTATCGACCGAATCCCCTTCTTTGGCCTGGCAGTTCTCTGCCTGGATCAGGAAAACATCCAAAGCTTAATCCCCCAATTGAAAAAACGCTTCACCACCTACGGCCTCTCCAGCCAAGCCGACTTCCAGGCCAAAGACATGAGCTTCGATGGCCCTCATACCTCCTTCGATCTCGTCCACGGGGATAAGCGCATCGGAAGATTGACGGTCCAGATGCCCGGAATCCACAACGTCTATAATGTATTAGCCACGGTAGCGACAGCTTTTGAATTGGATGTGGATTTCAAAACAGTCCAGGAGGCCCTAGCCGGATTTTCGGGGATTCAACGGCGATTCGAGATGAAGGCCGAAATTGAGGATATCCTCGTCTTTGATGACTATGGCCATCATCCCGCCGAGATCAAGGCCACCTTGAGGGCCGCCAAGCGGGGATGGCGAAGGAGGGTCGTAGCCCTCTTTCAACCCCATCGTTACACGCGAACCAAGGCCCTCTTTGATGATTTCTTGACGGCGTTTTACGAGGCCGATGTGCTGGTTATCACCGATATCTACCCGGCAGGCGAGGAGGAGATTGAAGGGGTGCATGCACGGCATCTCTTTGAGGGAATTCGGGAACACGGACATAGGGATGTCCATTACCTGTCCGACCGACACGAAATCCTTCAATACCTTTCAACGGTTATTGCACCCGGTGACCTGGTGATAACCCTCGGGGCCGGGGATATCTACCGGGTGGGTGAAGACCTGATCGAGGAACTCGTTAGGAAATACAAGACGGAGAGCCACTCATGAACCCAATGATCTCATGGGCCTCTGAGAAATGAAACAGGACACCAACGATGAGCTGAAATCCCTTATCAGGGGGAGGATCTCCTTCGGGGTTCCCATGGCAAAGTATACCTCCATGGGGGTAGGTGGAAGGGCCGATGCACTCGCCCTTCCCCAGGACGAGGAAGACCTAAAGGTAATACTCCAATTTGCGAGGGAGAGGGCCATTCCCTATTACATCCTCGGCGAGGGGACCAACGTAATCGTCAGGGATGGGGGACTTCGAGGCATTGTCATCAGTCTTTCCCGGGGATTTAGAAGGATCAAGATCGTCGACCGAAATGGTAAGGAGGTTTTGATCTCCGCCGAGGCAGGGGTAAGCCTGAAGCACCTGGTGAGATTTGCCAAGGAAAGGAACCTTACAGGTCTAGAGGCATTCTCCGGAATCCCCGGCACTTTAGGAGGTGCCTTGGCCATGAATGCCGGGGCCTTCGGTTCGGAAATCAGTGATGTGGTTAAATCCGTTGACATGATGGATGAAACGGGAACCGTAGTGCTGAAGCAAAAAAAGAACCTGAGATTTCACTACCGAAATCTCATTCTCCCCAAGGGGGCAATTATTCTCAGGGGCATCCTGGGAGTCACGGAGGCGAAGGGAGGGGAGATCAGGGCCAAGGTCGAGAGGTTTCAAAAGCTTCGATTCCAATCCCAACCATGGAATGTGCCAACAGCTGGCTCCATCTTCAAAAATCCGGAGGGCGCCCCGGCAGGACAGTTGATCGATGAGCTGGGCCTCAAGGGTTACCGTATTGGAGATGCGCGGATCTCCGAAAAGCATGGAAATTTCATCGTCAATGATGGAGATGCCACGGCTGCAGAGGTTTTGGCTTTAATGGCATTCATTCGGGATGAGGTATATGAGAAGAGGGGGATCCGACTGACCCCCGAAGTTCACATTATTGGAGAGGGATGAAAAGACCAAAGAGCCAAGGGCATATAGGCGTGCTGATGGGTGGTGTCTCGGCGGAAAGGGAGATCTCCTTGAGGACTGGAGAGGCAATCATGAGGGCCCTCAGGGCAAGAGGCTATAACGTTTGTCCCATCGATGTGGGTTATGACATTGCCGAACGACTGATCGTCGAGCAGATCGGGATTGCCTTTATCACCCTCCACGGAAGGTTCGGCGAGGATGGAACTATCCAGGGCATGCTGGAGTTAATGAGGATTCCCTATACGGGCTCAGGGGTTCTAGCCAGCGCTCTATCCATGGACAAGATCATGAGCAAGCTGATCTTCTCAGCCCATGCTATTCCCACCCCAACCTCCCACATTTTGGAAGCCACCGAAGGGGTAAAGGAGGCACTGGAAAAGCTGAGTTTTCCCTTTCCCATTGTGGTGAAGCCGGCATCTGAAGGATCGACCATTGGCGTAACCATCCTCCACGATAAAGAGGGATTGGCCCAGGCCATTGAGCACGCACGACAATATGACCTTCGCCTGCTCTTGGAAGAATACATCAAGGGAAGAGAGATCACCTTAGGGGTGTTGAATGGCCAACCACTGTCCTTAATCGAGATTGCCCCGAAAGGTGGATTCTATGATTATCGGTCCAAATATACCAAGGGAGAGACGGAATACATCGTGCCGCCCCGCATCCCCCCGAAAGCCCATGGAGAAGCCGAGCGGATCGGTTTGAAGGCATACAACTCACTGGGATGTGAGGGCTGTGCGAGGGTTGATATGATGGCAAATGAGAAAGGGGAAATCTTCGTCCTGGAAGTTAACTCCATGCCCGGGATGACGGAGACAAGCCTTGTGCCGAAAGCGGCCTATTTTGCCGGAATCGACTTCCCTGAACTCGTGGAGAAAATTCTGAAGGGAGCTTCATTGAAGACAAGGGTCTGCGGGGACGAAAGGGATGGGACGTCTTTTGAAGAGGCTCTGTAAGGCCACCATACTAATATTGTGTGTCGCCGTTGTAGCCTTCTTTTGGCGCGTCGTATATGGCTACATGAAGGAGACACCCCTTCTGGCCCTCAACGAGATAACCATTGAGGGCTGCCAGAGGACTTCCCAGAAAGAAATTTTGTCCATGACTCAGTTAGACCGTCAAAGGAACATCCTCGGCATAGACCTAGCCAAATTGCGGGAAAAGGTGCAGGCGAACCCGTGGATAGAGCGAGCGGAGATCCGGCGAATATTCCCCGACAGGATCTTGATAAAAATCACCGAGCGGAAACCGGTGGCGATTATCCTTTTGGACCGTCTCTACTATATCGATGGCCAGGGATTCATTTTCGCCAGGGTGCCTGAAGGTCATCAAATTGACCATCCCGTTCTGACAGGTCTGCATCGGGATAGTTTCAAGGCCCACCCCGATGAAACATGGGGATTAGTCTCCAAAGCATTGAAGTTGATCAGGGTGATTGAGGAGGCAGAGGCCCTCTCCCAAAAGGACATCTCCGAAATCCACATGGATAAGGCCTTTGGGCTAAGCGTCTATACAAACGATGGAGCAATCGAAATTAAATTGGGGCTCGACCGTTACGAGGCCAAATGGAAACGATTGGAGAAAGTCTGGGGACACCTCCAGAAAAGCCCGCTTAAGCCCGCATATATCGATTGCAATTATGAAAAGAGGGTCATCGTGAAAATGAGAGACTCAACGGCGCTGTATGCGAAAAACTCATAAAGAAAGGAGGTGAGAAATATGGCCGGAAAGGAGAATAAATTGTTGGTGGGATTGGATATCGGAACGACCAAGATTTGCACGATTGTGGGGGAAGTCCAAAACGGATTGGTTAACATCATCGGAATTGGATCACATCCCTCAAGGGGACTCAGAAAGGGAGTGGTCGTCAATATTGAAGGGACGGTGCAATCCATAAGAAAAGCTATCGAGGAGGCGGAACTCATGGCGGGTTGCCAGATCGATTCTGTCTTTGCTGGGATAGCAGGTGGACACATCCGAGGCATCAACAGCCATGGGGTAATTGCCGTGAAAAACCGGGAGATTACCGAACAAGACATAAAACGCGTCATCGATGCTGCTAGTGCCATCGCGATCCCCATGGATCGGGAGGTTATACACGTCCTTCCTCAAGAGTTCATCGTCGACGATCAGGATGGAATCAGGGATCCTGTAGGTATGTGCGGGGTTCGTTTGGAGGGAAAAGTCCACATCGTCACGGGAGCGGTAACATCGGCTCAAAACATCATCCGTTGTACCAATCGTGCGGGGCTCCACGTAAATGATATCGTTCTGGAACAACTGGGCTGCAGCGAAGCGGTTCTAAGCTTCGAGGAGAAGGAGCTTGGGGCGGCTGTCGTCGACATCGGGGGTGGAACCACCGATCTCGTGATCTTTTGTAATGGAAGCATTAAACATACATCGGTCCTCTCTTTGGCGGGAAATCACATCACCAGCGATATCTCCCTCGGTTTGAGGACTCCCGCGGAGGAAGCTGAAAAGTTAAAAAAGAGATACGGATGTGCACTGGTCTCCATGGTGAACAAGGAGGAGATGATAGAAGTCCCCAGTGTTGGCGGTAGAAAGTCTCGGACCCTTTCTCGGCAAACCTTGGCGGAGATTATCGAACCCCGAGTGGAGGAGATTCTGGCGCTNNTAATGAGATCCGGTTACGGAAACCTCATCGGTTCGGGGATTGTCTTGACCGGGGGAACGGCTATCATGGAAGGGATGCCAGAGATTGCCGAACAGATTTTTAACCTCCCAGTGAGAAGGGGATACCCCGTTGGGATAAGCGGTCTGACGGACTTGGTGAATAGTCCCATTTTTGCGACGGGAGTTGGATTGGTCGTCTACGGAAGCAAGAATCGATCCAAGAGCCGATTCCGAATAGGCGAAACCAACATCTTCGCCAAGGTTAGTCGCCGTATGAGGGATTGGTTCGGCGAGTTCTTTTAACGAAAATGACCTATTGGGAGGGGTGAAATGATCCAATTCGATGAGAACAAGAACGTGGCGGCTAAAGTAAAAGCCATCGGTATTGGGGGAGGAGGGTGTAATGCCATCAATACCATGATCTCCTCCAGACTTACGGCAGTGCAATTTATCGCGGCCAATACCGACGCCCAAGCCTTAGCGGCCAACAAGGCCCCCATTAAGCTCCAGCTGGGAGCTAAGATCACTAAGGGATTGGGTGCTGGCGCCAACCCCGAAATCGGGAGAAAGGCAGCGCTGGAGGACATTGACATGATCAGGGATTCCCTGAGGGGGGCGGATATGGTCTTCATCACTGCAGGCCTTGGTGGTGGTACCGGAACGGGAGGTGCTCCGATCATTGCAGAGGTGGCGAAGGAAATGGGCGCCCTTACCGTGGCTATTGTGACCAAACCCTTCCTCTTCGAAGGCAAGAAACGAATGAAGCAGGCGGAGGAAGGAGTCATCAACCTGCGGATGACCGCCGATACCTTGATCACCATCCCCAACCAAAGACTGTTGGCAATCAGCGGAAAGAGCATGTCCTTGCTGGAGGCCTTCAAAAAGGCCGATGACGTGCTGCTCCATGCAGCCAAAGGCATATCCGACCTGATCGCATTCCACGGCCTCATCAACCTCGATTTTGCAGATGTGAGGACGATCATGTCGGAGATGGGAATGGCCTTGATGGGAACAGGCATCGCATCGGGTGATAATAGAGCAGTAGATGCAGCGCAGAAGGCCATTTCCAGCCCACTCTTGGAGGACATCTCCATCGAAGGAGCAAAAGGGCTTCTCATCAATGTCACTGGGGATTGCTCCATGACCCTCAGCGAGGTCAACGAGGCATCGGTGCTGATACAGAAGGAGGCCCATGAAGAGGCCAATATCATATTTGGGGCCGTCATCGACGACAAAATGGGAGAGGAGATACGGGTGACCGTAATCGCCACCGGTTTTGGCAGGATGGAGGAACGAATGCTTCCTCACCTGAAAAAGGTGTCTCCCATCTCCTTCTCGCTCAGGGACAACCTCGAAGTCCCCACTTATTTGAGGAGGGAAAGGGGAAAGTCCCAAGAGGTTAAACCCGAGGGAAATGAAGAACTCCCCTCATATGACGACGAACAATATGACATTCCGACCTTCTTGAGAAAGCAGGCGGACTAACCCATTGTTTCCAATGGGGGAGGGAGCCTGTGAACCGGTGCCAGGGCTCAAGGGGGTTCTTCTCCCCAGGGTGACTATGTCTTGGAAACTCATCCAGAGGGCAAAAAAACGGCTCTCAGAGGAAAGAGGAACCATACGCAAGGAATGGAGTGCGAAGACGACCTTTTGCCTCGCCTTCCCAAATCGCTACTACACCGGAATGTCCAATCTGGGGTTTCAAACCCTCTATCACCAATTAAACGAATTTCAGGACATCGTCTGCGAGAGGGCCTTTCTCCCTGACAAGGAAGAATTTGCAGAATATAGAAAGACGGAAACGGCCCTCTTCTCCCTGGAATCGCAAAGACCACTTTATGATTTCGATATCCTCGCGTTTTCCATTCCCTTTGAAAACGACTATCTCAACATCCTCACCATTTTGGAGATGGGCAAAATCCCCTTACTAAGGGCGGCCAGAAATGAGTCCCACCCCGTTGTCATCGCAGGGGGTGTTGCCGTTTTCTTGAACCCAGAACCCCTTTCTGATTTCTTCGACTCCTTTCTCATCGGTGAGGGAGAAGAACTCCTCCCGGAATTCCTGAGATGCTTCGACCAACTCAGATCCGAGGGGAAAACTCGACGAGAGTTCTTGGAGAAAGCGGCCACCATCGAGGGCGTATACGTCCCCCAATTCTATGAGGTCCAGTATTTCGACGAAGGCACGATTAAACGCTTCACCCCCAAAGGAAACTACCCCACGCGAATTAAAAGGAGGTGGGTTCGCGATATCAATCGCATCCACACCATTTCTACCCTATTCACCCCCGATACCGAGTTCAATGATATGGCTCTGGTTGAGGTAAATCGGGGTTGCCCTCGGGGATGTCGTTTCTGTGCGGGCTGTTTCACATACCGTCCCTTCCGCAATAGAACGCTGGAAGTTCTGAAGAAGAACGTCCAGGAGGGGTTAACGCGTGAAAAGCGCATCGGGTTGATGGGTTCAGCGGTTTCGGACCATCCCCACTTAAGGGAGATATGCCAATCGATCCTCGATTCAAAGGGTACCATCTCCATTGCCTCCCTTAGGGCAGATTCCATTTCCGAAGATCTCATTACGTATCTCAAGGCCAGCGGTCATAAAACCATCTCCCTAGCCCCAGAGGCAGGCTCGGAGAGGCTTCGGCGAGTGATTAAGAAGGGAGTAGAGGAAACGGACTTGCTCCGTGTTGTGGAGACTATCGTAAAGGCCGGTATTCCCAATATTCGTCTCTATTTTATCATAGGCCTCCCCACGGAAACGGACCAGGACATCGATGAAATCGTCAGGCTCACCAAGCGAATAAAACATATCTTCTTGCGGGTCGGCCGCGATCAGAAACGGGTTGGGCGGATAACGCTCAGCATCACCCCCTTCATCCCAAAACCCTCAACCCCTTTCCAATGGGCACCTTACGAGGAGACGAACTCGTTGAAGCGGAAGCTAAAGCTCATTAAGAATGAACTCCGCGGGGAAGGAAACGTCCAGGTGATACATGACCTCCCCAAGTGGGGATATGTCCAGACCCTTCTATCTCGAGGAGACAGAAGGGTGGGAAAGATCCTGTTGGCTGCACATAACAATGGCGGCAACTGGCGGAAAGCTTTTAAGGGAATAAACCTCAATCCCGACTTCTACGTTTACCGCGAGGGGGATTTGGATGAAATCTTACCCTGGGACTTTATCGACCATGGGGTAAGCAAGGATTACCTGTGGGGAGAATATCTTGAGGCCTTGACCCAGGGCAAGGAGTAAAAAAATATTTCACGAGGGAAATCAAGAAACTCCGAAAAATATTCTATTGAAAAATCCGCCTGGCGAAGGATAACATATCGATAATGGAAGAGAATCGTCTACTGCAAGAGTTGGAGGAAATTGCGGAGAAGCTCTCCATTTCCGTCCAGTACGACGATTTGATGGGAATGGATTTCAGGGTTAGGGGTGGGCTGTGTAGGCTCAGGGGAATGAATGTAATCATCATGGACAGGAGAGCGTCCCCAAGGGAGAGGATAGATCTCTTGGCCGGGGCGCTTCGCCAGTTCGATCTCTCTTCCATGTTCATAAAGCCATATATTCGTCTCATCATAGGACGTGCTTCACGGAGCGACGACAAAGCAATTCCTGACGAAGGGACCTCATAGAAATCTTTCAAATACGAGGAAAATAAGCTCTGAGTGCGAATCTATTACATAGGCAAATGATAACGGGCACAGTCTAACCGCATGACTCCAACACTTCAGAACTGCAACTGCAATGGTTGAGCAGCGAGGAGCGAGGCCTTCAGAGGTCTCTCATATCACTCGGGCCAGCTAACGGGGGAGCTCTTGGGCAGGGAAGCGCCGTGAAAATTGAAAAGATCTCCTTTTCAAGCCATGGGCAGGCGGTAGTAGGGTCGCTTCATCTGCCGGACATTGAAAAGTCTCCCTGCGTTATTTCCTCCCACGGGCTCTTCAGCAACAAGGATAGCCAAAAGTATGTCTCACTCGGGGATCAACTTTCCCGAAAGGGGATATCCCTCCTCAGGTTCGACTTCAGGGGCTGCGGTGAAAGTGAGGGAAAAATCTCGGAGAGCACCGTATCGGACCGGTTAGAGGATTTGACCATGGCCATTGGCTTCATACGATCGCACCCCCGGATCGGCCCCCGAACTGGCCTCATGGGAAGCAGCTTAGGCGGCTACATCGCCCTGATCAAGGCCGCGGGGGAGGAAGATATTCGGGCAGTGGTGACATGGGCAACTCCATGTACCCTTTTTGGCCTTGCGGAGAAGAGGGGAAAGGGAGAAATGGTCTCCCTGGGGAACCAATTCTTCCGCGACATAGAAGTTCACGACCTCACCTCTGCCCTGGGGAAGGTGGTTAACTGCCTGGTGATTCATGGGGATCGCGACGAACTGGTTCCCGCAGAGCAAGCCCGTACTATATATGAACAGCTCAATGAGCCAAAAAATATGGAGATCATCGAAGGTGGTGATCACAGGCTGACCAATCCGGATCATCGGGAACACGCCATTCGAATGACGGCCGAGTGGTTTGCGAGATACCTGTGAGCGGCCCTTCAGGAGGAAGCAATCATGCTGGTATGCCACCGATGTGGAAAGGAGCTCAATGGGGCTGAAAAGGTGGAGAGAAGTGCTACATGTCCCCACTGCGGGAGCTACCTTCATTGCTGTCTCAACTGTTCCTTTTATGACCCCCATGCCCATAATCAATGCCGAGAGTCCCAGAGCGAATACGTCTCAGATCGGGAAAAGGCCAACTTCTGCGACTTCTTTACCTTCTCCAAGGAACCGAAGCCCAATGGAAAGAAGGAAAAAGAAATTGCCAAGGCGAGGAAAGCCTGGGAGGAATTGTTTAAAAAGGAACGTTGACCCTCTGCCTATAGCTACACTCCATTTTTCCATCCGTTTCCACCCCTCGTGCCGAAGCATCCAAATGTTTTCTGGTGTTTTCCTACTGTCATAGTGAGTATTCTTGAAATCTGTTGATTACATGTGAAACTATACTTTGCGGATACGAATACCCCGTTCCTCCGCTTCGGTACTGCTGACCCTTTCGGGGATCGGGGGCGGCCAGCACCTCTTCTTTCCAGTTTCAAAAGGATTGACCATACCCCCCCTGCTCATCATCTGCAACGAATTATGCTCTTGGACAGCGGTGTTCCGCATAAACTTCAAGACTGATTCACATTGACTACAGCCCCTGTTTGCGTTATCCTTACATTCAGCCCCGGGGGTTTGAATTGTCTGCAATTAGGCGAGGATTTTTGCATCCACGGGAGGAAGATTTTCCCCTTTCACCCTTGATCCGCTGGGCGAAAGAAGGGTCTCAGGAAGCCCACGTAGTAGGTTTAAGAGGGTCTTCCAAGGCCCTTATCCTTTCGCTTTTCGCGCTGGAGTCTGGGCTTCCCCTATTGGTCATTACCCCTAGATCCATGGACGCTGAGATCTTTTCCGAGGCTATGCGTTTCTTCACAAAGCCGAATAAGGAGATCCTTGTTTTCCCCTCCTGGGAGACGATTCCCTACGATGAGATACCCCCCCAAGATATCGTGGACCAGAGAGTGAGGACCCTTTCTCAGGCGGGGATTCAAAATGGGACCGTAATCGTCACACCCGTCCAGGCCCTCATGCAAAGGGCCATGACTCCCCATACCCTCGAGCAATTGAGCATCGCCTTGAAGGTAGGTGATGAGATCGACAGGGAGGAATTCATTGAGCGGTTAATCCAAGGAGGATATACTCGGGTTCAGTTGGTTGAGGAAAAGGGTGATTTCAGCGTCCGAGGCGGAATTATCGACCTTTCCCCACCCTCATATCGGGATCCCGTGAGGATCGAGTTCCTCGGAGATCGCATCGAGTCAATAAGGGCCTTTGATGCGGAGACCCAAAGATCACACCAGCATTATGAGAACGTCTCGGTCCTCCCAGCTAAGGAATTAATGGAGGGCTCCGATGAGCAAGCCTCTACGTCCCTTTTCGAGTATTTGAATCCCCAGACCATTGTCGCCATCGATGACCCCTTCGAGGTGGAGAGAGAAGGAGAAGCCTTCTGGCTTCAGATCAGTGAGAGGTTCGAACGAGCCGTCGCCAAGGGGAAAAGCCCGCCGGTTCCCGATCGACGCTACCTTCCCCTGGAAACCCTCAGATCCAACTGGGGAAACTTGAGGAGACTGCTTCTGGGAGAAGTGGGCACCCCTGAATTGGAGGGAATGGGGAGAGAAATCATTCGGTTCGCGGTCGAATCCAACGGGGATATTAGGGCGGGTTTAAAGCCCCTCGGAAAGAGGGAAACTCTTCTCTCTCCCTTGGTTCAGCGACTGAAATCCTGGCGGAGCAGGGGAAACGAAATCATCTTCGTGGCTCACCAATGGGGCCAGGCGGAGCGACTTCAGGAATTGTTGATAGGATATAAACTCACCCCGCAACTGAGCTCGCTCTCCTTCTTTCAATGGTGGGAAAGCCGTCTTTCCTCTCGTTTCGCTGACCTCACGCCCAGGACGGGAGAAGCCGACTTTATCATTCTCACCGGAGACCTCTCAACCGGGTTCCGCTTCCCCTCCAGGGGATTGGTAGTCATAACTGAAGAGGAAATTTTCGGCCATCGGAAGAGAATCGCGAGGGTTCATAGGAGGCAAAGGGATTCTTTCATCACCTCTTTCTCGGAACTCAATGAAAATGACTATGTTGTCCATATAGATTATGGGATCGGGATCTATAAGGGGTTACATCGCCTCGATATTCAGGCGGTAAGTAACGACTACCTCCTGTTGGAATACCTTGGAGGCGATAAACTCTATGTGCCCGTGGACCGGATCAACCTCATCCAGAAATATGTCGGCTTTGAGGGCAGCGGTCCCCGACAGGATCGGCTGGGTGGATCGTCATGGAGACGATTGAAACGGAAGGTAGGCAAATCAATCGAGGAAATGGCACGGGAGCTCCTCAGTCTTTATGCGGCCAGGCGGGTGTTCGAGGGATTTGCCTTCTCTCCGGGGGATGGCTATTTTAAGGAATTTGAGGCCGCCTTTCAGTACGAGGAGACCCCTGACCAGTTGGAGGCCGTCAGGGACGTAATGAAGGACATGGAAAAACCCAAACCCATGGACCGCCTGGTTTGTGGCGATGTAGGATATGGAAAGACGGAGGTGGCCATTAGGGCGGCATTTAAGGCAGTCATGGACGGCAAGCAGGTGGCCGTGTTGGTTCCAACTACGGTCTTGGCTCAACAACATTACCAAACCTTCTCCGAACGATTCCAACACTACCCCGTTATCATAGATATCCTAAGCCGGTTTAAGAGGAGGAACGAGCAGAGAGAGACCCTCGGGAAATTGAAGGAGGGGAACATCGACATCATCATCGGAACCCACCGTTTGCTTCAGAGGGACATCGCCTTCAGGGATTTGGGATTGGTAGTCATCGACGAGGAGCATCGGTTTGGTGTCTCCCATAAAGAGAGGCTCAAACAGTTGAAGAAAACTGTCGATGCACTGACCTTGACGGCTACGCCTATTCCTCGGACTCTTCACATGTCCTTGACGGGAATAAGGGACCTGAGTGTTATCAATACTCCACCGGAGGACAGGCTCTCTATTGGGACATTCTTGGGCCGTTTTGATGAGGACGTTATCCGCCAGGCCATCGTGAGGGAACTCCAACGGAATGGTCAGGTCTTCTTTGTTCACAACCGGGTCCAAAACATATCAGCCATGGCCCGGTTCCTAAAACGACTGGTTCCCGAAGCCTCTCTGGCCATCGCTCACGGTCAAATGAAGGAGAGGGATCTGGAAAGCGTAATGCTCGCCTTTATGCGGAAGGAATACAACCTCCTCCTCTGTACCAGTATCATCGAGTCGGGGTTGGACATCCCCACCGCCAATACGATCATTATCAACCACGCCGAAAGGTTTGGCCTTGCGGAACTCTACCAACTAAGGGGCAGGGTCGGCAGATCCAAATATCAAGCCTATGCCTTCCTCCTGGTTCCCTCTGAAGCTTCCATATCCGGTGATGCCCTAAAGCGCCTGAGGGCCCTGCAGGAATTGAGCGAGTTGGGTTCAGGGTTCAGGCTTGCCTTCCAGGATCTTGAGATCAGGGGAGCGGGAAATATATTGGGACCTGCCCAATCGGGGCATATTGCAGCGGTGGGATATGAGATGTATACTCATCTTTTCGAGAGAGCGGTAAGGCAGTTGAGTGGGGAGAAAGTCCTTGAGGACATCACACCGGAGATGAAACTCCCCTTTGCCACTTTCATCCCCGACGAGTACATCGGCGATCCTCATCAGAGGTTGGTTTTCTATAAACGATTGTCATCGGCTCGCTCCGAGAAAGAAATCGATGATATGAGGGAGGAGTTAATGGATCGCTATGGACCTATTCCCCCCCCAGCCTTAAACTTGCTGGAGGCGATGAAGCTCAAACAACTCCTGATCCGTATCAGGGTGAGGAAGCTAAACTTATCCGGGCAAAGAGCGGTGATCACTTTCGACGAGAGCTCAGAGATTTCCCCCCAGGGGATTGTCAGTCTCGTCCAGGAGAATAGCGATCGATTTCAATTTACCCCCAGCTCCGAACTGATTATTTCCATGGGGAAAGGGGGATGCAAGGAAACCTTCGGCAAGACCAAAAGCACCTTGCAGGAGTTGATCCAATTTGCTGAGTCAGGGGGGATTCAACCGCCCCCCCCTGCGTTGGAGGAAACGTAAGAATGTATGCACGCTCGCCGAGTCATAAGTTTTCCTTCGATGACGCCGGCGGGAATTTTCGGAAATATGAGGAAAATCCACAACGGCCCAGAAGAGTAAAATGGGCGGGATTAAACGAGAGGATCATCATCAATGAATCGATCCATGAGAAGAACGGGCTCGGAGCTCCCCCCAAGGGGAATCAACCCCTGGGGGGTTAATGAAGGGACGCCTCCGAAGAGGAATGGAATGCGCAGTTGGCCCAGGTGCGGGCCAATTATTTGGGTTGGCCTATTGATAGCCTTCCACACTATGGGATGCCAGAAGGAGGATGTGAAACTTTCCCAGGATATTCTGGCCCAGGTGAATCAGGAATTGATCACCTTGGAGGAATTCAATAACGAATTGCGGGACATTAAACTAGAACATGGAAAACTGCCGGAGGATGCAGAATCCCTGGACCAGTTGAAAACCACCTTTCTCGAACAAATTATCAACAGAAAGCTCATCCTCGGAGAAGCTCGGCGAATGAATATCAATGTATCCGAGGAGGAGATCAATAAGAATATTCTCGCCTTAAAAAGGGATTATGCCGGAGAAAGCTTTAAGGCCATGCTTGAGGGCCGCGGAATGAGTTTCGA
>JABAOH010049615.1_pt4 | contig 14091 bp, 14 predicted proteins | sample 7062181 | NCBI WGS metagenome assembly JABAOH01 (sample SAMN14538630, study PRJNA623070) | marine sediment metagenome | biome: marine biome [ENVO:00000428]; feature: marine pelagic biome [ENVO:01000023]; material: deep marine sediment [ENVO:00002113]; isolation source: pool of 5 deep marine... | reverse complement strand
CCACCTGGTTGTTGTAGGCACCGGCTTCGCTTTCGCCGACGACCTGGCCAAACCACCGGAACATCACGAACACGATGATGGCGAATCCCAGGAACATCAGCCAGGAACCGATCGCAACATCGTTGATGTAGAGCACAAAGCCGAGCGCAAGCGAAAACAGGCCGGTCGAGCTAATGACAGGCCAGGGGCTGGGATTCGGAAGATAGTAACTACCGTGTGCTGCAGCCATGTGTTTTCCTCTTTAGCTGTAGTTTTTTGAAATCAACTCGCGCCTGCAGGCGCCGCTCGCGCGGAGGTTTCGCGTTGCGCGGCAGGTCGATGCGGATCGCGTTCGGCCTTAGCCGCCTTGGCCGTGTCCTGATAGTAAAAGGCATAAGAGAGCGTTAGCGTGTGCACGTCTTTGGGCAGGTCGCGCTCGACCAGGAAGGTAACCGGCATTTCCTGACTCTCTCCGCCCTCGAGCTGCTGCTCGGTGAAGCAGAAACATTCGACCTTCTTGAAATAGGGTGCCGCTTTGTTGGGCGCCACGCTCGGCACCGCGCGCCCGATTATCGACTGATCGGACATATTGCGTGCGTAATACCTCACCACCGCCGAGCCGCCGGGACGAACGCGTACCTTTGCCTTCAAAGGCCGAAACTCCCAAGGCAGGCCAGCCATGGCTTGACCGGTCAACTCAACCGTCACCCAGCGGCTTGTGTCGACCTGACTCGCTTGCACCGCTTGGGCGTCGGCGCGACCGGTGGTGCCGTTGAGTCCGGTGAGCTCGCAAAAGACCCTGTACAACGGCACCAGCGCGTAGCCGAAACCAAACATGGCCACCGTCAATAAGAACAGCTTCGCCGCCAGGCGTTTGTTGGCCTGTCCGACGGTGCCGCGGGCCCTCATGAGAAGCCCCGGATCAGGGTGTACAAATAGATCATCAATACAATCGCTACGAGTATGATGGCCGTGCGCATCACCGCCCGCCTCTGCTCTGGCGTCTTTCCGCCGCCCACTGCCATCACAACAGTTCAGACCGCACGCCTGGCACGCCGCCCCAACTATGATAGCTAGCTAATCTTCGGCGGCGTCGCAAAGGTATGGTAAGGCGCCGGCGATGGAACGGTCCATTCAAGCCCCTCGGCCCCTTCCCAGACCTGAGTCGTCGCCTTCTTGCCGCCACGAATCGTCTGCACGACTACGTAAAGCAACAGTATCTGCGAAAAGCCCAATATGAAAGCACCGACCGTCGACCACTGATTGAACTCGGTGAACTGCAGCGCGTAGTCGGGGATGCGGCGCGGCATGCCCGCCAGGCCGAGGAAATGCTGCGGGAAGAAGGTCAGGTTAAAGCCGATCATTGTCAGCCAGAAGTGCCACTTGCCCAAGGTCTCGTTGTACATGTGCCCCGTCCACTTCGGCAACCAGTAGTACACAGCACCTATGATCGACAACACCGAGCCGGCAAAAATCACGTAGTGAAAGTGCGCCACGACAAAGTACGTGTCGTGATACTGGAAGTCCGCCGGCGTGATCGACAGCATCAGCCCGCTCAAGCCGCCGATGGTGAACAGGAACACGCCGGCAATGGCATAAAGCATCGGCGTCTCGAAGCTCAGCGAGCCGCGCCACATGGTGGCGACCCAGTTGAACACCTTCACGCCCGTCGGCACGGCGATCAGCATCGTCGTGTACATGAAGAAGAGCTCGCCGGCAGTCGGCATCCCTACCGTGTACATATGGTGCGCCCAGACGACAAACGACAGAAACGCGATCGACATGGTCGCGTAGACCATCGATTCGTAGCCGAACAGCGGCTTGCGCGCGAAGGTCGGTATGATCTGCGAGAACACGCCGAAGGCCGGCAAGATGAGAATGTAAACTTCCGGATGACCAAAAAACCAGAATACGTGCTGGAACATCACCGGATCGCCGCCACCGGCGGCATCGAAGAAATGCGTGCCGAAGTGACGATCAGTCAACAACATGGTCACGGCGCCGGCCAGCACGGGGATCGCCGCCAGCAGCAAAAATGCGGTCACTAACCAGGTCCAGACGAACAGCGGCATCTTCATCAAGCGCAGACCCGGTGCGCGCATGTTTAGAATGGTGGCGATGATGTTGATCGAGCCCAGGATCGATGAGATACCGAGCAAGTGTACCGACAAGATGACGAAATCCATGCCCATGCCGGCCCGGACGGTTAACGGCGGGTACAACGTCCAGCCCGCTTGCGGCGCACCGCCCGGGGCAATCAGCGAACATAATAAGAGCAGGCCTGCCGGCGGCAAGATCCAAAAGCTCCAGTTGTTCATGCGCGGCAGCGCCATGTCAGGCGCACCGATCATCATCGGAATCTGCCAGTTCGCCAGACCGACGAAGGCCGGCATGACCAAACCGAACACCATGATCAGCCCATGCAGGGCAGTCATCTGGTTAAAAAATCCTGGCTCTACCACTTGCAGACCCGGTTGCCAAAGCTCGGCACGGATGATCAAGGCCATGATCCCGCCGACGATCGCCATGGCGAACGAGAACCACAGGTAAAGCGTGCCGATGTCCTTGTGATTCGTCGTAAACAGCCAGCGAGTGATGCCGTATGGATGCTCATCGTGATGTGCTGTTGCCGCTGTCGCCATCTTTTGTCTCCGATTTAAACCTTTTAATAAAACCCTGCTCGAGAAATTCAACCTTACTTTCGCGCGGCCTTGATCTGGGAAGGCTGCACGACGTCGCCCGTATTGTTACCGAAGGCATTGCGCTGGAAAGTGATCACGGCAGCGATGTCCGCATCGTTCAACTGCGTCGCAAACGCCTGCATCGCCGTGCCCGGCTTGCCATTCAGGACGATGTTTAGATGCCCCTCGATGGGACCCGTAGCGATCTTGCTGCCGGCGATGGCCGGAAACACGCCGGGCACGCCTTTGCCGTTTGGCTGATGGCAAGCGGCACAGGCCTTGTTGTAGGTTTCTTGGCCCCGGCCCATGAGTTCCTGCTTGCTCCAGGTGCGATCGGAGGCGGTGGCGGCGGCCACCATCAGCTGCTTTTGTTGTGCCACCCATTTTTTGAATTCGGGCTCGCTCACGGCCTGCACGACGATGGGCATATAGCCGTGATCCTTGCCGCATAGCTCGGCGCACTGACCGCGATAGGTGCCTGGCTCCTCGATCCGCGTCCACATCTCATTGATGTATCCCGGTATCGCGTCTTTCTTCACGCCAAGCTGTGGGACCCACCAAGCATGGAGCACATCGTTCGCGGTTAGGAGAAAGCGCACTTTCTTGCCGACCGGCAACACCAACGGCTGGTCAACCTCTAGTAGATAGTTTTCGTTCTTTTCTTGCTCGTTGTAGATCTCCGCGCGCGGCGTCGATAGCAGGCTGAAGAAACTGACCCCTTGGTCCATGTACTCGTATTGCCATTTCCACTGATGACCCGTGATCTTGACCGTCATATCCGACTGGGTCAGGTCGTCCATCTTCAGCAGTGTCGCCGTCGACGGTATCGCCATGCCAACGAGGATGACAAAGGGGATGATGGTCCATAGCACCTCGAGCCTGCCATTTTCCTCAAACTTTGCGGCCTTATGACCGCGACTCTTTCGGTGCGCAGCCAGCGAATAAAACATCACACCGAAGACGCCGATGAAGATGATCACGCAAATAAAGAAAATCAGGTGATGTAACCAAAGCAAATCGCGGGCGATCTCAGTCACAGGCCGCTGAAAATCAAACCCATACTCGGCAGCAGCGAGGCCCGATACCATCAGCGTACCGACCCCCGCCAGCCAGCACAGCGCGAAGCGCATAGTCCTAGCGGTCAACCCTTTGGCCATGAAATTTCCCCTCAGTGAGTCTGTAAGTTCGCCGGCCTCGCGTGAGGCCATCTCACGTAAACGCATTGCGGCCCATCATGTTCTTCATCTTGTGGGCCAACGCAGGCTTGTCCTCGTCGCGGAGCGCAGTGCCGACCTCGACCGCGCGTCCATGGGATCGCACTATCAGGCGCGAGGGGTACCCACCGCCCCGGCCGTGCTCCAGGCTGATCTGGGTCCAATAGCGCGGAAACTCATACTGCGCTTCCGATCGGCCAACGCGCTTGATGATGCTGACCGTCTCATCGGCGAGCACCACGAGTTCTTCGTCATCGCCGCGGTGACAAACCAAATAGTAAAAGACAGCAATAACTAGAACCGCTTCCAGTCCTGCGAACGGCAGGATCATCCACGCCCCCACTGCCGCGAACGCAAACGCAATTACCGCTAACAGGCCGACGTACGCTGTGAGTACCCACACCATCACGCGCGCGTTCAGCGAGCGGTTGGGGCGGATGGCTAAGCATTGAGTTGGTGTCGGGATCTGCCCAGGCGCTACTCGTGCGTCCAATTTTCCCCTCTACAACCGCAGCTATTTCGCCGGCCTGCCATTGCGCGGATCACTAGAATGCGCGACTGCTGACCCGTTGTTATGCGGTGTCTCTCCGTTGCTTGGGGTCAGTCAAGGACCGACACAAAGCGCTGGGCACGCTACCACAGGGCTTGCATTGCTGCAACTGAGCTGTTGCGCAGATGAGACAAGGATTTTAGGACACGCTACCCGTTGCCGAGCAAGGATTTCACATGCAGATGCTGCGCGACGATGGACACGACGGGCGTGTGTAAGTACGGGACCACCCCAAGCAGCGGTGTCGGCAGACGCCTCGTCAACGCGTCAACGTTCTCCTCGACCAACGCCATGTCCCGGTCAACCTGGTTCGCCACCCAGCCGGCACATCGGAGTCCGCGGCGGGTGATGGCATCGATCGTGAGCAGCGCATGATTGAGGCATCCCAGGCGCATACCGACGACCAATAGCACCGGTAGGCGCAGTGCCCAGGCAAGATCGGCGACGGTGGTCTCATCGGACAGCGGCACGAACCAACCGCCGACGCCCTCGACAATGATCCACTCAGCCGCCGCCCCTAAGCGCAGGTAGTGCGTGTGAATCTTCTCCAGCGAAATCGCCTGGCCAGCCGCCGCGGCAGCAAGATGCGGCGCCACCGGTGGGACAAAGCTATACGGATTCACGTCCGCGTACTCCGCCGGAACAGAACTGTGCGCCAGCAAAGTCTCGGCGTCCTGGCTGCGATGGCGGCCTGGCGCCGCTGGTATGCAGCCGCTGGCAACGGGCTTCATGCCGACACAGCGATAGCCGCGTGCCTTCAACGCATGGAGCAGACTTGCGGCGATGAGCGTTTTGCCAACCTCGGTATCCGTGCCCGTGACAAACCATCCCTTGGAAATCTTGGGCGATCGGTCCTGGCTCATCGGCGCTGGCGCGTGACACGGCTCAACGGAATGACTGCGCTGCCTTCACCGCCGATGCGCGAACGCGGCTTGGTAGGTGCCCATGCGTGCCCGTACACCACCTCGTAACTCGCGGGGATCTGTCCGTCTTGGGCCTGCTGCGCATAGGCCTCACGAAAGCGCGCGAACAGGCGCTTGCCGGTGAGACCTCGGTGGCGTGCGCGACTGACATTGTGCGCGCCCAAGGCCTTGAGCTCGCGCAACACCGTTTCCACGTCAGGATAGGTCAACAGAAAATGCTCAGCGTCCATGACCGGTTCGGCCAAGCCTGCGCGGACCATCGCATCACCGAGGTCATGCAGGTCGACAAAGTCATGAACGTGCATGCGGTCGTCCACCGCTCGCCATGCAGCACGCAACTCGCGCAACGTATCGGGACCAAAGCTCGTGAACATCAGCAGGCCGCCTGGGCGTAAGACACGGGTAAACTCGGCTAAGACGCTGTCCGTGTCGCACCATTGCAGCGTGAGGTTGGAAACCACCATGTCGGCAATGTGGTCAGCCAAAGGCAGATGGCCAGCGTCGCCGCAAACAAAGCGCTGGCGTCCAAACCAGCTGGCGCCCTTGCGTGCCGCGCTTAACATGCTTTGCGCAATATCCACCCCGATTACCCGGGCACGACGATAGCGGCTGTGCAGCGCGCGTGTGCAGTAACCCGTCCCGCAGCCCACATCGACGATCATCTGCGGTGAGCAAGTGACTAAATCGAGGCGTTCCAGCAAGCGCTTGCCAATCTCGCGCTGCAGCACGGCACTGCGGTCGTAGGTGCCTGCCGCGCGCTCGAACGCTAGGCGTACCTGCTTCCTGTCTAGCACCGCTGTCGGCGAGACCGTGTCAAGCATTACAGAAACTCCGCGAGCGCTTGCCGCACCTGCGGCAAGTCGGACAAGAACGGGGCGTGACCACTGTTCACGACCGTGACGAGACGCGCACGCGGTAACTGCGCGGCGAGGTAAGCCGCTGCACGCAAGGGTACGAGCCTGTCCCTGTCTCCGTGAACAAGCAATGTCGGCACCGCTATGCTGCCGATACTAGCGCGCAGATCGGTGTCGCGCAGCAATGTCAGTCCGGCACGCAGGGCAGAGCGCGAGGGCAAGGCGCCAGAGAGTAAATCGGCTCGCAACCTTCGTAAAAATTCTCGCGCCTGCCCGCAAGAAGCCGTCTGCAATGCCGCAAAGGTTTGCAGCGTTCCCCGGCAATCGCGCTCGAGATCACTGGCAAAGGCGGCGAGCCGTTCGATACTCATCCCGTGAGGCCAGTCGTGCGCCGCCGTGAAGCGTGGGGTCGCGCCGATCAACACCAGCTTGTTCATCTTCAGGCCCGCGACGTTGGCGGCCGCGAGCCCGATCATTGCGCCCAACGACCAACCGATCCAGATCAACGGGCCCGGAAAGAGCTCAAGCACTTGCGTGGCCAGTGCGTCGAGCGTCCAATTTGCCGGCGTGTCGCGGCTGCCGCCATAGCCGGGCAAGTTCACCATCGTCACACAGTAATCGTTTGCCAGCGTTGCCGCCAACTCGTCGAACACGGCACCACCGAATCCCCAACCGTGCACGAGCGCGATGTCGGGTCCCTCGCCCTGGCTTCGACGGACGAGTGTCATGACGCACGCGGCGGCAAAACCGTGGCCAGGTTCTCGAGCAGGCAGTCGACGTCTGCCGCTTGATGCGCGGCCGAGAGCGTGATGCGCAGCCGGGATGTCCCCACCGGCACGGTTGGCGGTCGAATTGCCGGCACCAGGATGCCACGTGCCCGCAGCTGCCGGCTGCTGGCCAGAGCGGCATCCGGATTGCCAAGGAGCACGGGCTGTATCGGCGTCCTGGCATTCAGCAACCGTAGTCCGAGCTTCCGTGCACCCTCGGCAAAATGCTGGACCAACGCCTGCAAGTGTTCACGTCGCCACGGCTCGGCGCGCACAATGCGCAGGCTTTCACGAACCGCGGCCGCCACGGCCACCGGTAATGCCGTGGTGTAAATGTAGGTACGCGCATGCTGGATGAGGGTCTCGATCACTGGCTGCTCGGCAGCGACGAAGGCGCCGAACACACCGAATGCTTTTCCCAGCGTCCCCATCAGTATCACTGGTGCGGCAACCGTAATGCCATGGGCAGCGCAGCTGCCACGACCCTCGTTACCCAATACGCCAAGGCCGTGCGCATCATCGACCAGCAGCCTGGCGCCGTAACGTCGCGTGAGCGCGTGCAGCTCGCGCAACGGCGCGATATCGCCGTCCATGCTAAACACGCCGTCGGTAGTGACCAGCTTGGAGCCCTGCTCGGTCGCCAGCCGTTGCGCGAGCCATGTGGTATCGACGTGTGGATAGCGCCTAACTTTTGCCCTCGCCAGGCGCGCCGCGTCGATGAGTGAGGCGTGATTGAGCTTGTCTTCGAAGATGACGCCGTCTCGATCGGTGAGCGCACTTACCACCCCAAGGTTGGCCATGTATCCAGTGGAAAATAGCAGCACACGCTCCGTCCCGACAAAGTCCGCCAATTCTTCCTCCAGGGCGGCATGCACGGCGTGGTGTCCCGTAATCAAGTGCGACGCGCCAGCGCCCACACCGTGCTCGGCGGCGGCAGCACGGAACGCACTCACGACACGCGGGTCGTTGGCTAGCCCAAGATAATCATTGCTGCAAAACGACAGCAGGGTTTCATCGCCCATTCTCACACGCACGCCCTGGGGACTACTCAAGGTCTGACGTTGGCGATACAGTCCCTGGGCGCGGCGCGCATCGAGCTTGGCAGCAAGGTCGTCCATGTAGTGATTGCGAGGGGCGGGCAGGTCCGCAACCAAACGATCGGTGCCAGCTCAGGAATCGCGCTCGCGCCGGTGGCTGCGGGGATGCTCTACGAACGATTGCGAAGTATACAAGAGTGGTTGATGCCGGGCACCTGCGTGCTCTGCGATGCCCGCATCCCGCGCGTGCACACCTTCTGTACCGGCTGTGAGACCGCACTGCCGCGCCTGAGGCACGCCTGTCCCCAGTGCGCCGCGCCGCTGGACGGCGTCACGAAAGATATCGTCCCTTGCGGCGCCTGCCAGACGTGGTCGCCTGCCTTTTCTCGGACCTTCGCCCTATACTCTTATGCACCACCCGTCGATGGCTTGATCCGGGCTCTCAAGTATCACCGTCGTCTTGAAATGGCTCGCATTCTGGGCGGCCAGCTGGCACAGGGGCTGATGCGCGCTCGCTGTCGCGTCGATCTGGTGGTACCAATACCGCTGCACCGGACACGGTTGCACGAGCGAGGCTACAACCAGTCGCTCGAGCTGGCCCGCCCGGTCGCCCGCGAGTTGGGGTTGCCCCTCGATTTCAGCTGCTTGCAGCGCACCCGCGCCACCGTCTCCCAAGCCGGCCTGACGCCGGCGGAACGCCGGCGCAACGTGCGCGATGCCTTCGCGGCCACACCGGCGGTGAACCAGCTGACGGTCGCGGTCGTGGACGACGTCATGACGACCGGTCACACGGTCAATGCCGTCGCCCAGTGTCTAAGAAAGGCGGGGGCCAAAGAAGTACATGTCTGGGTCGTGGCACGCGCCTGACAGCACCCAAATGATTTAGACCAAGTCTCGGGCGGGTGCGGCGCCGCCCCGCTTGTCCGAGGTTTGCCGACGCATGTCGGCCGCGCACGCCCAAACCCCTGAATCGCGTGGATCTTGTGCCATAAATAACTGTGCACCCGCGTTTTATCCTCCTTGATGGGGAGGGGAGGCAAGGATGGTCCCAGTAGTTCTCAAGATCCTGAGCAAGGCGGCCAAAGAACGACGTCGTGTCGCCATCCGCTACGATTCTCAACATCATTTGCGCGTCGTCGAGCCCCATGTGATTTATCTGGATGATCAGGGCGCCGTCCTGGCGGACTGCTATCAAGTGAAGGGATACTCGACCTCTGGCAATCGCCCACCCTTCTGGAAGACCTTTCGCGTGACCAAGGTCGATGCGGCGTTTCTCCTCGACGATGCCTTTGAGGCCGATAGCGTTGAAGGATTCAGGCTTGGCAAGCAGGACTACCCGATGGGGCTGATCGCCACGGCCTATGATCGGCCCCCGGCGTTGCTGCGGCGCAATACGTCTCACCCGGACAACCTGTTGAGTCATACGCGCCACTGGTGGGCCCAGGTCGGCTCCGCCATCGATGAGTTGCTGTCGGACGAACCCAGACCGGCAGATCGGCCGTAACTCGGTGGCGGGACACCGCCACCGGAGCATCTCCTCCTAGCCCAAGCTGCCCGTACGTCAAGCCGGGGCGGGTTGGCGCTCGTTATGTCATCCCTCGCGGGGGGTCAAGTGCTGGAATCGAGACCCGCCGTGCATGCAGCACCGCAACCCTGCTGGCTCAGAAATTGCAGACCATCGAACTCCCAGTAGCAGCCTAGCTGCTATTTTTAATGTGTTCATCGAGCAGAAAACTCTAAATGATTGATTTTGGACAAGAAGAACGCTAAGCGGTATGCAGCAGCGGCTAGTGCGATCTTTGCAGGAGGTATGGCTGGCCTCATCGTTCTAAACACCTATCTTGCCGCAAGCCCGCAATCAAACACAGACGGCCCTGCACGACTGCTCGAGAAAGCGGCGGGGCGCGCCGTGGCGCCATCGCTGAAAGGGTCCAACAGACCCGTGGCGACCATCGGCGAGCACGCCACGGTGCCGAGCCGCACGCCGGTGAGCACGCTAGCACAACGCCAACCTCGACGGTCTGCATCTGCCTCAACGCCACCACCCAGCGCCACAGCCGCCACCGCCGAGATCGAGTCCGTCTCCGTGCCCGTGCCGGTAGCCGCTGCCGCCGTACCTCCAGAACCCTCTCTGTCGGTTGAAGCCGGGCGGACTGCTGTTGAATGGGATCCCCGCGCGCCCGCGCGGACGCAGGCAGCGAACGACACCGAAACAAAGCTGACATCGCAGGCGGCACCTACACCAACCCCAGGGACTGCAAGTGCGGCACCCACGCCTTATGTTGATAAGCTGATTGACCCCACTGTGGCCGATGCATCGCTTGCCGGGGCCTTGGAGGCACGAAAGGGCCTGGGGCAATACGGGCCCGGCTCTGTCGGTGTCGAGTACGTCTACTACCGCTCAAAGGCCATGGGCGACGCCGACCGCACGACGACCGAAAACGGCCTCGGCGTCACTTTCCGACAAGCAACACCGAACTTCGGGTTCCTGGATTTTCGAGCGGCTGTCACAGACCAAACCGACGACCCTGGTCCTGACGTGGGCTCCGGCGATGTCCTGCGGCTAGCGCAGACGGAGCTGCCGCTTACGGGACGCTGGTTCATGGATAACCTCCTGGGTCAGATCCCCGCCCCCGCGCCCGCGAACGTGGCTATTAGCTACCGCCTTCGCCTCCCCGCGCCGTTGATCAGCGGCCTGGCCACGCGCGTCCTACGAGACGGGACCACGGTGGGTGCGGCTGCCGGCGACCTCGGCATTCAGCGTGGCCGCACCTTTCCGGTTTTTGAGCGTACGTTCGGCAGTGTGAGGGGTATCGCGGCCACGCACCGCTTCAACGCGCGTTGGGGGGGCGGGGTGCAACTGTGGGACGTTAGCGATGCACTCGTCGGCACCCGCATCGACAGCCATACCAGCTTCGCGGGAGCGGTGGAGTACCACGACCCCGGTACCCGGCAACGTGGGCAACTGCATGTCCTCAGCAACGGCGGCGGCGAGACCGGCATCTGGCTCGACGGGGAGACCCGGCGCGCCCGCTGGCAGCACCACTACGGGGTGTTTCGCCTCGAACCGGATCTGGTCTGGATCGACAACACCTATGGCATCCCCAATGACCAACAGGGCATCTACTGGAATGGAATCTATCGCACCTTTCTCTGGAGCGTGCGCGCAGGCACGGATCTCCTCGAAACCAATCTCGATAACGATCCGCTGCTGACGGGCAGGAAAACCGTCAACTCGTTCGCCAATGCCTCCTATCGCCTCAATCCCCGGTTAAACCTCGATGGCGGGTTGCGCTTGACCCGTCAACGGCCTGGCGAGGGCTTGCCGAGCGAGGACTCGGACACTATTGGCGCACGGACCACCGTCAGTTACCGGCTCGGCAATGGCGCTAGCTTCTGGACAGTCGGCGTTACCGAGACTGACAATGACACGAACCCAAGCACAGTTTCAGAGTTCATATGGGACTACGAATGGAATATTCCGCAGACCCGTCTGCGTACGGGCATCGAGTACCAGCGCAACAAGCAGGCCACGGACACGCTAACGGAGACCCTAGTGCGCGTGATCGCTAGCCGGCGCTTCTTCGATGGCCGTTTCGGCCTGAATGCGATCTATACGGCAGGCATCGCCGGCGGCGGTGCAACCGAGGAGGGGCAAACATCAAGTTTGAGTCTCAACCTCGACTGGCGCGTTAACCGAGCATTGGAATTAAGACTGGATCTGACGCAAAACAGGAATGCCGTGGAGCTGGTGAACGGCAACGAGACCCGTGTAACGGAGCGCAGCGCCTTTCTCGGTGTGCGTTACCAGTTCGGCTGGGAAAGCACGCGAACGACGGTCGGCAAGGGGGGGGAAGAGCCTGGCCAAGGACGCATTGCCGGGACCGTGTACCTCGACGCCAATCGCAATGGCATTCAGGAACCCGACGAAGCCGGAGTGGCCAACGTGACCGTTTATCTGGACCACGGTTACAGCGTGACGACGGATGCCCGCGGGCGCTTCGAGTTCTGGCCGGTGCCGGCAGGCCGACACATGCTGGAGGTCGCTCTCGACAACGTACCCCTGCCCTGGGGATTGATGGACGACCGTCCGCAAGGCGTCGACGTGGCGCCGCGCGGTACCACACAGCTGGACTATGCCCTGACCAAACTCAATGAATAGTCTGCAGCAACGCGAGCTAGCGAAGCATCTGGTTCAGCTTCGCCGATCCACCGTCCCACTGAATGGTGCCGCGAATGGTCATTGGCGTCTGCAGTTTAAACGCGGCCGCCTCGCTTGCCTGGCCCGGCTGCTCTACAGGTAGCAAGGCAATCGCTCGGGTCTCACCGGGTAACACCGGGAACGGCTCAACCGCCAGGATGGTCTTCCGCCCACTGGCGTCGATGGCCGTCACATTGCCAGCGGGTCGCCCATGGGCCTTGCCCGAATTCTCCAGGATCAGGACAAGTATGGTCTTGCCTTGACGCTCGCGCGTCTCGAGTCCTCGCAATTTTAGCTTGGCCCGCGCCTTCCCCACCGTGACATACACGATCACGGCTACACGACCCACCACCGGTATGCGGATGCCTTCGAGTCCCACCGGCTCCACTGTGTCCGGATCCGCCGACAGGAGTAATGCGAAGCGGCACTCGCCGGCTTCGACATCGGCAGGGGCGTGCACTTCGAAGCGATAACTCTTGGTTGCGCCCGCTGGCACTGCAAGCTTGTGGCGTTCGATACGCACCCAGGGACGACAGGAGCCCTCGTTGGGCGCTCCCTCGTTGAAAGTCACACGGCCCTCTTTGCTGAGACCCCAATCTGCGGTCTTGACCAGATATCGGCCCGGCTCGTTGGCAAAGTTAGTGATCGTAATCGTGTTGCGCACGACCTTACCCGGCTTGGCACGCTGCTCGATTCGCGGGGGCGATACACTCACATCAAATGTTCCTGAGTAGGCGTGCTCGGCGAGCGTCAGAGCATTGAGCACAGCCATCACACACCAAAGCCACGAATAGCGCTTGAACACGCGTCTACCTCCGCTCGATCTCAAAAACAGGATCCAAACGCACCGCGCCCACCATCATGCGCGCATCGATCGTGATCGTGAGGCTCAGGAAATCCGCCAACACCGGCTCGCTAACGGTCCCGTCGAAAATCAGAACCCGATCGCCCGGACGTGCAATTCCGTTCAAGAAGCGTCCGCGCGCGACCCAGCTGAGTTGCAGCCCACCGCCGACATCCAGACCGGGTATCTGCGAGGGCACTACGATGTAAATCTGTGCCTGCTGCGGCGGCGAGCTAAAGGTGGGCGGGATAAACAGCCGTAGCTCGATGTCCTGATAAGCGGCCACCAATCGACTGTCCGCATCGAGGTCGCCGCTAAAGCGGGGATTGGCCCACTCCCCNNGGCCCACTCCCCCCGCAACGCGAGGTGGCGCTCCGGAAAGAACTCGGCGCGCACACGTTGCCCAGCATAGCCCAAGGTGGTCCCGGCGCATAGCAGCACAGCCAACATGACCCTGGCGCAAAAACTCATAGCGCGACCGCCGTGTAGGTGACGGTGNNTAGACGCTGCTGTTGGCATAGTGGAAGATGTGGGTATCTTCCTGGCGCGTGGTGCCGTTGGGTGCAAAGAAGCTGAACAGTTGCTGCGTGGCCGTACCGTTGAACGTCCCCGCGGGAATGATGCCGCTGCCGCTGGTCCAGCTAATCTCCGTCATAGGGATCGTATTCGTCCCGCTGGTGAGCGGCGTGGAGGAGTTGGCAAGCAGCAGCACGGTCGTCGGACCCCCGCTGCCCGCACTGCGCCGCGCCGCCACTTCAATGAGCACCGCTTGGCTACCGGCGATGGACGTTCCTGTCCCAACCAAGTTGGCCGGGACGGTGAACGTCACGGTATCGACCGTTGCGCCCAGGGCACCAACCGCCAAGTGAAGCTGCGGCGGCGGGCCGGTGATCGATATGTGCGACGCCTGTGCCAGCGGGATACCGAGTCCCAGCGCGATCAGAGAGATGATCAACAATCTAAGAAACGGGCGTTGCATAATCATTGTATAGGAATAACAGGCCCCATCCGCGAATTCAAATCGGTCTCGGGGGCCCATCA
>JABAOH010018455.1_pt1 | contig 14094 bp, 15 predicted proteins | sample 7062181 | NCBI WGS metagenome assembly JABAOH01 (sample SAMN14538630, study PRJNA623070) | marine sediment metagenome | biome: marine biome [ENVO:00000428]; feature: marine pelagic biome [ENVO:01000023]; material: deep marine sediment [ENVO:00002113]; isolation source: pool of 5 deep marine... | reverse complement strand
GTTCAGATGATCCAGATGATCTTGCATTGGCAGCAGCCGACATAAACAGAGTTACTATTGCTGGCACTGTAGGTGGTTCAGCTTTACCAGGCGATTGTACAGGAACCCACGAGTTAGTTGGAGGAAAAGATTTAACATTAACATGTGATGTTCCAATAACCCCACCATTAACATTCCAAGGATTTCCAATCACAATAACAGCAGATTATGGATACTTTGCTGAAAGAACAGCTAGCGTAATGGTTTCAGGTAGGTAATTGTTACTATTTTAAAAGGTAGAGAAGCATTTCTCTACTTCCTTTTTTATTATTTATTAATATAGCTATCAATTCTCTTTTGAGGTTGTTTAATAGAAATATTTCCATTTAATATTAATTTCCCATAAACCCCATCATATCCAGGCTGAACTTTTATTTTCCCTTCTCTATTCTTTATTATTAAATCAGCAAGCTTTTCATTAACCAAAAGCTTTAATTTTTCTTTAGTAGCATTTAATAAAACATTTAATTCTGAATCAAACTCTTTTATTAGTTTTGTAGATTCTGTCCAAACCTTCTTAGAAAAAGCTTGGGTATTATAAACAGATGCTATAATTTCTGATAAAGGAAGCAAGGTTTTAAATGGAATAGTGTTTTTAGGGATAAAACCCTCTTTTCTGTCTGCTAATTTCTCAACTCTGTGCAAAACACCAATAGTTAAAGGCTTTCCACAAACAGGACAGGTGTCATGGTATTTTATTGATTCGTTGGGTTTTAAACAAACATCACAGCCTCTATGGCCATCCCAATGATATTTACCATAAGAGGGATCAACCTCTACTGTATAAAGGAATTTTTTAGGATTTTTCTCTTTTATGGTATTTATTATATCTTTGTATTTCATTCCAGTTTCAAAAGCATTTAATTCTCTTCCTAATCTAGTAGGCCATGGACTATGACTATCGCTATTTGAAACCAAAGTAAATTTATCTAAAGAAGATAGTCTCCAATTCATTGCAGGATCACTAGAAAGACCAGTTTCTAAGGCAAANNAGTTTTCTATTGAATCAAAACCAGACTTACTTCCAAACAAAGAGAACCAAGGAGTCCATATATGAGCAGGTATTATTACAATGTCTTTAGAAATTTTAATCAAATTCTCTACAAGTTCTGCACAATTTATGTTAGTTAATATAGGTCTTCCATCGCTTGCTAAACTACCATAATTTTTTAAAAAATCATTTATCTGTTCTACAGTATCAAAACTAGGAGCTAGAATAACATTATGAATTTTTCTTATTTTCTCATCTTGACTATAAATATTTGAAACTTCTGCTTGAAGCATGAAAAAAATATCTTTGTCCTTAAACTGAAATAAATCAGTGTTTTCAACTTTAGTTAAGCTTCTTTTTAATTCATTTAACCAAGAAGGATGTGTAAAGTCTCCAGTTCCTAAGAGATTTAATCCTTTAACTTTTGCATATCTTTCCAAATTTTCTATGTTCATTTTATTAGAAGTTGCTCTACTGTAGTGGCTATGTAAATGTAAGTCTGCAAATATTTCCATTTAAAACACTATTTAACTATTCCAGCAATAACAACTCCACCTATTAAATTAACTACAAGACCTGTTATTGCCCAGTAGACCAGCAACATTGTTGGTAGGTTAATTAATAAGTACATTGATAGAAAATGAGGTATTCCTAGTAAGAATAAAAAGAAGCCAAAGTATAAACCTTGTTTAACAATTGTTTTTCCTGGTACGCTTTTCTTAATCATTACATAAACTACAGCATATATTATTCCTGTTATTATCCCAAATACAATTGAATAATAGTAAAACTCAGTTGGTGGTGGTCCTGCTGTAGGCATCATTATTTTACTCCAAACTGTAAAATACGTTTCATCCATGTAAAAATCCATTGTTGTATATGCTTCTACATAATGAATAATTTGAGCTATTATTGCAAATACAATTCCTGCTGCTATAATTTTCCAAGCTTTCATTTTTATCACATAATGGGCCAGGCAGGACTCGAACCTGCGATATCTACCCTGTCAAGGTAGCGTCATAGCCGCTAGACCACTGGCCCATCTTATTTTAATTAAAATAATAAATATTTATAAGAATTATCTTCTTTGTATTAACTTATCTAAAAGAAATCTTATTTTTTTAACATGAGGAGCTCTTTTAATTGTTACTTCAGCGTTTACGCCTTCTCCTCCACCACCCATACTCCATAATTTTATTGTGCCAACTCTAAAAACCCTCTCAAATAAATTCTGAGTTAAAGAATAGTTAGCTATTTTTTCCCAATATATAGAGTTTTCTTTTATGTTTATTATACCTTTTTTCTCAATGACTCTAAAATTTGTTATTGCATATTTATCAGTTCTTCTAAAAATTTCAGCAATCCCTATTAAAATAATTCCGACAGCAGTAAAGAAAATTAAAAAATAGTATTCATAACCTCTAATAAAAGATGAAATTGGTATAATATTAAAAAATAATAAAATACCGACAGCTATTATGATTATTGCAACAATATACCATAGAAAATATGCTAATCTTGTTGGGTGAAATATCAAATAAGTTCTTTCAGCCATACTAAAATGTTGTTTTCTTTTAAATAAAATAATGATATGCCGACCGGGATTTGTCTAACCAAATGTTAATGATATCCAATCACCTACATAATGAGTTATAACTATAACTATCAATGCTATAATCAAGTGTTCTGCAACTACTTTCCAAGCAGTTTCTTTTTGTTTTTTAGCTATCCTCAAACTAAGAATACCTATCATTAATAGACCCCAAATTATGCTTACTAAAATTGCTGTTAAAAATTCGAGTAATAAGACTGGAATAATAAATGTCAATGCAAAAAAGAATTTTGATAGGAAAGTAGAAATTGTTGACTCCCATATTTCTTTTGTTTTCTTTTTCTCAGATTCTTCAGAAATATGCATACCTAATGAATCTGAAAATGCATCTGCTACTGCTATTGTTAATATACCTCCGATAACTGCAAGTTTTGAGTGAGTACCAGAATGTAGACCCACCATTAATCCAAGAGTTGTGATTATTCCAGAGGTTAGACCAAAACTAAAACCTATTTCAAATGGTTTTTTCATATAAATTAGCTTATATTTCTAACTTAAATTAATCTATCTCGGTCAAGAATATGATATGCCGATCGGGATTCAACATTCATTCAATCACTACCTCTTTTTCATGCTTTTATGAAGAATTAACAAAACAGAAATAATAATTATAAAAGATAGAAAAACGTTAATAACACTTAAAATAACAAAACCTGAAATAAACATTATTATAGCAACTAAATCATATAAAATAATTGAAAATGAAGCAATGTAAGATAATCTTTTAAAAATATCTTTAAGTGAAAGTAAAGAAATACCAAAAATTATGTCAATGAAATTTAAAACTATAAAGACAAATACATAACTAGGATTAAGATTTATTGAAGTTAAACTAAAGTTTTCTATACCAATTGCAAAAGATAAACCAATTAAGAAACTGGCAAAAAATATATAAACACCAGCATAAAAATAAGAAAATTTTTTAAGAAATTGTTTCTTGAAAATATTGGCAATGGTAACAAATCCATACCATAAATTAACGGAAAGTAATATGTAGGCTATGAATATTAGAGATAACTGTATTAAAGAAGGTACTTGAAAGCCATAACCCATTAGAAAACCTAATAAAAACGGTATCAAAAAAGCTATTAAATAAGACCAAAAACCTATTGTAATTTTTTGTGAGTTGGTTAAACCTTTCTTCTTCATATCTACAATTTGGAATTTCCAGCTTAAATTAATCCTTTATCCCGACCAAGAATGATGTGCCGACCGGGATTTGAATAAGGAGAAACTACGTTTCTCCTTTAACGCTCTTCCTTTAGACATATTTCAAACTAAATTTCTCATTTAATTGTAAATTCTTTTTCAGCATATTGAATATTAACATTTCTGTCAAAAATATCGTCCTGATTAATAGCAGTAGTATATTCAAATATTATTTTATATTTTCCTGGTAATACTTGATCGAATATAACACAAGTCCAATTTTCTATTCCTCCTATTATTTTATCAGTTTTGCATTGAAAGGTTTTTTCTTCTGTTTTATAGAATTGATCCCATGTCATTTTTATAGCCGTTTGAAGTCTGTACCAAGCTGGTCTCTCACATAATACTATTGGTGGACATTCTTCAATTTCTTCTAAGTTAATATCTTTGCATTTTGGAACATTGGCACAATGGAAGTAAATATCTCCTTTTGGTAAGATAGTATTCCATGAATCATCTTCCCATTTTTGTATTGACCATTCATAACTTAGCCATGCATATATTTCAGAATCATAGCTCAAGTCTGCATTTATTGTTTCTCCTTGTTCATACTCTGATTTTTCTGTGGTAATAGCTATTTGTTTTTTTTCTTCAGGAGAACAATCACAAGTTAAGTATAAAGAACAATTTAATTCATTCCATATAGATGAAAAATTTATGTGTCTGTCATCACTAGAACAATTATAAGTGTTAGGATTCGACCACTGATTACATATATCATAACAAGTAGATGTTACATTGGAATATCTTAACATGCATTTATTTCTTTCGCATTTACAAGTCATTTCAGTTCTAATGCATATAGCAGAACATTCATAAAGAAGTCCACTACCATATCTGTTTTCACAACCTAAAGAACAACCTCCACAGCCATATTCATGACAATCGCTATCAAATTCACAATAAGTTTTATCATTTATGAATTTTGATTCAGAATGATAAAAGTAAGTTAAAATGACAATTACTAAAATTACAATTACTATAATCCAATAAACCTTTTTCATATCATCAATTTAGAAATCCTGATTTATATCACTTTCTCATCCCGGTCAAGATATGATGCGCCGACCGGGATTCGAACCCGGATCGTCAGCTTGGGAAGCTGATGTCCTAACCATTAGACTATCGGCGCTATAAAAAACTAATTGTAGAATTAAATTAATATTTATTATAAAATCTTTTTTTCCAATACTTTCTTATCTCTAAAACCAATTATCTCTACACCAAGCTCGTTAAGTTCTATTTTAGCATCATCTTCTAAGGCTTCATGTTCTATAACTAAAACAGAATCAAACTTCTTTTTCCTGGCATCAGTCAATAAATTTTCTGTGTTTGAATACTTTCCACCAAATCCCCAAGCTTCAGCTATTTTTTCCATTTGTTTTATTCTTATATCATCTGCTCCTAATGTAAATATAGCCATCATTTTTATCCCAATATTCCACCAAAAGCTTCTGCTGCTTTTTCTTCCTCTTCTTTAATCTTTTCTTTTGCTTTGTTCAAATGTTCTTCATCAACCTCTTCAACAAACTCATTTATTAGTTCTTTACATTTTTCTACTCCATCTTCTGTTCCATCAATTAAAAAGAAGCTTCCATCCTTTTCAATGTCTAAAGATTTTGCATCTCTAACTGTTATGCTCTGCTTAGCTGCTAAATCTGTGTCATTTCTTAATTTCTCTTCTGCTTTATTTACGTCATCTTTTTTAACAAAGGTTATCCATTCCATTTTTTCACTTTATATCATTTTTATAGCATCTATTTAAATCTTAAGCCCCAAGGCGGATTTGAACCGCCGACCTACTGTTTACGAGACAGTCGCTCTACCAACTGAGCTATTGAGGCATAATACTATAAAATATTTGAAAATTATATAAATAATCATGAAAGAGGCTATGTTCTATAAACAAATTAAAAATGCTGTTAAGTGTGGTCTATGTGCTAGAAATTGTATTATATCAGAGAATCAAGTAGGTGTTTGTAGGGTTAGAAGAAATATCAAAGGAAAACTATATTCTCTTGTTTATGGAAAACTCTGTTCAGTGGCAATAGATCCAATAGAGAAAAAACCATTATACATGTTTGCTCCTGGTTCTAATACTTTATCAATATCTACTGTTGGATGTAATTTTAGATGTAAGTTTTGCTGTAATTATGGAATATCACAAGAATGGACAAATGTTTTTGGAGAAGATTATACTCCTGAACAATTAATTGATTTAGCAAAGAAATATAATGTTCAAGGTTTTTCTTATACTTATGTAGAGCCAACAATATTTTATGAATTTTCTCTTGATACTGCAAAAATAGCTAGAAAAAACGGATTTTATAACATGTGGGTTACAAATGGTTACACTTCTCCAGAAGCAATAAAAGAAATATCAAAATATTTAGATGCAGCTGTTGTTGATTTTAAAGGTTCTGCAAATCCAAAATTTTATAATGAATTTTCAAGCATTCCTAAAGTAGAACCAATATTTGACACTTTGCTAACTTACAAGAAAAATAAAGTTTATATTGAAATAACAGATTTAATAGTTCCTAAAGTTGGAGATAATTTTGAAGACGTGAAAAAACTTTGTAAATGGATAGTTGAAAATTTGGGTGATAGAACGCCATTTCATTTAATTCAGTTCTTTCCAACATTTAAAATTACAGATTTACCTAGAACACCTATCAAAACAATGGAAAGAGCTTATGAGATAGCAAAAAAAGAGGGATTAAAATATGTTTATTTAGGGAATGTTCATGCTCATAAACTAGAAAACACTTATTGTTCTAATTGTAGAAATCTTACTATTGAAAGAACAATCTTAGGTGTTAAAAAATTCTTATTGAAAAAAGATTTAAAATGTTCCAAATGTGGAGAAAAAATATCTATTTTTGGAGAAAAATGGGTTCCAGAACATTTATGGAAATAAATTTAAAGCTTTAAGAAAGAAATTAATTCTTATGATAACTGAAGCAGAAGCTAACGAAAAAGTTAGAGAAGGATGGTTTAGATCTTGGCTTGTTTTTGAAGCCTTAGCAATAAATGAGAATGTATCAAAAGATGCATTAGAAACTTTAGTTAACAAGTTAGACAAGGATAACAGAGTAAAAATTTATAAAAAAAGTTTTGGAAACGCTAAGAAAATTGAAAAACCAATTCAAAACGTTGATGTTGGATACTCTGTAACATGCGAGGTTAATTTAATATCTAAAAAGTTTGATAATCTTGCTCAAATTGCAATTGAATATGGACCGTCTGCAATAGAAATATTAGAACCAGAAAAATTTGATTTAAATGTTGGAGAAGCCCAATCAATTTTAAATTCAATCTCACAAATGATGCATAGACTTGCAGCAACTGGAGCCGGTGGAATAGTTTTCATGAAAGGTGAAGAGTGATAAAATGAGAAAAATCTTAGTTTTAATATTCTTTATTTTATTTTCAGTTCCATGTTTTTCACAAGAATTATATCAATATGGAGTTACAGCAGAAATTTTTGAAAACAATACTGTATATTATAAGTTAACTTTAATTTTTGTAGATCATCAAGACCAAAACTTTCTTATACCAATAGGTTCTCCTAATAATATTGAAGTTGAATCTGTTGCAGATTGTAAAATTCAACCAAGAATGTTAGAAACAGAAATTATTTGTAGTATGAAAGCTTCAAACAGAACAGATGTTATTATAAGTTATGATTCAAATCAAAAAGTTAATAAAAGAGATAATTATTTTTTATTTACAGATTCTTTTAAAGTGACAGGTGATATTGAAACTATTCCTATTTTAGTTAAATTGCCAGAAGGAACTGGTTTAAGAGAGCCTGTAGAAAATTCTTATAGTCCAGGAAATGCTTTAATAGGGTCAGATGGAAGAAGAACAATAATTAACTGGCAAATAGATGATTTAAAAAAAGGAGACAGAATTGATATTTCTCTAGCTTTTGAAAAAATAGGAGGTATTATTATATCAGAATTTCCAATTGAAATTTTTGTAATAATTATTATAATAGTATTTGCAGCTATTATAGTTTTTTATCAGTTTTATTGGAAACATAAAGGTATAAAATTAATTTTGCCTGTGTTAAAAAAAGATGAAAAAATAATTTTTAATACAGTTATGAAACATGGTAATGGTGTTAATCAAAAAATAATTGTTAAAGATAGTGGATATTCTAAAGCAAAAGTTTCAAAAGTTTTAAAAAGTTTGAAAGAAAGAGGCCTTATAAAACTTGAACGAATTGGTAGAAAAAACAAGGTTTATATAGAGAAAAAATTTGAAAAAAGTTAATTTTCATGAAAAAAATAGCAATATGCGTTCCTGTAAAAGAAAAAGTTCCAACAGAATTTTTAGGAAGTTTTTTTAATTTAATTTTTAGTAATATGAAAAAATATGAACTTATAGTTTCATTTTCAGAATTTTCTCCAATTCAACTTGCAAGAAATGATCTTGTAGAAAGAGCATTAAAACATAATCCAGATTATATTTTTTTCATAGATTCAGACATGATTTTACCGGAGAATATATTAGACGATTTAATTAATATGGATAAAGATATAGCAAGTGCTCTTTACTTTATGAGATCTCCACCATATAAACCAATAGCAAAATTAATGAAAGACGATTTATTTTATATTATCAATACTATACCATTAAATCAAATAATAGAAGTTGATGCAGTTGGTCTCGGTTGTTGTTTAATAAAAAAAGAAGTTTTTGAAAAAATAAAAGAAAAAGAGAAAAAAATATTTGATGTTAAAGAACAAACAGTAAATAATAAAACTCAGTTACTAGGTGAAGATACATTTTTTTGTTTAAAAGCAAAAGAATCAGGATTCAAAATTTTTCTTAACACAGGTTTAATATGTAAACATATTGGAAAATCATTAGTTGATGAAAATTTTTATAAACTTTATTTAAACTTAGAAAATAAAAATAAATAATAGTCTTTTTCATAAAATAAGGCTTAAAAAAGCTTTAGAAACAATTAAAAGCTATAAAAATTCTTATTTTAATTTCAAATTATGTTGGGAAACAATTGAAAACAATTCAGTAAACAGTTTCTAGAAGTTTTTATATCCTAGTTTTATACAATATTTTTTAATCAAAATGGCGCCAGAATTAAATAGATGTATTAATCTTTTTGGCGTGTAAGCGCATTTTGGCGCCAAAAAAAGCGCATTCACCGCGCAAATTTTATAAAATAGGAGGAATAAAAAATGCAATTCAAAAAATTGGCTGCAATAGCAGGTTCAGCAATTATGACCGGATTGGTATTAACAGGTCCGGTATTAGCAACTAGTGTAACAGAATTAGGAAAAATATCAGATATGGTAACAGTAACAGATTCAACAGTTAGTTTCCCAATATTTGTAATTGGAGCATCAGCCGCACCAGCTGATGTTGCAGGTGCTGTTGATGTAGCTGTTAATTTGGCATCAAATGCCAAAACAACTTCAACTGTAACAACACAAATTGCAGGAGAAACTGTTACAGGTGGGGCAAAAATATCTACAACTGGTATATTCTTAACACCTTATGAAAACCCACAAAATGTTAAAGGAATTATGACAGCTTCAGATATACCATCTTTATTGACTGGAGGCACCTATTCATCAGCATCAGGCGGAACATATCAATATAAACAATATTTGTACATGTTGGGAGACACTACAAATAGTAATCCTGCAAAAATAGTTTATGAAAGACCAACAACTGAAAACACTCCAAGAATAGCATTTAAGACACCAGCATCTTCAGTACTTTACAAATATAAATTAACATTTTCATCACCAGTATCATTATCTGGTGTAACAGATGATACAACATTGAAGAACGTAATTCAAGGTACAACATTGAACTTTTTAGGAAAAGACTTTGTTATATCAGATGCTGCACGCACCAGTGACGCTGATGCAATTTCAAGTCTAACTTTACTTGGAGGTAAAAACATAGTTACTGTAGAAACAGGAGCACCGCAAACAGTAACAGTTGATACAAAAGATTACACAGTAACATTAACAGGAGTTGCTGCACAAACAGTAGGAACAGCAACATATTATTCTGCCATCGGAGATGTAAATGGTGAATCATTTACATTAAAGGCAGGAGAAACTAAAACCTTGTCTGATGCAACATTAATTGCTGCAATAAAAGTCTTCCAAGGTAAGACTGGAGCAGCAGACTATGCAACAATAGCAATAGGTGCAGATAAAATTACTTTAACATCAGCAGGAACAATAACAAAGGGAACAACAGTAATGTCTGAATTGACATCAGCAATAACTGCATCTAAATCAGCCGGTTGGTCTGTATTAAGTGTATCTTATGCACCAAGTACAGATGCTTGGTTATCTGCAGGAGGTAAAGTAACAGATCCATTTGCATCAACCTTTGACATAAAATTCAACAGCATTATTCCAGATTTCGCAGATGCAGCAAATAGACAAAATATAATATTTTCACCTACAGGGTACAACATGTTCTTAACGTACAAGAACGCTGCAGATGCTGAAAAACAAATGCATACACTTTATACAACAGATGGAACATCATGGTATTGGGCAGCATCACAGGCAGGCTCTCCAACATATTGGGATAACAACTGGAGAGACGTTATATTTGATGAAGGAGCAAACATAAGTGCTGTTGAACAAGATTACTTTGTTATACAAAGAGGCGGCTTCTCTCATACATTGCAATTTACTTCATATACTAATGCAACAAAAACATTTACATTTACAGATGAGTCAGGAAACACATTAACAGCAGTTGGTTCAACAGGTGTTGCTAACGATACAGCAGACCTAATAGTTGATGGAAATACTTACAAAGTCGTGTTAGGTGACGGTTTAAAGAAAGTAATCCATATAGATTTAGACGGAGATGCAACCATTGCAGGAGTTACTCCAGCATTTTATTTAGGACAAACAGGTCGTGAATACTCCTATCTTGTACCTAAGTTAATAACAACAGGACAAGGTGGTTTGTACTTCTATAATGGAAATAATACAGTAACAGGAGACGCAGACGGCGAGTTAGCAAACATAGGTGTAGTAGCATTAAATATAACTAATGGAAGTGTGTGGGTCGTGGGCGAAGCATCAGCATTGTCTTCAATTACCGATAGTGCTATCAATAACGTGACTGGCGATTCAACAACAGGATATATAGATTTTGTTATTGATTGTAGCGCAGGAAGCTGGTCTTGTAATGCTGGTATTGGAACAGATGTTACAGGATTACTAACAGATCCAGGATTTGTATTAGTTGAAGAAGCACGACAAGGCGGAACAATTCACAACTGGTTATTTATACCAGTACAGTGGGATGATACAAATAAAAGAACGTTTATAGGTACTACACTTTATTCAGATGATACAGGTTACCAAGATCAACCATTGTTGGGAACATCAACACAATACAAAGGTATGACAACTTACGGCACTCTAGCAGACCACTTGTCTTCAACACTTGGAGGTTCAGCAACAATAAGCTATCCAGATGTATTCACATATGCAAATGTTTATGTGTTGTCTCCAACAGGAGTAATATCAAGTGGTGGTGTTGGTGGTCAAGTAACAACAGATGTTGTATTACCAATTACATCAGACGTTGTTAAACTTGATACTGATTCAGACATAGAATCAGCAATAACTAACAATGATGTGATTGCAGTAGGTGGGCCTTGTATCAACAAGATAGCAGCTAGAATCTTAGACAAAACTTATCCAGCATGTGGGGCTGCATCAGGAATACCTGAAAACGCAGGTTTGATAAAGCTTGTTGCTGACAAATTTGCAACAGGTAAGACAGCTCTATTGATAGCTGGTTGGGAAGCACCTGACACAGATTTAGCAGCTAGAATTGTTCAAACAGGATTCCCATTAGCTACAGCCACTCAGAAAGCAGAATCCGAAATAACTGTTACAGGAACAGTAGCATCTCCTAGCTATTCGTAATAGAATAGTTTAATAGGAGAACACAGTCACCCTTTTTTTCTTTTTCTTTTATTTTTCATATCAGAGGTTAGTATATGGAAAAAGTTTATGTGATAATAATCATAGCAATAATTTTTATTGCTTTTATTTTTCTAATTAATAATTTAGAATTTTTAAAAGATCCTTATTCCTTGTATTATGAAGGCGACGAAAGACACTTTAGGGCAAATTTGTTTGAAGCAAATAAAACTCATGTTTATCCTAATGAAAATGCTATTAAAAATGTTTTATTAAATCCAGAAGTTTTTAAAATTTATATAGCATACTTTCCTAATGAAACTGAAAATGCTAATTATCTTGCTTCAAGTTTTGAAATAACAATTAAATTAGGAATAGTTTACAGACATTTCTATAAAGGTGAGACAGGAACTTTTAAAGATGAGGACGGAAGTTCTTGTATGTTATTTTTTGAAGACGAACAAATAAGATGTTTTAAATCGTTACCTATAAACTCAACTCATGAGTTAGTTCCTACTCCAATAGAACCAGTAATATTATTATTAGGTCCATCACATGCCAATCAAACAGCTGTAACAGTTAATAACAATCTTATAATCATAGAGGGCAAAGATTTTTCTCAAATTGATAGAAATTATAATGATTTAGATTTAGCAGTTGATAAAATGCTTTTAGTTTTAATGACATCAGAGGATTAACAATTCTTTTAATGCATTTATGTCTTTCAAACCTTCATGTTTCTCATTATTTATTATAAGTGTTGGTGTTTTAGTAACATTGTAAATGTTTTTAACAAGATTTAAACTATACAAATCTTCATCTTTATCTAAGGCAAATATCATTATTTTTTCTGGATGTTCTTCTTTTAAAAACGATAAAACAAATCCTTGGGCTTGACAATCATCACAGTTGTTAATAGCATAAAAATAAAGAACTGTATTAACAGAACTATTACAATTTCTCTTAAACAATTCCCAATAATTCCAAAATTCTATTAAAGTCATAATGTACTGTTTTTTCAAAATGTAAAACTCTGGGTTTTTTATCATTTCTTTATCATAGTAGCTAACTTTTTCTCCTAACTCGGTACTGAGAGAAGCCGTTTTTTCAATTTCATATTTCAATGTATCGCAAGACTGTTTTCCAATTGAACTTATTAATAATAACTCAAGTTCTATATCTTTTTGATTTAATTGTAAATTTTCTAGGTCATATCTAATTATATCATATTTTTCATTGCTTATGTAAAAACCTAAACCAACCCCTAAAGAAAAAACAACTAATGTTATAATAGCTGCAGTTATGTAAACCTTCCAGTTTATTTTTCTTTTCACCATCTTTTTTTCACTCTTAATAAATCTAGTACTATTGCGGACAACCAAAAGAACGAAAACAAAACAGGATAAATAATAAAATAAATAATGTAAAAGAATTTTCTACCTTTAATATTATGTATACCTCCAGTCTTTATACCAACCCAACTCAAAAATAGGCCTGTGATTAATGATATGTACATTGCTAAAGTTAGTGAATCTATTGTGAATATATTTATAGAAATATTTGGCCAAATAATAGCATAATTTATTAGACTCCATAAAATTAAACCATTAATGGAATCATAAATAAGAGTTCCAATTTGCATTAATAGCATTGTTACAACAATAAATATCCAAATAATTGTCATAGGCATGAAAAAAACACCAAAATTACCATATTTTGGGTTTAAGAAAAGCTTGGAATATTTTCTGAAATTTTCTAAGTAACCTCTATACCATCTCATTCTTTGCTTAAATAAACCTTTAAAACCTTTAGGACATTCTGTATAAACATAACCATCAAGACAATTTTCTATTCTGTATCCTTTTGATTGTAATCTTAATGCCATTTCCATATCTTCTGTTAAACTTTTTGGATCAAAATCACCAACCTTTTTTATAGTTGCTACTCTATAAATTCCACCAGCTCCAGGCACAACAAACTGACAATCTAAAATAGCAAATAATTTTCTAAACACTATTGAAATTAGATACTCTACCCATTGGATTTTGCTAGAAATTGTGCTTATTTTCTTAATTTTAACAGCAGTAGATACAGCAGCAACTTTTGGGTCTTTAAAATAACCAACTGCTTTTTTCAAGTAATTTCTTGTTGCAAAACTGTCAGCATCCATGCAAACAACTAAATCTGTATTAATAAATTTCATACCATAATTTAATGCAGATGCTTTTCCTCCTCTTTCCTTGTTTATTAATTTTATTTCTTTGAATTTTTTTACAATTTCGGCTGTTCTATCT
>JABAOH010012514.1_pt7 | contig 14094 bp, 16 predicted proteins | sample 7062181 | NCBI WGS metagenome assembly JABAOH01 (sample SAMN14538630, study PRJNA623070) | marine sediment metagenome | biome: marine biome [ENVO:00000428]; feature: marine pelagic biome [ENVO:01000023]; material: deep marine sediment [ENVO:00002113]; isolation source: pool of 5 deep marine... | reverse complement strand
GCCTCGGAAATTCCCCCGACCCTCGTCACATCTGGTTGAATAACATCAACATTTCCTCTTTCTATCAAATCCCTATAAGGAAACCTCGTCGTTTCTGCCTCTCCTGCAGCAATCCTCAAAGCTGTAGCCTTCGTCAGCTTCGCGTAACCATCAATATCATCAGGAGATAAAGGATCCTCTAGAAAAAATGGGTTGTATTCTTCCAGTCTTTTTGCCCTTTCAATGGCGGTCGAAGCATCCCATTGTTCCCCTGCATCCACCATTAATTTTATCTCTTCCCCTACTGCCTCCCTAGCAGCTTTAACGAGTTCAATATCCTTGTTTGCCTCTCGGCCAAAAGCCCCCCACCCGAATTTTACCCCCTTATACCCTTTTTCTACAAAACTTACTATCATTTTCACGATTTCTCGTGGATCCTCTGGGAAAAGGGCACTTGCATACGCTTGTAATCTGTTTCTGAAACATCCTCCTAATAATTTGTGGATAGGTTTGTTACAGGCTTTACCGATAATATCCCAAAGAGCAATATCAATGCCTCCCATGACCTGAATCGCAACCCCCCTTCGGCCATAATGGGTAGTCTTTTTGTACACTTTCTGCCATAACCTCTCCCTATCGAAAGGATCCTCGCCAACTAAGAGCTCTGCTACCCCGTGTGAATCACGGTGCGACATGGGGGCTTCAACAATCGCTTTTACTATAGGAGGATGAGAGTCGATCTCACCGATTCCAACAATCCCCTCATCGGTATGAACCTTAACGACCACGGCATCCTGAGAACTGTCCGCTATGTCCTTTTTCTCTGGCACATTTAGACAAATCACTTCCACTCGAGTGATTTTCATATTACCCCCCCTGATGATGGAACAGGCCATTTTTTGTCAAGGCTGCAGAGAGATACATGAATTTCTCAACACTTTTATCCTTGGAAACTCTCTCTTTTTTTTACATTTTAAGCTGTGGGCGGTCTCTTCCCTGCCCCGTTGTTGATTCCGGCTGCCCCTTCAGGAAATGTTCACTCCGTTCCCATTATTAAGCACAGAGCCTTTGACTCCTTCTGCCCCTGCGTACTTCCGGGATGATTTACGAGCCAGAATACTAATCCAGATCATGAAGGTTCCAAGCCGCCACGAAGGCCGAGGGCCGGCTTCGGATCGAGGGGATTCTTCCTAAATCTTTATGACCTCGAAACTCACGGCGAAACGGGAGCCGAGACGTTTCCCGGTCTCAGTCGCATTCTTGCGCAGAAAGGCCTCAGCGTCGAAAGCCTTGGACAGGTTTGCTAGGTAAACACGGTGGTGCTTAAGGGAGTCGATACCTCTATCCAGGAACGATGTAACATCGACTGCATGGGTTGGCCGTGGAGACCCGCTAAAACAAACCATCCTAACCTCGTTCCAAAGTTCTAGCCCGTCTTCGAGCAATTCTGGGAAAATCCAGCGGTTGCCCGCGTCCCGAGAGGCATCCAGAACGGCCAGTCCAACCCATCGGTGATCAGCCATGTTGAGCACGGCGCCATTCCACGCGAGGTGATAATTCAACGTGATTATGATATCCGGGCGGTGTCGCCGAATCTCACGGGTTATGTCTCGCCGAAGGGGAAGTCCATATTCAATGGTTCCGTCCCTGTAGCTGAGGAACGCCACATCCTCAACCCCAACCAGACGGGCGCTTTTTCTCTCTTCTTCCTCCCGGACGGGTGCAGCATCCTCAGGGGACATCGAGTCGATTCCAGCCTCCCCCCGCGTCACGAGAACATAGCTCACCTGTTTCCCTTGGGAGGTCCAACGTGCTATGGCGCTGGCTGCACCGTACTCCAAGTCGTCCGGGTGGGCCACGACCGCCAGGGCCCTATCCCAATCCTCGGGAAGGTGTTTCANNAGAACTCTACGGAGATCTAAAAAAGGACAATTCGCAACGTCCTATTCATCGGAACTGAGATGAGCGCAGTCCTCACTAGTCACTTCTATTCAACGGAGCTTCTCTATACCAATTATGATCTGTCCCATTAACGTTCAAAGGGAGGATCTGGATATACGGCCCCCGAGGAGATTTCGATCTGAAACCTTGAGGAAGCTGATAAGCCGGCAATCCCCATTTCCCTCTACTTGTCGCCAAAAACCTCCTTGAGGAGATCGGTAACCCGTGCCGCGGGGTTCTGGCGGATCTTTCGCTCTTCCTCCGCCACCATGGAAAAGAGACCATCCAGCCCTTTACCTGTCACATATTCATCCAGGTCAAAGCTCATCCTCTCTGCAAAAGGAATACTGCGAACCTTTGCATCGAGTTCCTGATACCAACGGGTGACCCCGACCTCGGACATGGCTGTATGGACGATCGGCTTGAAGAGCTCATTGAGTCGACCACGGGTTTTGTCCTCGAAATAGAGGGTAGCCTCGTTGTCTCGGCCCTGAAGGATTTTCCTTGCATCCGAAAAGGTCATCCGCTTAATCGATTCTATGAATAAGGACTTGGCCTCGGGAGCTGCACGCTCTGCCGCCCGGTTCATGCTCAGCTCAAAGGCATCCACCTGAGGGCCGTATCCCACGGCCCTCAGGATCTTTTCAACCTTTCGGACATTCTCGGGGAGCGGAATTCTGATCCCAGGGTTCTTGTAATACCCATCTACCCGCGAGACATTCTGAACGGCGTTGCCCGTGCCGATCTGGAGCGCCTCCTTGAGTCCCTGGATGATCTTGCTTTCGGAAAGCTCTCCACCCCGTAAAGCCTCCCTGATACCCCTGAGGATGTCTTTGAACTGAGCGGATGCGGAAGGAGGTTGGATGGTCATGAGGCCCATGAGGACAAAAAGGACGAGGAGTTTATGGATTTTCATGGCTCCTTCCCTTCGGCTCTGAGGATATTGAATTTTCGAACCTCCATGTTCCGGGGAATTAATTCGATTGTCTCCGGATCTGCTTAGATTTTAACTCAACCTGAGGAGGACCTACACTTTTTCCCGTATAACAAGAGTGGACTACATTCCGATTTCACTCCGGCCTGTCTCAAACCAATGATGGCCCCAGGCAGACTGTCGCCGCACCAATACGTATATTGGAAATTCATTCCCTTGCCTTTTTCCCTCCATCTCCCTATCCCGTCCCTCAATCCTTCCCGCCCTCGCCTTGCCCTCCCTCTTTTCTCTCTCGATTCTCAGCCTCCAGCTCCTCCACGAATTCACCAAATGCCTTCCACAGGCGAAAGACCTTATCGAGGGCCTTCTTCACTCTTTCCTTCTGTTCAGTGCTGAACGACCCTGAAAGTTCTTCGATAAACCTCTCCAAAGCCTCCTGCATAACCTTCATTTTCTCTTTAAGAGCTTCTCCAAACTTGTCAAGGACTTCAATTCCAGGCTGAATATTTTTGAGAAAACCCAAGCTTTGCTCGATCGAACTTTGCCTTTTTTCCAGCTCAGAAATTCTCTTTTCTATGCTTGCCTGAAAATGAACAAGTCTATAATTGATAGAGAACAACATTCCCGCGAAAAGGATCAAAATACAAAACATAACTCCCATCGCTATCTTCATTCCATGCCTTTTGAGAGAGCTTTCCTCTTTTTCCATGGATCACCACCTCGTTTGACTGCGTGCATTTTGGCACTTTCGATACCTTATGCTTACGATGAGCCCAAAGGCAGAATATCCATTTGGTTCATCTCTCCTTCGTCTGTCTGCCAAGCTTCTTCATCCCGACCATTCAACTCATGTCATTAACGATTTCCTCTCAATAGTAATGCAATCAATGCCTCAATCACAGACTTTTGGGAGATTATTAGTCCTTCAGCAAAGGATAATTCTTTCCGGTTGACTGCATCGGTCCTGAAAGCTATGAGAAGTCCCTCATCTTAGGGCAATCTCAGAGAATAGCATGCTGAGCGAAATAAGGGGGAAACCCCCCGGTTCCAGGCCCCCTTATCTATCAGAGAGGAAACTTTTGCTCCTCCTCATCCAAATCTATCCTAAATCACTCCTCCTATCAACGTCTCGGTGGCTTGGACACCTTGCAGCCCCCTCATCTGATTGATAACCATCTGAGAGAGATCGGGTATGCTTTTGGCTTCTACTTGCACCACCATATCCCAACGGCCGAAGACCAAATCCGTCTCTAGAACTCCTGGGAGCACGGTGATCTGCGGCACGGTATTAGATTCAAGTCCGGGAACCAGACTAACCAAGATATAGGCTTTGATCATATTATCACCCCCTTATCCCTGCATTGGTAAAAAGCTCTATTGCCATAAGCCATGCTTCTCCTTCCTCATGGTATCTATCTCCCTTTTACGGCATCCGGGGGCTTTGAGATCTTGGCCGATCAGTATTTCCCCCAACGAACCTTATGTTTTCGCGTTTGATGAGCAGAAACACATTACCGTCATCGATTCGTTTGACACTGGCGGTTCAAATATCAATGGCTTAGGAGAAAAAGAAGCAGGGACAGGAATAATGAATGAATAGAGGACAGAAAATCTTTTTGCCAGCCGCCCCATAGGCTCATAATATCAGAATCAAGGGATGCGTACAAAAAAAATCAGGGTCAACTGACCCCGATTTAAGGTCCCTCAACAAAGACAGAGCTGTTAATCTCGGGTGAAATGTCGATGAACCGTAAAGGCCGGACCGAATTGTTTACGCTGGCGGTCGGTCGGGCCAAAGACAAATTCATTTCTTTACCAGGTTGAGGTTTCTTACTCCTTCAACACGTTGAGTTCAACCCTCCGATTTTCCGCCCGCCCTTCTTTTGTCCCATTCGTGGCAACGGGATTCGACTCCCCATAACCCACTGGCTTGAGACGATCCGCGGAGATTCCCTTTGAAATGAGATACTCCTCTACCCCCTTGGCCCTCCTCTCAGAGAGACCCTGATTGTACTCTTCCGGACCAATGCTATCGGAATGACCTGCAATCTCCACCTTGACATCGACCTCCTTCTCCAAAACCGCTGCCTGCTCGTCCAGAATAGCCCGAGCCTCGGGAGTGAGCTCAGCTGAATCAAAGCCAAACTTCGCCCCTTGCAGAACGATGATCCTCGTGGGCTTCGGCGGAACAGCTACCGGCTTCGGAGCGGGAGCAGGAGCTACCCTCGCAGGAGCGGGCTCCGGTTTGGGAGGAGCTGCAGCTACCGGCGCAGGAGCAGGCTTGGGAGGAGCCTTGGCCAACTCCGCCTCTCCAGCCAGCTTGCGGGCCTCGGCTAACATGGCCATCGCCTCCTTGGTGCGACATCCCCAATAGGTCTCAACCGCCGTCTTGCCCAGCTCTTGAGCCTTGGCTATCTTCTCGGGAGCATATTGAGCCCCAGGGGATCTCTCCGCCTTCTCGATCGCCACCTCAGTCTCCCCAAACTCGGTGGGAACCCCTATGGCTTTGTTGGGCACTCCGAAGTAAGCATTCTTGGCACAGCCGGTTAGGCCAGAGAGAGCCATCAAAAATGACAATACAACTAACCCCCCTATTGCTTTTTTTCTCATAGTAGGCCCTCCTTTTCTTTCTCTGTTTCGGTTTTCATTTCCCTCAACTCGCAATTTGCATTCTTCTAAAGAAATCACCTCCTCTCTCTTTTTCCCTTCACAACCCGGCCCCTGGTTTGATGCCGTTATCCGCAAGGTCTCAGGCGTTTCCCTCGATAGAGGGGGCACCTCTGCCGCCAGTCCCAGGAAATGATTGAGCCTTGTTTCTACTATGTCGTTTACCACAAATGGATTTGAAATACCAGGGGTTTTTACGTACCAAGTGCGACTACGTTGGTCCAGGAATAGCAACTTTCGACCGTCAGATCAGCTGAATTCCCTCCTCATCATCACCTGGACTAAGCAAGAACGAGTTTATGCATCCCACCGCGGTCCAGATCCCTTAAAATCATCAATAAACCGGGCCAGGGTATTATTGTCCCCATTCTCGATATCCTTGATTGAAATACCTAATTCAAAACCCTCATGTTCAGACGGGCGCACATAGACCACTTCTCCCTGGAAGTTTACCAAGTTCTCCCCCAGGGCCATGGTGATATCAAGCACCTCTCCGGAACCAACCAAAAAGCTGCTCTGCAACCTCACCCCCCCTTGACTCACGTTCATTGATCGCGAGATTTTTTGGTCATATGGCCTTCCTTGGTTGTCAAACCGTATGTAGATGGCTGGGTAAATCATCTTCAACCTCTTCGAGCCCCTTCTATCTTGAAATCCGAAAGTATCCTCCATATCTTTTCCTCCGAATCTCTATAGAGGGTTACAATCTTTCCTCTTCAGAACCCCGTGGCTTTCCGCCCCACCCTCAGGGATGGTTTAGCCATTCGGTTACTCCTCTTATTACCTATTACCATGAATGTATGTAAAACCCAAATCCCTTCCTTCGTGATTATCACACATTACGTTTACTGCTATTTGTTCTTATTTACCCCATTTTTCTGCAAACAGTCATTCTAATTCAACGATCTCAACAAATCTTTGATTTCCTTTAAATATCTCTCATTTTCTCAGGCTTTCCCGCGGTCTATCTGGGATGAATGTAATCGTGGGATTACTTCGACCGGAAAGGAATTGGGAAAAAATCATTCGGTTAAGTCATGGTCGCGGCTGCCTGAGGTAGAGCTGGGAATTTTCAGTTAGTGCGTAAGGGTGGTATGGCATCTAACCAACAAGGGTATTTGTCATAATGCTGTTGATGGGACATCTTCATGTGGTCTCCGGATAGAGGTGCTTTTCATCCCTCATGAATCCTTAATCCTCACGGCTTTCCTATCGAGTTCACCGCGAACCCTTTGACGTATCGCCATACTTTGTGGTACATACGAGGATGAGATGAAATGATCTACGGCTCTGTTATGGGAAGGGAGTTTTTCAAATGACTTAGCTCTGTGCTACCGAACACGCGTTCACATTCCATGACGTAACTGATCAAAAGATTGCTTATGGCGAGTCCACATAACTGCTCAATCATAGAAAGGAGGAACCATGGAACTCTGGGAAGCCATTCGGAACCGAAGGAGCTGTCGGAAATTCACTCCCCAAGAGGTCAAAGAAGGAGATCTGCAGGGGATCTTGGAGGCCGCAACCTGGGCTCCTTCACCAGCCAACAATCAACCCTGGGAATTCCTGATTCTGACCAACCAGGAGATCAAGGATCAACTTCACGCTGCCTGTCTCAAAAGCAAGGACGAAGCTCTCCAAAAGTCTGGATGGCGATGGCTGGGGAAATATGAGATAGACTTCCTGCTCGAGGCGCCGATCATCGTTGCCGTCTTAGGGGATCCCGAAAAAACGGGGGTAGACCAGTTTGTTGGCGACAGCAGAGACGGATACAAGTACGCCTGTGCTGCTGCCATACAGAACATGTTGATAATGGCTCACAGCTTGGGGTTAGCCGGGCTATGGTACACCCTTTTCGACCAAACGACGGTCAAGGGTTTGCTCAATGTTCCCGGGGATCGGACGGTCTGTGCTCTCGTCTGCCTGGGTAAGCCTGGAGCCGAGCCCCTTCAGACTCCCAGAAAGCCACTGGAGGAGCTCGTTCGCCGGATCGATTGAGGAAAACAGGCCGATTGCACCCACGCTATCTGAGATTGCTCCAAAGGGCGGATTGGCTAATGCCTCGTGCTTAATGATATCCGAGGGGCTGATGAGGGTATCCCTTTTCCGAAAATGACTGTCGACTTCTTCACAGTGCACGTTGATGTCATCGAGCTTTTTTCCGTTGCAAAGAGAATCGAATTGGGTTACTATGCTTTTTCGTTCAATGAAACCCGGCTTTGAAACTCCACCGCTAACCCCCATGCTGAATGTTTAATGACTATCATAAATGGTAAGAAAGCATCTTTTACCTCAAAACGCATTCGGTTCTTTCCCTTAGTCAGGGAGGAGGTGATGAAAGAGATTACAATGGAGAGGGGGTGGAACCGTATTGAATTGACCTCCGCCTCCACCTGATCATCTCTCCAGAGCAGGGACAGGCCGAAAGTTGGGAGAGCGGAGAGTCTAACGATGAACAATGTTAAATGGCAACGATAAACCGATATTTCCTTTGCCTGTAACTCTCATAAAAGGAGGAGAATCATGAAAAGGATCGTGTTTTTACCTTTTGCTCTTCTTGCTATGGTCGTTCTCATCGCATTTCTTGGCAATGCGGCATATGCTGCTGAGCCAATTATCATCGGAGCACCTCTCTCCACAGCCTTCTTATACGGCTGGGATGCAGAGCGCGGAATGCAGCTGGCTATCGAGGAGATAAATACGGAGGGTGGAGTCAATGTTGGCGGTGTGAAGCGCCCCTTTGAAATGGCGGTGATTGACACCCGGGATCTCGAACCCGGGGTTCCAGTGAGTGAAGCCCTTCTCGTGGTAGAGAAGCTCATCCTGGAAAATAAGGCTGATTTCATTATGGGCGGTCCTGTGCGCTCTGAAGCGGCTTTGGCGGCCATGGATCTGTTATCCAAGCACAAAAAGGTTTCCATCCTGACAACCGGCGTCCTCACCCCCGCATATCACGCCCGGGTCGCAGAAAATTACGAGAAGTATAAGTACTTATTTCGAATTACCGGCGAGGCAAAATGGATGGTTGGAGGTGAGATCGTTCCAAGTCTTCTCTTTATCGAGAAGAATTACGGCCTCAACAGGCTGTTCATCATGATTCAGGACGTATCCCATGCGCGCGCTGGGGGCGGCATCATTGCAAAGGTCATGAAGGATAAGGGCTGGGAAGTGCTGGGGGAGCCGGAGATCTATCCCACCGGGACTACCGATTTTTCCATGGGTCTCCTCAAAGCCAAAAGGCAAAAGGCTCAGGTGCTCCTTATATGGATGGATATGCCGGAGACATCCATCCTCCTCAAGCAGTGGTACGACCTAAAGATCCCAGCACTGCCCTTTGGTTCAATCATAGCGGCCGCGGAGCAACCCGGCTTCTGGAAGGCGACTGAGGGGAAGGGGGAGTTCACCCTGGCCAACGTAGTCAATGCTGGCAATGCCCCATCCAATGCGACGCCTTGGACGATGAAGTTCTTCGAGGCTTATAAGAAGAGGTGGAACATCGAACCTGAGGGATATGGAACCTCAACCAGCTACATGGGTCCTTACGTGCTGAAGGATGCTATCGAACGAGCAGGCTCCCTTGACTCAGACGCAGTCGTAGCTGCGTTGGAAAAAACCGATATGAAGGGGGTCTACGGGAGGATAAAATTCGATCCCAAGAGCCACCAGGTAATCCCAAGCCTTGATCCAGATGAAGGGGCCGTGGGGACAATCTTCCAGTGGCAAGGGAGAAAGAGGGTTGTGGTTTTTCCGCCGAAGATCGCCATGGGAAAGATCAAACTCCCGCCATGGATGAAGTAGGGATGGTTCCGCATCCGCCAGTCTTGAGCATAGTCTTATCATAGAGGGGAGGGGTAAGACCCCTCCCCACTTTTCGTGACTATGACGCCCGTTTGTGTTTGAGCCCCACTGGGTTATAAGAATCAATGGACATCTCATATGCATATATTGATCTACGGGACAATAAATAGCTTTTCACTGGCCTTAATGGCCATTGGCTTCACGTTGGTCTACGGAATTAGTAGGCTTCCGAATTTCGCTCATGGGGCCCTCTACGTGGTGACTGGATTCATCGTCTGGAGTTTCGTGAACATCTTAGGCATACACTATATCGCGAGCATCCTCTTATCCTTGATCCTTACAGGCGTAATAGGCGCCGCTCTTTATCAATTCGTGTTGATCCGGGTCAGGGGCATGGCGACCTCTGAGATTATCGCCTCCTATGCCATCGGGCTGGCTATTTTGGAAGGGTTACGTTGGCGCGGATTCAAAGGAATGACCTATACCCTCCCCGTATTCATCGAGGGGAGCATCGAGATAGCCGGGATCCCTGTCGATTTTCAGCGGATGATCGTGGTGGGGATAGGGATGGTGGTGGTAGCCTTCCTCTGGCTTTTTACCCACTACAATAAGATCGGCCTGGCCCTGAGGGGGATGGCCCAGGACGAACGCGCTGCCATGATGCTCGGCATCGATTCCGATATCATGGCCTTAGTAGCCATGGCCCTCGGGTCCAGTCTGGCCGGGTTGGCCGCGGTTGTCTTGCTCCCTCTTGGCAACATTGTAGTCGAGGCCGGGTACAATGTCTTGATCCTCGCCATCGCCGTCTGTATCGTGGGAGGCCTCGGCAGCTGGTTTGGTGCCGTGCTTGCCGCCTTTATGATCGGATTCGGCCAAATCATAACCGTAGAGTATGTTGCGTCTCACTTCCATATGGTGGTGGCCCTTCTGGCCATCATCATTACCCTGATCTTGAGACCCTCTGGCCTTTTCGGCAGACAAAAGGAATTGGAGGAGAGGGTGTGAAGAATGAGATGGGAGAGCGGCGCAGGGAACGCTTGGATCGGGGAATAAAAGTGCGCACAGAGGGTATATACGCCATCTCCTCATGGCAGGAGATGGGTTATCTCCTCGTGCCTAGGCTTGCCTTGATAATTGGTATACTGGTCCTTCCTCTGGTTATGCCCAGTGCCTATTGGCAACGGGTCATATCTATCGCATGCATATACGGACTGCTTGCCCTCGGATTCGACTTTTTAGCTCATTTCGTGGGATTGGTCTCCCTTGGAGGGGCTTTATTCATCGGGGTTGGTGCATACATAGCCGCAGTCCTCAACACTTCATTGGGGCTACCGATGATCCTAACCATCCCCATCGCGACAATAGCCGGAGCAATGATCTGCACCCTGCTCCTCCTTCCGGGCCTGCCCCTCAGGGGCGTCTACTTCGCCATCGTGACCCTCATGTACCCGTTGGTTCTCAAGAGAATCATTGAGGCATTGAACATCCTGGGAGGAACCGAGGGTATTCTCGGGGTGGCCAGTTTCCCCAACAGATGGGTTGAACAGTATTTCATCATCGCGATGGTCATCCTCTTGCTCTTTGGCTTGAGGAGATTGGTCAATCAGGATATCGGGTTGGTTTTTCGCGGGGTAAAGGACAACGACCAGGCGGTCAAAGCTTCTGGTCTCAGCATCACCCTTTATAAGTCCATCGCCGTTTTCATTGCATCCGCGCTCGGTTGTCTCGGCGGTGCCTATCTGGTTCATATCTATATGTGGGCGGGCATATCGCAGTTCGCCCTCGATTTCTCCATTTTGCCCATTGCCGCAACCGTAATCGGCGGAGGGGGGACTTTAGTGGGCCCCATACTGGGATGTTTTATCCTAATCCCTATCTCTGAATTGCTGCGGGCCTTCGGGACCCTTAGGATTGCCTTTTATGCCCTCATCTTAACGGCCTTCATCGTGTTCAGAAGCGAGGGAATCATGGTATACGCCCAGAGGAAATATCACCAGTTTGAAAGGTGGGTCAGGGTTTGAGATCAGAGCCCATTCTTCAGGTCAAAAACGTCAAGAAGGCCTTTGGCGGGGTCCAGGCATTGGTGGATGTCAGTTTTACCGTGTCCGCAGGCGAGATCTTCGGGATAATCGGCCCAAATGGTTCGGGGAAGACCACGCTCATCAATTGCATTACGGGCTTCGTAAGGATGGATTCGGGGAGAGTTCTCTATAGGGGAAAGGACATCAGCAAACAAGCACCCCATAGAATCGCAAACCTGGGCGTCACGAGGACATTCCAGATCATGCGGCCATACTACAGCTTGCCCGCGTATAAGAACCTTATCGTTCCCCTCTTCTCTCCTCGGGCAAGGCGAACTGGTGGTTGGAGGGGAGGAGGCAAACTCGGGGATAGGGACACTGTGGGTATAGATATCCTTGAGGAGATCGGATTCGAGCGGGACTCGTTTGTCCCGTATAAATTGGCCTCCACCCTCCCTACAGGATATTTGAAGCGTCTCGAACTCGCACGGTGCCTGGCATTAAGGCCTGAGATAATCATCTGCGACGAGGTCTTCTCGGGTTTGAGCATGACCGAGATAGCGAGCATGGTCCCCCTCATACAACGGCTGCAAAAGGAAGGCCTCACCCTGGTTATGATAGAACACAGATTGAGGGAGCTTTTCCGAGTCGCCAACAGGGTAATGGTACTCAACTTTGGAGAGAATATTGCCGAGGGCATTCCGGAGGAAGTCATGGAAGATGAGAATGTGAAACGAGCATACCTCGGCTCTGAGAAGTCCCTGGATTAGACTGAAAGCCAGGAGCGGTTGCTTTCTCAGGGAGTTCGATCTTCGGGAAGGTGTCTTTTATAACCCTCATGGGGATCCAACTTGCTGTGGACGATTAATAAGATAAATGATAAAGAAGTCCCTGAAAAAGTCGCTCTTCGCCGCTCAAAAGATGTTCTTGTGGGAAAACCCCTTGTCCCTTCGCTTCAGTACTTTCGGAGTGACCCTTTCGGGGCTCGCGGGCGGGGAATACTTACCCCTTCCGGTCCCTAAGGACCGGCTTTCCCCTTCACGTTCATCCTCGATGGGTACCCCGCTCCTCCAGCAAATTTCGCTCAGGGACAACGGATTTTCTCCATAGACGAATGAGACTCTAGAACGAAAAAATCTTACTTCGCGGTCAGAGCTTCTTTTTTCGAGGTTTTCAGTGATCTGGTAAACGAGTATTGGCATATAAAGGAGAGAGAAAAAGGTGAGAGGAGATCGAGAGGAGAATACCTTCACGAGATTTGAACACATCTGCGAGAAATACCCCGATAAGACGGCTATCGTCTATCTGGGTGAGAGCTTCTCTTATGCCAAGCTGAAGGATCTCATCAATAGATTTGCTGGCGCCCTCAATCACCTGGGTGTGGCTAAAGGTGATAGGGTTATGATTTACATTGCAAATTGTGTGCAGTGGGTCGTCGCGTTTTTAGGGATTCAGAAACTGGGAGCCGTTGCGGTACCGGTATCCCCCATCTATACCTCGTATGAGATCGAATATATGATTAACGACGCCGGCGCTGAAACGATCATCTGCCAAGATACGAATTTCTGCTATGTACAGGAGATATTCCCCAAAACATGCCTGAGGAATGCCATTGTTACAAACCTGGCTGATCTCCTCCCCCTCTGGAAGCGCGCTGTGGGAACNNTCCCAAAGTGGAAATCGATCCATGGGAGGACCTCTCCTATATCCTCTACACCGGTGGAACCACTGGCTTTCCCAAGGGAGTACCCGGCAATCACATTGGCATGGCCTCCTATGTCAACGACATAACCGATGATGTGGCCGGAGGGTATATCGAAGAGGGGAGGGATACCTATATCGCGGTAAACCCCCTCTTCCACATTATGGCTTTGGGATTATTGATGGCCATAGGACTCAATTATGGCAATGAGACTATTCTCATGCCGGTGCCTCAAATAGATGCCATCCTGGAGTCCATCCATCGATATCATGTAAGATGGTTGCTCGGCGTGCCAGCGCTCTATCGGATGATCCTGGAGAACGATAGGTTAGACCGATACGATCTCAGCTCGCTTCGCTATTGCTACTGCGGTGGCGATGTGCTCCCCATCGAGGTCTACAACCGCTGGAAGGAGAGTTTCGGCATACCAATCTATCAAGTATACGGTTCAACGGAAGCAGGCCATGTCACCTATAGTCGCTTGGACAGGGAACCCGAGTCGATGTCAGTCGGATTACCCCTGAAGAGCAGAACGTGTAAAATTGTTGACCCTGATACCTTGGAGTCGGTGCCAATGGGGGAGACGGGTGAGCTCTTGGTAACCTCGGATTACACCATAAAGAACTATTGGAAAAAACCGGAGGAGACGGCTCGGTCCTATGTGGAGATAGAGGGCACGGTCTACTACCGAATGGGAGACTATGTCCGACAGGACGAACAGGGAGAGATTTACTATGTGGAGAGGTCTGCGGATATCATAAAGTATAAAGGGTACAGGATCTCCGCCTCGGAGATCGAGGCGGTATTACAAGATCATCCAACGGTCATAGGGGCATGTGTTGTGGGTATCCCCGATGAGAGGGTTGGGGAACGCATCAAGGCGATGGTCGTGCTCAAGGAAGATGCGAGGGGTGTAGACGCACCCCAACTGATCAGATGGTGCCGGGAACGGCTCGCGTCATATAAAATACCCAGTTACATAGAGTTTAGAGATATGCTCCCCAAATCCAAGGTAGGAAAGCTCTTGAGGCGTGAAATAAGGGATGAAGAGA
>JABAOH010003940.1_pt1 | contig 14096 bp, 17 predicted proteins | sample 7062181 | NCBI WGS metagenome assembly JABAOH01 (sample SAMN14538630, study PRJNA623070) | marine sediment metagenome | biome: marine biome [ENVO:00000428]; feature: marine pelagic biome [ENVO:01000023]; material: deep marine sediment [ENVO:00002113]; isolation source: pool of 5 deep marine... | reverse complement strand
TCCCATCATCTGGTGTCCCTGCTGACCCTGCATCATGCCATGTCCCTTCATGCCGCCTTGCATCATGCCTTTTCCCATCATATCGCATTTCATGTCGCCCTTTTCCATCATGCCGCCCTTCATCATTCCTTTGCCCATCATTTTCTCATGCATCGGCATCATCATTCCCTGCGACGTGCCCGATTTCAGGCTGTCGCTTTGATGACCTACATGATCATGGCTGTGCTGCGCCAGGGCCAGTCCGCTGACCAACAACAGGCTCACTGCCATCACGGTTAAGGTTAATGTTAGCTTTTTCATTTTTCATTCTCCTGTTTTTGATGATTGTTCAAATTGAATTTATACACCCAATAGGCAAAACTTATACCATAAAAACCATTATATCCAAGTTATTAAGATACTAGTTGTTATATTAATTTTAGTTTTTTTTGTTGTAAGAATTATTGTAGAATATTCTACATTTTATTATACAAATTGTACAATATTATACGATAAAAAAAAGCAGCTCATTCTTTAAATTTCGAGCTGCTTTTTATCTTTTGGTCATTGATTGCTTTTTATTTTTTGTTTTCTTTTTCTCCACGTATGCTTCCACTTTTTTAATAAAACTAAAATTTATATAATTTATAAATGAATTATTTTATCGCTTTATGCACCTAAAAATTTAAAGAAGTTTGCCACAAGTAGTTTTCGAGCCACCACAATAGCATCAGTGGGCCTAATTTGTTTGGGACATACTTTTACGCAATTGAAAATGGTATCGCAGCCCCAGACGCCCTGTTGACTGTTAATTCTGTCCAATAATTCAATGCCACGGACATCACGGGGATCAGCCAGAAAGCGATAAGCTTTGGCTAATAATGAGTGATTACCATTGATGTAAAACATGCTTAATCGCATCCAGTGAAATTTGATCGGCATCGTATTCCACATAAACGACATCGTCAATCGCATTGGCAGCCGCATCAAGCACGCCCGGCTTTTTGAGTAATTTATCTTCCACCTGTCAAGTGCAGTCAGGTGGCATGTAGTCTTTGAGTACTAAATTTATTGATTGTTTTTTCATGGTTTCCTCAATCTTTTTGATTAGTCATATTGACCATTATTTTTGATAAGTTTAACTAAAATATTTCAAGCCATTGGCATTTGGCTTTTGGCTACTAGCGAAAAGCTAAAAGACAATAGCCAGATGCCAAGACTCCCCAGATAAAAATTCAGGCCATCATTTCCTTTCATAGTAAAGCAACACTTTCGCCACAATCGGCGGCAAGATCAAATTCTGCACAAACGGCGTCAAACCAATGCCCAATAACGACACCATGGGCATGGCGTCTTTAAATTCCCAGCTACCTAAAACATGGACATGGTACAATTCGGCAAGAACTGTATAGACAAATGCAAAAAAGGTAAACAACGCCACATTGCGCCAGGTGAATTTTTCATACAGCCAGAGCCACTTTTTCAGAATGAGTGCAGTGATATGATAACCAATGAGAAATGGTACCAAATCCCGAAATGAACAGTGAACAATATAATACAACTTTCTTGAAATTGTCGGCGCATCTACAAAAATATACAATGGTGAATGCGCCAGTTCATAAATCAAGCTGAATAAAAAGGCAACCAGCATAAATTTGACTTCGAAAAAAATAATGGATTTTAAATAAGACTTTTTCAATTTATTCATTTCTCTCCTTTCCTGAATACAGCAATATCAGAATTAGCAATTAGTTCACAAAATTAGACCGAACACAAAAAATAATTATTAAAAATCAATTTTTTGTTTGTTCCGCTTTTTAATCTTTAATTTTTCTTATGGCAAAGACTTCATCAATGAGCATAAATCAGTATCTTCTATTTGGTGAATTTAATGATTAAATCTATTTCGCCTTTGCCATTTTCTCTTTTGGATCTGAACAGCAGGTCGGATTCACATGCAAATTATCCAGTTCATTTTGTTCTGTGAAGTGATGCCAGCCACGCTTCTTTTTGCTGAAAAAACCATTATCCAGTTGAATTTCATGTTCGGCAAGAACTTCTTCTATTTTTTTCAACGCCACCGATTCCAGATCGTAGCGAACGGTCAGAATCCTGCTGTTTTGATCATAGCTAAGTTCTTTAATGCCGTTTAGTTCATTCAATGCCTGTCCTGCTTTATCAATGAGTCCATTGGCAGAATTAGCAAGCTTCAGTTTTCGTGTTTTGATAATAGCCATGGTTTTTCTCCTTTCGGATTGGGTTAATAAAGTTGGAGTCCACCTTAAAAATGAACATCTTTTATAACATCTTTTAATTTTTACTGATATATCATATTTAGTCAATCCATCAATAATCAGAGGTGGACTCCAACTTAAGATCAATGCACATGCTTCGCCCCATCTTTATGTTCATGAACTTCCTCCTGGTGCATCATGGCCGAATCAGGCATTGTCTGATGATGTTCATCAAGTTCGCTGCCGCTGTGTTCATGGGTAACACCTTCGCTGTGAATATGCTGCGTCGTTTGTGTTGCTGCTTTAACGCCATAGCCATGGGTATAGACCATCTCGCCGTCATAGTAACCGCCGACAACCATCAGTCCTACGACCAATACGCTTACAAAGAGATAAATCACCAGCCCTTTAACAGGCAGCTTACCCTTCAGTACAATCCGCCAGATCGTCAAAGGAAGAATAATCCCCAGCACAAGAAAGCCGATGGTTTCATGCGTTTCCAATAGCTCGTGCCCTGCATCGGTGTGCGCTGCTCTACCTTCAGCGATCAATCCAAAAATAACCGTGGTAATCACCGACAGACTGCCAAACAACAAATTGAACCAGGCAGCTGAGTGAAAGCCTTCTTTTTTGGTCAATTTCCCCAGGATATCAAAAAGCACACTTAGAGAAAACAGTGCAATTGTAAAGTGCACCAAAATTGGATGAATTAAATAGAGTTCAATCATTGTTCATTTTCCTTCATTTTAAGCAAAAAATGTTACTTATTTGATAATTTTAAACTCAATTTCCATGCACAAATTAATGTGCCTGATTAAGTATCATAATATCAAGAAATTATTTTATATATCGATTGAGAGTAATAGTGAGTGGAAACGCATTGTTGTGGAATATTCTACAATCGAATTAACATTATTATTCAGTTGTCAATACAAGTTGAAATTATCGATTTTAAAAGTAATTAAAGAACGTGTTGAAAATTCAATAATATTGAGAGTCGGATTTTCAGCAGCAGGAAATACTAATATGTAACGGATTCAGATCCAGATGTCATGTAAGCATCAAAGTTAAAAATAATATTTACAAGTAAATATAACCAAATTAACAGGCAAAGTCAAGAACTTTTTGTTTATCAGGGTACTCCCTCAGTTATTGGCTGGCTACCGATGCCATCGCTTAACTTTCGAAGGATTTTCATAAGACTTAATTTCTTNNTGAAGTACCAGGAGCGCTATTACAGTCGGGTTGGTGCTCATCTCGTGAATATGCTAAGGAACGACAACGATCCGCGCCTGGAGGTCTATTACGCACCCAACGCTGCGGATACAATTGTCGGTTCTGCGCATGGGGAGTTTAACGAGGCTGCGAGCTGGCTGAACGAAAATACGGTCGGAGCTGCAGACTGGGATGTTGACCTGCTATCATGGGAAGAGAACCAGTTCATCATCGCCGAGTGTCAGTATCAAACCGGGGGTGAGGCTGGTGCGTTGGCTACACTGAACGCTACCTTAGCCGGGATTGAAACGCGGTGGGCCAACTTTATCGGAGATGCCACCCTTCCCCGATACGAGGGGCTGACTGGTGCTGCTCTGCTTGAAGCCATCATAAATGAGAAGTACAAGGCGCTTTTCTTTAATCATCAGGTCTGGAACGACTGGAAGCGTACCGGGTACCCTGTGCTGACGATCCAACCGAATACGGAAATACCACGTCGCTTCATGTATCCAGATGATGAAGAGAATACCAACGAGAACTTCCCGGGTGTTTTGGGACTGTGGCATCGGAACGATAACGATCCGAATTAGCACCTGTTAAAGTTCCAAAAATACGGAGAATCTACTTTTTAAAACCCTGCTTCCCTGGAAGGAGCAGGGTTTTTATTTTGTTCAAAGAAAGGAATTAAGACCTTTTAACCTTCAATACCTAATGAACAAGCCAGAGTTAACAGGTAATAGTGAATAAATTATATTCCCTCAGTTATTGGTTGGTTACCGATGCCATCGCTTAACTTTCGAAGGATTTTCATAAGACTTAATTTCTTATAAAACAAATCAGTTTTCAGTACAGTTTATACTTGCTAAAGCGATGGCATCGGTATAAATACTCCCATAACTGAGGGATTACTTATCAGGTGTAAATTGGCTAATGGAAGGTGGAGTGAGATTGAAAATTAGAACAATTCCCAATACAATATACAGCAGTATCAATATTTTAATTTACAAAGTTTTCATTTTGATGCCAGATGAATATACATTTATAGCATTCTCTCAACAGTTTTTGCCCAAACGATTACACCAGTGCTTGTTTCGATGAGACTGAAATTCAAAATAAACTTTTCGTTTTCCATCGTTGCATATCCATCAATAAATCCATCAACGCCGATTAGTTTTCCAATCTCCACGGCACTCTTTTCATCGATCGCTCCTGACAGAGAAAGACTGTGTTCCTCCAATAATTTGTCTAATCTTTGTCTGGAGACGACTTTAAAACGAGTTGCATTGACCAATTGCGTAACTAATTTTCGTCTGATCATATCTACATTCAAACCAGCGGTTTGAGATTTAATTTGCCAGATGGCAATCGAATTTATATTTATTTTTTGTTCTAACAAATCTGACACTGCTTCTTCTATCATATGATTGATAACTGTGGTTGTGTTTATCGTTTGTATATTTTGGGAAGAATGCGAAACAAGCGGTTTGATTGAAGTGCGTTTCATTCCAATTCCCATCATCATACAACCATTAAAAATAAGAGTAAGCAGAAGAACGGATAGCGTTACTTTAATGCTTTTATGTAATTTTGATTTCATGATAAGACTTTCTTTATTTATAATTCTTTGTAAGATATTCATATAACACAATTAAGTTCCCCCTCAAAAATATATTTTTGGTTTTTCGTATCTTACGTGGGTTAACAAATTAAATATTTTATTTAAAATGTCACACTGCTCCCGATAAACAACCCTAAATCAGGACTACTTTCACTAAATCCAAACGAAATACCACCATTGATTTGATACATGGGATTGATGTGATAATTTGTGTTAAGCGTTATTTCTCGTGGCGGTTCAACACCTTTAAGAATTTCGGTGTATCCGTAATAATAGGCTAAGAAACTTAATTTGCCATTTAACAGCGGCTTGCCGATACCCAATCCAAAACCGATGGGATTCATCAACTCGATTTCCTGCGGGTCGCCGAGCAGATAATAATTGATATCCCAGAAACCATATACAAATCCCATATTTTTTCTGGCAGAGATTCCGATTCCATAGTCTAATTCTCCTGTGCCCAAATTTTGGTCGGTGCCGGCAGTGGGAAGTTTGACAAGTGCGGTAAAGGAAAGGGCTGGAATATTATCCCCTTCCTTTACCATTGTCATGCCCATGTTGAGAAACAGATCTCCCACAGCCCGGTTCATCGCATGATCACCCATGTGACCACCTGAAAACATGCCGTGATTGTGACCGTCATCCGAGGATTGATCACCATGGCCATGCTCTGATGGAATAATACCATAACCCATGTGTGTAATTAAATCTGTATTCTGTGCAATGAATGGAAGACCTACTGATACAAAATAAAAATCGGTCTTGTATCGCAAGGTCGGATACAGATAAGTCGTATTAGTGATATCTGAATAAACGTAATTACCCGAATTCCATTTCAACAATCCTGAAACAGTGATTTCACCAGTTTGAACTGGAACATTCATCAACAGAATAACTCCAATGACTGAAGTTAAAGTGATCTTTCTCAACATTTGTTTTCCTCCTGAATTACTTTTTCTTCTCGGCTGCCTTATTCACAGCTTCCATGTTTTTTGTCATACCTTCCATGTGCTCGGTAATGACTTTCATATGCTCCTCCATTTCATTCATGTGTTGTTGCATATTTTTGTCATTCATCATGGAATTATCCTGCATCATTTTTTGCATGTTTTCCATGAATTTGGTCATGTGCTTTGCCATATCATCCATATTGTGTGTCATCATCATGGCGTGATTGGATTGCATCTGCTGCATGGACTGACCTTCCATGGATTCATGCGTATGTTTCAGCATGTTGTCCATTTTTTCATTGATTGCATGCATTCTGTTCATCATATCTGTCATGTTCATCATTTTATGACCTTGCATCATTTGACCATGCTGCATCTGGCTTCCACCTTTATGCTGGGAAAAACCGAAAGTCGCATAGGCAAGAATAGCAACAAATATAACAGATAATCTTACGAAAAGTTGGTTTTGTGTCTTCATGACATACTCCTTTGAATTTATTTATTAGATTAGTTATTTATCAATTTTCACAATCGTCGGCAAAAAATGACTGTTTTTTGAAAAAATCTTATTCAATCCCCAGTTCAAAATAAAAGCAATTATCAATCCTCCCAATGCTGTTAAAATTGCTTTACCTTCAGTTCCGAATAGTGAAAATCCAATGAAATACCCTGTAATCAGGAATAATACTGGTAGGATAAAAACGATAATCGCTGAAACAATCCGAGATTTGGATTGGTAGCTAATTGTCACGTGATCACCGACCTGGACATCGTTTTTAGCTGGAATTTCAATCTGGCGCACAACTCCGCCCATGGCTGTGCAGGCGTGCTTTGCACCACAATGCTGACATTGGCTGCCAGCTTCCATTTGAACAACAACTTTGTCATTGTTAATAGTGACTACTTTTCCAATTTCGGTTTCCATTTTTTGGGTATCCAATTTTAGATAACCTTGCTGGTGATTATTCTACAATTAATTTCCCCCGCAACATTCCCATTCCGCAGGTGAATTCAAACTCACCCTTTTTATTGGGAGTAAATTCAATGGGTACGGTCTGAAAAGGTGTCAGTATTGCGCTTTTATTAAAATCCGAAAAAATCACCCGTTCAGAACAATCATCCGTTTCCTGGCGTAAAAAATTCAACCGAACTGGCTTGTCCTGCTTCACCACAATGATGTCGGGATCATATCCCCCCTTGACGGTAATAAAGGCTTCCTGAATTCCCTGGTTGCTTTCAGTAGCAGGTCTGGCTTTCTTTTTTGAGAACAGGAAAAACCAGATCACAAACGCGGCAAGGGCTAATCCTGTTATGGTTACAATTATTTGAATAAGTGTCATATTAATATTTCCCTGTTATTGTTAAAATCTCAAAACTCAAATAATGAATTACAAATAAAATACAAATCTCAATTCCAAAATACCAAACCATTTGACAATTGAATATTAGCATTTGATATTTATTTGTCATTTGTGCATTATTATTTGGTACTTAAACCGATTCTTTCACTTTAAATCGCCTTAGCCGCAAAGCATTAGAAACAACCGTAACACTACTCGCAGCCATCGCTGCCGAGGCAATAATGGGACTCAACAATAAACCGATGAATGGATAAAGCGTACCCGCAGCAATCGGGATGCCGAGTGTATTATAAATAAATGAACCAAATAAATTCTGTTTAATATTTCTCATTGTCGCTTTGCTCAACTGAATGGCATGAGCCACACTGGTTAAACTACCTTTGATCAGTGTGATGTCACTGGCTTCTATGGCGACATCTGTGCCTGTACCGATGGCAATTCCCACATCTGCCTGAGCCAGTGCAGGAGCGTCATTGATTCCATCGCCAACCATGGCTACGATTTTTCCTTCCAACTGTAATTGCTTGACGTGATTGGCTTTTTCCTCTGGCAACACTTCGGCAAAAACCCTGTCCACACCCGCCTGTCTGGCAATCGCTTCAGCCGTTCGTCTGTTATCGCCAGTGATCATAACAACCTCGAGTCCCATGCGGTGAAGCGTCTGGATGGCTTGTTGTGAATCTTTTTTAAGCGTATCGGCAACAGCAATTATTCCTGCCAGTTTATGATCAAACGCCACTAACATCGGCGTTTTGCCTTCATCTGCCAGTGCGATCAATTGGTCTTTAGCAGAATCAGTATTAATGTTTTGCTCCTGCATCAGTTTAAGATTCCCCAATTGAACTTTCACATCATTAACTAACGCCTCAACACCGTGACCAGGAATCGCTTTAAAGCTGGATGCCTCTGTAATGGTCATACTTTTTTCTTCCGCGCTTTTATAAATTGCTTCACCTAATGGATGTTCGGAACCTTTCTCCACAGCAGCAGCTAAACTCAAAATATCGTTTTCATCAAATCCATTGTAAGCAATCACATCGGTAACCTTTGGCTCACCAATAGTTATTGTGCCTGTTTTGTCTAAAATGATCCCCTGAATTTTATGGGCAGTTTCCAATGCTTCACCGCCTTTAATCAGAATACCGTTTTCGGCGCCTTTACCCGTACCGACCATAATTGAAGTCGGCGTCGCCAATCCCAGGGCACAGGGGCAGGCAATGATCAGAACCGTAACGAAGGTGATGAGCGCATAAGTTAATGCTGGTTCTGGTCCAAAGTCAAACCAGACCACAAATGCTAAAATGGCAATGGCGATCACGATAGGGACAAAGATACCAGAAATAATATCCGCCAGCCGTTGAATCGGCGCTTTGGAACCCTGTGCCTCCTGAACCATACGAATGATTTGAGCCAGCGCCGTGTCCTTGCCAACTTTTATTGCTCGGAACTGAAATGAACCCGTTTTGTTGATCGTCGCGCCAATGACTTCACTGCCCACGTTCTTTTCCACAGGAATGGACTCGCCCGTAATCATGGATTCGTCTACTGATGATGTGCCTTTCACAATCACACCGTCAACTGCAATTTTTTCACCAGGACGTACCACAACAATATCGCCGACCAGTACCTGTTCAATCGGTAGATCAATTTCTTTGCCATTACGGACAACTCTGGCAGTCTTTGCTTGCAAACCCATTAATTTTTTGATCGCCTCTGACGTGCGTCCTTTGGCACGCGCTTCTAAAACCCTGCCCACCAGGATGAGCGTAATAATAATTGCCGTGGTGTCAAAATAAATATTACGCATATTTTCAGGCAGAAACGAAGGGAAAAATGTTGCTACAACCGAATAAATATAAGCTGCTCCCGTACCAATGGCGATTAACGTATTCATGTCAGCAGCTCGATGCGTTAGCGCTTTCCAGGCGCCTGTATAAAACTGAGACCCTGAATAAATTAAAACTGGTGTTGTTAAAATGAATAATAGAATCCAGCGCGTTTGTTCTGGCACGGCATTTAAAAAAGTAAAGACATCTGATAAAGAACCGAATAAAATAATAATGGAAAAAACAGCGCTAAAAACCATTTTTCCAAACAATCGTTTATAATTTTTCTCCCGCTCTTTACGCTCAAAATCCTCGGATTCTCTCCCGCTGACGATAACAGCTTCATATCCAGAATCTGTCACAGCAGTAGTAAGTTTTTCGAAATTTACCAATTCTGGAATATAGGAAACATGTGCCCGCTCCGTGCTTAAATTGACTGAAGCATCCAGTACGCCTGGTATCTTTTTTAATGCTGCCTCGACCCGATTAACGCACGACGCACAACTCATCCCTTTGATCGCAAGTTCTACCTGACTGCTGCCCACCTGATAGCCGACAGATTTGATCGACTGTGCCAATCTAGCAGCATCAGTCTGATTTACATCGAAAATGACGTGGGCTTTTTGATTGGCAAAATTCACCGATGCTTTTTGCACACCAGTCTCATTCTGTAGTGTTTTCTCAATCGTCACTGCACATGAAGCACAGCTCATTCCAGCAATGGGCAGATCGAGTTTCAGCAGATTCGCTCCCTCACGGAAACCAGTTAGTGAAACTGCCCCAGGCACCTTCGGTTCTTCAAGTGTCTTACCCGAATGTTGATGCCCACTATTGGTGAATTTTTCAGGATTTGCATCAAACTGGTTTTTGCAGGTCAGGTTACAAAAATAATAAGTTTCGCCATTAAACTCGCTTTTGCCTGAAGCCTGGGAATCCTCAATCTCCATGCCGCAAACGACATCTTTTACTTTCATGTTACTCACCTAAGTCTTTTCTCATTGATTCAAATTGTTCATGATTAATTTCGCCCTTTGCATATCTTTCTTGTACGATTTGTAATGCGCTTTTATTTGAGCGGCTAACCGATTCAGTACGATCCTGATCCATTAAATACTCAGCCAGGAAAAAAATCCCGACAAATATTATCCCCCAGGTTAATATCATTCCACCACCAGACATCACGGTAATCACCTCCTCATTTCATTATTTTTGCTTCATAAATACAAAATAAATGCCAGGAATTTTATGTCATGTATATTTTCCATATTATCAATAGTTAATGAGTTGAACATTTACAATTAATAAAACGCTATTGAAGAACTTTTGTAGATTATTCTACAAGAAGTGATTAAAATTCTTCAAAACAATTTTTAATATAAAATTCGTAAATTGCTTGATTTTAAATTTGAATTTACAAATTTCTAATGATTTCCACGATCAGAAATAGAAGATTTAGAGAACTGAAACTAGTCTTTAGATTAGGAATAAGGGCAATCCCGAAAATTTTCGAAATTGCCCTCTTTACTCAGGCATTTATCAGGACATACTTTTCGGGTGCTTTGTTAAATTTTTCTTTACATGCTGTGCAGCAGAAGTAATAGACCTTGCCCTTGTATTCCGATTTAGCAGCAGGCGATTTTTCATCCACTGTCATACCGCAGAATGGATCCTTAGTCATAATTCCTACCTCCTTAAAGACTGTTTTATTTTTTTAGTAATCTCTAATACAAAAAGTTATGAATCCATCCAAACATCAAACCGATATAAATACCTCAGAAAAAACTTTCGATCAAACCAAGAAAAAATGACCCTACAGACAGCCACCTAAAGCCTGGTAATATACTTTACAGAAACTGGTGCATGTGAATGCTTTCAAGAGTTATCAGCCCATAGATGACACGAGAATAAAACCAAAAGTCGTGTAAATCCCTAGCAACCAGGTGATTACTTTTATGCTTAACGTGATTTCTCTCCTCATTTTTGAATCATCGATTCATTGATGTTGTACTTTTTCGACATATATTCGATCAGGTTATCTGAAAAGGCATTTTTTGTTTTTTTCTTTATATGATTTTCTACTTTTTTAATAAAACTGATATTGATATAATTTATAACTGAATCATTTTATCGCTACGCTCCTAAAAATTTAAAGAAATTTGCCACAAGTAGTTTCCGAGCTGCCACAATGGCATCAGTCGGGCGGATTTGTTTGGGACATACTTTAACACAGTTGAAAATGGTATCGCATCCCCAGACGCCCTGTTGACTGTTAATTTTCTCCAACAGCTCAATGCCACGACCATCACGGGGATCCGCCAGGAAGCGATAGGCTTTGGCTAATAAAGCGGGACCCAGAAAGTCTCGATTCCGTTTGGTCACAGGGCAGGATGCATAGCAGGCGCCGCACAAAATGCAAGACGCAAACGATTCGATCCTTTCCACATCCCCAGGACTCATGATGCGCTCTCTTTCAGGGGCAGTCTCTGCTGGTGTGAGCCAGGGTTTGATTTTCCGAAAATGCTGCCAGAAGAACGTCATATCGACCACCAGGTCTTTAAACACAGGCAACCGAGGCAGCGGTTCCAACAGAATATTTGATTTCAGATTTCGAGTTTGCACCCGATCAGCCAATCCTAATATACCATTGATGCTCATAGCGCAGGAGCCACAAACCGCACCACGACAGGCGTAACGAAAGGCCAACGATCCGTCTTGTTCATGTTGAATTTCCAGCAGTGCATCCAGAACACTCATGTATTCTCTTTCTTCAACCTGAAAAGTATCATAATAAGGTCGTTTATCTGTCTCAGGCTCATAACGAAAAATTTTTAAGGTGAGAATTCTTCCCATGGCTAGTACTTCCTTTCTGTCGGTTGATAATGGGTGATCACAGGATGTTCATAATATATTTTGAAAACTTGCGGAGTCCATAGGGCGAAAGAGTGCTTTAACCATTTCTCGTCGTCCCTGAGTGGGAAGTCTATCCGCTTATGCGCCCCTCGACTTTCTTCACGATCTAAAGCACAGGTAGCAATAACTTCTGCCACGTCTAACATCGGTTCCATTTCCAGGGCTGCTCGTAATTCCGAATTGAATCGCTGCGCTTTGGTTCGTAAATAAACACGTTGATAGCGGGCTTTCAACTCCTTAATCTTTACCAGTGCATCCAGCAAAGGCTTACGCTGGCGAAAGATACCTACATTCTGTGTCATGATCTTCTTCATCTCATTGAGAAGGAGGTAAGGATTTTCCCCTGTATTTTGGGAAACCAGTTCATGTATTCGCTTTTGTTGTTGTTTTAGGTGATCATCCAGAATTCGTTGGGGAAGTTTGATGTTAGTGTTTCGAGCATATTCAGCAACAGTTTTACCAGCGATTTTGCCAAAAACCAGCGCATCGAGCAGCGAATTGCCACCCAGCCGATTGGCGCCATGAACACTGACACAAGCGCATTCTCCCGCAGCGAAAAAACCGTTCAGCTTTGTTCTTCCATTGACGTCGGTACAAATGCCCCCCATTGAATAATGCTGTGCTGGCTGAATCGGAATCGGCAGCTCAATGGGATCAATCCCTGCAAAATCGATGGCAATCTGCCTGATCTCGGGTAACCGTTCTTTAATTTTGCTGGCTCCCAGGTGTGTGAGGTCCAGATACACATAGCCATTGTCAATTCCGAATCCGTTATCGATTTCCGTCTGAATGGCTTGCGACACGATATCCCTGGGAGCCAGTTCTAATTGCTGTGGTGCATATTTCTCCATAAACCGTTCGTCATTATTGTTGATCAGATAGCCTCCTTCGCCCCGAGCACCTTCTGTGATTAAGATGTTTGTGCCGAACAGCGTGGTCGGGTGAAATTGAACAAACTCCATGTCTTCAATAGGCACACCTGCGCGATATGCTATTCCAATACCACTTCCAGTATTGATAAGTGAATTGGTCGTCTTTTCGTAAACCCGCCCATATCCACCTGTCGCAAACACAACAGCTTTCGCCGTGATGACATGAACTTCGGAATTCAAAATATTAATCGCCACCACACCATAGCAGTGTTCATCATCCGAAACCAATGACAAAACAAGCCAGTCTTCTAAGATTTTAATATTACGTTTCTCCACCTGTTCATAAAGGGAGTGTAGTAGGTGATGACCAGTTCTATCGACGGCATAACAAGCACGTGGAAAACCAGCCCCTCCGAATGGGCGTTGGGCGATTTTGCCATCCTCGTTTCGACTGAAAAGCGTTCCCCAATGCTCCATTTCAATGACAGCACCTGGGGCATTCCGACACATCAATTCGACTGCGTCCTGATCGGCAAGATAATCACTGCCTTTAATTGTATCAAAAGCATGGAGCTCCCACGTATCGTGCTCTCCGCCTTTGGCATTCCCCAGCGCCGCGTTAATGCCGCCCTGTGCTGCCACTGAATGTGATCGGAGCGGATGAACCCGTGAAATGACAACTACATTTATTTTTCTACCCACTGGCGCTGAATCAATAACTTCAATAGCAGCACGCAAGCCAGCCAAGCCACCACCGACAATAAGCACTTCGTACGCAAACATCGAACTCTCTCTTTATTTAAAATAAATAAAATAGATTGAAAATAATGAAATAACCAGCGCTGCTATGCTGGACGTCCATAACAGAAGCCGTTCTTGTTTGAATCCCAGGTCGATTAATATGGTTCTGATTCCATAAAGCGAGTGAAAGATAAATAAAAACAAAATTGTAATATCAATCGCTTTATTCGTGTGTAAAATATCAACACTAGTCCAATTAACCTCACCTGTGACAGCATAACCAGAAATTATCTTAATCGCTATCAATACGATTAATATTATGCCACTAATTCGATGAAATAACCAGATGAACATTTTGTTATATCCTTGTATTAAATCTCTTAAAAATAG
>JABAOH010111479.1_pt3 | contig 14102 bp, 12 predicted proteins | sample 7062181 | NCBI WGS metagenome assembly JABAOH01 (sample SAMN14538630, study PRJNA623070) | marine sediment metagenome | biome: marine biome [ENVO:00000428]; feature: marine pelagic biome [ENVO:01000023]; material: deep marine sediment [ENVO:00002113]; isolation source: pool of 5 deep marine... | reverse complement strand
GCCGCCGACGTGGGAGCGGACCTGGTGGGCAAGGTCGAGGCCGGCATCCCCGAGGACGACCCCCGCAACCCCGCCACCATCGCCGACAACGTGGGCGACAACGTGGGCGACGTGGCCGGCATGGGCGCCGATCTCTTCGAGAGCTACGTCGGCTCGCTGGTGGCTCCCGTCGCCTATGCCGCCCTCGTCTTCAGCGGGCGCGACTTCCTGGCCGAGGCCGTCGTCTTTCCCCTGGCAGTGGCCACGCTGGGGATGCTGGCGTCCATCATCGGCTCGTTTCTGGTGCGGACCCGGGGGGAGCACCTGGCCGCGGCTCTCCACCGCGGCACCTATACCGCAGCGGTGCTCACCGCCGGCGGCGTGCTGGGTCTCTCCTACTGGGTGTTCGGCGACGTGGAAGGGGTGGACAACCCGTTGGGCCTGTTCATCGCGGTGTTGATCGGCTTGGTGGTGGGGATCCTGGTGGGGCAGATCTCCGAGTGGTTCACCTCCGACCATTACCGCACGGTGAAGGAGATCTCCCGCCAAGCCCAGACCGGTCCGGCCACCGTGATCCTGGCGGGCGTCGCGGAGGGGATGCGCTCCGCGGCCTTCTCGGTGGTGGTGGTAGCGGTGGGGATCGCCGGCGCGTTTTGGGCCGGCGGCTGGGCCCTGGGGGATGGCGGGGGCGTGTACGGCGTGGCCATCGCCGCCATTGGAGTGCTGGCCACTCTGGGAATCACGGTGGCGGTCGACGCCTATGGCCCCATCGCCGACAACGCGGGCGGCATTGCCGAGATGGCCCACCTGGCGCCCGAGGTGCGGGAGTCCACCGACGCGCTGGACGCGCTCGGCAACACCACGGCGGCCGTCGCCAAGGGCTTCGCCATTGGCTCGGCGGCAGTGACTGCGCTGGCCCTCTTCTCCGCCTTCACCCAAGCGGTCGGGCTGGAGGTGATCGACATCGCCAATCCGGGGACGACCGTCGGCCTCTTCCTGGGAGGGATGTTCCCCTTCCTGTTTGCCGCCCTCACCATCAAGGCGGTGGGCCGGGCTGCCAACCAGATGATCGAGGAAGTGCGCCGGCAGTTCCGCGAGATCCCCGGCCTGCGGGAGGGGCGGGAGGGGGCACGGGCCGAGTATGCCCGCTGCGTCGACATCGCGACCACGCGGGCGCTGCGGGAGATGGTGCTTCCGGGCGCGCTGGCGCTGGCATTGCCGTTGACCATGGGCTTCATCGACGTCGAGGCCCTTGGTGGCTTCCTGGCCGGAGCCTTGATCACCGGCTTCCTGCTGGCCATCTACATGGCCAACGCCGGCGGAGCGTGGGACAACGCGAAGAAGTTCATCGAAGCGGGCGCCTTCGGAGGCAAAGGGTCGGAGCCCCACAAGGCGGCGGTGATCGGCGACACCGTCGGCGACCCGTTCAAAGACACCGCCGGGCCGGCAATGAACATCGTCATCAAGGTCATGACCATCGTCAGCCTCATCTTCGCCTCGGCATTCATCGGCTGAGGGTCGCGCCTGGTCGGCTAGGGTTCCGGCATGACCGTCCGCCCCCTCGGTCCCGACGACTTCCTGCCCGCCTGGGAGTCGGTGGACGCTTGGTTCGCGGAGGCGGTGCACGAGCCCGTCCATCCGGTGTTCTTCCACCATTTCGGGGGCTATGCGGTGGAGGACGACGACGAGCTCATCGGTCTCCTCGTCGGCTTCCGCTCCCAGGCCAACCGGGACGTGGCCTACATCCACATCGTGGCGGTACATCCCGACCGCCGTGGCGAAGGCATCGCCGCCGACCTGTACGAGAGGTTCGAGCGCCAGGCGAAGAGCTGGGGCTGCACCACCTTGGAGGCGGTAACCGATCCCGCCAACGAGGCGGCGCTCGGCTTCCACGAAGGCCAGGGGTTCTGGAAGGAGCTGGTGCCGGACTGGGGAGGCCGGGGCGAGGATCGCTACGTCCTCCGCAAGCGCATCGAGCCGGCCCTCTGACCGCCCGTGGAAATCACTCTCCTGCGCCATGGGGAGACTCCCGCCAATGCCGCCGGCGTATGGCAGGGCCACGGCTCGGTCGGCCTCAGTCATCGCGGCCGCCGTCAGGCGGAGAAGGTGGCCGCCCGCGTCTCGGCTGAGGACTACGACCTGGTGGTGACCTCCGATCTGGAACGCGCCGTGGAGACCGCCAAGGTGCTCGGAGGGCCGGCCGAGGTGGACCCGGCTTGGCGCGAGATCGATCTGGGCGCCTGGGAAGGGCTCACTCGCCAGCAGGTCGCCGAGCGCTACCCAGATGAGCTGGCGGCTCTTCGGTCGGGAGAGCCGATCCGATTCGGCGGCGGCGAGTCGCTGCCGGAGTTCCGGGCTCGCGTCGAGGGAGCCCTGGAGGTGATGCAGGGGCGGCTCGATGACGGGGCGCGGGCGCTGATCGTCACCCACGGGGGGGTGGTGATGGCGCTGGTACGGGCGGTGTGGGGTCTCGAGGGCTGGAGGCGGGGGGTGGGGCCAGTAGACAACACCGCCCTCTCCACACTCAATTGGCAACAAGGGCTGCGGGTCACCCGGTACAACGACGCCGGTCACCTCGAGCCCTGGGTGGGTTGGGCCGGGGAGCGCATGCGGGACAGCGACCCGGTGGTGACGCTGGTGCGCCACGGCCTGACCGATGCCAACGTCGCGGGACGGTGGCAGGGACACTCCGACCGGGGAATGAACCAGACCGGGCGTCGGCAAGTGGCCCAGCTGAGCGCGTGGTGGGGCAGGACGCACGGTGTCTTCAGCTCGCCGCTGGGGCGGGCCCTGGAAACCGCCCGTGCTCTCGTCGAAGGCGGGGAGCCGGTAACCATCGACGATCTCAAGGAGATCTCCATGGGGGCCTGGGAGGAACGCTCCGGCGATGAGATCCAGCAGCACTGGCCCGAGTTGTGGCGGCGCATCTACGAGGAAGGTGAGGACCTGCCCCGGGGCGGTGACGGGGAGACGTGGGAGGCGATGAAGCGTCGGGTCACCCGCGCGGTGGAGGAGCTGTCCGCGACGAACGCCGGCCCCGTCACGGTCGTCTCCCACGGGGCGGCCATCCGCGCCTATGTGGCCTCCCTGCTGGGGCTGGGTTGGGAGGGCTGCAGGCGCCTGGCGGTGCCGGCCAACGCCTCGGTGAGCCAGGTGGTCATGACCGCCGAGGGCCCGGTGCTGGCCGCCTACAGCGTGACGCCGCATCTGGGTTAGCGCTCGCTCCGCTCGCTTGGGTAGTTGGTAATGGGTACTGAGTACTGAGTACTGAGTACCTAGTACCGCGCCGATCGGCGCCGCCGTCCGTTCTCCTAGACTCCGGCGGGAGGCTGGATGGTGGAGGGCTTACTTCGCTGGTTGGGGTTCGGCGCCGGTGTCATGGTCGGGGTGGGCACCGTGGTGGCCGTGATGAAGACGCTCCTCGTTCCCCGCCGATCCTGGTCTCCCCTGTCGGCCTTCGTCGGGAGATACGGCTTCCGCGTGTTCCACGGCATCGCCGTCCGCCTGCCCTCGTACGACCTCGCCGATCGCTTCCTCGGCTTCCTGGCACCCACCGTGGTGATCGCCATCCTCGGATCGCTGATGGCTTCCTTCGTCCTCGCCTTCGCGCTGCTGCTGCTCCCTTGGGCGGACCTGACGCTGGGAGAAGCGCTACGGGAGAGCGGCTCGTCGGTCTTCACCCTGGGCTTCGTGTCCACGGCCCGGCCGGTGCCGACGACACTCGACGTCATGGCCGGCGCCACCGGCATGATCTTCGTGGCTCTCACCATCGGCTACCTCCCCGCCCTGTACGCAGAGGTGAGGCGGCGGGAGGCACTGGTCAAACAACTCGAGGGCTGGACGGGAAACCCTTCCTGGGGACCCGAGATCCTCGCCCGCTTGGCGCTCGCCGGGGCGGTCGATCGCCTCCCCGAGTTGTACTCGTCGTGGGACGCCTGGTGTGCCCACGTGGCGGATTCTCACATGAAGTACCCGGTCCTCACTCATTTCCGGCTGCCCCGGGCCCGCAACCACTGGCTGATCGCTCTCTTGGCGGTGCTGGACAGCGCGGCCCTCGACATCGCGCTCCGGCCCTCGGCCGATCACATCGAGGCTCGGCTGCTGCTGCGGCAGGGCACCGGCTGCCTGCGCGATGTCGCCTATCCGATACGTCGCATCGACCCCGGCCCGCCGGCGCCGGGGATCGACGAAGCGGAGTTCCGCGCGGGGGTGGAGCGGGCGCTCGCTGGCGGATTCCCGGCGGAGCGCGCCGTGGGCGAGGCGTGGGACGAATTCGCGGCCCTGCGCTCCTCGTACGCGCCCGTCGCCTACCAGCTGGCTTTCTGGAGCCTCGCCGCTCCCGCCCCGTGGAGTGGAGAACGCCACGGCTTCCCCGGGCTCATCGACCAGCCGGACGCTCCCGACGCCTGGACGCTGCACTGAGGCGTCGGTGGGGTCGGCGGCGGGAAAGCCTCCTATGGAAGTCCCGCGATGATCTCCCGATACTCGGCTTCCGTGAAGGCGCGCAGCGTCTCGCTGCCGACGTTGCCTTGGGAAGCGATCGCCAGCATGGCCTTGGTGGCCGTCTCATCGTCGGGAGCTTCGGTCACGGTCACCAGGTCGTAGGCTCCCATCGTCAGGTAGAAGGCCTTCAGCTCCACTCCCAGCGCGGGCAGCAATTCCCGCACCGCGTCCAGTCGCTTCGGGCTGTCTTTGACAGCGGTCATGCCCTCCCGGGTGTACTTCCACAGGGTGACGTAGGTCGCCATCCCGAACCCCCTTCCGTGGCTCAAGGAGAACATCGCGCCGCGGGCGGCCTGCCGTCAACCCCAACTCGGCCGACGGTTCGCTGTTCGTACCGGCGAGGAGCCAACCACCAGCCGGGCTCAGCGATCCCTGACGCTGATAGCGTGAGCATTGCCCACGAGCCGGTAGCGGCTCGTCATGGGGTCCGCCGTCTGTGGAGATGATCGGAATTGGCGTCTGAGGAGGGCACCGGCCAGTTGATGGTGCGGGCTCTCGGGGCGGATGATGGGCTCGCGGCGGTAGCGGTGATCAACGCCGCCGCCGCCTGGTATGCGGAGTTCCTCGCCGAGGCTCACGAGCCCGAGATGACCCTCGACGGTTGGGCCGAGGAGGCCCGGCGAATGAGGTGGTACGGGGCCTTCGACGGCGGTGATCTCGTCGCGGTGATGGGCCTCGAGTACGCCGGCGACGCCGTCCTGTTCCGGCATGGCTACGTGCGGCCCGACCGTCAACGCCAAGGGATCGCATCAACGCTGCACGACCATCTCGAACGAGAGGTCCGTGGTGTCGACAGGATCATCGTGGGTACCTACGCCGCCAACTACAAGGCCCGGCGGGCCCTCGAGAAGGGCGGCTATCGGCCATCCCCGCACCCGGAAGCCGTACTCCGCCGCTACTACGACATACCGGAAGACCGGCTCCAATCTTCGGTGACCTACGAGAAGCTCCTCGAGCGCGAGTGAGGAGGCGTTGCGTCTGGTACTGAGTACTGGGTACCGAGTACTGGGACGGCGAGTCGGGTCCCAGTACCAAGTACCCAGTACCTGGTACCGCGCCGAGGACTGACAACTGACGACTGACGACTGATCGTCCCAGCACCAAGTACCCAGTACCTGGTACCGCGCCGAAGACTGACAACTGTCCGGGGCTCTAGCCTCGCAGCCATGCGGGTCCTGCTGGTCACCAACGACTACCCGCCCAAGCCCGGGGGTATCCAGCAATACCTGGGGAACCTGGTACGTCACTTCGACGGAGCGCTGCGGGTGCTGGCGCCCCACGACCCCGCCGCCGTCCCCGACGAGCAGGTCCACCGCCACCGGCGCCGTTTCCTGTGGCCGACCCCGGGGGTGCGGCGATGGGTGGACCGTCACCTGGCCGAGTTCACCCCCGACGTGGTGGTCTTCGGCGCTCCCTACCCGCTGGCCGGACTCGGGCCCGGCCTGGAGCGGCGCCACCGGGTGCCCTTCGCAGTGATCGCCCATGGCGCCGAGGTGGTCATCCCTGCTGCCGTGCCCGTGGTGCGGCAGGTGTTGCTGGGGCCGTTGCGGCGTGCCGCCACCGTGTTCGCGGTGAGCGAGTTCACTACCCGCCGGGTGCGCCGGCTGACCAAGCAGGAGGTGCGCTACCTGGGAGCCGGTGTGGACGTGGCAGCGTTCCATCCCGGCGAGGGGACCGACCGCCGCGTGATCGGCTGCGTCAGCCGTTTCGTGCCCCGCAAAGGCCAGGTGCGGCTGCTGCGGGCGGCCGCGGCGCTGCGTCGCTCCGGCCGCGAGGTGGAGGTACTCCTGGTGGGGAAGGGGAGGCTGGAGCGCCGGCTGCGCCGGCTTGCGGCTCGCTTGCGGGTTCCCACCCGATTCGAGGTGGGGGTCGGATGGGAGCGGCTCGGGGAGCTCTACCGGGAGATGGAGCTGTTCGCCATGCCCGCCCGGGCCCGATGGCTGGGGCTGGAGGTCGAAGGCCTCGGCATCGTCTACCTGGAGGCCGCCGCCAGCGGTCTGCCGGTAGTGGCCGGCAGCTCGGGTGGAGCACCCGAAACGGTGCAGCCGGGAGTCACCGGGCTGGTGGCCACCTCAGGCGAGGAGCTGCGCGAGGCCCTCGAGCTGCTGCTGGCCGACCCCACCCGCGCCCGGGAGATGGGGCGGCGCGGGCGGCAGCGCATGGAAGCGCACTTCACCTGGGAGGCGGTGGCGGACCGATTTCGCGCCGGCCTCGAGGAGGTCGTGGCGGAAAGTCGGTGACGTTTCGGCCGTCCCCACCATCACCGATCCGGTAGCGTGGTCCGATCCACGCACGGGGAACGAGGCTGATGGAGATGTTCACCTGGAAGGGCCGGCTCGGGCCGTTCGAGCTGAAGCTCAGCAATGCTACGTTCCGGCCGTCGACGATCACCACGTTGCTGGCCGACGTCCTCCGCGTGGGCAAAGGGGACGTGGTCATCGACGTTGGCAGCGGCAGCGGCATCCTCGCCATCATCGCCGCCAAGCTCGGAGCCTCCCGGGTGCTGGCCGTCGACTCCGCACCGGACGTGGAGGAGGTGGGGCGGCAGAACGCCGGGGAGCACGGCGTCGCGGACCGCATCACCTTCCTACGCGGAGACCTGTTCGATCCGTTGCCCGCGGGGCTCGAGGCCGACGTGATCATCGGGGACGTCTCCGGCATACCCGACCCGCTGGCGGCCGAGAGCGGATGGTTCCCCACCAAGACGGGGGGCGGTCCCCGCGGCAGCGAGCTGCCGATCCGCATGCTCCAAGAGGCACGGCGCTGGCTCCGCCCGGCGGGGCGTCTGCTCTTGCCTACCGGCTCGCTACAGGACGAGGCGGCCATCCTCCGGGTGGCCCGGTCGCTCTACGACCGGCTGCGCCAGCTCACCGAGCTCATGATTCCCCTCCCCGCCAAGCTGGCGGAGAGCTCGGTGGTGCAGCGATTGATCGCTGAGGGCATCGTGCGGCTGACGCCCCGTGGGTCCCGCTTCATGTGGGAGGCGCGGGTGTGGGAAATGGGGCCTCGCCTCGCCTAGCGGAGCCTCTCCCCGGCCGGTGTACCGCCCGGGCCGACTCGAGGAGGCGGCATGAACGATATGGACTTCCCTCCTCCCACCGAGGGCCTGGCGCCCAATTCCTCACCCCGCCCATCGACCGGGGCGCCGAGATCCCGTGCTACCTGCGCGATCCGACGGACACCTCATCGAGGTAGGCCAGCTGGTGGCCTTGCCGGGCGGCTAGCGCCGCAGCTGCGCAGAGCGATCGACGGGCACACCCGCCGGACTCCCGGCCCGGCTCAGGAGCTGCGCCGCCGTCGGCGCGGTGCGCTTCCCTTGGCCCGTTTCTCGGCGAGCAGCTCGGCGGCCCGCTCCGGAGTGATGGTGTCGGGGTCGTCTTGCTTGCGCAGCGAGGCGTTCACCTCACCGTCGGTCACGTAGGGTCCCCAGCGCCCGGAGCGGAGCACCACCGGCTTGCCGGTGGCCGGATCCTCGCCCAGCTCCCGCAGCGGAGCGGCCCCTCCGCCGCCCCCGCGGCGGCGCTTCGGCTGGGCGAACAACTCAACCGCCTCCTCGAGGGTGATGTCGAAGATCAGCTCTTCGGAGTCGAGGCTGCGGGTCTCCTTCCCCATCTTGAGGTAAGGCCCGTAGCGCCCGTTCTGGGCGGTGATCTCGGCGCCGCTCGCCGGATCGACCCCCACGACCCGCGGCAGGGCGAGCAGCCGGAGGGCGGCGTCGAGGGTGATGTCGTCCAGGGTCATCGACTTGAAGAGGGAGGCGGTGCGGCGCTTCGGCCCTCCCTCCTCCGTATCGCCGAGCTGAACGTATGGTCCAAAGCGGCCTTGCCGAGCCAGCACGGTCATGCCGCTCTCCGGATCCGAGCCGAGGATCTTCTCGCCGCCGGACTCCTCCAGCAATCGCTCCGCTTCGGCGACCGTGAGCTCGTCGGGGGGAAGCCGCTCGGGGACCGGCGCGGTAGCACCGTCCCGCTGCAGATAGGGGCCATAGCGGCCGACGCGGACGACGATCTCCCGGTCCTGGTCGTCGCGCCCCACCGCGATCGAGTTCACCTCACGGGCGTCGATCTCCTCGAGACGCGCCGAGACCATCTCCTTGAGACCGGGTTGTCCATCCCCGAAGTAGAAGCGCGCCAGCCAGGGGACCGTGTGCTCGCGGCCGGTGGCGATCTTGTCCAGATCATCCTCCATACGGGCGGTGAAGGCGTAGTCGACGAGGTCGGGGAAGTGGCTCTCCAGCAAGGTGACGGTGGCGAAGGCGGTGAACGACGGCACCAGGGCGGTTCCCTTCTTCCACACGTATCCGCGGTCCTGGATGGTGGAGATGATGGTGGCGTACGTGGAGGGTCGCCCTACTCCCAGCTCCTCGAGCCGCCGTACCAGGGATGCCTCCGTGAAGCGGGCAGGCGGCTTGGTCTCGTGGCCCTTGGCCTCCACCGTTAGCACGTCCAGAGGATCTCCTTCCGCCATGGGCGGCAGCCGGCGCTCTTGATCGTCGAGCTCGGCATCGGGGTCGTCGCGCCCTTCCACGTACACGCGGAGGAAACCGGGAAAGGTGATGATCTTGCCGGAGGCCGCGAACTCGGCATCCCGGCCACCGGCCGCGGCGGCCGCCAGCCGCACCTGCACGCTCTCTCCGACCGCGTCGGTCATCTGTGAGGCCACGGTTCGTTTCCAGATCAGGTCGTAGAGGCGGGCCTCGTCCGGTTCCAGCTCGCCGGCCAGTTCCTCGGGACTTCGGAAGCGCTCGCCGGCGGGGCGGATCGCCTCGTGGGCCTCCTGGGCACTCTTCACGCGGCTGCGGTAGGTACGGGGGCGATTCGGCAGGTAGTCGGCTCCATAGCGCTCTTCGATCAAGCGGCGCGCCGCCGCCACCGCCGACTCGGCGAGTGCGGTGCTGTCCGTGCGCATGTAAGTGATGTAGCCGTTCTCGTAGAGCCGCTGTGCCACCGACATGGTGCGGGCGGCGGTGAAGCGCAGCTTGCGGCCGGCCTCCTGCTGCAGAGTGGACGTGCGGAAGGGTGCGTAGGGGGAGCGACGGTACGGCTTGCGCTCGAGCGTGCGTACCGTGGCTTCGGCGTCGGCCAGCTCGGTAGCCAGTTGCCGGGCCCCGGCTTCGTCGAGCACCAGCAGGCCGGGACGAACCGGCTCGCCGCTCTCGGTGAAGTCCCCGCCGCCGGCGAGCGCGACGCCATCGAGCGCCACCAACGTCGCGGTGAAGGTACCCGGCTGTTCGCTCCGGGTCGTGAAGGTGCCTTCCAGATCCCAGTAGGAGGCGGAGCGGAAGCGTATGCGGGCGCGCTCCCGCTCCACCACCATGCGCACCGCCACGCTCTGCACCCGGCCCGCCGAAAGCTTGGGTGCGATCTTCTTCCATAGCACGGGCGATACCTCATACCCGTAGAGGCGGTCGAGGATGCGCCGCGCCTCTTGCGCGTCCACCAGGCGGCGGTCCAGCTCCCGGGGGTTCTCCAAGGCGCGCCTGATAGCGGCACCGGTGATCTCATGGAACACCATGCGCCGCACCGGAACCTTGGGCTGCAGCAGCTCGGCCAGGTGCCAGGCGATGGACTCCCCCTCCCGGTCCTCGTCGGTGGCCAAGTAGAGCTCGCTGGCCTCCTCGAGCAGGCCTCGCAGCTTCCTGATGCGTTCCTTCTTCTCTTTGGGCACCACGTAGAGGGGCGCGAATTCGTGGTCGACATCGACCCCGAGGCGCGCCCAGGGGTAGTCCTTGTAGCGGGCCGGCACCTCATTGGCGTTGCGCGGCAGGTCGCGCACGTGGCCCAGCGACGACTCGACCACGTAGTCGGAGCCGAGAAAACCGGCGATGGTGCGCGCCTTGGCGGGTGACTCGACAATGACGAGGGGCTTGGACACGGTGGTGAAACATACGGACGGGAGGGAAGGGGTGTCAAGATGCGCGCTCCAGGACGGGCTGGGTCTCCGGGCGCCGGCCGGCGGTAACGTGTGCCCATGGACGCCGGTGGGGACTCCGAGATTCGCCCGTCCGGTCTGGTGCGGCGCGGCCCCTTCGCGCGCCTATGGTGGGCGAGCCTCATCTCCAGCTTCGGGGACTGGGTGGCCTTCTTCGCCACCCTGTCGCTGGCTGCGGAGATCGGCGGTCCGGACCGGGCGACGGTGGCCATCCTGGTGCCGTTGGTGGCGAGGGTGCTGCCCGGGCTGGTGCTCGGTGCGGTGGCCGGGGTGCTCGCCGACCGCATGAACCGCCGCTTCACCATGGTCGTCTCCGACTTCGGCCGCGCCGGGTTGGTGCTGTCGCTGGTGTTCGTCGAGAGCTTGCCCATGCTGTTCGGCGTCTCGGTGGCCCTGGAGATGCTCACGCTGCTTCGCCAACCGGCCCGCGAGGCCAGCGTCCCTTCCCTGGTGACTCCCGAGACCCTGGTGGCTGCCAACAGCCTGTCGCTCGCAGCAGCGTACGGCACCGGGCCGCTGGGCTCGCTGGCGTTCACGCTGCTCGCCGAGGCCTCGGCACGCTTCCCCCTCGACGTGGGGCTGGGAACCTCGGTGGCACTGGCGTTCCTGGTCGACGGTGTCACCTTCGTGGCCTCGGGGCTCTTGGTGGCCACCATTCCCATTCCGTCGCCCCAGCTGTCCGTAGAACGGCGGGCGCGAGGGCGCTGGGACTGGCGGGCTCCCTTGCGCGACATCGCCGAGGGAGTGCGCTTCGTCACCACCACACCCAGCGTGCGGGGAGTCGTGGTGGGGATGGCGACCGCGCTCTTCGGCGGAGGAGCGCTCTTCGTTCTCGGACAGCCGTTCGCCGGTCAGGTACTCGGCGCAGGTCCGCCAGGCTACGGCATCGTGGTGACCGCGCTCGGGGTCGGGGTGGCCATCGGCATGCTCGGCATCACCGTGCTGGGCAGCCCCAGCGTGCGGCGCGATCTCGTCTTCGGCCTGAGCCTGGTCGTGACCGGCATCACCATCGTGCTGGGCGGCATGGCCAACACGGTGTGGGGTGCGGCCGGGTGGGTGCTGGTGGTGGGCATCGGCACCGGCGCCGCCTACGTCATGGGGTTCACCCACCTTCACGAGCGGGTCAGCGACGAGTTGCGGGGACGCACATTCGGCGCCTTGTTCACCCTGGTGCGGGGGGCGCTGTTGGTCTCNNNNAACGGGATCCGCAATGTGCTGGTGGCAGGCGGGCTCATCGTGCTGCTGTCGGGGATCGGTACTCTCTGGGGGGTGCGCGAGGCGTTTCGCCGACCCGTCATGACCGAGGAAACCTACCGCTCGCTACGGGACGCCAGCGACGCCTTCACTTCTTTCCGGGGCAAGCGGCGTTCCAACGAGGATGAGGCATGACCGGACGCTATCTGGCGCTGGAAGGGATCGAGGGTGCCGGCAAGACGACGGTGGCGGACCGTCTCGCCGGTTCCCTGCGGGAGTCCGGTCGCCGGGTGGTGACGGTGCGTGAGCCCGGGGGAACCAGGACCGGGGAGGGGATCCGCGACTTGCTGCTGCACTCCGAGGACGAGATGGCGGCGTGGACCGAGGCGCTGCTGTTCGCCGCCCAGCGGGCACAGCTCGCCGCCGAGGTGATCGGGCCCGCGCTGGCAGAAGGAGCCTGGGTGGTGGGCGACCGCAGTGTCTATTCGTCGCTCGCCTATCAGGGAGGCGCTCGCGGACTGGGGATCGAGCTGGTGCGGTCGGTGAACGAGGCGGGGCTGTGTGGAGTATGGCCCGACTTGGTGGTGCTGCTCCGCATCGATCCAGATGCCGGCCTCGCCCGCCAAGCCGTCGCCGACCGGATCGGCGCCGAGGGGGCGGCCTTTCAACACAAGGTGGGAGAGGCGTTCGACGTGCTGGCGGCCGCCGAGCCGCAACGATTCGTGGTGGTGAGCGCCGACCATCCACTCGATGAGGTGGTTGCAGACGTACTGCGGGCAGTGAGGGCGCGATGGTGATCGAAGCCGGGATCTTCGCCGGGATCATCGGCCACGAGCGGGTAACCGGGTTGCTTGCCGGTGAGGTGGCGAGTCCCGCTCAGGCCTACCTGTTCGTGGGCCCCGCCGGGGTCGGCAAGGGAACGGTGGCCCGTCGCTTTGGTGGCGCCCTGCTCTGCCCGCAGCGGGGTGGCCACGACGACACCTGCTCCTCCTGCCGCCGGGCAGCGGCGGGCAACCACCCCGATCTGCTGCTCGTGGAACCGGAGGGGAGGACGGCCCTCACGGTAGAGCAAGCGCGTCGCACCATCGCCCAGGCGACGCTCGCGCCCGTGGAGGCAGCGCGCAAAGTGTTCCTCTTCGAGGATGCCGGCAGCATGAACGACGAGGCCGCCAACGCCTTGCTAAAGACCCTGGAGGAGCCGACTCCCAGCACGGTGTTCCTGCTGGTGGCAGAGGCGGAGGAGGACCTGCCCGCGACCGTGGCCAGCAGGTGTCGGACGGTGCACTTCGGGCGAGTGCCGAATGCAGACCTGGTGGAGGCTCTGGTGTGCCGGGGCATCCCCCGCCAGCAGGCCGGGAATGCCGCAGGAGTGGCTGGGGGGCGACCGGGGCTGGCGCTGACGCTGGCTACCCGGCCCGAGGTGGCAGCCTTTCGGCGGGCCTGGCTCGAGGTGCCGCAGCGTGTGTCGGCGCGACCCGGGGATGCCTTTCGCCTGGCGGCGGGGATCCTGGAGGCGGCCGCACCGCTGCTCGAGAGTCTCAAAGAGCGTCAGCGCGCCGAGGCCGCCGCCGGGGAGGGCCTGGGCGATGCGGCGCGGCGTGCTCTGCAGGACCGCCACGATCGCGAGGTGCGTAGGGCCTCGCAGGCTCTTTTGATGACGGGGCTGGAGATCGTGGCCTCCTGGTATGCCGATGCCGCTTCGGTCCAGTTCGGCGGTCCGGTCCGCAACCGCGAGGTGCCGACGACGGCGCTGGTTTCGGTGTCTCCGGCCGCAGCCGTTACCAACGCCGAGCGCGCCATGGAGGCGGTCGTCGCTCTCCGAGCCAACCAACGTCCCCAGCTCGTGCTGGCCTCCCTCTTCTCTGATCTTGGTGCCAGCACCTGATCGCATGCCGCTCCGCGGGCGGGTGGAATGGAGAGTCCTGCCGCCTGCCGGGTGGCTGCTGGCCTGGGCGGGATGGCGGCTGCGCGCCGAGGGCCGGCACCGGGTCCCTCGCGGTCCGCTCGTGATCGCCTCCAACCACTACTCCCACATCGATCCGCCGCTGGTGGGACTGGTAGTGGGACGCCCGGTGCGGTTCCTGGCGGTCGATGAGCTGTTCGGCCTCTACCGCTTCCTCGATTGGGTGATGCTGGGCTTCGGCGCCATACCCCTTCCCCGCAACGGTGTGCCGCTGCGGGCGATGCGCCTGGCGCTGCACCACCTCGCCGCCGGCGGCGCGGTGGGGGTGTTTCCCGAGGGACGGCGCGTTGCTGCGTGGGGGGAGTCCGAGCCGAGGCGCGGCGCGGCCTGGCTGGCACATCGGTCGGGGGCGGCTCTGCTGCCGGTGGCGCTGAGCGGCACCGACGCCGCCTACGGGATCGGCGCGGCACGGGTGCGCTTCTCGAAGCTGCGGGTGACCATCGCCGAGCCCCTCTACCCGGCGGACTTCGCCGCCGCCTCCGATCCGGTGCGCGCCATGACCGACGCCTGGCGGCAGGCGATCGACGTGGAA
>JABAOH010044743.1_pt1 | contig 14106 bp, 10 predicted proteins | sample 7062181 | NCBI WGS metagenome assembly JABAOH01 (sample SAMN14538630, study PRJNA623070) | marine sediment metagenome | biome: marine biome [ENVO:00000428]; feature: marine pelagic biome [ENVO:01000023]; material: deep marine sediment [ENVO:00002113]; isolation source: pool of 5 deep marine... | reverse complement strand
ACAAAATCATACGCAGCCTCTTCCGAAATTGCAAAGAAGCTCCTGAATAAAAGGGCCGACGGCCTTATTGTCCGAACGGGGAAAATTACCGAAGAGGTGATAAGCGCGTCACCGAACCTAAAAGTCATCACAAAACATGGGATCGGCGTTGACAACATAGATGTAGGTGCCGCAACTGAGTTAAAGATTCCCGTTTTGAACACACCCTTTGCGAATTACGAGTCGGTCGCTGAGCATGTCTTGGGTTTAATGTTGGCCCTGGCAAGAGACATTCCAGGACTCGATAGCCGGATTCGCCAAGGTCATTGGGATAAGGCTCATTATCGGGGGGTTGAACTCTATCACAAGACGTTGGGGTTGATCGGGTTTGGTCGAATCGGTCGCCGCGTACGGGAACTGGTATCTCCTTTACTCATGAAGGTTCTCGTATATGATCCTCTTCTAGAATGCGATCAGATCCCTTCTGACGTTACACTGGTAGAAAAATTGGAGGAGTTGCTCAAATCCGCTGATATCGTGAGCCTTCATTGTCCCCTCACTCGGGAAACCAGACACCTGATTGGTAGAGATGAGTTGAAGATGATGAAAAAAACGGCTTGGCTCATTAACACTGCAAGAGGTGAAGTTGTAAACGAAGAAGCGCTTATTGATGCGCTCAAAAAAGGAGAAATAGCTGCCGCAGGTATCGATACATTCGGTAAAGAACCTCCAGAAGATATCAAGGCTCTCTGTGATGCGGGTAAAACTGTACTCAGCCCTCATATAGCTGGGAGCACCGAAGAATCATTTCGAAGAATGGGCATGGAATCGGCGAAAAATATCCTAACCATACTCCAAGGAAAAAAACCAGATAGAGAACGCGTGGTTAACCCTGAAGTTTTTGAGGATTGGTCATGAAGAATGTAACGAAGAGATAAAATCTTTCTTTTGACCTCAGCTATCAGCATTTAGGTATCAATTACCCCTGGGATGAAAGGAGGTGAAATCGTTAAAGCAGCAAGAAAGGGGGTGAGATTCGTTTCTATCACTTGGGTCAGGGATCGAATCATATCAACAGAATCTCGGTTCCAGGCAAGAATCCAGCCGAGCCTTCTGGTCATTATTCGTCATGGCCGGGGCAATTGAAAGGAGGAAAATGATGAAAAGAGCATTAACTCTCTGTTTGCTCATGTTCTTCGTTTTCAGTGGCTTTGAGATTGTCAACACGATGTCAGCTTCGGGGGTGACCCCAGAAATTATGGAGAAGGCGAAAAAGGAGGGAACGGTTGTCTGGTACACCACAATGCCGGGTTCAGGAAGAAAGGCAGTAAAAAAGGCTTTTGAGAAGAAGTATCCCCTCAAACTCGAGATGTTTCAAGCTGGGTCTCTGGACATCGTTGGGAGATATCAAGCAGAATTGAGCGCCAAGAGGGTAAAAGTTGACTGCCTCCACATAACGGATATGGTCTTCTTTCTGGACATGATGGAGAAAGGCAATCTGCTGAAGTACGATTCCCCAGAGTTTGAGGCGTACAAGGACCTGCCGGAAGGGTGGGTGTATCCCGGATACATCGTACCAGTGCGGGTTATGCCGATCGGCTCCCTTGTGAATACGAAGTCAGCCGATTGGAAATCAATTAAGAGTTACACTGACATGTTGGTTCCGAAATTTAAGGGGATGATCGCAGCGGGAGATGTGGCCACGAGCACGAGAGCCTATATAAACTACTTCGGATTACGAAACAAGTATGGAGTAAGCTGGTATAAGAAACTCGTAGAACTCGATACCCAATACTACGAGTCTTCCGAGAAGGCGATGAATAAATGCTTGTCAGGTGAGTGGCCTATCCTTTTCGAAGCCTGGATTTACAAAGATTACGAGTTCAGGATTAAGAAGAAAGCCCCGGTTCACAGCATATTCCCGAAGGAAGGCACCGTTGTGCTTGTTTGTCCTAACACAATCATGAAACAGGCACCGCATCCAAATGCTGCGAGAGTTTTTCAGGACTTCCTCTACTCCAAGGAAGGTCAAGTCGCGATTGGAGAGGCTATTGGTGTCCATTCTGGGCGAGGCGATATCCCTGCTCCAACCGGAATGCCGAAGATTAGTGAAATGAATGTCATCAGTGTCGATTTCAAGGATGCAAAGGCGAAACGCAAAGAGCTCATTGCGGAATGGCGCAAGATCTCAGGCAGATAGAGAAAGAGGCCTGTGTGGAGTCCCGGGTGCGTACGGATGTCGCCCCGGGGCTCCAACGGGGGGGCAGCATGAAAATTTCACTATTTCAAAGAAGCACATGGAATCTCCCTATGCTGGTCATGCTTTCGGCAAGCGTAGTGGCCAGTTTCCTGGTGCTTTATCCTCTGGGTTACCTCATCTATGGAAGCCTGCGGACGGCTCTGCCTGGCGACCCCGGTACATTTACGGTGAATAATTTTGTGGAAGCCTTCACTTCACACAAGATCTTCCCAACAATTATCAATACCTTTATTATCATGTTCGGCACCACTCTGGTGAGCTGCCCGGTGGGGCTTTTTTTGGTCTGGATCACTACTCGAACCGATACACCTTTTCGACGCTCATTAGAGATCTTAAACATCCTTCCTTTTCTGCTATCTCCGTATGTTGCAGGCGTGGCTTGGAGTCTCCTGCTTTCCCCCCGAGTAGGACTCCTCAATAAGTTTTTGATGAACGTGTTTAACCTGAAGCACGCTCCCATGGACATCTATTCGATTCCTGGGGTCATCTGGGTCCTGTCCTTGTACTATATTCCTTATATGTATCTCTTCATACTCGGCTCTTTCAAGGCAATGGATCCGAGCATGGAGGAGTCTGCAAGGACGTGTGGCTCGAGCATATTCAGGACTACCTTCAGAATTACCATCCCGCTGGCCGCGCCGGCCATAATATCGGGTTGCGTGATCGTTTTTGTTCACTCTGCGGGGCAGTTCGGTGTGCCGGCACATCTCATCATGCCAAAGGGTCAATATGTTCTAACGACTACAATCATGCGATTTACGCAGGTTTATCCCCAAGAATATAGCGCAGCTTCAGCAGTTGCGATGTTTCTCCTGGTGATTTCCGCCCTTGGAATCTTAATTCAGCGAAGATTCATTCAAAGAAAGGAATACATAACCGTTACGGGGAAGGCATACAGGCCCCGTTTGATTCAATTGGGAAAATGGAGATATATGGCATTGACGATCAACATCATCTACCTCATTCTGAGTATTGTGCTCCCTTATGGAACTCTCCTTCTCATCTCTTTTGTCAGTTTCTGGACTGGAGATGTCAGCAGGGAACTGCTCACACTTGAGAATTATCGTCTGGTTTTGTTCGAGGACGAGGCAATTCTGAGAGCTATCAAGAACAGCCTTTTCGTGTCAACGGTGGGATCATTTCTGTGTCTTTTGATGACAATGCTCGTGGCTTACCTTGTGAACAGGACGAAGACAAAGGGGCGCGGGTTTTTTGATTACATTACTATGCTCCCGGTTGGGATTCCCGGGATGGTTATCGCGGTCGGGCTCCTGTGGGCCTGGATCAGAGCGCCTCTTCCCATTTACGGGACAATATGGATCATCATGATTGCGTTCATTACACGGTACACGCCTTATGGGATGAGGGCTTTTTCCAATTCCCTCCTTCAACTGGGCCCGGAATTAGAGGAGTCGGCCAGAATATGTGGATCTTCCTGGTTTACCACTTTTCGTAAGATCCTTATACCTCTCTTGAAACCTGGATTTATGGCCGGGTGGATCCTTCTCTTTATCCTCTTTATGCGGGAGTTATCAACAGCCATTGTGCTCTGGTACTCGGGGAACGAAGTCATCTCTGTGCAGCTGTATCAGCTCGTTCGGGATGGAGAGTTTCCCGCGGTTGCAGCATTAAGCATCATACAAGCCCTTATTATTTTAGGAGGAATCCTGCTTTTTCGGTTGATTGTGAAGGAAGAGTTTTCCGAAAGGCTGAGATAAAATACTAGCTCTGATCAGGGGGAAGGGAAAGATGGTTTTCTTAAAAGTTATGAATCTGGTGAAGAAATTTGATTCGGTTACAGCGGTTGACGACATAAGTTTTGAAGTCGAAAAGGGGGAATTCCTCACTCTTCTGGGACCGAGTGGCTGTGGGAAAACCACGATACTACGCTGTATCGCTGGTTTGGAGACACCCGATCAGGGTGATATTTTTATCGGAGAGAAGCTGGTGTTATCGAGGGAAAAAGATGTCTTTGTTCAACCGGATAAGCGTGGCCTCGGAATGGTGTTTCAATCTTATGCCATTTGGCCACATCTGTCGGTCTTTGATAACATCGCTTATCCTCTGGTGGAGAGGAGATTGAAAAAAAATCTCCTCAGGGAAAAGGTTAAGCAGATATTGGAAATGGTTAAGTTGTCGGGCCTTGAAGATCGATCGGCTACCAAACTATCAGGAGGGCAGCAACAAAGGGTGGCCCTGGCGAGGGCGCTGATTTATGATCCTGAAGTATTGCTTTTTGATGAACCTCTTTCCAACCTCGATGCGAAGCTCCGCATCGAAATGCGGAATGAGATTAGGAACCTACAGAAAAATTTGGCCATCACATCCATTTATGTGACGCATGATCAGGAGGAGGCTTTTGCGCTTTCCGACAGAATCATCGTTATGAACGATGGGAAAATAGAGCAAGTGGGTGATCCCGTCACACTCTATTTTAAACCGGAAACCCGCTTTGTTTCCCAGTTTATTGGTCAAACGAATTATATCGAGGGTGCGGCGAAGAACGTCGATGAAAAAGGGACCCGCATAGATGCGCTTGGAACGATGATAGAGATTGCGGGAAGGTCGGAATGCAAGAAAGGGGATAAAGTTTTCCTGTCGATCAGGCCGGAATACATAAAAATCAATCCGAAGGATCAAATGGAAAACGAACTGCAGGGAAAGGTAGAGCAGAGGCAATATCTGGGTTCATATGGCCGGTTCTATGTATCGGTCCAAGGGAACGCTATTCTTGTGGAGAGGCATGATATCAGCGAAAATGATGTCGGTATCCTCCCCAAAGAAGGGGATACCGTAAGGTTGGGCTTTCATTCAAGGGATTGTTTGTTGGTTAAATAAACTCCTTAAGAAGATAAGACAACGGATGACCGTGCAGGAGAGGAGCGCCGAGTTCGAGACGGTGCCGTCCGGCTATCGAGGAAAGGAGGTGGTGTGCACACGAGCAGTCGAAGAGATGCCACGAGTATTAAATGTTCAACACACATGCTCTATGGGAAAGGAGGAGAAATCATGTATCACAGCAATGTTAAACGAAGGNNATGGAAAACGAATCCTTTGACCCCACGTATGGTCCGCCCAGCAACACCCTCTGGAACCAGTTGATCTATGATCAATTCATTGCGCTGGATGAGCGTGCCCAAATCGATCTGAACAGGGGGGTATGTCGTGAATACAGACAGAGCGAAGATGGGTTGACCTGGACGTTTTACCTGCGTAAGGGGATCCAGTTTCACACGGGAGATGAGCTTACTGCCGAAGACGTAAAGTTTTGCTGGGAGCGAGCTCAAGAGCCGTGGGTTCTGGGGTTGGGTGGCCCAACACTGCGCAAGGTGGTGAATCGCATTGAAGCGTCCGATCGATATACGGTGGTAGTTCACCTGAAAAAACCGTATCTGTTCCTCTGGTCGATCTTCTCGGGAATCTATCAGGAGGGTTTTATCTATCCGAAGAAATATCTCCAAGAGAAGGGCGACGAGTATTTTCGCCGAAATCCCGTGGGCACCGGGCCCTATAAGCTCCTGCGTCACGAAGTGGGCGTGGGTATGGAGTTCGAGGCCGTGGAGCGGGAACACTGGCGGTGGGGAATGCCCAAATATAAAAAGATCACTTTCACCATCGTGCCTGAGGCGAAAACGCGGATGGCCCTGTTGCGAACGGGCGAGGTGGATATAGCCCCCGTTCCCCGGGATTGGGCCCCTCAGCTCAGGAAAGAGGGCGTCGAGGTCAGCATGTTGTCCTCACAAGCGTCTGTATTTATGGGTTACCATAGCCAGTGGCGTCCTGATAACCCACTTTCCAAGAAGAAGGTGCGAGCGGCCCTGGATTTAGCCATCAACAGACAGGAGATTATTGACCATGTTATGGGCGGATTCGGGGGGCAGACCGGAATTCCGGCACCCTGGTCAACTGTATCCGTATACATGGAGCCCAAGATGGCGGAGCCCTTTCCCTATGATCCAGCCCGTGCTAAAACCTTGCTCAAAGAGGCTGGCTACCCGAACGGGTTTGACATCACGTTGATGTCTTGGCCGAGGCCGGGTATGGCCGAAGGGCCCAAGATGATTGAGGCCATAGCTGGCTACTGGAGCGCCATCGGCGTCAGAGCAAAGATCGTGCCCATCGACTACGGGACATGGCGTAAGAGGTGGAAAGAAAACCCTGACCAGGGTAATGTAGCCGGGTGGTATTGGGTAGGCTCGCGGGTATGGCCTTTTGCCATTGTCCGTGCTCTCTTCGCATCGGATGGCAAAATTACATATGCCAAATATCCCGAGGTAGATCGGATGATGAAAGAGGTGGAAACCGCTCCGACTGAGAAGTCCTTGAAGGAAGCCCTCTGGCGGTTGGCTATCCATATGCAGAAAGAGCACATAAACGGTACGCTGTTCGAGTCCGCTGTCCCTTTCGGCGTCTCCAAAAAGGCATCGGGTTGGATCCCTGGGGTCATGCCCTATACTTGGAACTTCCAACAGCTCTTCGCCACTCGTTATAAGTAATGGCTATTGTGTTAGCTAGGCACATTCATGCCAAGATGGGGGGGTGGCGGCCTTCGGACAGCAGCCAAAGCCAAATAACGCGGCGACCACCGAAGATAATGTGCGCTAAGCTCTAGTGGTTCAGACTGGTGGTTGCCGCGTTGGTTTTCCAGTCGAATCAGGGACAACCGGAGGATAGGATTTACAAGTGCAGCGATATATACTCTTCAGAATTCTCCAGGGATTCCTCACCGTGTGGGTGGTTGTGTCTGTAGTATTTATTCTTGGACGGGCCACCGGCGATCCAGTGGAACTGATGCTGGCCTTAGAAGCGACCGAGGAGCAGCGAATCCAGGTCCGCAGGAGCTTGGGGCTGGATAGGCCTATCATTGTGCAGTATGGAATCTATATGGCACGTCTGGCTCGTTTTGATTTTGGAGAATCCCTCATCTCTAAAATGCCGGTCAGGGGTTTGCTTGGCGAACGCCTCATGAAATCCCTCGAACTTGCTGGGTTTTCAATGCTCGTTACCTTGATCTTCGCCTTTCCCCTGGGTGTCATCGCTGCTGTTCGGAAAGGGTCCGGGGTAGATATGGTTGCACGGCTTGTCGCTGTTCTGGGACAGAGTCTGCCCCATTTCTGGGTTGGGCTTATGTTGATGGAGATTTTCGCGGTCAGGCTGAGATGGTTCCCTGTGGGTGGAGCGGGGAGTCTCAAGTCCTTTGTGCTGCCCGGATTCACCATGGGGTGGTTCATAACGGCGGGAATCATGCGGCTTATGCGCTCGAGCATGCTAGAGGTTCTTGGAAGCGACTATGTCCTGTTCGCCAGGGTCAAGGGGGTTTCGCCGTCGAGTGTGATCTGGAAGCATGCCCTGCGAAACGCTCTTCTCCCCGTGGTCACGTTTAGTGGCATGTATTTCGCGCTTTTGATCGGTGGGGCGGTGGTGATCGAGACCGTCTTTGCCTGGCCCGGAATAGGCCGCCTCGCCTGCCTAGCGGTTGTGGACCGTGACTTCACGGTCATCCAAGGGGTGGTCATACTATTAGGCGCCATCGTGGCGTTGGTCAACCTGATCGTCGATATTGTGTACTCCTGGATCGATCCCCGTATCCGGCTGACTAAGGGATAGCTGGGCTTTTTCACGTCATTTCGTTTATCGCCTTGGATGGTTCACCGATCGCGGAAGTCAGCTCGACATTCAAATAGCTTAAATTATCAAAAAGGAGGCTCAATTAGTAGATGCATGTGCTTCGTGACTTCAGGTTCGTATTGCCGGCGACCGTAACGCTCATTGTCATCATTGTTGCGGTGATGGCCCCCTGTATTGCCCCGCGTGGCTATTATGAAATGACGCTGCCCCACAAGTTGCGGCCGCCCTTTTGGCAGGAAGGTGGCAGCCTCAAATACCCTCTGGGAACTGATAGCCTGGGCAGAGACATACTGAGCCGGATGATCGGAGGAGCCAGGACCTCCTTGATGGCGTCCATGCTGTCAATCCTCATTGGCGCTGTGGTTGGCATATCAATAGGGATCGTCTCAGCCTATCGGGGCGGCATTGTGGATGCGGTACTGATGAGGGTGTGCGATGGCTTTCTATCATTTCCGATGATCCTCCTAGCTTTGATTTTGGCGATTGCCACGGGACCGGGCATGCACACGGTGGTCTTGGCCATAGGCTTAGTAGTTTGGGCACGCTATGCCCGCGTCATCCGTAGTGAGGCGCTGAGCCTCAAGGAGAGAGATTTTGTGGCCTACGCCCGCATGGTTAAGTGCTCAGAGCTTAGAATCCTAACTCGTCACCTCCTGCCGAATCTTGTGGGGAGCATCTTGGTACTGGCAACCCTTCAGATAGGCTGGGCCATAGTGGTTGAGGCTTCTCTCAGTTTCATAGGCGCCGGCATCCCCCCACCCCAGCCGTCCTGGGGGGGGATGGTAGCAGCCGGTAGGGAATACATTGGCATGGCTTGGTGGCTGACCTTCTTCCCTGGAATGGCAATCGCAATAACCGTGCTGGCCTTCAACTTCTTGGGAGATTGGCTGAGGGACCATCTGGACCCGAAACTGAGGGAGGTTTAGCTGGTTTTCCTTCGTTTGGCACTTTGAATCCCACAGGAAGAGAACGAGAGAGTATCCGGTGACACAGCAAGAATCACAGAGACCGGGGGCAACTGATCCAAACCGCAGCGACAGCTCTACCGGACGCAAGCTGCTCGATGTCAACGATCTAAGGACTTATTTCTTCACTCGGGAAGGGGTGGTGAAGGCAGTTGACGGCGTTAGCTTCTTTTTGGGGGAAGAAGAAACCATCGGGCTCGTTGGCGAGTCGGGGTGCGGTAAAACCGTAACCTGCTTATCTATTCTGAGGCTCATCGCACGACCAGGCCGTATAGTGAGTGGACACGTCCTCCTACGTGGAGAGGATCTTCTCGAGAAGAGCGAGCGGGAGATGGCGCACATACGAGGCCGCCGGATTACTATGATTTTGCAGGACCCGATGACCTCATTGAACCCTGTCCTGACTATAGGCAATCAGGTGGCGGAGGCCATACAGATCCACCAAAAGGTTAGAGGGTCTCGGTTATGGGAGAGAACTGTTGAAATCCTGCGGCTCGTTCGTATCCCTTCCCCGGAAATGCGGCTCGGTGGTTATCCCCATCAGATGAGCGGCGGGATGAGGCAGAGGGTGGCGGGGGCTGCAGCTCTGTCCTGCAGGCCACAGGTTCTCATTGCGGATGAACCCACTACCTCGCTCGATGTAACCATCCAGGCTCAGTATCTGAACCTTCTGAAGGAAGTACAAAATCGGCTCCACGTGGCAATGATATTCGTTACCCATAATTTCGGCATTGTCGCCAAGATGTGTGATCGAGTTGCGGTCATGTATGCGGGCAGAATTGTGGAAAGCGCAGGGGTGAGAGAACTGTTCCACAATCCTTTACATCCCTACACAGCAGCTCTGCTGAGATCGCTGCCCGCGTTGGAAGGGAGGCAAGAATGGCTGACCACGATCGAGGGACAGCCACCCTCCCTCGTGAACCTGCCCCCTGGATGCAGGTTTGCTCCCCGGTGCAAGCAGGTAGAGGGCGGCTGCCTTGAGAAGTATCCTCCCTCAGTGATNNCGTCAAATATTCTCCTCGAAGCAAAGAACTTAAGGAAGCATTTTGCCATAACCAAAGGCTTCATCAGGCGGGAAGTAGCTGGCTGGATAAGAGCTGTTGACGGGGTGAGCTTCTCCATCGACAGAGGAGAGACCTTCGGTTTGGTGGGGGAATCTGGGTGCGGCAAGACAACCACTGCTAGGCTCATTCTCTTACTCGAGCAACCGACAAGCGGTTCTATCCTTTTTGGGGGAGAGGATATGTTGGCACTCCCTGAGAAAAGGCTCAGGGAATACAGCAGATCGGTCCAGGCGGTGTTTCAGGATCCTTATGGTTCCCTCGATCCCAGAATGAAGGTGGGCGACATCATCAGCGAACCGCTGGTGGTTACCCAGGCGCTTCCCCGGAAAGCAGTAGCTGAAAGGGTGAAGGAGGTCTTGCTGGAGGTGGGTCTTGAGCCGAAAAGCATCAACCGCTTTCCCCACCAGTTCAGTGGAGGCCAACGGCAGCGGATTGCCGTGGCGCGAGCCCTGGCTTCCGACCCCGAGGTAATCATACTAGACGAACCCGTATCGGCACTGGATGTATCCATCCGGGCGCAGTTGATGAATCTTCTCAAAGCCCTCCAGGCGCGACTCGGACTAACCTATCTGCTCATCGCTCACGATCTGGCGGTAGTGAAGCACATGAGCAATTGTTTAGGCGTCATGTACGTCGGGAGCTTGGTAGAGCATGGAGATGCTGATGAGATCTATACACATCCCTGTCATCCTTATACCATCGGTCTTCTCTCTGCAGCGCTTCCCGCCGACCCTGATGCCCCGCGTGTGGAGATAGTTCTCAGTGGAGAAGTCCCGAGCCCCATCAATCCGCCATCTGGATGCCGATTCCATCCTCGCTGCAATCATGCAAAGGGGATATGCTCTGAGACGGAGCCGGTGCTAAGGAAGGTTGCCGCCAACCATTTCGTGGCCTGTCACTTCGACTTAGGAGGCTAGGTTAATGCTCACTGTGGCGGGGTTGATATTTGGGTGAGCNNTCAATTGGCTGCGCGCAGGTTGGATTTCGATGTGGGTAGTAGCGCCGAGGATAAACAGACATCAGAAGGAAGGATTGTATCATGGAGAAGGATATTCATCGGCAAATAGTAGGGATATTCCCAATCATAGAAGAAATTCAAGATCCCGACCTCAGGGAGAAAGTCGTCAGCTCGTGGGCACGGGGATTGAGGGAGGGCTCGTTTGAACGGCTGGAGGATATCCCGTTCAGTCTGGCCATTCCAGAGGCCAGTCTTGTGGACCACGTAAGGTGGGTAATGGACGTTGCGCTATTTATCGCCTCCATCGCGGAGGAAAAGATGGGAGTTTCCGTCAATCGTGATCTTCTCATTGCTTCAGTTCTCCTCCATGATCTAGGAAAGGCCTTTGAGTATAAAAGAGAGGGAGATAAGTACGTTAAATCTGATATTGGGGAGAAGTTCATACATGGCCTTTGGGGAACCTATATAGCCCTCGAAGAGCGTGTTTCAAAGGATTTGGCTCATTTGATTGCTACCCACAGTAAAGATTCACCTGATCATCCTCAACTCTTGGAGGGAATTATCCTTCACTACGCGGATTTTGCTCATGCTGATATTCTGCGTTTTCAGAAAGGAATGCAAACATTCTTGTCTATGAAGGGCTAAAGATAAGCTAAATGAGGGATTCGATGAGAAGGAGTTGTGACAATGCAGAAGGTGAATAAGCTAAAGAAGGTCTTGAAGAAGGGGGAGGTGGCTTTGGGGACCGCCGTTTTCTCGTACAGCCCCGCCATCGTTGAGGTTGCCGGTTACAGTGGGTTAGATTTTATTCGGATCGATAATGAGTACTCATGGAGGCGGGACGAGTCGATGGAGCATATGATTCGAGCGGCAACTGTAGCTGAAGTCGCTCCGATTTTACGGATCGATAAAGGCAACCATTACTTAATCAACAAGGCCTTAGAAATCGGTGCAGGAGGGGTTGTGGTACCGGACATCTCGACCAGGGAAGAAGTTGAAGAACTCATAAAGGCTACGAAATTTCCTCCCAGGGGAACCCGGGGATATTCAAGCTTGTGTTTTTCTGGCCAGTGGGGAGCGAGGGGCGGTGAGGATTGGGTAAACTGGAGCGAACATGAAACCTTAGTCGGTATCATGGTTGAAAATGAGGAAATCATTACGAAGCTTGATGAGATTTTATCAATGGAGGGATTGGATTTCGTCCTTTTTGGGCCGTCTGATTATTCAATGTCTATCGGCCTCCGGAGACCTCAGAAGAACCACCCGAGGGTTCAAGAGGCTATCAAGAAAACCATAGAAGTGGCCACTAAATACGGCAAACCTGTTGCAATCGGTATTGGTCAACCGTGGGAGGAGGAGGCAAGAAAATACATTGATTTAGGATGCAGAATTATAGAAATAAGCAATGATGTTGTTATTCTTAGGTCAATTTGGAAATCCTTAACAGATACACTGAAGAACATGTAAACATTCCCCTTTCTCGCACAAAATGCTCACCGCGGGAAGAACCTCTCGTTTACACTTTTTCCCGTCATAGCATAATCTCCGTGGGGGTCAGGGAATGCACATTCGTTCCAATCAATAGCTCCCTCTAGAGTTTCAACACCTCTTAGATGGTCGTCTTCTCCCGAAGGCCTCCATGATAAACCCGCACTTGACCTTTTATACTCCCACGCATCTGTTACCATCCCAGCTCACACTCCAACAAGGCCCTCCCCCATATCAACAGAATGAGTATTGTTTGCCTGGAGTTAGACAATTAAATCGAAAGGGTTGGAAAAAGGCGAGAGGGATACCGGAGAAAAAGTCAGGCAAATCCCGCTGAGGATGATAAAATAAAAGCAGGGAGATGGCGGTCCCGTCAGACCGATCTTGTCTTATCTTTTGATTTCGAGCCTTTCCGATGGATCACGATTCTTGCTTGCCCTTCAAGCCTCTGGTCGTCCTAAATAGTTCGACGATTTCCCCAAAATGCGGAGCCTCGGCAAATATGCCTCCCGTCCTCTGAGATATGTTTTCCAGGGTACTCAGGTATCTCCTCTCAACCCTCGAATACCCAAAAGAAAAGACGGATATTTGTTCCTTACGGGCTCTATTGATTACCTCATGAAGAGTCGATCGACTGCCTTCGTCCTTCCCGTCGGAAAAAAGAACGACAAATCTCCTGTTATCTTTCTCCTCCCTCAGGAGGAGAAAGGCCTGATCAAGGGCATCGAACAACACGGTATTTTTGCCTTTCGTGAGGAGGCTGGCGATCTCCCGCTTCAGCCGATTTTTATCTGAGGTGAAGGGAACGACTAGGCTCGCTTCATCATTGAATGTTATGACTGCGCACCGATCCAGTTTTCCCAGGAGGCTCACAAATTCCATGGCTGATTCCTTGATGCCCTCCAAGGGTGGACCCTTGACCGATCCGCTGGTATCCAGAACAAGCAGCATCGAAAAGCCTTTCTCTACACCCTCAAAAGTTCCCTTCCTCTCGAACCCGGTCAGGAAAGGCTCCATGGGTATTGTTTTCCCAGGGATCAAGTTATCCCAGCGGTTGTCCGCCGCTTTTTCCTCGGCCTCTTTTAACCCTCTCAACGGTCTTAACGTCGCTGAATCACCGATATGGGGCTGAAGATTTTCCTCTTGCCTTGCCAGGATCATTTCCCTTTCTTCGGGAAGGGCCGGAGATTTAATGGTTGGAATGGGGGACAGGTCGGAGATAAACTCTGAATGGGGGCGGTTCCTGCCCAATGGGGCAGTGATCTTTTCCAATGTCGCAGAATCTATTGGAATTCCACCTTTTTCGGCCAGAGTCAAGACTCTCGGTTCCTCCACCTCAAGAAGGGGGGATTGATCCGTTGGGGAATGGGGTATCGCAGGGAGGCGCTGAGGAAGGCCCGGTGAGCGGGTGGTGACCCGTCTGCTTTCCACCTCTTTCCCCTCCCGTCCTGGGGGAAGGACACCAGGGGTCGGGATCTGTTCCACATTCAGGCTAGGCTTAAAGGTGCCTTCCTTGGGGATGGGTCCGGGGAAATCTTCCACGGAGGTACTACTCGGAGTGCCCTTGGCTGTCTGAGCCTTCGCAATCAACGATTCCTTCGAAAATCCGGTTTCCTTCAACCTGATGTCACTCTGCAATTCGTCTTCTTCTTCGAGGATGACCATATCAACTGGAATGAGTTCACGCCACTTCGGCATGCCGGGGGTGGGGACGAAGACCACGTTGATTCCGGTCAGAACCCCCAGATGGATGAGGAAGGAGAG
>JABAOH010037601.1_pt1 | contig 14114 bp, 7 predicted proteins | sample 7062181 | NCBI WGS metagenome assembly JABAOH01 (sample SAMN14538630, study PRJNA623070) | marine sediment metagenome | biome: marine biome [ENVO:00000428]; feature: marine pelagic biome [ENVO:01000023]; material: deep marine sediment [ENVO:00002113]; isolation source: pool of 5 deep marine... | reverse complement strand
AGATTATCAAATGGCAAACCTGGCAGCCCCATCTCCTGATTTACAGGTTGAAGAACATATTGAAAATGGCATTGTGGCTGGCGTAAAGGTGGTGTGGGATAATTCACCTGAAAGCAATCCACGATTTTTTGCATATAAAGTCTGGAAGAGTGATGGAAAAACTGCGGCTGGTGCTTTCAAATGGGAGCCATTAGGATTAGGAATGTATGTCGATACAACCGGCAGCCCCAGTTGGCCTCCACCACCGGCTGATGAACCTAATAAATATCAAATCATTGATAGAGACGTGATTAATGGTTTTGACTACTATTACTCGGTGCAATCCGTCAGTATTGCTGAAGGATTTGGCGTTCTGGAAAGCAATATTGTGACTAACTTAAAATATATCTCACCAGCAAATCCTGTTGCCACCGATTTGAGTCGGGTTAAAGTCGTACCAAATCCTTATCTCGGCAGCACGATCTGGAACAATCCCATTCCCAGTGATTCCGATCCCTGGCGACATCGATTACAATTCATCAACCTACCAGCAGATGCAACAGTCAAAATTTTTACACTGGATGGTGATTTTATTGATGAAATCGTTTCTGGTGAAACAGCTCGTAAAACCGAGGCATTTGCCGGTAGCGGTAGGCTTAGTGTTGCTGAATGGGATTTGATTACTCGTAATAACCAGGAAGCAGCCCCGGGAATATATATGTACGTTGTTGATTCACCATCTGTGGGACAGAAAGTCGGTAAGTTTGTCATTATTCGTTAGGAAAATAGACAAGCAATTTCTAATTTATTTTGATATTTAATTTTTTATATCCGTTAAGTTATTAACTTTCAATGAGGAATAGATAAATGAATAGAAAAGCTCTTATAATAGCAGTAGTCATATTGTCCTTTATAGGAGGTCAAACTTTCGCACAAGACTTCGCTCCCGTAGGAACTTCGGTTGCCCAATTTTTAGAGATCGGTATTGGTGCTCGTGGTACAGCAATGGGAGAAGCCTTTACTGCTTTGACAGATGATGCGGGATCTGTTTTCTGGAATCCAGCCGGCTTAGTATCTAATCAAAACCGAAGTTTTTACACTGCTTTTACTGATTGGCCAGCAGAAATCTCAATTGGAGGTTTTGCTTTTGCGATGAATTTTGGTAATATTGGAACTTTTGCGATTAGCTCCGTTTATCTAATGACCGGTGATATGGAAGTGACTTCAGTTCTCCAGCCGGAAGGTACCGGTCAGATGTTCAGTATTACTAATTATGCACTTGGACTTTCTTATGCCAGGTATATGACGAATCACCTTTCTGTTGGTCTCACAGCAAAATTGGTTCGTGAAAATTATTTTGACCATGGATATTATAGTTGGGCACTGGATATGGGCACAATCTATTACACTAACTTTCATGGGTTGACTTTAGGAATGTCCATCCTGCATTTTGGTCCTGAGGTTAAATTCAGTGGTTCTTATATTGACTATAGTGATCCGAGATCAGTCGATGTAGATGTGCCAAAAACATTTGAGACCTATTCACTTCCAATTAATTTCAGGTTTGGAGTGAGTATTGATCTGTTAAATTCGGATCAGAATAAAATCACCACTTCGGCGGATATGGTTCATCCCAACAATAATCTCGAGCAATACAACTTTGGTATTGAATATTGTTTCAAGCGAATGTTCTTTTTCAGAGGGGGATATCGTTTTAATACAGACGAGGGTGGCTTGGCGCTTGGAACAGGAATAAGTTTTAATTTATTCGGAAATAGTTCAGCCATGTTGGACTACTCTTTTACTGACCTGGGAATATTAAAATATATCCATCGAGTGTCGCTGGGATTTTCTTTTTAGCTACAGAAAGGTGATTAGCAGCTTGAAAGAGACGAGAAAATTTTCTAAAATATTATATCGGTTAATATTATTACTATTATTCGGATTATGCATACCAACGAGTACGATTGGAAAAACCTTTGATTTTTTGCCGGAAATTCAAACACTGGTTGACTCTGTCTCTGTTGATAAAATATATGGCCATGTTGAAGCGCTATGTTGGGCTGATGGGTATCAGAGTCGGGTAACATTTACACCTGGTAACTATGAGGCAGTTGAATATATAGATAATTTTTTTAGATCATTACCAGGGATTACAGAAGTTATACGGGATACATTTTATATTTCATCAGCTATTCCTCCTTATAATCAGTACCCACTCATCAATGTGATTGCCACCTTAAAAGGCAAATCGCTCATGCCTGAAGTTATCATATTGGGTGGTCATTATGATGCTTCTGGTAGTCGTGAAGAAAATTGGTCTTCGAATTGGGAAACGTTTAAAGTGCAAGGTGCCGACGATAATGCGAGTGGGGTAGCTGCCCTGATGGAGATCGCACAGGTGATTAGTAATCCTGAGAATAATTTACAAAATAAACATACAATCAAATTTATCGCTTTTGCTGCTGAGGAATATCATCCAAAAATTCCAGGTATTCATCACGCAGGCAGTCTTTATGACGCGAATCTCATGTCCAAACAACGAGAAAAATTATCTGCTGTTATTATTTTGGATATGATCGCTTATAATACGATTACAGATTATATTGAAGTCATTGCGAATTCCCAATCTGTATGGTTAGCTAATTTTCTATTTGATACTGCTGATCTTTATACATCAAACTTGATTACAAATAATTATCCCGTGGATGTACCTCATAGTGATCATGAATCCTATCAATATTATGGTTTCCCTGCTGTTCTTTTAATGGAAAACGATAGTCCCTGGTACAGTGATCCGCCTTATTATTCCTATAATCCTTATTATCATACTCAATCAGACACGATAGGTACATTACGTCAAACTCTTGTCGAGAAGGTTACAAAATTAGCTTTAGCGAGTGTTGCCAGTTTAAGTGTTAGAGATCAAATTACTGTTATTTCTGATAATCATGAGCCGGAGTCTTTAGGATCTTTTCTATCGGTTTACCCAAATCCTTTCAATGAAAGTACCAAACTCAACTTTTATCTAAATTTTGGCACTACAGTAAAAATTACCATCTTCAATTTAAAAGGCGAGCAAGTAACAACATTATCAGATCGATACTTTCACCCTGGCTTGCATGAAATTTCATGGCATAGCAAAAATATTGCTTCAGGCATATATTTTTGTATGATTCAAAGCCAGTATTTTAATTATAGGATAAAAATAACCCATATAAAATAGAACAGTTGGAAAAAATCAAAGGAGGTGATGATTAAAAAAGATTATTATTTTTTTAATTAACTCAAAATTAACCAGTCATTGTAAAATTATGGAGGATGGTATGAAGCGTCAAATTGCTATTGGTACATTAGTTGTTATTTTCACCTGTTTTTTAATTTCAACAAATCTCGCTGCGCAGGAGTTCACTCGAAGTTTGGAGATACCAGTACCTGAAACAGATCTGAATAATGGTGGTACTGGAAACATCGTTTCAGGTGTCGATTTAGACAATGACGGACTTCTGGAAATTTATATCGTAAACGATAACTGGAATGATGGCCCGACAGAAGTTATCCCCAGAATTTACAAATTAGAACAAAATGGGACGAATTGGGATGTTGTCTGGAGTGCTGTCGCACCTGTTGCTTATCAAAACACATGGCCGACTCTTTCCGTAACAGATTTGGATAAAGACGGCAAATCAGAGATTCTTTGGGGAGCAGTAAATTCAACAAGTATTGAAGCTAATCCTTATCGAATTTTGGTTTATGAAATTGCTGGAGATGGCAGTGATGTGATGGGTATAGAAACTACTGATACGAATGTAAACTCTGGTGAAGCCCTTAAATATGCTCCGAGTGCAAAATGGACGATTACAACTGAGGATAATGTCAACCTTCGTCCAATGGATTTAGTTGTTGCCGATCCGGATAACGATGGTACTGATGAAATAGTCTTTGCAGATCGAAAAGGTAATGATGACGGTTATTATTTTGCTGTGTGCTCGGTAACAGATATTCCTGATAATGGCGATGGCTCCGAAACATGGACTATCGAAGTCAGTGGAAAAGATTTTGGCGATCTCTCAGCACAACCGATCGAAAACAAATGGGATGTAGCCATTATTAACAGCAATTGCTATTTTTTCTGTGAAGTTGAAATTTCCAAACTTTCCTGGGACGGAAGTGCCTGGAGTTACACGGCATTAAGCCCATTAGAAGGTGGTTCAACAAACCAATCCGCCGAAGCTGTTGACCTTGATGGAGATGGTACTGAAGAGATTATTGGTGCGGTCTATGACTGGGGCGATGATGCGAAAAAAGGTGTCTATTTGTTACAAGAAGAGGGAGATACACTAAAGCATACAGAGCTTGTAAATCTGTCTCAATATTGGTCAACTGGCTCGCGCGGGGCATGGGGTGCCGATATCGGTGATATTGACGGTGATGGTTTCTTAGATTATGTGTTTGGTTCACGGGCAGGCGATGTTAATGCTTCGATTTATCGCTTTGCTTACCGCGGTGGCGACATCACAGATCCAGCTAATTATGAACTCTCGGTTATTGACTCTGATTATGCAGCAGAAGGTATTTGGAATGTCATTAACATAACAAACATTGATGATGATCCTGCTTTAGAGGTGCTTTATACATCAAGTACACCAGCAGGGACTTTTCCGAATCTTGGAACTCAACCAATTGTCGTGCTTGATTACGCTGCACCTACCGGTTTAGAGTTTGACAACCTGGTGGTTGCAGAAGAGGTATCAACGATTCAGCCTTCCGACCTCTTTTTTAAGCCTGGCAGAATCCTGGAGAATGGTAACACGATCTGGTTCTGTGGTATAGACGGAACTGCCAGGGTAACATATGTTTTCAGATCCGTTGATGGCGGCGTTACTTTTACATATAATGCGACTCCACTCGATGGACGGGCGGGGCAAATGGATGCTTTTGATGCCAACACCGCGTTAGTAGCTACCGCAAACGGGAAAATCTATAAAACCGATGACGGCGGTGTAACCTGGACAGAGAAATATTCATATATGATCAGTGTTATTGCTCCTGGCTGGTTTGATGGTCTTCGCATTCTCGGCGAAAACGTGGCGGTCGCTTATGGTGATATGGAACCTAATGGTAATATGCATTTCGTACGGACTGAGGATAAGGGTGATACCTGGACCGAGATTGCCGGTATTGATTACCTGAATGCCGCCTATGGATACTATACCTGGGGATTGGCGGCATGCAATGTCGGTGAGAGTATATGGTGCTCCGCAACAACTATGGAATATGATTCTTCCTTTGTCTTCCGCTCTTATGATGCCGGTGTGACGTGGGAAAGCTTCAGAATTCCAACAGATGTCATTCCCAACTATCCCCGCTCTATTGCTTTTGTAGATGACAACAATGGCATGATCGCTGCTCGAGGCGGATATGTTATCAAGAGTACCGATGGCGGCGCCACCTGGTCAGCGACCAATAATCCCGATACATCTGCCAGTAGTTATGTCAATGGCGTTGTGGCAATACCCAATACCAACATTATCGTTGCAATGGATGATATCGGGGTTTATTATACCACCGACCTGGGAGCGACATGGGGACAGATAAATACGCCTGCCGAGACAGAGAGTGACTATATTGTTAGCGGCGTGTTTCTGAATAAAGATTTCGGCTATGTCTTTACCGACAATGGTCTGGTGCTACGATTCGAAAACCAGGTCACCGGGATATCCAAACGCCATGTCGACAATATTCCAGCAGATTTTCAACTCAGTCAAAATTATCCCAATCCTTTTAATCCAACGACGACTATCGCTTACAGTGTACCTGAAACGGAGAGAGTGACGCTGAAAGTGTATAATTTAATGGGTGAAGAAGTAAAAACGTTGGTTGATAAGACTGTAATGCAAGGGATGCATTTGGTACAGTGGGATGGCACAGATAATTCTAGCCGAAAGGTGACGAGTGGTATTTATCTATATACACTTCAAATCGGAAATCAGAAATTAACGAGGAGCATGATTTTCTTAAAATAATTTACTATCTATCCTGAAAAATTAGAAAAAGCCCTGCGTTTAGGAGCAGGGCTTTTTTTTTCTTAGAAGAATTGCAAATAATTACATACTGCTGTGAAAAAAATTACATAAAAGGAAATTTATGTAAAAGAAAAATTAAACAAAAAAAATAATGCTACGTAGAAAAAACAATACATTATAAAAAAAATGAAGATGATAGTGCTAAAATCAAAATAGTATAAATTTTGTAATATTTAAAGTGTTTAATATTTGGAACTATAATTTAAACAAAATCAAAACCAAAAATTGAAATATATAAATCCTGGTAGCCGACATCTCCCATCGCATTCCATCAGTACAGGATGAGTGATAAATTTATAACCTCGCTACTTTTTTCGTAATAGTTCAGCCACTAAAGAAAATGGTGATTATGTTGAAACATGGAACGGTTCGCTGGTTCAGGATGACATCCATTATGTGTTTCAAAATGGCGGGGCTATTGGAGGGACAAGTGCCGGGTTGGCGGTTTTGGGTGAAGTTGTCTATGATGCGACCGGCGGCTATCTTTATCCCGATAAAGCAGCGTACGATCCCTACCATCCTGACATTACGTTGACCGATGATTTTCTGAACATCCTGCCGAATGTTTTAACGGATTCCCATTTTCATCCCCGGGGCAGATTGGCTCGATTGGTACCGATGATCGCTCGTCGCATTATTGATAATGGACAGCACGATTTGTTGGGCCTCGGCATCTGTGATAATACGGCAATGTGCATCGATAAAGATGGCAATGGCAAAATTGTGGGAGATGCTACGGTAACTATAATCTACAAACTAGTGAAGATTCGATTATCGATTGCCAGCCCGGTCGACCGCTTACCTTAACCAATATCATTTTCTATCATTTGACCCGGCGCGCTGTTTTCAATTTTAATAATAGGGAACTCGTCGATTCAGGTTCCTATTTTCAACCTGTGGCCGATTATTAAATTAACAATGATTTTACTAATGTGGTTCTCAGTGGAATTGAGGATAGCTCAAATACTCGAGGCAGCATTATGATCAATGGAATCGTGTATATTCTGGATACCAATAGAATGACTTATAAATGTGCGAGTTATACGTGGGCAGGGAATCGTTCTACCAATTATCGTGGGATGTTCAATGCACGACTGCATTTTTTGAAGGCTGGTGATCAACTTGATTTACATATTCGATCGGTTGGTGTGAAGCAGGAACAGTATAATCAATCGATTCCGAAATTTAAATTATTCATGTTACATCTGGTTTTTATGATAGCGGTATTCATACCGTAAACTGGAATGGCAAAGATGATTATGGCAATGCGGTATTTTCCGGAATATATGTGGGTCATTTAAAAGGTGGAAAACAGATAATGATCCGGAAAATCATCTTGATTGAATGAGTCCAATATAAGTTTGGCTGCTAGTTTTGTGACGCCCTATTAACATTGTAAATATGCACCGACTAAATGGAGATCAAATTGTAGTCGCTAACATATTTTACTTGACAATCCTGAAATTATGTAATATATGACTCTGTTGTTTTATTACCCTTGTGCAGGTTACTTTATGTACAAACATCTATATATTGCGGCATATTTTAAGTTATATTCAATATATAGTATACCTCTAAACCTTCGCAAGGGTATCATACAAATTGAAAGGAATAATAATCGCAAAAAAAATAACCCTTTTGGGTTATTGAATTTTTGTTTGAAATCGATTATCTTAAAATAATGAGGAACACCATAAACCAACTGTTAGTTGTTGAAGATGATCCCAATACCCTTTCAGGTCTAGGAGTTGCTGGGGGATGAGGGGTGTGATGACAATGGCTTGCTGATTTGCCAGCGATTACGACAAATTAAGCCTAAGCCAGAGGCGGTTCTGTTTTTGACCACCGCTATAGCACAGTATTAGTCGACTCGGCAAGAGAAACTGGCGTTTCAAAAATATTTCCCAGGCCAATCAATCTAAACGATTTGTTTGACACATTGTTAGGCTAATCATCAAAAAGCGGTACAAATCTAAAATCGTAAATCCAAAAATTCCTTTCATTTGCTTTGGATTAATGAGGATGATAGTGTTAAAATTAAAATGGTACAAATTTTGTAATATTTAAAATGTTTAATGTTTGGAGCTATAATTTAAACAAAATCAAAACCAAAAATTGAAATATATAAATCCTGGTAGCCGAAATCTCCCATCGCATTCCATCAGTACAGGATGAGTGATAGATTTATGACCTCGTTCGTGTTTTATAATACACTAAAACTTTTCTATGGCTCAATTTTTTTCTCAATAACTCACTAATTTCTTTTTTATGATGGATAATTATGCCTATTTTACCTGCAATAAAATTAATCTTTTGCTTGAAAGGAGGTGAGAATAACTATATTTAATAAGTAAATTAATATTTTGGATTAATTAATCAAACAGAACTAGGAGGGTGATTTATGAGCAACAAAATCAATGTCGTTTTTCTGTTGCTGCTGTTTATCTTTTCAATTTCCACAATTGCCAATAGTGGTACGACAGGTAAAATTGCTGGATATGTAAAGGATAATCAGACCGGCAATCCTTTGCCTGGAGCCAATGTGGTCATTGAAGGGACGATTATGGGCGCTGCGGCTGATGTGAACGGCTATTACTTCATCATTAACATTCCGCCCGGAAAATATCGGGTTAAGGCTTCAATGATGGGTTATCAGCCGGTGGTAAAAACCGAAGTCCAGGTTATCGTTGATTTAACCACAAAATTGGATTTTGAACTTTCTACTACTGTTCTTGCAGGAGAAGCGATAGAAATAGTTGCTGAAAGACCAATCTTAGAGATGGACGTAACTTCTTCCCAGGTGATCACTACAGCAGAACAGATAGATCAGATGCCGGTGAATACGTATACTGAGGTAATGGTAACTATGCCAGGATTTGTGGAGTCTTTTGGTGCTGAAAATCCCAACGATACCAGGTCTGAGCGTACTTACAACATACGTGGTGGCAGACCAGAGGAAGTAGCCTACATGATCGACGGTTTTTACGTGGAAGATCCCCTTATGGGTGGAGCCGGCAGCGATGTAGCTAATGTTGGTATTGCCGAATTAGCAGTCATGACCGGAACATTCAATGCCGAATATGGAGAAGCCCTGTCAGGCGTGCTCAATATTGTCACTAAGGAAGGAGGTCCCAAGTACAGCGGTAGACTTCGTTTCCGTACCGATAAGTACGTGAATCCTCATGAATATGAATACCTGTACAAACATCTCAGGGATGGTAAAGACTGGATAAAGGTAGATGAAGATGGCAACGAGATCGGACGTGTAGAAGACGTCGGCACCCTACCGGTCGAGCCAGGCCAAAATAAGTATAGTCCTCTATATTGGGAAACAAGAACCAAAAAGGTCAAGGATTTTAATACCTATCGCCCTGATTTCTATCTGGGCGGTCCGATTCCGTTCCTGCCAAAGGGAAATACTTTCTTTATTGCCGGAGATATGCTGAACACCGATACTTATTTGGGGTGGACTGGTATGCCGTTTCGCGAGGAGCGAAGAGCTAACGTAAAGCTGGTGTTAAGACCCTTCAAAAGCATGAAATTAGCTTTGGGAGGCGTCTACAGTAAAAAGAAATATAAAAACTATTACCATTACTACAAATATACTCCTGATGCATATGAAACTATATATGATGATAATTACATGCTGAATCTGACGTTTACCCACACTCTTAGTCCATCGACTTTTTACACCTTCAGGGCTTCCCAGTTCAATAGCGAGAAATATTATTATGAGTATCCGCAAAAGGAATTTTTCAGCGAGCAGGATGAGAATGGTAAATGGCATATTCTCAGTTATAACGAAGAAACGGGAAAATACGACGGAGAATACACCGGAAAAGCAGAACGCGTCCAGCGTGACGAAGAGTACGAGTTTTGGAACGGCTGGTGGGTCTATGAGCGAGATGAAGAAGGAGCGATCATTGACAGCACCTGGCATACTGGTGGAGGTGATGATTGGGAAGAGGAGAAAAACATTATCACCACTGCCAAACTGGACGTGACCAACCAGGTAAGCAGGATACACCAGTTCAAAGTAGGTTTTGAATTTAAGCAGATAGATATTTCCTATTGGGATATTTTTGGACCTTATAACCCGCCACCTGTATGGATGGAAAATTACCACCATAAACCGATAGAAGGATCTGCTTACATTCAGGACAAGATGGAATTTGAGGAATGGGGAATGGTCATCAATGCAGGTTTACGGTTGGATTATATGGATACCAAAGCCACATATTTTGAAGATCCACATAAGCCCACTGAATCTGCCTTAAAAGATGCTGACAAAATACTTCATCTGAGTCCCAGACTTGGTTTTGCCCATCCCATTACCGATAAGGCTGTCCTACATTTTGCTTACGGCCATTTCTATCAGGTGCCGCAGTATCAGTTCCTGTATTACTTTGAAAACAGGGATTACGAAAACTACCCTTATCCTGATATGTCGATTGATGAGGTCTATAGCGAAATCGGGAATGCGAATCTAAGGCCAGAAAAGAATATTATTTACGAGGCAGGTGTAGAAACCAGGTTATCTAAAAATATATCGCTTGATGTAACGTTTTATTACAGAGATATTTTCGACTATGTTGCAGAACGTCAATACGATGCTACACCTGTTGACTATTGGCGCTATGCGAATATAGATTATGCTAATGCTAAAGGAGTAGAAGTTACTCTAAACAAAAGATTCTCTAACTACTTTAGTGGTACGCTTAACTATACTTTCTCACGGGCTGAGGGCAATGCTCCCTCTGTGGATGAACATTGGTGGGATTGGTACTACTTCTCGGTTTATAATACAGTTCCACCGAAAAAGACCGTGACCATGGACTGGGATCAGACCCATACATTTAACTTTGTTGTTAACATTGCAAAGCCAGGAAGCTGGGGTATTAATTTAACCGGTAACTACGGCAGTGGGCTGCCTTATACTCCGTTGAGCGCAAGAGGTTTACGCATCGATGAACCGATGAGCGCCCGTAGGCCCTGGACAATGAATGTGAATGTACGAGCCACCAAGCAGTTTAAATTGATGGGGCTGGAATATGTCCTTTATGCCGATCTTACCAATCTATTCAACAAAAGAAACGTACTATATGTATTTGGCAATACAGGATTACCCGATGCCACTAATGACTGGGATGATACCGCTGACAATGTTCAACGACCACAATATATCGGCCCACCCAGAACTTTAGAACTAGGTTTGAGCATTGGTTTTTAGACAAAATCCAATAATCAGGAGGATTAAAACATGATAAAACAAACTCTATTTATATTATCAATTTCCCTGTTACTTCTCGTCCTAATATATCCAGAATATGCCTTATCTCAAGGGGGGCTGGGAATGTCTAAATGGGAATATTACGCTAAAATCTGTAATGAGAAGGGTTGGGTCAATAGGCTGGCCAAGCCCTCGGGTTTTGCTGATCGTAAATATGGTATGCTGGATGTCGGTAAAATCCGGTTAGAAATTAATAATGCCAATCGGTTGGGATATAGCCGTGAGATGATTACCTTTGAATATCCCATTGGATCGGGCATCACCTACCAGTGGTGCGAAGCTCTGATCGTTGGCGGAATCGTCAACGGTGAAAAACGCATCTCTAATGCCGCCATCGGGTGTTATGAGGACATCAACGAGAATCACTATGAGCCTCTTCCCGGCTATGATTCGGGTATTGGTGAAAACGGCCTTGCCATGAGTAACAAACCCGAGTCCTGGGCGAGCACATGGCCTGTTGATATAGGAGCCATCGGCCCTCAGGGCTTTCCCGGCGTGTACGAAGATGGGGGAGTAGCGGCTGATGCCGAAGCCGTCTGGGTAGCCGTGGATGATGATCCGGACTGCAAACAATTAACACCTTTACACGTTCGCACATACGGCAGAGCTATGCAGTGGTCCAGTATCTTAGCCGATGACTTCATTGTGTTCAAGTTCTACGTTGAAAACACAGGAACCGAAACGATTAAAGACTGTTACGTGGGTATACATACGGATATGGATTCCCCAGAGGAAGGTTCTGGCGAATGGATGGACGACTTTGCCAAGTTCATCTCAGTAGAAGAAGATACTATTCTGGGCAATTTCCTCTATCTCTGGGACGGCGATGATGTGTCGGCAGGATACGTTGAAAAGAACGTTGCCTGGCAGGGTTTGAAGATGCTGGAGACGCCAAGGGGAGAAGATGGCGAGGAATTAGGTCTTACCACTCTGGTGTGCGAGACCTATGATGACTTCATTACGTTGCCAGATCAAGCATCGGTTTATGACTTTTTGACCCGGGGTATCGATGAAGTTGATAATGTAGAGCCACACTCCACTGACTGGACAGGAACACCAGATACCTATGGTCCAGACGTTACTTCTTTGCATGCTTCAGGACCTTTTGATCTGGCTCCGGGCCAGACGGTTACCTTCACGTTTGCTAATATTTTTGGTATTAACAAAGCCGACATGATGGCTAATGCAACCCTATGTCAGTTGCTGTATAATAAGAATTACAAAACTGCGGTACCACCGACCCAACCTGCTGTAACGGCAGTGGCGGGTGATCAACAGGTGACTTTGTACTGGGATGCGGAACCATCAGAGAGCTCTGTAGATCCGCTTACCGAAAATAGTGCATTTCAGGGATACCGCGTCTATCGTTCTACTGATCGCGGTTTGTCCTGGGGTGATCCTATCTATAATGAGATCGGCGCTTTGGCTGGCTATGTAGCTTTAGCTCAGTGTGACCTCATCGATGGTGTAACTGGAACCAGTCCTCTCAATCCATTCCTGAATCTGGGTACAGATAGCGGCCTGTTCCACAAATTTGTGGACAGTAATCTCAAAAACGGGGTGGAATACTGGTATGCAGTCTGTGCTTATGACGGTGAGGATACTTACGGCGATCTGATTATTCCACCGATGGAAAATCCCCGGCTCACCGATCCAAATAGACCAGGGGATAATACCGTTCTGGTGGTTCCACAAGCAGCACCAGCTGGATTTCAGACATCCTCTTTAACTGAAGTAGAACATGTGAGTGGAATTTCCGCTGGTACTGTTGAAGTGGAAGTTTTAGATCCCAATGAAGTAGTATCCGGTACTTATGAGGTCACTTTTGAGCAGGATCCTGACCAGGAAACCATGGTAAAGGTTACTTTGAGCGGACAAACTGTAATGGGCCCAGAACCTGTGATAGCGCCTGATGATCCCGATGTTGACAAACTGCCTCTATTCAATGGCATGCGGTTAATCGCCATAGATGCTGAAACAGGAATTGACGATGACGCCACCGGCGCGGTCGTAGGCGATTCTCTCTGGATGGGATCCTGGGACTTTGAAAATCCCGCTGGTTCTGGTCTTTCCGACGATTATGAAATTCGCTTTACCGAGGGCGGTTCCATAGCCTGGCAGTATGAAGATCCCTACGGACCGGTGAATGTACCCTATGAAGTTTGGAATATCACCACCGACATGCAGATCAACAGCGATGTCTATGACCGCGGTGATGAGTCTTTTGATATTCCAAACAAAGATTATATCTTTCCATGCAATACTCCATACGATGGTACTCAGTACGTCAGTGCTTGGCCAGATGACTATGGTTATTACTTCCGCTTCTCCACGGATTCAAAATACAACGTTGGCGATATTTTTCGGATAGTTACCTTCAAACCGTTTACCAGCAATGACGTGTATCAATTTACCGCTGCCGGTGCAACAGTAACTCCTACGGCCGATGATCTGGATCAAATCCGAGTAATACCCAATCCCTACGCTGTTACCTCGGCCTATGAAAGCTCATTGGAATGGTGGGTGAAGGAACTCCAGTTTCATTTCTTGCCGGAAGAGTGTACCATCCGCATTTTTACGTTATCGGGTGATCTGGTTCAAATTCTGCACCACGAGCCGGGCAGTGATGGTTATCGCGGACCCAGTGTTGAAGCTTGGGATCTAACTACCTATAATGACCAGGAAGTTGGCTTTGGCATATACATCTATCATATAAAAGCCGAAGGAATTGGGGAAAAACTGGGCAAATTCGCTATCAT
>JABAOH010006866.1_pt3 | contig 14114 bp, 10 predicted proteins | sample 7062181 | NCBI WGS metagenome assembly JABAOH01 (sample SAMN14538630, study PRJNA623070) | marine sediment metagenome | biome: marine biome [ENVO:00000428]; feature: marine pelagic biome [ENVO:01000023]; material: deep marine sediment [ENVO:00002113]; isolation source: pool of 5 deep marine... | reverse complement strand
CAGGGATGGTGACCCACCCGAAATTACGTTGCGAAGCAGACCAATTCACTGTGTCTGATTGTGTATAAATAAGGGTCGTAGGCCAACCCGAACCAGTATTGAAGCCTTCCCATATCCGGAGGGTATACCCCGTCAATTGATCGGTTGATGTGGTGGGCGTATATACGGTTCGGATGCTTTTGATTGTGGAGGTGGGAGTAGGTTTCACTACAATCCCAGCCAGATTATTGCCCCATTGTTGGGGCCAGTTTTCCCAATCTCCCTCGTCGTAGGCTACCATGTACCCTGTGAGGATTGGACTAGTCACTGAGGCTAGAATATTGTTACCAGACTGGGTGATTCCAGTGATGGCCACGCCGGAGCGATAGGCCGTTTCAACCACACCATCGACATCACGATCATATGTATAACTTTTTGCATTCGGGGCTGATGTATCGGTAAAGCGGGTATTGCCTGTTGAAAAGGATAGAATTGATTTTGTGCATTGCTTTCCCATCCTTCCATAACAAGGATGACCACATCCACAACACCATCATTATCTGCATCAAAACGGGAGAAGTCAACTGTGCCATCTACAGCTTGTGCAATCTCGACACAAACCGCCTGAGCACTGCGGGATATGCCATTGGGGCCTCTTCCAGTCCCCTGGCTTCCATCGACATAGTATGAATAAGAATTTTGGGTTGTTGTCCAATTCACAACGCTGTTGATATCCCCCTCAACGGCCAATTGTTTTCGCGATACTTCTTGAAAATAATCATGCATGCTCATAGTATAAGTACTGGGAAACGGTGGTTGGACACTATTGGGATTTAGATTCTTGGCAAAAAACAATTCAGTGAAATGTTGTTGGGTATATACATGAGAAGACATTTGGCCCGGTAATGGACCTGGAAAATCTACCATAAATACGATAGGTTTAAGCGTTGACAGCGGTGGAACCGTTAGACTTTTTTTCAATCGGTGATCATATCGCGGTACCGGAACAAATGTATCCGCTCTGCGTTGAAGCGTTACTCGTCTCATTTGGTCCAATAACATCGGCTGTTCAGGTGGATGCGAGATACCTACCAAACTATCCGATGGAATCAGTTCACCATATTCATTCATCAAAGCGTAGTACCACCAGAGATCGTACGCCTCATCCAAAACGTCCATAATGATGTAACCATCCATTGTGGCAATCCAATTCTCATTCTCATCCCCGAATACCCGGACAGTAAATTCAAATCCATTTGGCTGGTGTAATATGTATGGAAAAGGTGGTGCTGGCAAACTAAACAGTATACTAGGCGATATGGCAAAGCCATAAAAAATCCAGAAAAGTATCCTGCGCATTTTCACTCCCTCCTGTTTAAGATGTTTATTGTTTTCTTTTTATAAATAATTACTCTACGTAATAATACATAATAAAACCAGTTGGTCAATTTTTAGAAGTAGAACTTAATATAAATCCTGAAATTCTTTGCAGAAGAAATCTGAGCAGAGGTTCGGTTCGTTGAAAATAGATTGTTCGTAGTTGAGCAGTTTTGGCGTTCCTAATCACGTAAGGATTCCGAGTGTTGAGTCTCGTCAGTTGGTTAAGGAACGTAAAAAAAGCCAACTAAAACAAGTTACAAATACCCGATTTTTACGTTACAAAAAAATAATAAAAAAATCGGCTAGGAGAAAACTTTTTACTAGACTTTATGCCTACAATATGTGCCAAAGGGCTTAAAAGCACAGAACTTTGAAATTTAATCGAAACATGCTAAAACGCACCAAATGTAACTAATTGAAAACATTGTTGTTTAATCAACTTAATTGCCTTGTTAGGTGCATTTATATTTTATCTTTTTTTAATATTTTTCTTTACTTTTCTATAGAGCCAGCGCATAAATTAAATCGGCACATGAGATTGGGGAAATCCGACAAACGAGGCTTTGTGAGCCCAATAGTTCTTATTTTGCGATTTGACAACCACACCACAGCCCTGGTCGGTAACTTCCCAATCATGGTGGCAATTATCTTTATCAATACAACGGCAGCGTTTCGAGATTTTGCCAACCACCTTTTTAACTTTTTTACCATCTTCAGCTACGGTCTCAACCACCGTAAAGCTGCTATTAGCTTCCACATGGGAGGGATCGAAGGCTACCTCGGGCTCAACTTCTACCGTCCCATCGGTCCAATTCTGGGTCACCATTTTCCACTTCATCCGATCCCAGATGCCATACCGATTCATGATCTGCTCGAACTGCTCCAGTTTGCGAAGCGATGGGATGTTATGTTGACACGGCTTGGGGTCAACATCGATAATATATTTAAATCCACATTTACGAGCATAGGATGGATTATTAATCAGTTGGGAGTAGACAACATCGGGAGAGTTTTTCAATCCCATGTAGCTAACACCCAAAAAGGCCTTGACTAAGGCATAGAAATCTTTCGGCTTCCATCCGGCACCCTTGGGATTATGATGGATGTCATCCATATCAATTGACGGAATCTCAAACAGGATGGCCTTTTTGGATGGCTGCTGCTCAATAATCTCGAATAACAACTCCTGATAAGCGTCGTCTTGATTAACAGGCTGATTTTGTTGGTGCTGTTGCTTTTTTTGCTCTTTCAGTTTCCAAACCAGTTTTCGATTGAAGTCAGCCAGTGCTTGATAATAAAGTTGTTCTTCATCTTGAAAGAGATTGAAATAGAACTGATCCAGTACCTTAGTGTACGTGACCTCAAGATTGTTGTCGATCACATAGTCATCAGGTTCTTCAAAAAGGGCAACTTGAGCAGCGACGTGAGCCATGATTTTAGATCCTTAAATTAACTTTATTTTTTCCAAATCGTTAATTAAATGTAAAAATACAAAATTTTAAGATAAAATGCTACAATTTTCTTTAATTTTTGTTACTTTTTATATAAGCTCAGGTTCAAAATAAAAAATCGGATTTTACACTGGCATTGAAAATTTAATTCAACTTCAGCATTTTCGAGACGTAAATTAAAGATTTATGCGCAGTTATATTTCTAACTGTGAAATAATGTGTAAAAAAATTATCCTTCAAAGGTAACTTATCTAGTTGTTTTTATTTACTGAATTTAATTTGTGCGGAGGCTCTATATAATGTCCAAACTCCAGGTTGCTGACTTTAGTCAGCAGAGGATGTCATTTTAATGATTTCCAGTACACTTTTGCACGCAGGGCAGCGGAAGTATTTGTAGTGTCAAGGATCTGCACATCATGAATATCTCACCAGAGGAAACCGATGCACTCCCACATATCGCGGATTAGGGTACTGTCCATATATACCTGGTGCCAAGCCCAGAATATACCACGGTGTTGGAGATGTTCCGGGGGAAAGTCCTCGGTCATCACCTGACCGTCGAGCCCGTAGACTGGATGGTAGTAATTGGCACTGGAGTGGATTCCTTGTCCAGTTGTCTTGGAAGTTACATGCTAGAATAGGATGGGTTTCTCAACATCATAGAATTGGAGACCCTCGTCAGTTTTTACAATAGATATACCTTGATCGGACGCGCCAGAGAGAACGATTGCTGAGACGAAAACTGCAAAGATGAGAATGATGGCCTTCTTGAGTGTAAAGTATGTGTAATGTGCTATGTCCTGCCTCGTGTCAAAAAGTGTTGTTTTAATAGAAAATTCTATTGTCTAATAAAAAATTATTATTCATCCCAACTATTTTTTATTTCTGATAATAATCAACATTTTCTTTGGTGATAATATCCACTGGCATCATTATGTTCTTATCTACTTTTTCATTTAAAACAACAAATCTGTATAAAGTATAGATACCCAAATATCCTTGCATTTGCGGCTGTTGACTTATCAAAAAATCGATATAATCATTCTTAAGGTAATAGACATTTTCTTGGATGAGATCATAGCCTATAATATTTATTTTTCGCTTTAATAGATGAGATTCGAGATATTTCGCAGCCTGATAAGTCAAGGAATTCGAAACAAAAATTCCTCTCAAATCATCATTCTCAATGACAATTTTCTCCATAAGATCATGAAAGTCTGCTTTATCTGTTTCCCGAATACCATTATAGATTTTGACTCGAAGGCTTGAATGCTCAGAAAAAATAGATTGGAAGCCTTTAACACGTTCATTGATATGATAATCCTCCGGAAGGGCTCGAATAGCAGCGACACTCCCCGGTCCATTAATAAGCAACTGCATTAATTTTGCAGACAGTTTTCCACTTACAAAGGAATCTTGTATGATAGAAGATATACTTTGTGAATTTGGGATAATAGAGTCAAAAAAGACATAGGGTCGTGTTTTAGGAATTTTACTAATAAATTCTTCTGCAACATCAGATAAAATCGGTGCAATGAGTAATCCATCAAGATTAGTGTCAAGAATCTGCTGACAGGCATTTGAAAATGACATATGCGAATACTGGTCATAATTAAAATATTGAATCTTTACTTTGTGTGTTTCTAATTCATCTTGAGCTCTATTGATACCAGCTAATGGCATCTGCCAATAACCACCATCTTGGGTGAATTCCGGCATTAAAATTCCAAAGCAAAATTCTTTAGACAGTTTAAGATGTCTTGCAAATACATTTGGCTTATAATTCAGTTCATTAATAACCTGTTTGACTTTTTCTGCCACCTCTTTTGATACACGTCCTCGGTTATGGATGACCCGATCGACAGTGCCAATAGAGGTATTAGCTCTTTTCGCTATTTCTTTTATTGTAGGCATAAAATTTAATGAGCATCGTGTTGTTTTGGTAAATCTTAATTGAATTAATCCTTAATTTTACTATGTTGATATGAATAAGATATAAAATTTTGACGACCTTGTCAAGAAAAAAGAATTACCTCCTACGCATCTGAAGGTAAAATTGATAAAGATTAGTATTTCTATAATCACCATTACTACGGGGACCAATTGGCCGTTTAAGTGGAATTTTTATGCCACCTGTGCTCGCTAACCAAATTTACAAGTTGTTGAATAATCTCTTGATGCTCAGGACTATCAATCAGATTATTCATTTCATACGGATCATTTTTTAAATCAAAAAATTCATAACTGTTAAACCCAAATTTTACCAAAGAGGACACTGAGCACTCAGCTAAATGCATATTACTATATTGTGTTCGTTAACACATATTTTTAGTAGTTTCCCGTTGTTTTCCAAAAAAAATTGATCTTGAATTGATGAATTATACGCATAGAAAAAACAATAGTTCAATTTTTGCATAAATCGGAAAATTATGAGATTTGATTTCAAATCGATCTCCTTAAATTACTATCTATAATATATTATATTTATGAATGTTAGACATTTACATTTCATCCAACGTTTGGACTCTATAAATATATTTTAATTTTTTAATTTTTTTTCTTGACTTTTAAAAAATTATTTTGTATATTTTTGTGTGTACGTTACCACTAATATTTTAGGAAAGGAGCAAGGCAATGATGAACCTATTTAAAAAATTGATGTGGATGTTTCTCTTTTTTGCAGCCAATCAATTCTTATTGGCTGCGGATTTAGGAAAGATTGTGGGTGTGGTCACCGATGGTGCGACCGGAGACCCTTTGCCTGGTGCAAATATTTACCTTGAAGGTACCACCATAGGTGCAGCGTCAGATTTAAAAGGTGAATATCAGATTTATGGTATTTCTCCACGCATATACACCCTTTGTATCAGCTACATCGGGTACAGGCAGAAAGAAGTCCCGATTAAGGTTCTACCGGGAGAGACCCAAACCATTGATGTGAAACTGGACCTGGATGTGGTGGAAGGTGAGACGGTCACGATCACGGCACAGGCCGAGGGACAGAGGGCAGCCATTAACCAGCAAGTACGATCAAATAGTATTATAAACGTTGTTTCAGCACAACGGATACAAGAAATACCTGAAGCGAATGCAGCAGAAGCGGTTGGCCGACTCCCAGCGGTTTCACTGAAAGGATCTGAACTGGTTATCCGTGGATTATCACCTCGTTATAATAAAATTCAGATAGATGGTATCGACATGGCTTCGACAAGTTTTACTGAGAGAAGCAGCAGTCTGGGTATGATTTCTCAATATATGCTGGAAAGTATAGAAATGACCAAAACTGCTATGGCGGACTATGATGCAGATGTCGTAGGAGCGCGGGTGAATTTAATTATCAAAGAAGCGCCTGAGAAGCCGAAGCTGAGTTTATTAGCAGAAAACGGATATAATACACTCAGTGAATCCTTTGGAAATCAGAATATTGTTTGTGGAGGAAGCAGACGTTTCCTAAACGATCGCCTGGGTGTGTTTGGACAGTTGTCCTTTGAACGCAGCAACAGTGCAAGTAACCAACAGACAGCCAGTTATTTAAAGGCGACTCGCGGCGTCGAAATTGAAAATATGAGTCTGAGAGATACATTTAATAAAATGAATGGGCGTTTGGGATCAGCTGTCGTATTGGACTATAAAACACCGTTAACCAGACTGAAAATGAGTAACTTTTTCAGCCAGTCTAGTAACGAATCAATAGCTCGTGATGAAAGAATTCGCATCGCTGAAGGGGAGATCAGACATATTTTAGAACTTGATAAAAGTAAATTGACTGTCATGACAAACTCCCTGAGGTTTGATCGGTTTTTCAGCGGTTTTGAATTGGATGGCGGGGTGAATTATTCTTACTCTAAAAATGATAGTCCGGAAAGAATAGAGGTAGGTGCAAGAGATATGGGTTCAGTTGACAAGCAATCAGTTGATCGGCGGGGAGCGCCGATTGATATGCCTAAATTTTCCCATTTCAACTCTTTGGAGGCTTCTCTAACAGAGTTTGTCTACACTACCAGGAAATCAGAGTCTCATAAGCTTTCCGTTGATTTGAATATGAAGACCCGCTTCAGTCTGACAGATTGGTTGGGTATGAAATTGAAAATCGGGGGAAAATTCAGATATCAGAAAAAAAATCATGACCGTGAGAATTCAAGGGCAGATTTTTACGCCGTCTATATGGAGGCTGCAAGAAAGGCGCTTGCCAAAGATATAGACTGGATACCTGATGAAAAGTATAATTCAGCAGAGGGTCACATGGGATTTGAACACTTTCTGGACCCGGTTTATCAGAATAATGATTTTCTGCTTGGCGGTTATAAACTGGGTCAAATGGCAAGTGAAGAACGAGTTCGTGAGGTTCATGAGTGGATGCTTGGAAGTGAACAGCGGGATTATTATAAGCGTTGGGAAGAAAGTTTTAAGTACGATTATCATGGATATGAGAATTATTCAGCGGCATATATTAAGCCGGAAATTATTATTGGCAGGTCTTTTACTTTTATCCCTGGTGTGCGCTACGAGAAAAATAAAACGAGCTACACTGGTTATCGGCTGCCTTTCGTGGCACAAGAGGAGGCACTTAGAAATCCTGTAGACTTATACAACCGGTTTGTAAATTTGGATACGACAAGAAACCGGGATAATGAATTTATACTGCCAATGGTCCATGCCATTTACAGACCCCTGGAATGGTTTGTTGCAAGAGCAAGCTACACGCACACTTTATCTCGTCCATCCTTTGGCGACATCATTCCTTCCTGGGATATAGGAGATGTGATTATTGATTCCTGGAACAACCCCTATTTGAAACCTGAGTTGTCAAAAAACAGTGATTTAGCATTATCTTTTCACAGCAACAAGATTGGGCTTTTCACGATAGGTGGTTTTCACAAATCCGTTGAGAATATGATCTTTCTGCATGGCGTAACCGGCATTAGAAAAGAGGATCTCGAAGAGAGAAAATTCGATGGTCTTGGTGATGAAATGGATGTGACAGGTTATACGATTAACTATAAAATGAATAATGATAAAACTGCCCATGTCTATGGTTATGAAGTAGAATGGCAGTCAAACTTTTCGTCGTACTTGCCCGGATTATTAAAAGGCCTTGTGTTAAATGTGAACTATACGCGTTTTTATTCGGATGCCAAATATCCGAAAACCGATCGTGAACTGTATTTTGATCCCATTACCTTTGACTTTTATTATACTTATACAGACACATTTTATGTCAACCGTTTGATTGATCAGACGAATCACATCCTGAATATCATGATCGGTTTTGACTATAAAGACTTTTCCATTCGCGGGTCCATGAAATACACGGATGATCTGTTTGCCGAAAATCATGAGGAGCCGTTGTTAAGAAAATTCACGGATGAACGGTTTGATTATGATATAGCAATCAAGCAAGGGTTGCCTGTTGAAGGTATTGAAGTATACTGTAATATAAGTAATCTCGGTCGCTCGAAATATGTAGAATTGAATGCCGGTAGTGGATACCCTACAAGAGAAAGATACGGGGGCATAGGCTTCGCTCTCGGGCTAAGGTATCGTTATTAACTGTATCGGAGTTTCCAAAAATAAACGAAGTTTAGAATCAATGTCGAAAAAGATACTTGATGCTGGATACTCGATGCGGGATGAGTTCAGTTTATCCAGTATCAAGCATCCAGTAACATTCCATGACATAAAGCCAATATTTAAACTATCGCAAGTTGCAACAAAGTTGCTATGTTCTTTTATCCCATCCCCTTAAGAAAGGAGGTGATGTATCGATTTTAAAATAAAAAAAGAATAGATATTTAAACTAAAAGGAGGACGAAAAAATGAAAAACTAGACAATGAAGAGAGAAAAAAAGTAGAGAGAAAAGTAAATATCAAAACTCAAAGGAGGACCAAACAATGAAGAAATTTTTTATAACAATGATGGGGGTAATTATTTTTCTAGGTGGCTGGAGCTTGCTACTGGCTCAGAATCCGACAGAGCCGATTGTAGAAAACGGCGACACGCTTGTTATCCAACCTACATTTAATGGTAATCCGCTCAATGCATTGAACGAATGGATTCTCTGGGATCATGACGGAAGTATGGATAATCCAGCGAAACATACAGTTTATAGGTTGCTGAGAAATATGAGGTATCCGATTACTTCAAATGTAACTATACCGAATGAACGCCTGACTCTTGTTGCTTATAAACCGGATAAGGACAATAAGCCACCCCAGGTTGGACCGGCAGATGATCTACAGGGAAATCGTCCTGGATGGTCGATGATGGAGTTACATTCTATTACCTTTAAAAACATCTGGTTTACGCTTCAAAATTTTATATCCGGATCAAATACTGGCAGTCCAACAGTGGCTAATGTATGGGGCGATAATACAGTCAATTATGTTGATGGGTGCTATTATGAGCATATTGCCCGATGGCCAGTGAGGAACATGGGTGAGGGGAACAGTTTTTATATGACAAACTGTATCTTAAGACACGGTGGTGATTCAGGCGGCTGGTACAGGCGTGGTCACTTTTTTATAAGTGAATCTAACAACGTAGATACGCTTGTTTTTAACAACAGTACGTTCATCAACAGCCCGGGAATGGTATTAAATTTTATGAGGAAAGCAGTAAAATATGTAGAATTTGATCACAACACGATCGTCAATAACGAGTTGACTGGAATTACTATCGAGAATTGGCTTAATGGCAAGGTCACAAACAATATTTTTTATAATGTCTTTTCCGCGGGCCAATCAGAAGCTGAAGTAAGAGATAGTCAGGGTGGTCTTCCGAGTCTCATTAATCTCGATACACTCGGCAGATGGTTTCCACTGGATTCTTTGCTGCTGGCAGAATGCCCTTCGTGCTCTGTAGAAAGCAACCGTGTTATTGAAGTTGCGAATAACTGGCACGGCAGGACAGCCGGCGTCGAGGCTTACCTTGAAAATGACGCGCACAACGATACGCTTCATACGGTTCCGTGGATGAATGACAGAACAGCAGCCATGTTTGCCGATGACACGAACTATCCATACCTTACTGAAGTAAATACTTATACAAAGGATACACATGGATTCCCGGATTTTGTGACTCCTATTGTGGGCACCGACAGTATGGTAGCCCACCTTATTAATCGTATACGAGGCGGTGCAGGTCCACCGTGGAGATGGTACTGGGAACCGGAAGGTGTGGAGAATCCTAATAATGATATTGAATGGCCGTTACTCGAAAATCTGGCGATAAAGAATGGTCGTCTTCTTCTTGGAACCGATGGATATCCGATTGGTGATTTGAACTGGTACACAGATACTGCCCAAAGATGGGACATGACTGACTGGCCGAGTGCGATAAGTACTGCTACAAGTACTGCTGTTGAAGAAAATATTGGTTCTTTACCGGAAAGTTTCTCTCTGGAACAGAACTATCCCAATCCCTTCAACCCTGTAACCTCTATCAGATTCTCATTACGAAATACAGGAAAAGTTAAACTTTCTATTTATAATATGCTGGGTGAAGAGGTGAATACGCTGGTAGATGGTCATAAGACAGCCGGTGTATATAAGGTTGAGTGGGATGGAACAAACAGTGCAGGTCAGAAAATGGCCAGCGGCATCTATTTCTACAAACTGCAAATGGGTTCCAATGTAAAGACGAAGAAAATGGTGTTTTTGAAATAGTATGCGAGTTTAATACAATGAAAAGGGGTGTCCTTTATAAGGTTCGCCCCTTTTTTATTTATGATAAGGATAATTAAAAAATGAAAGCGGTGACCAAATATCTAAAATTAGCAGGTATTTTTGTTGATATGCGCTGACCAGCACCATGTGGTTCAGATCAGAATCAATTTCGAACACATTTGCGGAAGGAGACCGAAGCAGTGGGACATGCGGAGACAGCCAATTATCTTTATGCAGGCGCGGCTGATGTATATGCAGAAACGGGTGAGAAGGAATTGTTTGACATCCTTGAACGTATCTGGAAAAATATCACCTATCAAAAAATGTCTGTTACTGGCAGTAATGGTATATTACATAGAGGAACGTCGTCAGAAAGAGAGATTGTGCGGGAGGCGTACAGTCGTGAATATCACTTGCCGAACGCTACTGCCTATAATGAAACCTGTACCAATATCAGTATCGCAATGTTCAACTGGCGTATGCTGGAAGTTACTGGAGAAGCTCGGTTCGCAGATATTATGGAATTAATAACTATAAAAACTACGAGGAGGACGTTATGAGACAGATATTTTTAATTATTTTATTTTTTATATTATTTATGTCCCCCCTTTATTCTTTTGAATATCAATTAGAGTCTCCTAACAAACAAATTCAAGCTAAGATAGAAATTAAAGAAAAAATTGCATATTCTATTGAATACAGAGGAAAAGGAATAATTAAACCTTCTCCAATTTCACTAACCCTTGATCAGAAAAGGTTTCTTGGTAAAAAGCCTGAATTGGTAAATCAGGAAAGACGAAGTCACAATGATATTTTAAAACCTGTCATTAAATTGAAAAATCAAACGATAAAAGACCATTATAATGAATTGACACTTGTTTTTATAAATAATTACAGTGTTATTTTTCGAGCTTACGATGATGGATTTGCCTATCGATTTAGAACGTCCTTTTCTGATGAAATAAAGATTTTATCTGAAGAGGTAACCATTCATTTTGTAGATGATTATTTTACATATTATCCCACTGAAGAAAGCTATATATCCCATTTTGAGAGATACTATGATTATCTTAAAATTAGCGAAGTAGCAAAAGAGCGGATATGCAGTTTACCGCTACTTGTAAAAATTGAAAATGGGGCAAGTATAGTCATCTCAGAATCCGATTTAGAAAATTATCCGGGTATGTTTTTTTGTGGAAATAAAAATAACAGCTTATATGGAAAATTTCCAGCAGTCGTTCTGAAGGTGAAAGACGGAGCAGGTCCGGATCGTGATGAAATTGTTGAAAAGCGTGCAGATTATATTGCAAAGACAAAAGGTGACCGTTCATTTCCCTGGCGAGTTTTTATCATTGCTGCAAAGGACGAAGATCTAATAAAAAGCGAATTGGTATATAAACTAGCAAAACCGTTAGAGTTAGAAGAGACATCATGGATTAAGGCTGGCAAAGTAGCTTGGGACTGGTGGAATGCAAACAATATTTATGGGGTAAATTATAGAGCAGGTATTAATACTCAAACCTATAAATACTATATCGATTTTGCATCTCAATACAATCTTGATTATGTAATTTTAGATGAAGGATGGTCTGAAACTACGAATTTATTACATCAGGCTCCAGACATTGATGTTGAAGAAATTTGTCAATATGCAAAGAAGAAAAACATTGGTATTATATTGTGGGTGCTGTGGAAACCTCTTGAAAGGCAACTCAAAGAAGCTTTAGACCAATTTGAGAAATGGGGTGTTAAGGGGATAAAAGTTGACTTTATGCAGAGGAACGATCAATGGATGGTCAATTATTATCACAAGATTGCAAAAGAAGCTGCCAAAAGACACATGTTAGTAAATTTTCATGGAGCTTATAAACCATGTGGTTTAAGACGGTCGTATCCCAATGTTATAACGAGAGAAGGTTTAAAAGGTTTGGAGCAAAGTAAATGGAGTGATCTTGAAACTCCTGAACATAATGTCATATTGCCTTTTATTCGAATGGTTGTGGGTCCAATGGATTATACACCGGGAGCCATGGTTAATGCGCAGAAAGAAAATTTTAGGAAAATATTTAACCGACCCATGAGTATGGGAACGCGATGTCATCAATTGGCTATGTATGTAGTCTATGAAAGCCCACTTCAAATGCTGTGCGATAGTCCATCGAATTATATGAGAGAAAAAGAATGTATGGAGTTTTTATCCTCAATCCCAACCGTATGGGACAAAACAATAGTTATAGATGCAAAAATAAGCGATTATATACTCATTGCCAGAAAACATGGTTTGGATTGGTATATCGGTGCGATGACCGATTGGTCTTCTCGAGAATTTGAAATTAAATTAAACTTTCTTGGTGAAGGTGACTATCATGCCACTATTTATGAAGATGGAATGAATGCAGATCGTTATGCCAGTGATTATAGAAAATATGAAAAGGCAATCAATCAAAATGACAGATTCAAAATAAAAATGGCTCCAGGTGGTGGATGGGTTGCAAAAATATCACCAATGTAAAAATATGAATATTCTAATCATCTTCCACTGGCAATCATGTGGAAAAAATATATGACCAATCCCGGGAGAACGGTGGACGAACTTGTCAGCTTTATCGACTTTGCTCCAAGATTTCTTGAATTGTCAGGCGTAGATGAAACAGCAGGTGGTATGCATAAGATTCAGGGAAAAAGTCTCTTACTAATTTTTACGTCAAGTAAATCCGGGATTGTTGACCCTTCGCGTGACCACGTCTTGATTGGAATTGAAACTGCAAGACATCCAGTAAGTGAGCATCCAGAATGGGATTTAGGTATCAGGTACTATTGAGTAAAGATTTTAATACCATTCCTGTAGGATTATTAGGTAATGATAAAAACGAAAGAAAACTGTATCATGAAATGCAAGAAGTTGGATTAGATCTAAACCATATTCATTTTTCTAAAAAATATAAAATCCTTTTCTCATTCTGCTTTATTTATCCGGATGGCTCTTGTGCAAATTTAACACTCAATGATTTAGCCTGTACAAAAATTAAAGTAAAACATTTAGAAAATCTTAAAAACGAATTTGTTCAGTACAAGGAAGAGGGAATCGTCCTTGCTGTACCGGAAGTACCTTTTGATCCCGCACATGAAAAAGAAATTTTTAAGCTTGAAGCACAATTCCAAGAATTGGAAGAAAAATATAAAGACTTTCCCAAGGGTAAACGAATGAGCCCAGTTGCCGCTGAAGAGTCTTGTAATACTTTAATATGGGAATGCGAATTTGACTCCACACAAAAAGCATACGAAGCCCTCGATTTTTTTAAAAATAATGATGAACACGAAAAACTTTTCGAAAAATAAAAACATTATATTGAGAATGTAAAAATCGAGTCCTATCAAAATTTAGTGTTTTAAAGAGTATCTTTTGTAAAATGAATACTATAACAAACATAGAAAATGAGAATTATTAAACACATCACAAACATCAATCAATGGAGCTAATTTAATGCACAGAAGAAAATTTCCTGAAGGATTTTTATGGGGAACTGGGACTACTGCCTACCAGATCGAAGGCGCCTGGAATGAAGATGGCAAAGGTGAAAGTATATGGGACCGCTTTGTCCATAGTCCGTACAGAATCTTGAATGGTGATACTGGTGA
>JABAOH010052360.1_pt2 | contig 14115 bp, 14 predicted proteins | sample 7062181 | NCBI WGS metagenome assembly JABAOH01 (sample SAMN14538630, study PRJNA623070) | marine sediment metagenome | biome: marine biome [ENVO:00000428]; feature: marine pelagic biome [ENVO:01000023]; material: deep marine sediment [ENVO:00002113]; isolation source: pool of 5 deep marine... | reverse complement strand
CGGGATAAAATAACCTAAACAGGTTGGGAAATCCGGGCATGCGAGCCCTGAGGATGAGTGTCTAACATATGCTCCCAACACAAGCTGAATAAAGATAATAATACTTAGCAAGAAAAAGATACCTCTGTAACCTGAAATACTAAAAAGTGGTTTTATTTCTTTACCGTCGAAGTAAAGCATATAAATTACAAGAGCAAATATCACCATTGCATTTGCAAAATGGAAGGTAGTAAGATCAACTGGAAGCTCAAGTATTACTACTATGCCGCCTAGAATGATCTGCAATATGAGAAGCAAAATTATTAAAATGGGTATCAACTTAGCTGCCCCTGCATATGCACGGAATCTTTGATAACAGAATATTACTATGAATATGGAAGCTATAGCACCAATAACCCGGTGCATAAACTCCATGTAGGTGTCCCATCTATAAGGAGGTACAACTTCACCGTAGCACAGGGGCCAGTCCGGGCATCCAAGGCCGGCATGAAGTCCTGCAACTAAGTTTCCCCATATTAACAGGATAAAGAGTAGGAAAAGGGCTATTTTACCTATCATAAAAATAATCCCGGCTACAGTAGGATTCTTGTGAATGTATCAACAGCGGTCATACCAATTAAGAGAAATAGCAGACCAAGTGGGAATAAGGCAAAGAGCCATGTGATGGAATCCTCAAATTTTAGGTGCATAAAAAACAGAGCCACAACACCGGCTTTTACAGATGCCACAACCATTGCAATAACAATGTTAAATGTGCCAAAATCAAGATATGACACGTATACAGTGACAGCTGTGAGTATCATAAGTATTACCCACACGATAAAGTATGTTGTGTAGCTCGTTATGTGACGTTCTTCGCTATGAGAATGTTCGCTCATAATTTATGCCTCCATTTATCCAACTAGATAAAGCAGTGGGAAAAGATAAATCCAGATTAAGTCCACCAAATGCCAGTACAACCCGCCAAGCTCAACCGGCGTGCTGTATTTCTCATTAAATTTGTCCTTAAACGTTAAAACGGCAATTACTGCCAATATACCAAGCCCGATGAATACATGAAGCATATGGAGCCCGGTCATTAAGAAGTACAGTGAGAAGAATATATTCGTATCAGGATAGATATGGTGTGCAAACTTAGCGCCATACTCGAAATACTTAACCACTCCAAAACCCACACCGCACAATATGGTGATCAGAAGAAAGATACCTGTCATCATCTTCTTACCTTTCTGTATAGCAGTAACAGCAACAGCCATAGTCAAACTGCTAAAAATCAATATACAGGTGTTTACTGCTCCCATTTCTCTGTTGAGCTCCTGGTGGGATTCCAAAAACAACTCCGGATATTTCGCTCTGAATATTGCATATGCGGCAAAAAGACCGCCAAAAAGCAGTATTTCCGTTCCCAGAAACAGCCACATGCCCAGCTTGGAAACACTATATGCTTCGTCTGGAGTCATGTGCATGTCATGATGAGCATCGTGTTCTATATTTGCTTGTTCCATTTAAGCATCCACCTCTTTCTTTTTACCGTAACCATAGGTCCAATCGGTTACTTGAGGAATTTTATCAAAATTAAGCGTTGGTGGTGGTGAAGGCACCTGCCATTCAAGTGAAAGCGATCCATATGGATTCTGAGGAGCTTTCTCATCACTGAAAAGCCCTTTTATAAGATTCACAGTCATTATTAGAACACCAAGACCCAATATCCAGGAACCGTATGTTGACAGAGCCATCAGCGACTCAAATTCCTCAGGATACGTAGCGTATCTCCTTGGCATACCCTGGATCCCCAGGAAGAACTGCGGGAAGAACGTAACATTGAAACCAATAAAGATCAGGAACCAGGACAGCTTGGCAATCGACTCATTAAACATTTTTCCAAACCACTTTGGATACCAGAAATGAAGCGCACCAAAGAACCCCATCACTGTTCCTCCGATCATCACATAGTGCATATGAGCCACCACAAAATAAGTGTCGTGAAGATGTATATCAGCTGCCAATGCCCCTAAGAAAACTCCGGTAAGTCCTCCTATGGTAAACAGGAAAAGAAAACCTAAGGCGTAGAGCATGGCTGAATGAAGCTCAATAGAGCCTTTGTAGAGCGTTGCAAGCCAGTTAAATACCTTAATTGCTGTAGGAATAGCTACCAGGAAAGTAAGGAATGAAAATATTGTAGCCGCTACCTCTGAGATACCGCTTGTGAACATATGATGAGCCCATACCAGGAAGCTTATGAATGCAATTCCGAGACTTGAATAAGCTATAGCCTTATATCCAAAAATAGGTTTACGGGCAAACACCGGGATTATCTCCGATATCACGCCCATTGCCGGGATAATCATGATATAAACTGCAGGGTGAGAGTAGAACCAGAAGAAATTCTGGAACAACACGGGATCCCCGCCTTTAGCCGGATCAAAGAATCCAACCCCAAGACTCCTCTCGGCAATAAGCATGAGAAGAGTAATACCGACCACCGGCGTTGCGAGAAGCTGAAGCACTGCAGTAGCGTATGAAGCCCATATAAATAATGGGAGTCTGTGCCATGTCATTCCCGGGGCTCTCATCTTATGAATTGTCACAATGAAGTTCATTCCCGTAAGAATAGATGAGAATCCGAGGACAAAAACTCCAAACGTAATCATTACAACATCTGTATCCGTAGTAGCACTGTAAGGTGTGTAGAATGTCCAGCCAGTATCAGCAGGCGATAGAAGCGCATATAAAGTGATTATGGTCCCCAATATATATATCCAATAACTGCCTAAGTTAAGTTTTGGAAAGGCCACATCTGGAGCTCCAATCATAAGGGGTATAAGGAAATTACCAAAACTCGCAGCAAGCCCCGGAACAATGAAGAAAAATACCATCAAAGAGCCGTGCAATGTAAAAAGCACATTATATGTATGCGGACTAACGAAATCGGCTACCGGAGTCATTAACTCAAATCTCATCAGCAGCGCTATGATTCCTGCGATCACAAAGAAAAGAGATATAGAGATCAGGTACAAAATTCCGATCCGTTTATGGTCAGTAGTTAGAAACCAGGATAAAAAACCCTTTTGCTCTAAAAACGGAACATACACATTTGTGGCAACTGTATGATTTGCCATTTTAATTTCCTCCTAAATTATTAACCCTTATTTTAATGTCTTTATATATGCTATCAGAGCATCTACTTCATTTTCACTTAGTATACCTTTAAATGATGGCATCACAGGCTGAAAACCCTGTACAAGTTCTGATTGAGGCTCATAAATTGATCTTATTAAATAGTTCTCATCAACTGTATAGCTCGAACCATCTTCCAGAGTGCCCGTTTTACCGTAAAGTCCTTTAAATGATGGCCCAATGACAACACTTCCGTCTACACTATGGCATGCGTTACAGCCTTTTTCTTTGTATAATTTTTCTCCAAGCTCAGCCGGAGGCAGTGATGAAACTGCCGCTCCGTCATCTACCCCTATGCCCTTCTCCCATATATCATAGGCCTCGGGACTGAGCACTATCACCTTAGCTAGCATTTGTGAATGTCCGGTGCCGCAGTACTCGGCGCAAAACAGATCAAAGGTTCCGACTTTAGTAGGGGTAAACCACAGCTGTGTGTAACGTCCCGGAAGAAGATCCTGTTTAACCCTGAATTGCGGAATGAAGAAGCTGTGGAGAACATCGTCGGCTCTCATTATCATCCTTACAGGCACGTTTTGTTTAACGTATAGTTCGTTTAAAGTTTTTTTGCCGTTGTAGTAGTCAAAGTTCCAAAGCCACTGTTTTCCGGTAACGGTTATGTCAACAGCATCCTTCGGAGGAGTCCTCATATCTTTGTAAACTACGAAGGCGTATACAAATAGGAGTATTAGCAAAATGGAGGGAATTACTGTCCATATTATTTCTAGTGGTTCATTACCGGTTATATAAGGGGTTTCTTCGTCGTCTCTTTTTCTTCTGTATTTAATAGCAAAATAAATCAAAACTGCAGATATCAGAACAAAGAAAAAGATGGATATAAGAGTTATTACTAATATTACTCCATCTACTTTGCCTGCGAGATTTGATGCGGCCTCTGGAATCCAAGTCATCTGTTATCTTCTAAACCTCCATCTCTATTCATCAGGTTCTATTTTCTCTTCTCCAAAAGTATGTTAACCCAATCCCCAGTGTTAACAATGTAACTACACCGCCGGCTTTAACAATGTTTAGAGCTTTAAGTGCATATTTCTTCCCAACCGGATCAAATCCATAGCAAAACAACAGAACGCTATTTACGAGCTTGGAATCCCCGATCTCTCCCTTTGATGCTTCAAGCAGTGAAAGCCTAAAATCAGAGGGAACATGCTGTATACCATATAGATATCTTGAGATTTTTCCCTCAGGCGTAATAATAATCAAAGCTGAAGCATGAGCAAATTCATCACCATCTACTTTGTACCTGAAACCTACCGACTCAGTCAATTTATCTATGTTTTCTACATCCCCAATCATAAAAGGCCAGTTTGACTTACTCCCCTGTGCTCCCTTGGTTGCGCTACGATACTTAAGTGCTTTCTTAGAAGCAAGCTCCGCAGAGTCTTCAGGATCGAAACTTACTGTAATAATTCTATAATCTTTGCCCAATTCAAGAGACTCGGTCTCATTTACGACCTTAAGAAGTCCATCTGTAGCAAAATTACAAAGCTTTGGACAACTATAATAAACAAGGTTTAACACTGTAGGGGTTTCTTTAGATAGCAAATCATTAAACACTACAGGATTATTATTCTCATCAGTGAGTATCAGGTCATCAGGGATGAACTCTCCAAGCTTCTCATCAATCCCTATTTCCTTTATGTCTCTTGCATCAGTAATTGCCAAGACCAACTCGGATGAGAAAATCATTATTAATATAAAAGCAGAAAATATTAGTTTTGATTTATGCATTGTGACTATCGGCAAACCTACATTTTTCACATAAAGCACTTATCCGCTACATCAAATTTTCATGGTGAGCAAAAGCTAAAATGCTTATATATTATCGGGTTTTTGACGCAAGTATGAATAACCCCTGATAACCTTAAAACGAGGATGATTCTAGCTGATTCCTGTATCCTGTCAAGTATGATCAATTTGCTTAAACTAGTAGCAATTTGGAATTCGGCCATATTAAATTAGAATACTAGAAGATGGGATCAATTATCGAGATAGAAGGTATAAAAGTAGGACACGCATCGGACTTTGACGCGGTGACCGGATGTAGCGTTATTTTATTTGATAATCCCGCAACTGCAGCAGTTGATCTAAGAGGGGGCGGCACGAGCACAAGACAGATCGACTCCCTTCTCTCGCACAACACTTTTGGGAAAATACATGCAGTGCTTCTGACCGGCGGCAGCGGCTACGGGCTGGATGCGTCAAGCGGAGTAATCAGATATTTAGAAGAATATGGTATCGGCCTTGAGGTCGGAAAAGGGCTGGTTGTCCCTTCGGTTCCCACAGCAGTAATATTTGATCTCGGAATTGGGGACGGCAGAGTGAGACCAGACGCTCAGATGGGATACGAGGCTTGTATAAGGGCTAAATCATCTGAGACCGAAGAGGGGTCCGTAGGAGTAGGGACAGGAGCAACAATTGGAAAGCTCATGGGACTGGCCCAAGCGACAAAAGGTGGAATCGGAACCGAAAGCTATAAGTTAGGCAGTGGCGTATCCATAGGTGTATTGGTTGTAGTCAATGCATTTGGAGATATTGTATCTCCCGTGGATGGGAAAATCATAGCCGGTGTGAGAGATTCTGAGAATGGGCACGAATTTCCCGGGACTGTAAACTTATTCAAACAGGGAATCATAAGAAGAGCTGACAGTTATCAAAACACGACGCTTGCAGTTGTAGTAACTGACGCGGATCTATCTAAATCTGAGCTTCTTAGAATCTCTAACATAGCCCAAACAGGCCTTGCAAGAGTTATTAACCCGGTACACACCGTACAAGATGGAGATATGGTTATATCAGTGTCGTCAGGAAACAAGAAAGAGGATGTGAACTTAATAGGAATTGTAGCAGCAGAGCTTATCCAAAAAGCTATTATCAGAGCAGTTGAGAAATCCCATAGTCTAGGCGGTATACCATGTGCGGGAGAACTGAGGTAATTTAAGCCAGGTCTATAGCTTCCCGGGACACCGGAAATTTCCTTATTCTGATACCCAGTACAAGCCCTATACCGATCATTGCTGTAAGTGTAGAAGATCCGCCATAGCTAAATATCAAAAGCGGAACTCCTGTGACAGGCAGCAATCCTATCACCATCCCAACATTAATAACAACATGCCAGAAAAACATTGCAGCAACGCCGAAACAAACAAGCATAGAGAATTTGTCCTTCGCTCGGCTTGAAGTATCTAGGATCCAGAGAATAATCATGAAGTATAGAAGCAGAGCGAATATCCCGCCCAGAAATCCCCATTCTTCAGCCAGCACGGAGAATGCAAAATCAGTTTGCTGAGCTGGAATAAATCTAAGCTGGGTCTGTGAGCCGGATCTAAGGCCTTTGCCGGAAAGACCGCCTGATCCAACAGCAATTTGCGACTGAATGGAATTATACCCCGCATCCAGGGGATCGCTCGAAGGGTTGAGAAATGTTTTTATACGATCTTTTTGATAAGGCTTAAGCGTGTAGTGCCAGGAGTAAAATGACAGACCCAAAACTGCAATTAATATAAGAGCAACAGACCATTTTTTTACTCCCATAAAAAGAACCATGCTCCCCGCTATTAGAACTATTGTCATGGCAGTTCCCAGATCAGGCTGCATCAAGACCAGAATAAAGGGAACAATTACAAATATAATTGGCTTTATAAGATCAAGAAAGCCATAGGGTGCGGGCTGGAAATCGTTGTCATAAAACTTGGCAAGTACCAAGATAATCGAAATCTTTACAAGCTCAGAAGGCTGAATAGATGCCATCGAGGCAATGTTGATCCAGCTCTTTGATCCTGAAACTTCTTTTCCAAATATCAAAACAAATACTAAGAGTAATACAGTAAAGCTATATATATAGAATGAATACTGCCTAATGAGTCTATAGTTTATAAAAGAAAGAGATATAAGTGTGATAAGTCCTATTACTAACCAAACTAACTGTTTTTTAAAATATATGAGTCCGGTCTCGTAAGAAGCGCTGTAAAGATTCAGGAGCGATACTGCAGAAAATGCCAGTGTCAATATAAACAGAAACCATCCAAAATTTTTAAGAAGCCTCCTGTCAAACATTATCATTTTCATTTCTCTCTTCTTGGAGCTTTTTATAAATCTCTATAATTTTCCCTGCAATTGGAGCGGCAACCGCTCCACCTTTACCGCCATGCTCAATTAGTACAGTTACGGATATCTGAGGCGCCTCGGCAGGTGCATAGGAAGTAAACCAAGCATGGTCCTTATGTTTTCTATCATTACTCTGCGCATCCAGTGATACCACTTGCGCTGTTCCTGTTTTACCCGCAACAGTTATATCCCGTACTCTGGCTGCACTGCCCGTGCCTCCGGGATCATTAACTACTCCCACCATAGCGTCTCTGACTAACTCGAGCATATGAGGCTCAACAGGAATATTGTTTGTAACAATAGGGGAATGTTTGAATATATGCTCGCCATCATAAGAAATTATCTCTCTTACCAGCGAGGCCTTTAGAAGCTTACCGCCATTTGCAACAGCTGCGGTCATCATTGCGACCTGCATGGGCGTTACGCTTACATAACCCTGTCCAATAGCAGAAACTATCGTCTCACCTTTGTACCACGGCTTATTGAATTTTTGCTGTTTCCATTCCCTGGTCGGAGATATTCCGGGGTTCTCCTCAATACCTAAATCTGTTATTGAGCCATATCCGAACGCTCTCATATACTTGCTTAACTTATCGATCCCGATCATTTCTGCAATCTTATAGAAGTACACATCGCAGGATTTAACTATTGAGTTTCTCAGATTTACCCAGCCGTGTCCTCCCCTGCGCCAGCACCTAAATTTGCTATTGCCGGATTTATAATATCCGGGGCAATAAACGTACTCCTCAGGATCGATTAGGCCTTCATTCAATACTGCAACGCTCGGTACCATTTTAAATACCGACCCTGGTGCATAAACGCCTTGGGTAGCCCTATTTAGAAGGGGAGAGGATTGATCATTTATAAGCTCAGACCAAGTCTTGGCATCTATACCTTTAATAAAATCTGCAGGGTTAAAAGAGGGTTTGCTGGCAAGTGCAAGAACTTCCCCAGTATTAGTATCCACTACAACTATCGCCCCGGATTCTTCGCCCAACATTTCTTCCGCGGCCATTTGAAGCTCTATATCTATTGTTAGTATTACATCATTTCCAGGAACACTCTTTTTATTTCGAAGATCAGCAAGGAACAAATTTGATTCCACCTCTCTTCCCAGGGCGTCCGTTACTTTTTGATTATAGCCGTCATCACCCCTAAGCGAGCTCTCCCACCCTTTCTCAATCCCTGTTTTACCAACTAGGTCATTGCTGTTTATTTTGGGGTTGGTTGTTAATTCCGCCTCGCTTACCTTACCAATATAACCAAGAAATGACGCTCCCAAATCGTCATGCGGGTATTGCCTGAGGTTATTGATTTCTATTATGACCCCGGGAAGTGACGTCCTCCTAGCCTCTATATAGGCAAGCTGATCTCGGTTTATATCTTTGGCAATAAGGACCGGTTTAAAACTTTTCTTCTTTAATGCTGAGCTTATGCTTTCATTAATCTCGGCGGTATCTAAATCCAACACCGGCGTTAGGGATTCAATCAGATAAGGTACATCTTTTACGTCCTTGGGAATTACATAAATATCAAATGATGTTCTGTTAATTACAAGCTCTTTTCCATATCTATCAAGGATCCTACCTCTGGGTGCCGGTATCCGCTCAACCCTTATATGATTCTCGAGGGAGAATTTCGCAAACTCCTCCCCCTTAAGTACTTGCAAGTACCACAGTCTTGATCCCAGAACCAAAAACGCCAGCCCCAGTATCACAGTTGCAATAAGTAGTCTACTTCTGAAATTTTGCATTTATCCTGTGTATCATCCAAAAAATTGGAACGCCCACAATAGCATTAACTATACCTTGTATCAATATTGACTTCGCTGTTATGTCAAAACTGTCCTGTCCCTTTATTTTAATTATAGATAGAATAAAAATCCACGTAAAAACTGTCGCAATAAAAATTACCAGGCCCTGAACCAGTGATTTTTTTAAATAAACCTGGTTTGAGCCGCTTCTGACTAAGAAATATGCGCTCAATCTTGATAGGGTGAACGTTCCGGGAAGGTTTCCGGAAAGCACATCCATCATGTACCCATTACCCAAAGCTAAGAAGAACCCGCCTCTTACCTCGGAGAATATAGCCAGAAAAACAATCAAAATAAGGTTTAGGTCTGGATAGTAATAGCTAAGATTTTTAGGAGACAAAAGTGTGGATTGAATTGTAATAAAGATTATTGAAACTACTATGAAGAATATGATGGAAAGATATTTATTCATTTAACACAATATTATTATTTTTTTTGAGAATTATGACAACTTCTTCTAAAGATTCTAAATTAACATATGGCGACACTGTAGCGCTCAGAAAACTACCTTTAGTATCAATCTCGTTAACAGTACCGATAATTACACCCTTGGGGAAAAACCCCTCTTTACCTGAGGAGATAACCTTGTCTCCAACACTAATATCAGAGTTCTGCTCTATGTACTCCATTGTACACCCAGATCCATTCCCTTTCACAATTCCCCTTACCCTTGTTCTGTGAACAAAAGCATCTATAGCACTCATAGGATCAGTCAAAAGCAGCACCTCGGAGCTCTTACCTCCAACCGTCAGAACTTTCCCAACTATCCCCTCAGAGGAAGCCACAGGCATTCCCTGGGATATTCCGTCACTGCTGCCTCTGTCTACAACTATTACTTCACTTCGCAAAAGAGACGGGCTGCCGCCGATAACATTGGCAGACACTATTGGATAGGAGGGTATTTGTTTAAAATTAAGGAGCTTCTTTAGCCGCTCATTCTGGATTTTAGCCTCAACTAAATCAAACTTCTCCGCTCGCAGTTTCGAGATATCTTCTTTTAACTTAATGTTCTCTTTTCTTATGTTCACTAGGTCCATATAGTTCTGCCAAGTGTCTGTAATTTTTTGTGAGGCAGTGTATATAAGCTTTNNATAAAATTCTGACTAGCCCTCTCTCTAAGATTTATTGAGTACAGCTGCAAGGCTACAATAAATAGAATAATTGTAATTAGTACTGCTCTATTCTTTAAAAACTTCATTAGCGCGTTATACAGGCAAAAAAGTTACTGACTGGCAGAAAGAAAATAGTTACATACTCACTTCTCTTAAGAGATCTAATTCGTCAAGCGCTTTACCTGATCCGTATACAACACACGTAAGGGGGTCATCGGCCTTGGTTACAGGAAGTCCTGTTTCCTCAATTATCAGCTCATCTAAATTGCCTAGTAAAGCTCCACCACCGGTAAGAACTATACCGTTATCCACTATATCCGCAGCAAGCTCGGGGGGTGTCCTCTCCAGAGTCTGTTTAATTGCCTCTATTATCAGACTCACAGGCTCGGTGAGCGCCTCTCTAACCTCTTCTGATGTAATCTCGATTGTCCTCGGTATCCCCGCTCTTAGGTCCCTTCCTTTTACATTCATAGAGCCCATGTCACCGTTACCGAGAACCTTTCCTAGTTTTTTCTTAACATCCTCAGCCGTTCTCTCTCCAATAAGCATATTATAGTTTCTCTTCACATACTGCAGAATGGATTCATCCAGCTTGTCGCCGCCGACTTTGATTGATTTACTCACAACAATCCCGGCAAGTGAAATTACCGCAACTCCGGTGGTACCTCCGCCTATATCCACGACCATGTTCCCGGCAGGCTCTGTAACAGGCATGCCCGCTCCTATTGCAGCAGACATGGTTTCCTCAATTAAATAAACTTCCCTTGCTCCTGCAGCCTCGGCTGATTCTTTTACAGCTCTTTTTTCAACTTCAGTAATCCCTATGGGTACGGATACAATAATTCTTGGTCTCACGAAACTTTTTCTATTATTATGTGTCTTGCGGATAAAATATTCGAGCATCTTCTGGGCAACATCAAAATCTGCTATTACACCGTCTCTAAGCGGTCTGATTGCCTTGATTGAGCCAGGAGTTCTACCGACCATATTTTTTGCTTCAGTTCCAACGGCAAGAATCTTCTTGGTACCTCTCATATCCTCCTGCACAGCCACTACAGAAGGCTCGTTTGCAACAATACCCTTACCCCTTACATAAACCAGAGTATTTGCAGTTCCCAAATCTACGGCCAGATCATTTGAAAACCATCCAAGAATTGCATCCAATATCATTTAAACACCCTTATCATTTAAACGTCCTCCTACCTGATTAGCCCAAGCGAGCCTATGTCAGCGTAGATACTAGAATAATCTAAATTTTTTCGAATCCCAACCAATTTCTATTAAATACTAAAAAACACAAATACCCAGACTTGATAATATAATTGAGAAGAAAATAAAATCAAGCATTTCTCTAATATTTTCAGCTATTAGCACTATTATTTTCTATGTTAAAACTGCCCTTATAAAAGGGAAGTGCTCTAACTTCGGCTTGTTCTTGGGAATTTCCGCCCATATTTATTGAAACATGGGTTCCTTCTTCTCTAAACTCTCTTCTTATATATCCAAGAGATAGAGGCTTATTAAACGCAGGAGACAATGTGCTGCTAGTAATTCGTCCGATCTTACGCTCACCCGAGAATACCTCATTTCCTACCTCAGGAGCACTAGAACCTTCAATAGCAAAACCCATCAAATGCCAGTTCACATGTCCTCTCCACTTAATCCTTGCAACAACCTCCTGGCCTACATAGCATCCCTTTTCAAAATCTAGTGCATCCCACAAACCTGCCTCAATCGGGATATTGTTCTCGTCCATATCCACTCCGTAAACCGGGATACCCGCCTCAATTCTGAGTGTGTTTAGAGCGTCATAGCCAACGGGTTTTATATCTAACTCCTTACCCTTACTCATGAGTGATTCCCATACCAGTTCGAGACCATCATTATTGATGTATATATCAAATCCCTGCTCACCTGTGCGGTTTACGCTCACTATTGTAAGCCCAAGACCAATGGCTTGCAGCTGAAGAAAATCATATTGATCCATTGGCGGGAGCTCCCTTTCAATAAACAGGGCGATTAATTTTGCCGCATACGGTCCTTGAACAGAAATGAGTCCTGTTGTCTCTGTAATGTCCTCGATGTCAGCTTTGTATGAAAGTCTGAATTTTGTGAGAAGATCTTTAACTTTTTCATTCATCCCGGGCTCGAGATCAAGTAACACAGACTCATTTTCACGGTATACCCTCATATCAGATACCATCCGCCCCTTTACCGTAAGAATTGTGGCATACACGCCGCTTCCTTCTTTCAATTTCAGCACATCATTAGTAAGCATGCCTTGCAGAAACTTCAGGTGGTCCTTTCCGCTTAATCTCAATTTTCCCCTGGAAGACAGATCTATTATCCCTACTCCCTCCCTAACAGCCGTATATTCTGCCTCGGTATCTCCGTAGTGTTGTGGCACTGAGCAGCCGGAATTCTGCGCGAAGTCGGCCCCAAGTGATTTATGAACTTCATTTAATGGTAATTTTTTCAACTGGTTTGCTCCCCTTGTGAGTTAAATAAATTATAACTATTAAAGGAAACACTAACCAGCATAGCATTGCTCTCGTTCGGGAATTGAATCTAAAAAGCCTATTTTGTTATCTAAAAGTCATTGTCTTATCTGTTTTGAGTCAATATGCTTGAAAAACTTTGTCTGAAATGTAGTATAAAGCGGAACTAATCGTATAAGGAAAAATCATGGCTAACTTATCAGAACTGGAAACAAGACATAAAGTAATAATAATGGGGTCAGGCCCCGCAGGGCTTACCGCTGCTCTATATACAGCAAGGGCAAATCTTGAGCCTGTGGTATTTGAAGGACTTGAGGCGGGCGGACAGCTCACGCTTACAACTGATGTTGAGAACTTTCCGGGTTTCCCAGACGGTGTTATGGGCCCTGATTTAATGAACTCAATGAGAAAGCAGGCCGAGCGCTTCGGAGCCAAATGTGTAATGGCCGAGATAACATCGGTAGACCTTTCATCAAGACCTTTTAAGGTCACCTCGGGAGATACGGTCTTAGAGGCGGATGCTTTTATTATATCCTCAGGGGCTTCTGCAAGAATGCTCGGGCTAGAATNNTGCTCGGGCTAGAATCTGAAAAAGAGCTCCTTGGCTACGGAGTCTCCACATGTGCCACATGTGACGGGTTTTTCTTCAAAGACAAAGAACTCCTCGTGGTAGGCGGCGGAGACAGTGCAGTTGAAGAGGCTATTTTTCTTACAAAATTTGCAAGCAAGGTAAGCATCGTCCACAGAAGAGATCAGCTTAGAGCATCTAAGATTCTGCAAGACAGGGCATTTAAAAACGACAAGCTCGATTTCATATGGGACTCTGAGATTGAGGAAGTTCTTGGAAGCAAGGAAAGCGGAGTAACCGGCGCTAAGCTGAAGAATACTAAAACCGGTGAGATAACCGAAAAAGAGGCTCAGGGAGTATTTGTAGCCATCGGACATAACCCGAATACCGGACTGTTCAGAGGCCAATTAGATATGGACGAGACAGGATACATAATCACTAAGGACGGCTCTACCGAGACTAATATACCGGGTGTTTTTGCAGCGGGAGACGTGCAGGACAATGTGTACCGCCAAGCAATAACAGCTGCAGGAACCGGATGTATGTCTGCCATAGATGCAGAAAGGTTCCTGGAAGAGCAAGGTGAGTAAGAAAAAAATCATAAAGCAATCTAAAGGATGAATAGTCCCCAAACAGTTAATTCTGCACATCCTAATAACCTGATACTTATTATATCGGGTATAGCTCTTTTAATCTGCTTTGGTGTTGTTACATATATTTCTCCGGAGTTTGCAGACTCTATTCCCTTAATCGAGAGACCGACGTTACTTCTGGTGGGAGTTCTAATCTTTGCGGGCCTTGTTTTTCTGTTCACTGTCACCAGAA
>JABAOH010012063.1_pt2 | contig 14115 bp, 13 predicted proteins | sample 7062181 | NCBI WGS metagenome assembly JABAOH01 (sample SAMN14538630, study PRJNA623070) | marine sediment metagenome | biome: marine biome [ENVO:00000428]; feature: marine pelagic biome [ENVO:01000023]; material: deep marine sediment [ENVO:00002113]; isolation source: pool of 5 deep marine... | reverse complement strand
AGAGCTCTTCCAGCCCTTCATCATCCGCCGGCTCAAGGAGCTGGGGCACGCCGACACGATCAAGAGCGCCAAGAAGATGCTGGAGCGGAAGGACGAGGAGGTGTGGGACATCCTGGAAGAGGTGATTCGCAACCATCCTGTGCTGCTGAACCGAGCTCCCACGCTGCACCGCATGGGGATCCAGGCCTTCGAGCCGGTGTTGGTGGAAGGCAACGCGATTCTGCTGCACCCCTTGGTCTGCAAGGGCTTCAACGCCGACTTCGACGGCGACCAGATGGCCGTCCACCTGCCGCTGTCCATCGAAGCCCAGGTCGAGGCGCATACGCTGATGATGTCGGTGCACAACATCTTCAGCCCTGCCAACGGCGCGCCGATCATCAGCCCCTCGCAGGACGTGGTGATGGGTTCGTACTATCTGACCGCCATCCTCCCCGACCAAAAGGGGGAGGGGATGTCGTTTGCCTCGCTGGATGAGGTCGAATTGGCGTATTCGCTGGGTATCGTCGACACGCACGCTCGGGTCAAAGTCAAGCTGCCGGCAGGTACGCGGGTTCGTTCTGAGACCAGCGAGGAGGCTGTCGAGCAGGAGATGGCGGAAACCAGCGTGGGCCGCGTCATGTTCAATTCCGTGCTCCCCGCAGGGATGGCCTTTTACAACCTGGCCATGAAATCCGGCGAACTGGCTCGGGTGATTTCGGATTGCTACCAGGAGCTGGGGCGGCAAGCGACCATTCAGTTGCTGGACGATATGAACAAGAACGGGTTCCGGGAGGCCACCCGCAGCGGGCTCTCCTTCGCCACCGACGACCTGATTACCCCCCCGACCAAGGTGGGTATTATCGACGAAGCCGAAAAACAGGTGCTCAAGACCAACAAGCTGTACTCCCGCGGGATCATCACCGAAGGAGAACGCTACAACCAGGTGCTGGATGCCTGGACGCACGCCCGCGAAAAGATCACGCAGGAGATGATGGCCGAGCTGGAGACGGATTACCGTGTCCCTGGTTACATCAACCCGATTTTTCTGATGGCGATTTCCGGTGCCCGCGGTGGGGTGGAACAGATCCGTCAGCTGGCCGGGATGCGGGGGCTGATGGCCAAGCCCTCCGGCAAGATCATCGAGACGCCGATCAAGGCCAACTTCCGCGAAGGGCTGTCGGTGTNNCTGTCGGTGTTGGAGTACTTCAGTTCGACGCACGGGGCCCGCAAAGGGCTGGCCGACACCGCCCTGAAGACGGCGGATTCCGGCTACCTCACCCGCAAGCTGGCCGATGTGGCTCAGAACGTCGTGGTCACAACCGAAGATTGCGGCACGACGCAAGGGATTACCAAGGGGGTGATCTACCGGGGCGAGAAAGTCGACGTCCGGCTGGCCGACTCGATCCGCGGGCGCGTGAGCCGCACGAACATCGTCAACCCCATTACGGATGAGGTGATTGTGCGGGAAAGCGAGCTGATCACGCCCGAAATCGCTCGGCGGATCGAAAGCCTGGGCTTGGAAAAGATCCAGGTCCGCAGCCCCATGACCTGTGAAGCCGCCCTGGGCGTCTGCCGGCGCTGCTACGGGATGGATCTCTCGACCGGATCCCTGGTCGAAGAGGGGATGGCCGTGGGCATCATCGCGGCTCAAAGCATCGGTGAACCCGGCACGCAATTGACCATGCGGACTTTTCATATCGGTGGCGTCGGGCAGCACGACGTGGAAGTCAGCGAAATTCGCGCCAAGAAAGGCGGCATTGTCCGCTACGCTCGGCTGAAAGTGGTCAAGAACAAAGAGGGGACCAATGTCGTGCTGGCCCGCAACGGCGAAATCACCCTCCTGGATCCAAAGGGCCGGGAACTGGAGAAGTTTGAGGTCCCCACGGGGGCCACCCTGATGGTGGAAGACAACGAGGAAGTCAAAGCGGGGCAGATCTTGTGCCAGTGGGACCCCCACAGCATTCCGATCCTGGCCGAGGTGGACGGCAAGGTCCGTTACGAGGACGTGATTGAGGGGGAGACGGTCCGCATCGAGAAAGACGCCAGCGGTCACATTCGGCGGGTGATTACCGAACATAAAGGTGATTACCACCCCCAGGTTGTGCTCGAGGACGCCGAAGGCAAGATCCTCGATTTCTATTACCTCCCGGAAAAGGCGCATATCGAGGTCCCCGAAGGCACGGGCCTGATCGCGGGCACGATGTTGGCCAAAACCCCGCGGGAAATCTCCGGGACCCAGGACATCACCGGCGGCCTGCCCCGCGTGACGGAAATCTTCGAGGCCCGTAAGCCCAAGGAGCCGGCGGTGATCGCCGAGATCGATGGGAGTGTCGAGCTGTTGGGAGAGAAACGCCGTGGCAAGCGGACGATTATCGTGCGCAGCGAGAGCGGCATCGAGCGGGAACACCTGGTCGCTCATGGGAAACACCTCCGCGTGCACGCGGGCGACTATGTGCGTGCGGGCGAAGCGTTGGTGGACGGGCCTCTGGTGCCGCACGATATTTTGCGAATTTCCGGCGAGGAGGCGGTCCAGCAGTATCTGGTGCGAGAAATTCAAAACGTCTACCGCTCGCAGCGAGTCGAGATCAACGACAAACACGTCGAGATTATCGTCTCGCAGATGTTGCGGAAGGTTCGCATCGAAAGCCCCGGGGACACGATTCTGCTGCCGGGTAACGTGATGGACAAATTTGAATTCCGCGCGGTCAATGACGGCCTGGCCAAGTGCGTCAAGATCAGCGAAAAGGGTGACAGCGAATTCCATCTGGGGGCGATTGTGCCCAAGGATGTGTTGGAGCAGGCCAACGCGCAGATCGAATCGCTGGGCGGCGAAGTGGCCAAGGGGGTCAAGCCGAAACCGGCCACGGCCAGCACCCAGTTGTTGGGAATCACCAAGGCGGCCGTGCAAAGCACCAGCTTCATCTCGGCCGCCAGCTTCCAGGAAACGACCAAGGTGCTCACCGAAGCCGCTCTGGCCGGCAAGGTGGACCGCCTGGTCGGGCTGAAGGAAAATGTGATCCTGGGCCACCTTGTCCCCGCGGGTACCGGGTTCCGTTCCTTCCAGGAATCCGAGGTTCGGATTCGCCCCGAGGCCCTGGAAGCGCTCACCGCCGAAAAGGATCTGGTCCTGGCACGGACGTTCCCCCTCCTCGATTCGGGCGCTGCTCCGGAGGTGAAGGGGGGAGACCAGCCAGCGGGCGAGGAGGCTCAATCTTCACCGGCGGGCGAAGGGGCCCCCAGCGAGCCCCTGGCCGACAGCCCGCCTGCCGAAGGCCTCGAGGCGCTGCTCGGCGAAAAACCCCAACCCGACAGCGATTAGATCGACCGCCATTGACATGTCCCTGTAAATCGTTAGTTTGATTGGTTTACCGATTGCGGCACCTAGCCGGCGAAGGCCGGTCTGCCAGGCTTGGACCATTTAGCGAAAACGCATCCGCCATGCCCACCATCAACCAGCTCGTCCGCCGCAAACGCCGCCAGCCCAAGAAGAGCAGCAAGGCGCCTGTTTTGAATCAGTGTCCCCAGCGGCGAGGCGTCTGTTTGCAGGTCAAGACGATGACGCCCAAAAAGCCGAATTCTGCCCTCCGCAAGATCGCTCGGGTGCGGCTCTCCAACGGCAAAGAAGTCACCGTCTACATCCCGGGGGAAGGGCACAATTTGCAAGAACACTCGATTGTGCTCGTCCGCGGAGGTCGTGTCCGCGATCTGCCTGGGGTTCGCTACCAGGTCATCCGCGGTGCCCTGGACACGCTGGGCGTCGACGGTCGGAAACAAGCGCGCAGCCGCTACGGCGCGAAGAAATCGTAGCCACCACCTTCGCATCACTCCGTTGTTAAAATTTCCATGGGACGCATCACTGCCAGCCGCAAGCAACTCGTAGGCGATCCGAAGTTCGGGTCTGTGCTCGCCAGCAAGTTCATTAACGTTCTCATGTGGGACGGCAAAAAAAGCACCGCTCAACATGTCTTCTACGACGCTCTGGATCGCATCGGCAAACAGGTCAAGGACGAGACGCCGATCAACGTTTTCACGCGAGCGTTGGAGAACGTCAAGCCGGAAATTGAGGTCCGCAGCAAGCGTGTGGGAGGCGCTTCTTATCAAGTGCCGATGCAAGTCAACCGTTCGCGGCAGCAGTCGTTGGCCATCCGCTGGATTCTGCAGGCCGTCCGCGAAAAGAAGGGACGCTCGACCAGCGAAAAACTGGCTCAGGAACTGCTGGCCGCCTACAATCGCGAAGGCACGGCGATGACCCGTCGTGAAAACGTACACCGCATGGCGGAGGCCAATAAAGCCTTCGCGCATTTTGCCTGGTAATCGCCCTCGCATTCCCCCGCCGCGCTGGGCCGACCCGGCGCGGCGTTGCTATGCGCCCACCGCCACCTACCCCCCAGCCGTCATTGTTCCATGGCCCGCGACCTGCACCAACTACGCAACATCGGCATCATCGCTCATATCGACGCCGGGAAGACGACGTTGACCGAGCGGATGTTGTACTACGCCGGGGCAACGCACCGCATGGGAGAGGTCGACAAGGGGACGACCAAGACCGATTACGACGAGGAAGAACAGCAGCGGGGGATCACGATCTATGCGGCTTGCATCACGTTTCAGTGGCGGGACGTGACGATCAACCTGATCGATACTCCGGGACATGTCGATTTCACGGCCGAAGTGGAACGCAGCCTGCGGGTGTTGGATGGCGGCGTCGTCGTCTTCAGCGCTCGGGAAGGCGTCGAAGCTCAAAGCGAGACGGTTTGGCGGCAGGCGGACAAATACCACGTCCCCCGGATCGCGTTTATCAACAAGATGGACCGGGAGGGGGCCGATTTTGCCGGGACGCTGCGGGAGATCCGCGAGCGGCTGCAGGCCAATCCGGTACCGGTGAACCTGCCCGTCGGTGCGGGGCCCCCACATTTACCCGACGCCTTTCGCGGGCTGATCGATCTGGTGACCATGAAACTGGTGACGTTCACGGCCGAAAAACAGGGGGCCCGGGTCGTGGTGGACGAGCTGCCAGCGGAACTGGTCGACGACGCTCGCCAGGGACGCCACGAAATGCTCGAGTCCCTCTACGACTACAGCAATGAATTGATGGAACTGGCCCTGGAGGACGCGCCCGTTCCCGAAAAATTGCTGCGGAAAGTCATCCGCGAGGCAACCTTGCATCACCTGATCACCCCCGTCTTCTGTGGCTCGGCCCTCGATTTCATCGGCGTCCAACCGATCCTGGACGGCGTGGCGGACTACCTGCCCAGCCCCGCCGACATGCCGCCTGTGACGGGGACCAATCCCAGGCAGCGGGACAAACCGGAAACCCGCCAACCGGCGCTGGACGAACCATTCTGCGGGCTGGTTTTCAAGGTCGAAGCGGAACGGACCGGGGATTTCTCCTACGTGCGGGTTTACTCCGGCCGGCTCTCGGCCAACACCCGAATTTACAATCCGGGAAAAGATAAAAAAGACAACGCCGCTCAACTCTGGCAGATCAAACCTGGCGGAAAAGGGCAGCAGGTCCAGCAGGTCGAAGCAGGGGATATCGTGGGGGTCATCGGGCTGCGGCATTCGGTGACGGGCGATACCGTCTGTGACTATCAGCACCCCATTTTGCTGGAGAGCATCAAGTTTCCCGAGACCGTGATCTCGATGGCGATCGAACCGGAGACTTCTACCGAGCGGAAAAAGCTGGCCGACACGCTGGAATTGATGAAGCGCCAAGATCCCACCTTCATGGCTCAAGAAAACGAAGAGACCGGACAGACCCTGATCAGCGGCATGGGGGAACTGCACCTGGAGGTGATCAAGCATCGCTTGCTGCGGGACTTCAAGCTGGACGTGAAAGTCCACCATCCGCGTGTCAGTTACCGGGAAACGATCGAGAAGGCCACCGATGCCGTGGGGAAGTGCCAGCGACAAATTGCGGGGACGGGAACGTTTGCCCGCATCGAGATCCACATGCAGCCGGCGGACAACCCCGCCAGCCAGGTGACGCTGGGCCCAGGCGTCTCCCTGCCGGCAGCCTACCTCCAGGCCGCCCTGGAAGAGTTAACCGCTCGCAGCCAGGGAGGCGGTTACTACGGATTCCCCTTAACCCGGGTCCGGATCACGCTGACCGGCGGGGAAGCCCGCGAAGGGGAATCCAACGAAGTCGCCTTTCGGATTGCCGCCAACGACGCTTTCGATCGTGGCCTGGAACAAGCCGGCGTGGTGCTGATGGAGCCCATCATGCGTCTGCAAATTTCTACACCGGAAGAGAACCTGGGAGATATCATTAGCAGCCTCCAGCAAAAGCGAGCCGTGATTCACGCGACCCACCCGCGGGGCCGCGACACGGTTATCGACGCCGAAGCCCCCCTGGCTCAACTCTTCGGCTTTGCCGGAGAACTCCGCAGCCTCAGCCAGGGGCGAGCCTCCTGCTCGATGGAACCTTCCGCCTACGGCCCGGCTCCGCCCGAGGTCCTGGCCAGCCTCGTCTAAAAAAGGNNGGTGGCCAACGGCACCAGGGGGGTCGAACCTGTGAGTGAGGAGCGTGAAAAATGTCTGGTCCACAACTAAAACCGGAAAAGACGGCGATCCGGTCCGAGCGTATCTTGGACGAACTGTACGAGCTGGTGGCTCGGGTGTTCCAATCGCCTCCCGAACAGCTCACGCCCGAGACGGACTTTGTCGCCGATCTGGCAGCCGACTCGCTGGACATCGTCGAACTGGCGATGGAGGTGGAAGAGCACTTCCGGCTGACGGTGCCGGATGAAGCCCCCGAACAGCTGAAGACGGTTCGGGATCTGGCCGACCTGGTCGGCCAGCTTCGCGAGGCTCAGCCGCCAGCGACAAATTGATCCGTGGCCTGGGGGCCCTCGTCGGCACCCGGCAGCTGAGCGGGCAAAAAACAAGGCTCGATCCGCCGGAGCGGATCGAGCCTGCTCGTTGTCGGATCTAGCTTGGTGATCCGCACGAGATGGTGGCTGCCAGACCGGCAGCCCGCCGGCTACCTAGCCGCAGCCACCTCGCTGGTTTGTACAGTCATATAACAACGGACCACCTCCTTTCTCTAACAGAGTTCCCCGCAACCAGAGGCTTACCAGCACCCCCGCCTTCGCGGGCCGTTAGTCCGTCGTGCCGCGTAAGCACGACCCGTCAGCTTCTATGATGATTAATTCGCCTGGCCGTGCAAGCCCAACCGGGGCAGTCACCCCGTTTTACCCGATGCACAGCCCCTCGGGACGCGTCACCGCTGGCACAAGCCCAGCCCGCCAGGGGCTCAGCACCGCGGTGCTTGCCGGAACCCGCCGTGGCTGCTGTCACCCTGCTGGGCAAGGCCACCGGCAGGCAAAGACCAACCGGGACGCGACCGGTCATCCCGCCACCGCCCGCCGGGGCCCGGCCGTGCCAGGCCTACTGGGGCCGGTCCTCCTCCCCCGTCTCTTCCGCCGAACCGGCCCCTTCCCCCGGGCCCTGAGCGGCGAACGTGAGGGCCGCCGAATTGATGCAGTACCGCTTGCCCGTTGTCTGGGGAGGGCCGTCGTCAAAGACGTGGCCCAGATGAGCGTCACAGCGGCTGCACAGCACCTCGGTTCGCACCTGAAACAAGCTGCGGTCTTCCTCTTTCGCGACGTGTTCTGCCTCCAGCGGCCGGTCGAAACTGGGCCAGCCCGTGCCCGAGTCATACTTGTGTTCCGAGGCGAACAACGGCTGCTCGCAGCAGACGCACCCGTACACTCCCTCCTCCTTATGATCGGCATACGCGCCCGTCCCAGCTCGTTCCGTGCCCTTGCGGCGGGTGATCTCATACTGCAGCGGCGTCAACTGAGCTCGCCATTCTGCATCCGTTTTCACAACCTTTGCCTGTTTGTGCATCCTGTGTCCCTTTTCTTGCTGGACCGCTCCTGCCGTACCACCCCCGGTTGCTGATCCTGAGGCCCCCCCGCGGCCAGCGGCCAGTTCGGCCTGCGGCCGACAGCCCGCCAGGGCGACGATGGTTGCGCCGAAAACCGAGGTGACAGCCAGCGACCGGATGCTGTGGTTCATGGGGTACCCTCTCTGGGGGAAATTTTACGCCTCGACCGGGTCTGATTCCAGTTCCAGCGGGGTCGTCCAGTCACCGCGGCAGGTGGCTTGATAAGCATCGACCAGTCCGCGGACCACCGCGGGGCAGCGGGCGGCCACGTCGTTCACCTCCCAGCGGTCGTCCGGTTTGGCGTACAGTTCCAGCCTTTGGTCTGCGGCGTGTCGCAGGAACCAGGCTGGTGTCCGTACCGCCCAGGCCCCCTCCTGGCCCATTACCACGGCCCGTGTCCGCCGCGAGGCGTCCGGCCTGGCCCCGTCCAGCAGATTCACCGCCGGGGGAGGGCCTGGGCTGCGGGTCGAGCCGGAAAACCAGTCTCCCAGGGTCGCGTAGACGTCGGCGGGCTGGACCAGCTGTGGGCAGCGGATCGCGGCGCCCGCCCCGGGGGCCCGGACCACCAGGGGCACCTGGATCAGTTCCCCGTACAGCGGTTCACCCTCCCCTTTGCCCCGTACCGGACCCACCTGGCGGTGTTCTCCCAAGGGAAACCCGCGGGCCGCGACGATCATCACCAGGGTCTGATCGGACAAGCCTCGTTCGTCCAGCGCGTGAAAAAAGGCTCCCAGACACTCATCCCACAACGTCACCTGTCCTGCGTAAGCCTGGGTGTAGCCCAGCAGCACATCGGGATCGTAGTCTTCTGCCAGGCTAAGACAGGGCACCGTGGCTGTGTCCGGTGGTGGGGGATCGTCTTGGTCCGCATAGGCCTCTCGGAACCTGAGTGGCGCGTCCCAGCTGGTGGCCAGGGCCCGGGTGTGCAGCCACAAGAGGGTTGGCTGATCGAGGGTATGGAGTTGAGCGATGGCGGCGGCAAAAAACTGGCCGCAATGCGTGGCTTCGACCTCTTCGGCCGGCTGCTGTTGGTCCCGCAAGTCGACCAGGGATCGCGCGTCAAACTGGTCTGCTCCCGCCAGCCCCGCCACCTCGGTGTCGTCCGTCAGCAGACAGGTTGCCGTGCCCAGCGATTTCATGTGGTCCGGTAAGGGAGGAGCCAGCCGCGGTGTCAGGGCATGGCTGCCCCGCCACCACGATTCGTACAACAGGGGCAACCGGGGGCTGTCGATCAGGGCTTGGTCGAACAGCAGGGACTGGCTGGCAAACTGGTCGAAGTGAGGGGTGTGGATCCACGTGTTGCCGTAGGCACCCAGAAACCCGGCAGACAAGCGATCGACGACGAGGCAAACGGCGTGTTTCATGGACGCAGCGGAAAGATCGTTCTTTTTTCCTTGCCGGCCGGTGCCCCTCATCGTCCGTCGGGCCGCTCACCGTATTTTCGCTTGGCGAGCGACGGCCCGCGGGATCGCCGGCTGACCCGGCGGGTTCACCTGGGCTGCTGGCCCAGGACCTCTTTGGCCGCCGCGACCACAGCGGCGGGGGTCATGCCAAAGTGTTCGTACAACGTCCCATAAGGTGCCGAGGCCCCAAAACTGTCCATACCGATAAATTTGCCGCAGGGCCCCAGGTACTTTTCCCAACCCTGGCCCACACCCGCCTCGACGGCCACCCGCGCGGTCACCTCGGGGGGGAGCACCTCATGGCGATAGGCCTCCTCCTGCTGGTCGAAAATCTCCCACGAGGGGAGGCTCACCAGGCGGGCCCGCGTCCCTCCCGCCGTCAGCTGCTGGTAAGCCTCGACGGCGATCGCCAGCTCACTGCCGGTACCCATCAAGATCACCTCGGGCGGGCCCTGGGGGGGATCCGCCAGCACGTAACCGCCGCGCCGGACGCCTGTGGCGGGGGCATACTGGGTGCGGTCCAGCGTCGGGATGGCTTGTCGGGTCAACACCATGGCCACCGGGCGGTCCGTCTTGGGCAGCAGGCTGCGATAGGCCTCCGTGACCTCGTTCGCGTCCCCCGGGCGGACGACGACCATCCCGGGCATCGCCCGCAGGGCGGCCAGGTGTTCCACCGGCTGGTGGGTGGGTCCATCTTCGCCCAGCCCGATGGAGTCATGGGTCAGCACGTAGATGACCGGTTGCCGCATCATGGCGCTCAACCGCATCGCCGCTCGCATATAGTCGGTAAACACGAAAAACGTGGCGGCGTATGGCCGCAATCCGGTCAGGGCCATCCCGTTGCAGGCCGCAGCCATCCCATGCTCGCGAATACCAAAATGCAGGTTGCGGCCCGCATACTGTTGGGGACCAAAATCGCTTTCGCCCTCGATGAGGGTCATGGTGGACGGTGCCAGATCGGCGGATCCGCCCAGCAGCCACGGGACTTGGGCCGCGATGGCGTTGAGGACTTTCCCCGAGATGACCCGCGTTGCCGCTCCTTTGGCATCCGCCGGGAAGGTGGGCAGTTCGCTGTCCCAGCTGGCGGGCAGCTCGCGACGTTGGATCATCTGCCACTGCTGGGCCAGGTCCGGAAATTCCGCGGCATACTGTTGGAAACGCTGGTCCCACTCCCGCCGCAGTTGTCCGCCTCGAGCGCCCAAGCCGTCGGCAAAGTGGGCTTTGACCTCCTCGGGGACCAGAAAAGTTTCGTCCGCCGGCCAACCGTACGCTTCTTTCGTCAAGCGTACTTCCTCGGGTCCCAGGGGTGCCCCGTGGGCCCCGTGGGTATTGGCCTTGTTCGGAGAACCGTAGGCAATGATGCTGCGGACAATGATCAGCGTGGGGGATTCCTGATTCTGTTGAAACGCTTGGAAGGCGCGTCGCAGCGACGGCAGATCGTTGGCGTCCGCGACCAATTCGACTCGCCAGCCCAAGCCTTCGAACCGCGTGGCGACGTCCTCGCTGAAGGCCAGCGCCGTATCCCCTTCGATGGTGATATGGTTGTCGTCGTAGATCCAGCACAGATTGGCCAGCTTCAGGTGACCTGCCAGCGAGGCGGCCTCGCTGCCAACCCCTTCCATCAAGTCTCCATCGCTGCACAAAGCGTAAGCGTTGAAGTCAAACAATTCATGGCCGGGCCGGTTGAAATGGGCGGCCATCCAGCGGGCCGCGATGGCCAGCCCCACACTGGTGGCGATGCCCTGTCCCAGGGGTCCGGTGGTCGTCTCGATGCCGCATGCCTCCCCGTATTCGGGGTGGCCCGCGCAGGGGCTGTGCAACTGCCGGAAATTGCGGATGTCGTCGAGGGAAATGGCTGGGTGTCCGAGCCCTCGGCCGGTGCCGTCCACCTCCTGGACCGCTGCCAGGTGCAGGAGGGAGTAGAGCAGCATCGAGGCATGTCCGCAGCTGAGCACAAAGCGATCGCGGGCCGGCCAGGTCGGTGCCGCCGGATCATACCTCAGAAACTCGTTCCACAGGGTGTAGGCCACCGGGGCCAGCGCCATGGGCGTGCCGGGATGGCCGCTATTGGCCGCCTGCACCCCGTCCATGGCTAAGGTGCGGATCGTATCGATGGCCAGTTGAGATATTTGGCGGGTGCTCTGATCTACAGTCGACGACATCACGTTTGACTTCCCCCCCTCCATGATTTTGAGTCTGGGATTTTGAGTCTGGAACACGCATGGCTTTGCCCGCCCGCGGGTGGTCTTCCACCCGGATCCGGGGCCCGCCACCGGTGGCCGCCAGACGGTTTGCACAAGCGGTGGCGAACCGGCCGCCGGCCCCCGGGCCGCCGCAACAGGCGTCCCGCTTCCAACCACTGTAATGCTAGTCACTTAGGGCCGAAATGCGGGCGTCGAATCGGTCGAGTTTAGTGGCCCGGGCCCGGCCCCGTCAATGATCCCGCCTGCCTCGCTTGGGCAGGTACCCCTTGGGGCGGGCACAACTTGGGGCCCGGCAGCAGGTTATGCCCCCTCACCCCAAAACGCCCGCTCAACCGCCGCTCAAGTAACCCGCGCTGGAGCGAAAGAATTTTCCCCGCCGTGTGGCGACTTCGGTGGCCGATTCTCGCTGGCGGTTCTCCAGATCCGTGAGGTTCGCCAGGCAATGCCGGCAATGGACCTGTTGCAGATGAAAGGCGATGTAATCTGCCAGGGAGGGGGGTAAGACCCCCAGCAGATAACTGCCCAGCTGCTGTCGGGTCGGGCAGGTCAAGCGGTGACGCCGCCAGATTTCGCCCAGCGAGTGAACCCCGGCGTCGCGGCGGGCGTGGACATCGGCCAGCTGCTGGGTCAGCTGGGGATTTTCGCGGAGGGACATTTCCACGTCCGCCATCTCTGGGACCGGCAGGGCTTCGTCCAGGTACGCTTCCAGATGTGCCGTCGAATAAGAGCGCATGGGTAATCTCAGTTGGCCGTATCCGACAACTCGGGAAACACATCCTGGTTCAGCCCCAGTTTCCGCAGGGTTTTCCGCAGGCGTGCCAGGAAATCGAATTTGAAATTCGCCACCTGCTGTTCGGTCAATCCCAAGGCCGCTGCCACCTGCTTGTTCGGCAGCCCGCGGACTTGCAGCAATTCCATACATTTCAGTTTGGTCCACTCGTTCCGCTCGCGCCAGTAGTCCAGCTGTTCACGCAGAGCTCGGGCCAGCGCATCGGCTTCCAGCGACTTGCGCTCGCCGCTGCGCGCCAGGCTGCTGACCGCACGGCGCCCGTCGGGCAATTCGGGGGCTCCCTGGCTGGTCGGCGGCGCGAGAGGGATGACCGGTCGCCGCCCTTCGCGGCGGAGATAGTCGGTCAACTTGTGGGCTGCAATCGAGAACAGGTAGCTTTCCAGCGACCGGGACTCGTCAAAATGAGGCAGGCTGGTCAGAAAACCAACGAAGGTCTCCTGGACGACATCTTCACTGGCCTCGCGACGACCGATCCGCGTTTGCACGAAGGCCAGCAAGCGGCCTTCGAACCGAGCGATCAGCTCGTCCCAAGCCTGGGGCTCGCCGCGTCGGATGCGTTGGACCAGCAGGGTATCGGATTCTGAGGCGAGTGACATCGGTGTTTTTCAGGATGAGTCGAGCGTGACCACCGGCGACAGGAAGTTTGGCAAAAGGGCGGCGAGCGGAACTACCAATGGGTCAGCAACAGGGTGGCCCCACTGGCCAGCAGGCCACACAGCGTGGCGGCAGACCATCCCAAGCGGCGTCGATAACGACCTTGGGTAGCATCATCGACCCGGAGGCAACTGCAAATCGTCAACAGGGCCAGCAGCACTGCCGCCAGGCCGACACCGGCCTGGCGCAAACGTTGCTGGACCACGGCTTGCCGAGCCCACAGCCACAACTGGTCGTGCGCTTCGCGCCCGATGCTCAACCGCTGGTAAACCTCGTGCATGTCGCCAAACGAATGCCTGCGGGTTTCCACATGTTCGTCCACGACGACCAGATCGCGTAACCCGGCGGGGGGGAGGGAAAGGGCGAGCCCTTTGGCGTGGGCGATATTTTCATCCACGTATGCCCGCACGACCTTGTGCAATTCCTCGTTCAGCACCCGCTCGCAATCCAGGATCCGGGCGTGCGGTCCGGAACGGATGACGGTGGGCGTGCTGCCCTCCCGCCGGTCCGGCGGGTCGGTTACCCAATCCGGCGCGGGCCGGTCGGGCAGCGCCAATCGCGGGGGCACGTCGGAGTCGGCCGCCGCCTGTTCGACGACCGGCATGCCGGCCAGCTGCGGGTCAGGCAGGGCGACTTCCCCCGCGCGGGGGCTGGTGGACAACCGAAGTTGGCTGGGACCTTGGGGACGACCCTGCAGGAAAAGTAGGGCCATCCCGCACAGTCCGGCGACGGCGCCTAACGTCAGCCAGGGTAGGGCACCCAGCCGGAGGGCCTTGACCAGCAGCACGAGCCCACCGACCACCAGGGCCAGGAGGAGCAATCCTGCGGCGACGGCCAGCGCGGCGGAGAGGAAAACGGTAGGAACGGACATGATCCGGCCTCAAGCGGTTGGCGTTACGGGGCGTCGAGGTTTGGCCGACCAGGGGCTGGACAGTTGCACGGCGACGGCCACCGTCGCGGCAAACATGAATCCCCACGGCTGGGGAAACGCAGCCCAGTTGGCGGGGAAGGGCCACAGGAGGTACAACGCTCCGGCCCACGTGACGGCGACCGCGGTCGACCAGAGGCTGAGCCGTGCCGAGCGATTGGGATGGCTCAGCCGCCACCAGCGGACTAGCAGAAAGAGAAAGCCGAAGTAAGACAAGTAGGTCATCAAAGCGTGGGGCGCGAATTGATCTGCGACAGCAGAAGGGG